>Ga0247662_1000005_pt1 | contig 53287 bp, 96 predicted proteins | sample CNK03_metaG_FD_190127 | JGI IMG/M metagenome (GOLD analysis project Ga0247662, IMG submission 190127) | Soil microbial communities from Purdue University Martell Research Forest, Indiana, United States - CNK03 | ecosystem: Environmental > Terrestrial > Soil > Temperate forest > Bulk soil... | reverse complement strand
CGCTCTCCGCGGACAGATGTTCCAACTGGAAGGCAAGATCGAAGCGGCGAAGGAAGAATACCGGGCCGCGTATGGCCTCGGTGACGTGACGGCCGGAGGGAGTCTCGCCTACTTGAACAAGCGGAGCAAGTGACCCCATGCAAAGCTGTATTTGGTTCTGGAACAACATCAATTGGGTAGAGTCGCCCGTCTACCCGCACCGTTGTCCAGAGGGGCAAGAGTGCCCCGAGCCGGTGACGCCCGGCGTGAACTACGGGGACCAGACGACCACCAACTGCGGGCTGCCGTAACCATAAGGAATCCGCATGGCGACGATGCCAACGCCGGCCCCGCACCACGACGGGAACGGCCACTTCCATATTCCGAAGTGGCTGATCCCGATCCTGCTCACCTACGTCGTGACGCAGGGCGGCGCGTCGATCTTCGGCACGATCAAGCAGTCCACGGCGGCGGACGCGGCGACGAAGAGTACCGAGACGCAGGTGCAATCGGCCGCGGCGTTAGAGGCGCTCGCCAAGGAGGCGAAGGAAGCCAAGGAGTTCAATAAGACGACGGCGGCTCAAATTGCGTTCCTGCATCAGCAGATCATCACGCTGGCCAGCCGCGTGACGGTGCTTGAGGAGAAAAAGAAGCCGTGATGTTCGCCGACGTGTCATTCAGCACCGAAGCGACAGTAGCGATCAGCGGGTTGTTGATCGCGTTGGCTTCTGCCATCGGCGTGCTGTTCTGGCAGTACCAGAAGGCTGTCGACGCGCGAATATCGTCCCTGGTGAACCGCGTGAACTCCTACGAGCAAATATCCGAGCGGGCGTTGACGGTGCTGACGGTGCAGGCGGAGGCGAAACTGGCGACGGAGGGCAAGACGCTGCCCGCGGCGCTGGCTCCCGTGGTGCCGGAACACCGTTCGCCCATGACCGGGGAACAGCGGGATGTAGCGAAGCTGGCGACGGCGCGAGCGCGTCTGACGGCGCTGGAGCTCGCGCTCGGGGTGCCGGCGCGGGAATGACCGCCGACGTGCGGCGTGGGGAATGAACCTCGAATCCCCGGAAGAGGTGACCAAATGTCATTCACTGGAATTCTCTTCTGGCTCTTAATGATCGTCGCCGTTCTCTTCGGCGGCTTCTTCGGGTTCTCGGCAGACCCCGCCGGCCGGCGCTACTACGGCTTCTCGTTCCTGCTCTGGATTCTGCTCGCGCTGTGCGGGTACGGGATTTGGGGAAACCCGTTCAACGATGGCGCCGGCGCCCGTCGGCCCGTCGTCGTGGAAGAGAGGATCGTGCGCCCATGATCCTGCTCGTGCTCCTAATCCTGCTCATCCTCGCGTTCGGCGGCGGTGGGTTCTACATCGGTGGCCCATACGGCGGCGGCGGCGGACTGCTGTTTGTGGTGCTCCTCGTCGTAATCATCTATGTGCTGATGGGGCGCAACCGGGGCAACGACCTATGACGCCTTCGCCGCCACTCTCCGAATCCGCCATCGCCCGCACGATCCGGCAGTCGCTGCCCGGCGCGGTCTGGAGCAGCCTGCAAGACAAGTGGCTCGTGCCACCGCAGGAACTGCTGCAACTGATTCTGGAGAACCGGCGGCTCAAGGGCCTGCCGCCGGTGTGGGGCGACGTACCGGAGCGGACGTGATGAGCGACGAGAGTACCGCCCTGGAACGCGACATTGACGACGCGATGGAGCGGCTGCTGAAGTCGGAGCTGTTCCGAAACGCACTGGACTATTGGCAGGACGCCGAAGAAGACCCTGACCGGCGCCGCATGGTGAAGACGATGATCCGATTGGCAGTGATGAAGGTGTTGGAGAAACCGCACTGATGGGATGGGGACACGGAACTACCGCAGACGGTCGTGAGGTCGGTTACGCTGTCACCGCGACGTGTGACCAGCCGGGTTGCACAGTTCGCATTGATCGCGGGTTGGCCTACTGCTGCGGCACGATGCACGGCGGCGAGAACGGTTGCGGCGGGTACTTTTGCGAAGCTCACCGCGATCATTTGAAACACGACTGCCCATGCCTCGAAAACTGTGCCGTGGGCGAACACGAATGGTCGGAACGCGGCTGGTGCTTCATCTGTGGAGAGGAAAAAACATGACCTGCCGACTCCGCACAGCGGCCCTCGCCGCCATCTTGCTGACCCTTCCCGCCTGGCCCGCGGATGAGGCACGCCGCACTGCCCGCGTCGTGGCGCAAGCGGCGCCGAAAGCGGACCCGCCGCCCCCCGCACCAGCACCAACGCCAACCGTGGCCGACATCCTCGCCATGCGGGCGAAGATCGCGGAGATGGTGAAGCAGGAAGCGGCGATGGTGGCGGCGCTCAATGCCGAGCTCGCCAAGCTCGGGGCGAGCGCGGGGCAAGTCGAGGCGATGGGGGTGGGCCGTCCGGGACCGCCGGGGCCACGCGGACCTGCTGGTCCGAAAGGTGATCCGGGGCCGGCTGGACCGCAAGGGCCTGTCGTCCCGCAAGGTCCGCCCGGTGGACCGCCGGCCCCCGTTGACCCGTTCGCGAAGGCCCTGGCCAATGCGTGGGCACTCGAAACGACCGCGGATAAGGCGCGCATTGGCGATCTTGTCAGCATCTATCGAGTCGCGGCGACGAAGCCGAACGGGACGATCTACCTCGCGGCCAATGACACGGGCAAGAAAGTCCACGACATTTTCAAAACCGCGCGCGACGCCTTCCTACAAGGCTCGCTCCCGCATGTCATCGAGGCCATTCGCAAGCAGCAAGACGCGGAACTTATTCTTGTCCTCGAAAACAAGCCGCTGGACGATGCGACTCGCGACAAGATCGCGGATTCGTTCCTGAACGTGGCCAAACACCTTTCGGAGTTGAAGTAATGCCCGTGGTCAACATCCCCGGCGTCGGTCCCGTTCAACTCGTGGACCGCGAGCAATTGCGGTTCAAGATGCACGGCCGGCGCTTCAGCCTGCCCCGGCACCTGGAGGCGCTCATGGCCTCCATGCCGCCAGCGCCGCCTTCGTTCGACGGGTCGAAGGCCCGCGCGATCCAATACCCCATCCTTGGCAACGACCAGGAAGGCGACTGTTACCTTGTCGATGCGCTGCACTGCATCCAAACGTGGCTCGGGAACGTGAGCGTGCCGCCGCAGTTCGACACGTCCGCCGTGCTGAAGCTCTATCACCAGCTCAGCGGCGGCGACAACGGGCTGGGCGACGATCAAATCTTCCCGGCGTGGAAGAAAGGCATCTTCGGCCACAAGATTCTTGACGAAATGACCGTCAAGACTTCGGATGTCGAGTCCGTGCGGTTCGGCCTCTGGAAGTTCTTCGGCGGCAGCTACACGGCTTCGCTGCTCACCGGCTGGCTCAGCAACGCCGGCCCTGGCGTTGTGTGGGACGCCGGCATGGGCCACGCGGACAGGAACGCGGGCCACGCCATGCACCTGTCGGGCTTCGTTGCCAAGGGGGCGCCGCTCCCGTTCAAGGTCAAAAGCCTCGTGGGGGGCACGCCTTCGCCCGCCGACTACTACTTCGATGAGACATGGGGCTTCGGCACGCCGATCATGCTGACCACGGCCGGCGTGGCGGCAAGCGACCCGGAAATCACGCTGCAATTCTCGATCGAGATGTTCGACCCGGCGACGGGTCTGGCACCCGACGGCGAGAGCTACGAACAGAAAGCCGCGTGGTGGGTCGCGTGCGGCGGAAACAGGCTACCAGTATCGCCTTTCCCGCCGGCGCCGGCGCCCGTGCCGCCCGTGGATTGGGGTCCGCCAGTCGACTGGAATTGACCATTTCAGGGACGCCCCTGAAATGGTGGTCGTCGACTAGACAAAGGCATTGCCATGAAACGACTTACGATTCTGCTGGCCCTGAAACTGGCCTTCTCGTCGACTTGCTTCGCCGACGACGCCGGCGCGCGGGCCGCGCTCGCCCTTGCTCAAGCACAAGCCAGCGCCACGGAGCGAACGGCGCCCGAACGGACTCGGGCGCAACCCGCCGGCCATGTCGGGGCTGACGATGTTACAGTTTGGACCTATGACGCGCGGACGCCGGGGCAGGTCAATCTCTGCTGGCTCAGTAGCGGCGCCATGGTGGGGGCGATGAACGCGGCGGGCGACTATCGGGAAGTGTCCGGCAAGGGATGGGCCGCGGAGTTCAGCGACCCGCCGAGTTTGCCGCCGGCAAAACTGCTCCTCAAGGCGTTCGGCAGCGCAAGGGAAGGTGGCGTCGCCAAGCGAACCTCGGCGACCCCAGACCCTATCGCCGCATGGCTCGCCCAGCCGCTCAATACGCCGACTGACCCAAGGAAGCCTTGTGCCTGCGCCGCGACCGGCCACGGGTGCCATTGTCTTCCTCATGAGGAGTGCAAGGCGGGTAACTGCCGCGATCACAATCCGCTGCTTGCGGCGACCCCAGCGCGAACCGTCCAGCAGTTCACGCCCGTCTACCAGATGCAACGTCGCTGACCGGGCGGGGCGTGCCCGGTCGGGCAGTGGAGATGAGCATGAACCGATTCGTTCTCGTCGGCTGGGTGCTGCTGATTTTCACGGTCGGCTTTTGGATCGGTGCCGTTGTCGCGGCGAATCGCTGGCAACAGGCTTGGATCGAAGAAAACCGAATCCGCGACGAGCAGCTACAGGACTTGAACCGCGTGCCACCGCCGCCGATTTGGTGGTGGCAGGACCGGAACGGCAACATGATTCGCGGCAAGGGCGAACCGCCGTCCGCATGACCAACAGCCCCAGGGAGTTGACGGCGATGGGCTGGACGTGGAATGCCAAGCTGGGCCGCTGGGAGCGTATCGTCGGCATCTTCGGCCTCGTGGTCGAGGAGCGCGATGGGCAGTGGTTCGCCATGAGCAACTACACCGTCGACCCGGCCGGGTATCTGACGCTGGAAGAGGCGCAGACCGCGGCGGAGCGCTGGGCGTTCGGCGTCGGGAACGAGATCGTTAATGCGCTGAAGCGATGAACCGCCCGCACGATGGGCCAAACCAAAGGACCGCACCATGAGCCGTGGCGGCGACATCGAAGGCAAAATCGTTTCAGAGGCTGAAGTAGCCGGCGATCTCGGCTTCAAATCGCTGGCGGACTTCCAAGCATGGAATGCGGCCGGGAGCCCAACGGGTCAATGCAGCAACGAACACTGTTGGCGCCCGGCATTCTGGCCTGACCTCGAAAAGCCGTGCAAATACTGCGGTAGTCCGATCAAGATCGACAAGAAGGGCGAACGAAACCCATAGGAGTTCTCATGGCCGATACCGCCCCCGCCGAGCAACCGCCGAAGTGGTTCATGGACTGGCTCGCCTCGCAGCAGCCGCACCCGGCGCCTGCCGTTGTTACGCAGCCCGCCCCGGTGCCGTGGACGCCGCTGGAAGTGCCCGCGTCGTGGTTCACGTTCATTTCGCGGATCTCCGCCGTGATCGCCGCGGCGGGCGTTCTCGTGACCGGCATCGTGACTGGCGTCGTTGCCGTGCGGCAAGCGTGGAATCACACCGACGTGATCCAAAAGACTGAGGAAGTGAAGAAGGAAGCCGTCGCCGCCAAGGACCAGTCCGCGGAGAACTCAACCAAGATCGACGCGGCCAAAGACCTGCACGCGAAGAACGTCGACCGCCTGGACAAGAAGGTCGACGGACTAAACAAGAAGACCGAAGAGATCAAGAAAGCGACGATACCGCCGAAGCCCGCGGTGCCGACCGTGCCGAAGCCGTGAGATGAAAAGACCCCGCCAGTGACCAGCACTGACGAGGCCCGTTCTGAGAGACAACACCTTGAGTTGCCACCGTGAATTGTAGGGAAACATCCTTCGGAGAAGTAGACCAATGAAGACTCTGACCCTGACCATCGCCGCCCTGCTCGCCATCAACAGCTTCGCCACCGCGCAAGGCTGCGTCGGCTACAGCTTCGGCAGCCGCACTGTGGCCGCGGTCCACGAGGTGCGTGTCACCGTCCGCGAGCGCGGCACCGGCCTGTTCGGCGCCATCAATGAAGCACGCCCGCACTTCGCCGCCCGGTTCGCGGAGCGCGTGGGCGAGGCGCTCGACAAAGCCGCCGTAAACCGCAGCGCGAGAATGGAACATCGCTCCACCGGCTGCGTCGGCTCGTGCGGCGTGGCGGTGAAGGTCCAGGCAACCGGCTGCACAGGTGGCGGCTACGCCATGATGCCGACGACTGGCGCCAGAACGGTCGTTACCGTTGCGCCTGTCGCTACAGCGGCCCCGAACGTCGTGGGCGGGCCATTCCGTGACCACCGGGCCATTCGTGCCTTCCTCGTCAAGCACGGCGTTCCAGAGGCCAAACTCGCGGCCCACGAGGCCAGCGTCGGCGGGAGCGCGAACGTCGATTGGCTGGGGCTGCTCATGGCGTTCGTGAAAGGTGGGATCGCCGAGGTCTTAAAGGTTTTGCAGGGCGGCGGCTGAGCGTTGCACTTCTCGCCCGGTCGGCTGCGAGTTACCCGCCGGCCGGGCTTTCATCCTTCTGCTGCGGGGATTCACTTCACGCCACGGCGGCGAGTTGCTGTTCGTGGATCACGCGGCAAAGGGCCTCTTCGGCCTCCCGACGGGTGAGCCAGGCCCTCCAAGCGTGCCGCTCGTCATAAAACCCGGTCAGCATTAGAAAGAACTCGCCGACTCCGGCGGTGTACACTTTGCCTTGACCGTCGAGATAGTAGTTGTCCGCTCGCCAATTCCAATCATCGACCCCGTTAAAGACAAAATGCTGCGGAACCTTCTCCTTCTCCCACATCCACCGATACCCGGCCGCGCGCCAGTCTCCGCACTGCTCAAGCCAGTCGGCGAAGATGCCGCGGGCGTCGAAGTTGTCGGGCTCCGCGTCGAGCAGCCGGTGAAAGTCGTCCTCGGTGGCCACTTAGCCTAACCTCCCCTGCTGGTACGTGCCTCATTTCGCTGCCGCGTGCTTCGCGAGGGTGGCACTGAAGCGGTCGCGGGCTTTGACGTTCGTCCAGTTGCCCATCATCAACTCGCCTTCCTTCACCAGTTCCGCCACAGCCGCGCGAAGGCGATCCAATTCGACGCGGAGCGGCTTGAGAATGTGGTCCCGCGTTTGTTGATCGTAGGCCGCGCTGATCGCTGTATCGACGCGCTCCAGCCCGTCGGTTTCGATGAACGCATTTCGCGGGTCTTTCGCCCATTCGGGAGTTGGCTGATCCATCGTGGTTAGTCCTTCTCTGAAGGTTATTCACGTCTCGATGCGCTGGCCCATCATGCTCTCGATAGCCTTGACTAATCCGAGCAACGCCAGCCCGGAAAGTAGCGAATTATTGGAGTCAGCGATCGCCGCCGCGAGGGCCATGACCTGGGCGGCTGACATCCTGCCGAGCATTTGCACCATTGCCGCCATGTGCTGATCGGAGTCGGCCGTCAACCCGGCCAGGTTTCGGCCGAGTTGTTTCATAGCGTCGTCGTTTTTCATGTGCATCATCTCCCGCCTGTGGTTCTCACTTCCGTAGTTTGCAAATGCTCGCATGCGTCCCGAACGGGGCGCCGCACGCCGGACAGGTCGGCTCGACCCACGAATCGACCAACACAAGCTCGCCATGCCGAAATCCGCGTACCTGAACCAGCATTCGATTCCGCGGCCGATGCCAAGCAATGAGCAAGTCGCCGTTCGGAAGGAATCGCTGGCCCGCGCAAATCATCTCGCCCATCGCTTGTCCCTCGAAAGGTTCACCGACTGTAATTCACTTCCTGGATTCTCGGGCCACCGCTCGCCTTGCCCTGGCATAAGCAGACGCCCGTTCGCTATTTAGTTTGGCGTGGGCATCGCAGAGGACTTGCCCGTGGCGTGCTTTCAGCTTGCATCCGCTCGCCATACAAATCCCTGCCGCCCTCTTCTGGTGCCGCAACCGCCTGACCGTTGCCCGGTGTTGCTGCAAATGAGCCTCGCAGTGCCGAGCGTTCGTCGCAGGTTGGTCGCATCCGCCCCAACAACAGATGCCGGCCGCCACTGCCTTCTGTTTGTAGCGCTTTGTGTGTTCCACCAACTTCTTTAGGCACCCCTCGCACATCACCCGGCCCGGCATGGGCGGGCTTGAGCACTTTGCGCAGAGCCCGCGAGCAACGCGGTCGTGATGACGAGAAGCCACGGCGTCATCTCCTAAATCGAATGGTTCACTTTCCACTCTCTGACCGGATAAAGGCGCGAGCCTCTTTGCAGGATTCGGCCCAGTCGTGGCCCATGCGTTGTTCTTCCCACATCGCATCAGCGCTAAGAAGAAGGTTCCGAATCTGAATTTTAGCTTCAGCCAGTCGCTGTCCGCGGTTGCGAACTTCCTCGATGAGTGCGGGGATGTCCTGGCGAGCCTCGATCTCGGAAAGCTGCTCGTCTGTCATGCTGTCCTCGGAGTATGAGCGTGCTGCGGGAGTTCACTTCCGAGCGCGGATGGCGTTGCCGATGTACTGGCGAAGCTGGCCGTTTTCGCCGAAGGCGTCGATTTCCTGCTCGTCAGCCAACTTAGCGCACGCCTCGCGCTCCTCCGCGGCGGCCTCACGGCGAGCGGCGTCAATGGTCTCACGAATCGAGCCCATGATCCGCTTGACAAGTTCTTCGTTCGACAGCTTCGCTAGTTCTTCTGGTGCCATGCTCGCCTCACACGATTGGGATGCGGTAGTTCACTTCGCGTTGTTGGTGAGCCCCGTCGGCTTCGATTCGATGGTCCTTTCGTAGTAGCAGTCCTCACACCAGCGCTCATCGCCGTGGTGATAGCCGTGGTCGTGCTCGGGTGGGTGCCGCGGGTCGTCGATTCGGTTGCGCTTGCACTTGTCGCAGATGATGGCCCGTTGGAACCACCGCCCTTGCGAAACGCCGTCACTCCGAACGTGGACGCGGAACTCAGCCGTGATCCGGCCGGCGAACAGCAGCTTGATCCGCTCCCACAGCGTCAGCCTAACCTCGTAGTTGATGCGTGTGTGGTGGAACGGGTCGTCAATCGGGATTTCGGAGAGGACTTTGTTGTCCTCCCAGGTGACGACGCTCAGGTGTCGCTTCATCCGATTTTCGAGTTGAGTGTCAAACATCTCGTTCATCTCCGGTGTAGATACGTTCTCACCCGTCACCTAAATAACGCTCCAGAAGCAGCGACACAACCGCCGCCTCGCTGATGTCGAGCTGATCAGCGATGGCTTGGATTTTCCCGACAACCTCTTTCGGGAGTCTCAAGGTTAACTGAGCAAATCCTGGGTCCGTATCTGCCGCTAGAGACCAGAGCTTGGCTCGGCTGTACCCGTTCAATGGCGACGACACGAACGACCCACGATGCGATCTGAATAGAATTTGCGACAAGCTGCTCCGCGAGCAGCCAGTTTGGGCAATTATCGTCTTTGCCCGACATGGGCCATGCTCGCGCAGAAAGTCGCGCACCTTCTCAAAATAACTCTGGTATTTGGCCATCTCGCCTCACTCCTCTGGCACACGGATTCACTTCACTGCGTCCTCGACAGCCGCCAGTTGCTCTCGGCAGTGCTTGACCTCGCGCTCTGCGGTCAACAGCCGGCGCTTGAGGTCTTCAAGGACTTCACCCCGCCGCGTCTGGTTCATGAACACGGCAACAGCCTCTCCGATCCGGCCGGCATTCCAATTGTCGATATAAAGGCCGGATGCTTGCTGGAACTTCTCAGCCGCCTCGCGCATGCGGGCTACATCCTGTTGGGCCAACCTCACCTTGTCTTCGGCGTTCCGTTCGGCTTCCTTGTACCCGCCATCGTAAGCCAACTTCCATTCGTCGGTTTCGATCTGGCGAACTGGCTCCACCCACTTTGGCGCGATGTACTCCGCGGCCTTCCGCAGAATCGCTGCGAGAAACAGCCGCGTCATCGGCGCTGGCTTCAGTTCGGGGGCCTGCTTGACGACGACCAGCGTTTTGCCCTTCGGAGCCAGCAGCCCCCACGTCGGCGGCAGCTCGCCCTCTTGGACGATCTTCGCTTCGCCGACGACCACCCACCAGTAGTCGCAAAACTGGCAGATGGATTCAGCCTTGGCGGGGTTGTCGAGTTCCTTCTTCCAATCCCCGCGCGACGCCTTGACCTCGAAACCGTGCAGAGACAGGCCACGACTCGGCCAGAGGCTCATGGCCAGGGCATCGGCCGTTCGGGCCTTGGCGAAGCCAGTGGCGTCGGCAACCTGCGGCATGAATGCCCACTCCGGCGCCTTGTACTTCGCCGCGAGCGCGGCCATTAGCTGGGCCGTGTTCATCGGCGTTGTCACTACGGCCTTGTCCTTGACGCTGCTCATCCCCTCGAATCTCCCGCGTTCAAAGGTTCGCTATCTCGCCGCCCAATCCTTCTCGGCCGCGTCGATCGCCTTCGCCGCTTGATCGCAGAAGGTTTTGACGGTCGCCAGTTCCGTCAGAATCTGGTCGCGGAACACGGGCGCGAACGCCGCCATCTTCGTGATGCCGCGCCCGCTGTCCTCTAGGCGCCCGCCGATCTCCTGAATCAGCGTGAAGTATGCGATGTAGTTAGACGGCGGCGGCTTCGTCTTTTTCTTGGCGTTCATGCTCGCTCCTCTCCACGAACTTGTGCCACTCGCCGCAGAAACATTGGCGGCACTTCTCGAACACTGGGCCAGTCAACGATGCGTGCTGCCGCAGGTGGCTCGCGACGACGACACGCTTGAGCAGGTCGACCGCCGCGTTAGCCCGACTCTCCTGCCGAAGCTCGCGGCGGATGTACAGCGCCTGCATCTGGAGTTCCGCGGCCGTGGCGATCTTGCCGCCCGAAATGATCCACTCGCACTGCTCCCAAAGAGAGCGGCCGTCGGCGTCAAGGTTCGGCGGGCAGGGTTCGGGTTTGTAGTCGCTCATGCGCGTGGAATCTCCCGCGTTTTTCGTGCTACTGTCGTTGCGTTCATCCGGTCCACGGATAGAATCTCCAGTGCAGAGCTTGCCGCCTAGGCGCTCGGCGGGGCCGAGGTGACGCAATCACCACCGACCCCGCTTTTCATTTTGCACCCTTGCGTTGAAAGCATTCCTCAGCCGGCCGCGCGGGGCCAAATCTCTTCGATGCTCTTCCCGAAAAACGCCGCGATCTTGCGGGCGTTCGTGAGGGACGTTTCAGCCCCTTGTTCGATGCGCCAGTAATTGCTGGCGTTCGATCCGATTGCCTTAGCAACGTCGCGAGTCGATAGCCCCAGGTTCGTGCGAATCTCTTCCAAGCGACACACCCACACTGCCTTGATGCGGCCGTTGGCGCGAGCGGGCTTGTTCTTCGCGAGTTTCTCGGCTGGGGTCACATCGCTCTCCTGTTGCCAAGCAGCAAGCTCTCAAGCCTGTCGAGTTTCTCCGGGCCAAACCCCTTCAGACCGACCTTGCCGTCAGTCTGAAAGAAGTGCTTCAAGAGCGAGCCGCTGTATCCAAGGTCCATGTCGTCAAGGATCGCGAAGTTGACCGCGTGCGCCGTGCCGTAGCGGTTATCGAACCACTCGCGGATCAGGAAGGCGCGATCCATCTGCCAGCCGCGATCCGGGCCAACGTGGTCAACGACGCTATGGAAGTTGAGCCCGTGGGTGTGCATTAGCCCGTTGAACCCGGCCAGCGTCATCTCGCCGCGGAGGATGAAGTACCGCCACGCGCTCACCAGCACGATCTTCGCCTTAGTGGCGTCCAGCAACCCGTTGAGAACCTTGACGCTCTCAGGGTCGGTGCCGCAGTAGCGGTTGTCGTGCTGCTGGTGTCCGTTCAGCACGCCGTCGATGTCGAGAAAGATAAACGGACCAATCATCGGGGAACCTCCACGCCGAACACGTTCTCACTTCGCGGCTAGCTTGTGGTACTCGCCGCAGAATCCTTCGCGGCATTCCTCAAACGTCGGTCCGCGCAACGCCGCGTGCTGTCGCATATGGGAAGCGACGACGACGCGCTCCAGCAGTTCGACTGCCTTCTGGTGCCCGGCCGCGATGGAGGTCAGGCCCTCCAGCCGGCCGATTATCTGCTCTAGCTTGTCGAGCCCGATTACCGTGGCGTCGGCGATCGCCACTTTCCGCAGGCCGGCGTAGATGGGTGACTGGTGGTAGTCCCAGCCCATGATGGCGCCGATCTGGCGAACCAATGCCTCGCGCCGTTCGCAGTTCTGGTCGTGTTGTTCGTCGGTCATCTTCGTTTCTCCGTTTGACTAATTACCTAGGCCGGGCGGTTCACTCGCCGTCGTCCATCGACGGACAGCCGACATTTGGCGGCATCTCCGTACCAGCCGTGCCGGTCACTGACGGCGGCTCTCCAAACAGCGCAGAGTAGGCTTCGGCCGCGGTTTCCTTGCTCATGCTCGGCCGGGCCGGTTCGCTGGCCGCGAGGTCGGCACGCAAGCGGATTCCTTCTTCTCGAAGTCGAACGATGTCGGCCCGCCGCATTTCCGGGTCGAGTTCGTTGATCGCCGAGTCGAGGAAGGCCCGCCACCCCGCTTCCCGCTGCTGAGCGGCGGCTAGTTTGTCGAGGGCGTCGTTGCGTTCGCCAATCAGGACGACGATTGAGTCTTCCAATTCAGTTTCTCGACTCATTGCGGTACTCCTGTTTGCGGGTGATAAGTCTCACCCTCGTTTAAGTCTGTCGTTCCGCGTCTGCCGCTCCGCGATCAAGGTCAGGTGTTGGCTCATCAGGTACATTCGCTGGGCCATTGCCATCACCAGCCGACGCAAGCGGCGATTCTCGACCCGAACAGCTCGAGCATCACGTTTCACTCGTCGTCCTCTTGAGCATCCGCCACGGCCGCGAATAGGTCCGCGTTCTCTTCCTCTACCGGCGAGTCGGGAGCGTCTTTCAGGTTCGCCACAGACTGACGCCAGTAACTCGGCTTCAGTTCGCAGCCGATGCCCTTGCGACTGTTGATGACGGCCCCGTAGACTTCGCTGCCGACTCCGGCGAACGGGGTAAGTACCGTCTCGCCGGGATTGCTCCACAGCACCACGGCCCGCTCGATCACATCAAGCTGCAACGGGTGCATGTGCCGCTCATCCTCGGCTTCCTTGCAGTCCTGATAGGGAAGCACTCCACGTTGCCGAATGCCGCCCTCTTTGTCGTCGGTCCCAAGGTTGCCGCGGATGTCGTTCCAGACGGCCGAAGCGTACTGTCGCCAAATCCAATGCGAGTAGCGATTCCCTGTCTGCTTGCCCTTCCAGCCCCGGTACTTCAGCAAGTCGTGGGGCATCTTTCGAGCCCCTGCGTAGGACATGAGCCCGTGAGGATGAACCACGGGGACGGGATTCGTGCCGCGCTTGCGGAACGGGATGAGGTAGTCGGCCGCGGCGACGTTCGTGAGCGTCGAGTCCTCTACGATCTGCCGATGAGCCAGTGCTTTGCTCATCGTGCGGTTTCGCACCGCGAGCGGTTCCTTCCAGATGCAGATGCGGGGCAGCATCTCGAAACCGACCTTTTCGTGCAGGCGGATAATGTCGCCGGGGAAGTCGACGTAGGAGCATTGGTTCGCCCCGTCGCGCGGCACGTCCATGCAATGCACGGCGGTAATCCGGCCCGGCAGCGTCAGGCGGTAGAGTTCCCTGACGATGAATTCGTAGTGGGTGAAGAACTCGCCGTAGGTCCGCGAGTTCGACAAGTCGCGTTCGGAGCTGCTGTAGTGGTACAGTGCCCCGCCGTCCTCCGTGGCGAACGGTGGAGAGTAGATCGTCAGGTGGACCGACTCATCCGGCAGAGTCGGCAACAACTCGCACGAATCGCCGTTGTATAAAGCGTAGCGGTCGGTGATTACTTGGTCGATGATGGCCACTGGTCAATTGCCTTTCTTCCAGGGGACTACTTGCTTTCCACGGCTTCGTCGGTTTTCTCCGTACCGCGGGCACGACGCGGCTTGCCGTTTCCCGAACCATTTGGCACCGCAGCAGCAGACGAAGTACCACAGAGCCACGTCGGCACGCTCGCTTTCTTCGTGAATCGGTCATCCAGTTTGATTTGCAGGTGTTCATTCATCAGGGCGATCAAGTTGCGGAACATCGTCTCGCACTTGTCTTGCTTCCGTTGCAGGTTCGCCCGCACGCCGGCTTGTCCTTCGCTCGCGATCACGTCGGCGACGACCGGCCGCGTCTGGCCGAACCGCCAGCATCGGCGGATGCTCTGATACCAACTCTCGAAAGAGTCGGACGGGAAGTAGACTGCGTGGGCACATACTTGCAGGTTCAGGCCGAACTGTGCGATCTTCGGCTTCGTCACCAGCACGCGGATTTGCCCGCGAGCGAAAGCGTCAAGCCGTTCCTCTTTCGCGTCGTCATCGTCTGAGCCGGACACCTGAACCGAATCGGGAATGAGGCGCTCGAGCAAGTCGCCTTCATCGTTCAGGTGACACCAGACCACGGCCGGCTGACCAGTGCCGTTGACCAGTTCAGCCGCTTTCTCGCACCGCTCGCCAACCGTCCGGCGACGTTCCTCTTGAAGTTCCCGCTGATCTTGAGCCGGCACATCGAACAGATGACCCGCCCGCTTCTGCTTCGCCTCGACCACGAATTCATTGATCGTCAGCGGCGGCAGGATGTACTTGCCGTCGTCAAACCCCAGGTCGGACGGCTTCCGGCACGCACGAGCCCACGAGCAAACCCACCGCCAGAAATCCCGTTCGGCGTGCGTGCGGAGCAGGTACTTTGTCCGGCCCCACCCCAGGTAATCCTTGGCGGTTTCCTTCCGAAAGAACTTCGTCACCATGTCCTGAAAGCCCAATTCCCCCAGGGCCTCGGATGACGTGCCGAGTTCCACAAAGTCATTCGGCGCGGCCGTGGCCGTGCAGAGCAAACGGTAGGGAATAAGCCGCATGAACTCCGTCACCGCGGCTTTCGTTGACCCGTCGAAATTCTTGAGGATGCTGCTTTCGTCGCAGACCACCCCGGCAAAGTCGGCCGAGTTGAAGTAGTGCAGCCGCTGGTAGTTCGTGGCCACGATCTTCGCCGCGTACTTCCCGTCTGACGAGCGGCAGCACTCGATACCGAACTTCGCCCCCTCGGTGACGAATTGGTGAGCCACGGCGAGCGGGGTCAGGATCAACACCGGCTTGTTCGTGTGCCGAACGACGTTCTCAGCCCACGCCAGGGCTTGGAACGACTTCCCAAGCCCGCAGTCGGCGAACACGGCCCCGCGGCCCCGCTTCACCGCCCATTCGACAAGGAACTTCTGGAAGTCGAAAAGCTGGTCGGGAATGAACGTCGGCGTAAACCCGCCATCGTGGCGAAGTTGTAGCTTCTTTTTCAGGAACTCGCGATAGACCGCGCTCGGCCGACTAAAGCGATCCAGTTCGATTGTCATTGTCTAACTCCTGTCATCCTAATTAGTCGACTACGCGCGTTCAGTCTTCCATCGTCTGTCGTTTCGCACCGAGCTTCACACACAGAGCGCCGATCATGTCAGCCTCTGCCGCGAGTTCATTGATGTCTGCTTCTCGCTTTTCTTTCCCGCCGAACCACCGGACCATGTTCTCGAAATTGCGACGACTGTAATAAAGTCGGCTCTCGATTTCGTGGCTCGCTCGCTCCAGAACTTCGACTAGCTTTGCCTTTTCGGCGTCGGTCAACGTGTCCATTGGGAACCTTTCCACCTGGCTAGTTCTCACTTCTCGACAACAGCCGTCACGTTCACGTTTTCCAAAAGCTTTTCGAGGGAGGAAATCGGCACGATGTATGATCGGCCATTGTGGAGAAGCCGAACGGTTCTCCATTCGGTTACGGCCACTGCCAACGCCTCTCTCAAGCAGCGGCTGATTTCGCCACCGGCCCTGGCCTCCAGATGAATTGCGGCCACGTTCGTATGCTTCAGGTCCGTCATGTCGTCCTCCAGTGAACCCTTGTGTTCAGCACACTCTCATAACCGTCAAAGCAACTCGGACAGCTTGTCGATTACGCCCTCAAACTCGTCCAGCGCGCCGTCGGTGCTGTTGAGGATGTCGGCGTAATCGCTCATCAGGTTTCGCAGGTCGTCGCGGGCGTCCGCGATCCGCTTCACGATGGCCTTCGCCGCTGTGTGGAATGCCTTCAGGTCTCGCTTCGTTACGATCTTCTCTGCCATCGCCCTCACCCCCTCGTCCCCGGCCCAATCGCGACCTCGACCCCGCACGGTCCGCCGCACTTCTGGAACCACTCCGCCTGCCACAGTGGGTTGCCGTCATCGCAGCCGAGAATAAACGCCAACGCATCCTCGGTGGCCTTTAGCGCCATGGGCAGGTTGCTCCGATCCAGCAGCCGTCCCCCCAACCGCGTCAGGAACACCCTGATCGGCTCGCCCCGGTGATACGGGGCCGCGGCAAGGGCGGCGCTTACCAAATGCGGCCCTAGTGCCTTGCTGACAGCCCGCCACGCCAGATCCGTCCGCTTCGACCGCTTCCGCCACTCCCGCCCGTTCGCCTCGCTCGCGGTCACGAGCGGGATGATCCACGTTGCCGGGGCGATGAAGCCGGGGGCGACGAGTTCCGGGGCGGGGCGTTTACGCGGCTTCGGCCCTTGCTCTGCCGGCAGCTTCGCCCCGTCACTCACCCGCCCTTCGGCGGTAAGCTCTTCGAGGGGGCGGCAGGTTGTCGGCCACGTCTTCACCGTCGGCATCGCTATCCCCGCTCCAAGCAGCCGTCATAACTTTGAAAATCCGTCAACTGGACCACCAGCAGCGTCGGGTGCTTCGGCTTTGGCCCATACACCCGCTCCCGATACGACTGATCGCGTCCGCACACAGGACACTCGCCAACGTGCCGGCGATACCAGTACCGAACCTTGGGCGCCTTTCTTGCTCTCTGTACCTGCATGGGCGATCTCGCTTACATCCGCTGGCTCGTCGCTACCCCCTTCGTCTCCAAGGGCGAGGCGGAGCGGTTCAGCGCTTCTTGCCGGCCCGCTTCCGCCGCGCCGCCGCGCTCGCCAGCCCCGCCAGCCGCGCCCGCTCCCGGCGAGCCTCGGGCGTCATCGTTTCGAGGCAGCGCTTGCCGCCGCGGCGAGAAAACTCAGAGTGGGATAGACGGCTGCTCATGGTGAGATACTAAGCGGTTAGCTTGTGGAAGTCAACAGGATTCAGTATTTTTGTTTAACGAGATTCGCTTTGATCGTCGTGAAGCAGTGAGGGCAGTAGAGTTCGCTGTCTTCGAGTTGTTGCTCGGTTATCGTTTCGGTGCAAAACGCGCATGATCCTTCGACGTTTTTGCGGCATTCGGCAACTTCTCTCACGGTGTCGATGATGAACTTGATCAGCGGAGCCGCTGGCCTGAACCATTCACCAGCCACGCGGAACTGAGAGAATTCGGCGTGCATCCACCGCTCGGCTCGTTCGTCTCCCTGGAACGTCGCCAGCACCGTCAGCCGTTCCGGGTTACCAGTCTGCAACGCCTTGAGTCTTGAATCGGCGCATTTGCTTGCCGTGTAGCCGATCTTGATGTTGCCCGTGTCGTTTTCCTGAATGAAGTAAATCACATCGGCTCCCTCAAAATGGCGTATCGTCGTCAGAGCCTGTAATTGCCGGTGCTTCTTCGGTTTCCGCCAGCGCGGCAGGCTTCCTAACCTTGCCCCGCTTGTCCGCCGCCCTGGTCGCCTCTTCGGCTTTCTTGTTTGCGCCAGCCGCTTTGCTCTTGTGGTGCAAAAGCGCGGTCCATAGCCCGCGAGGTATCCGCGTCTCGTAAAGCCCAAGGCTCATCAGCTTCTGATTGCGTTCTTTGTTGAACTGCGCTTGCTCGATGCGCTTGCCGACTTCGCACAAGCAAGACACCGCGGCCGTCGGCTGGTAGCTGCTATTCATCGTCCATTCGCCGTCGATCACGAACCGCGGATGAGGAACAACGACCATGCCCGTTCCACCGCAAAGCGAGCAGTAGCTTTTCCCCATCGGTGCCGCGGTCTGCTGCTCGAATCGCCGTTGCTCGTCTCGCCGTTGCCGGATGAATGTTTGGATCATCTTCAGATGTTCGTTGCGGAACTCTGGGGCGCTTTGCTTGACCATCCAGTCCGTCGCCGCGTTCAGTTCCGAAAACGTGAAGCCAGCGCTGACGAAGGCTCCTCGCCAAGCCGCGAACATTTCCAAATCTTGCGGGCTGGTCAGCCCGAAGATGGCGGCGTGCCGGTCGGCCCATTGACGGAACCAGTCACTCACGTTCAAGCCTCGCTTTCAGTTTCGCGCTGAAGCCATTCGCGTTACTCGGCTCGCCCAGCAAACGGCTGACGAACTCACGCGGATACTCCGGCTTGCGACCTTTTTTCTCGAGTTCGGCTTCAATTTCGGCGATGCTGAGAGCGCAACTCTCGAATCGCTTGAAGCATTTTTCCACTTCGTCTGGACGCAACGGCGCCCGTTCTGGTGGACCTGGATAAAGCTTCGCGAATAGCTTCGCCAGTCTTTTGAGCTCAACTAAAAATTCTGGCGGGCATTCGTGCGTTGCACACTCTACCTCTTCTCTAAGTGTGTTCTTCGGAGAAGAACACACTACCTCTACCTCTGGTAACGCTTTTGTAACGCTCGATGCGTTACGGACCTTGTTGACCCGTCTGAGCGTTAAACCCCTTGTTTTTGCAGTACTTCCGTTGTGTCGGTCGAAGTTCGGGAACTCCACGCCACCGTCTGTGAGGCGCAACCAACCAACTTTTTGCATCGCCTTGGCGATCCCGCGTGCGCAAGCGATGCGATCAATGAGCGAATCTGTAACGCTGGGAGCGTTACCGACTATGGTCTGCTGATCGGCCCAAATCCAGATGCGAATAAGGGCGCCAAGTACGGCGTTTGGGTCAACGCCCATCTGCTCGCCGATGAGATGTACTTCAGGCTTGTCAGGGGTGACATGCTCAAGCTTTATCCAATCACCGGCCATAGCGCAGCCGTTCGCGGCGCATTGTGTGCGCCTTGATTGCAACGAAAAACCGAGTCACTGCACGGTCGGACGCTACCGGCCTTTAGACCTGACGGCGCACGCTCAGGGACCGATCCGATTCGTGCAGTGACTCGGTTTTTCGTTGTGTTGACATTGAGGACTCGTGCGCCAAAGAGATGCAGGGCCTGTAGCGACAGGTTTCCCGCTGACACCATTTCTACGCCTGCCGAAATTCACCGTCAAGGTCAGTTTCACGAAGTCGCCACCCACACCACCGCCTTGCGACCGCTCCCCGTCTGCCGCGTCCGGCCGCTGTCGACCACCAGGCCGGCGCGGACCAGCTCCACCCTTCGAGGCCGCTGAGTGTTCGCCGGCATGTTGCACCAGCGCTGCATTTCCTCATCGGTTGCCCCGTCGGCGCACCGGCGCAGGTAGTCCAGCACCTTGCGCCGTAGCGTGGCCGACCGAGGTTCCATCGACTCCGCGGACTCGCGGCTCGTGGCGCTGCCCTGAACGTAGGGCGGGAGCGGCTCGGAAATGTAGTCGAACAGGTCCACGGCACGGCCTCGAAAGGCACCGGGCCGGTGGTGGGAAGTCACCGGCCCGGTGGGGTAGGTCAGAAAGGAATCTCGCCGTTGTCGCCGCCCGGCGGGCCCAGCGCTACCCCGCTCACTTCGTCAATGATCCGCTGCACCGTCGGCGTGTCGCGCTGGGCGTTGTAGGCGGACAGCCCAGCTTGCTTGAGCGCATCCTTAAGCTGCTGCTCGTTGATGCCGACCTTGGCACATTCGGCGATAGCTTGCGGCCACGTCCAGGCGGTCTGCTGCTGGACGGCACGCACCCGCACGCCGCCGATGCGCTTGCCCCCGAACATCACGTTCGGGTCGACGTAGATTTCCACCGTCTTGCCGAGCCAGTGGTCGGAGTCGTCGCCGAAGGCCGCGACGAGGAATTCCGCGTTCGTGCGGTTCAGAATCATCTGCTTCACGTCGCCGTTGAAGTGCAGGATGTTCTTTGTTTCGTTGCCGCTCTCCCCCTTGATTTCTTCCTGCGTCACGGCCTTTATCGTGGCGCGGATGGGGTGCGTGATGTCTTCCTTCGCGAGCCAGTTGCTCGGGAACATTTGGTTCATCTTCATCGGGTCACCTGTCTGGTTCTGGTGCGGGTTGTGGTTTGTTCGAGTGCGGGAAATTCGATGCCGAGTTCTTGGCCTGCCCATGCCTGGACTTGTTCCAGGTACTGAGTGAATTCCGTGACTGACAGCTTCTTGGTCGACTTGTCGATTTCGATTTCTCGACCGCCGAGCGTGATGAACTTCCGGGGTAGGAATTTGGCTTTGATTACTTCATGCAGATCCTCCGTGGAGTTTCCGGTGTGGTTCCCGATGATGGTCAACACGACGCCCCAATAAAATCTGTTTTGGGCGTCCGTCCGTTTTTCGTAAGGACGCTCCAGCGTGATCGTCACCGTCTTGCCGTTGCGGCCGCGCAGGAACCCGGTCATGTTCGCCTGCTGCATCGCGGACGGGCGCAGCTCGTCGCCGTCAACGGGTATGGTCAGGGTCAGGCTGTCCGCGCTCATGTTTCTGTCCTCACACCACCCGCCACTCGCCACCGTCCAGCCACAGCGATTCTTCAGCTTGCGGTCCCCGCGGCGGCGCCCAGCCCGCCCCGTTCCAGACCGCGACCAGCACGCCATTAATCGCGCTGCCGAAGGCCCACGTCACCCGGTAGCGGAGCAATGACGTGCCAATCACGTCGCCCGGCTTGAGCTTGGCGACGGTTTTCGCCCGGTCCCGTTGCCGCTTCGATTCGACCGCGATCATGGTTTCTCCTGCTTCGCCGGCAGCGGCACCCGCGCCTCGGTCGTCATCTGAATCGAACAGCATGTCCACCAGTTGCCCATCCGCGCCACGCATTGCTGCCGGCTTGCGTTCATCCGACGGCCGCACTTCTCGCATCGCAGCAAGGCACCGTGCGGGTAGACCATCTCAGCGAGGTCTTTGTCCATCTCGGCCGCAGTGGCGGGCGTGACGGCGAGGAACGGGGTGATCACGATTTCCCTTTCGACTTGTGTTGCGGCGCCGGCTTCACGCGGCCTAGCGACACCGCGCGTCGTCGGCGTTTGTCACCGAACTTGTTTGATTTGTGTACGCCCATGTTTCTCTTGATAGATCGAATCGCGTTGCTCACGGTATCCTCGTTGCTTTCACCTGTTCCCGGCGTGCCCGGCAGAACTCGCGGATCGCCGCGGCCAGTGCCTCGAACAAGTCGGCCCATTCTGGTAAAGTCGTCGGCATCTCGTCACTCCTTTGGTTGGTTCCGGTCGCGCTCCGCACGACGCCATGTCGGTCACTTGTTGGCGGTCTCGACCAGCTTCTCGATTTCCTTCAGCACGGACGGCGTGAGTCCCTTCGCCAAGTAGCGACGGCGAACCTTCACCAGTTTCTCCTTTACCGCGTCCTTAATCTGGTGGTGCTTTCTCCGCGCTTCGCACAATCGCCGCTCCAGCTTCTTGACCGGCGGAACGTTATGAAGTTCGTCCTTCAATTGGTCAAGTTCTTGGCTAATGGCCTGAATTTCATCGTTGTCCCAGCGATTTGACGAATTAGCCAACTCGCGAAACAGTTCCTCGATGGTTCGCCGGGTCGGCTTGTCCATTGGTAACGGCTTCATTTGTCTTTCTCCGTGGGGTTGACAGCGGACTCCCTGTCCGCCGGTTCTTCACTCGCCGCCAGGGCCGTCACTGCCGCCGCGTAGAGCGAGACGATGGCGACCACGCACAACAGGATCAGCGTTGAGTCGCTCATGCGGTCCCTCGCTCCCCACTCCAGGCCCGGACACCGCCGCCGATGGCGCCCACGTCACCGGGCGGCGGGCCGGGCGCTGGCTCCCCGGTCAGAACGCGATGCCGTGCGAATGTCCGCTCGGCTTGTACTCCCGCAGCTTCACGCAGTCGGCACAAGGGCAGCCGTCGTAATGCTCTGGCTCGCTGGGCGGAATCGTCGCGTCAACGCTGTCGGCCCACTGCCAGTAATCCGATTGCATCGCATCCCGCACGACATCGCTGGCCGGCTGTTCGTCCAGCACGCCGAGGTCGTCGGCGGCTTGCAGACGTTCGGCGCGGGCGGCGTCGGTGGTCAGGTGGCGGGTGATCATGATCATTGCCTCACTTAATCCGAACATGCGACCCGCGCTCGCCCAACGCGGCGAACGGCACAGCCTGCCCATCGGCCAGCGCGTCGCGAACCGCCTTCGGGTCCAGCACGCGCTTGGAGAACTGCGGGTAGGTATCGAGGTCGACCGATGTTTCCCAGCCGGCCGGGATGATCGGCAGCACGCCGCCGTTCTTCTGAACCGCAATCGTCCGGCCCTCGGCGGTGGTGAGCTTCGGTTGCCCCGTCAGCGTCATGTAGTCCATCAGCCGGGCCTTCAGACGCTGCACGCGGTTCGCCCGCACGCTGGCCTTCATCGCCCAGCGCTCCGATTCCTCTTTCGCGGCCGCGCCTTCCATCTCCCATTGCCGAATCAACCCGACGTAGCTGTCGAGTTTCGTGGCCTGCGCGGCTTCCAGTTCGGCGAACCACGCATCAAAGGCTGACGCCATGAGCGGGTCGTCAATGTCGCCCTCGTAATCGTTCACGAGGTCGGCGAGCGCTCGCAGGTCGTCGCTGATCTGAAACAGGGTCGTCGCGGGCATTGGTCGTGTCTCCGGTAAGCGGCGGGCGGGGGTCAGTGGCAGCAAGCGGCGAAGGCGCGTTCGGCCATGTGGCGAATCGTTTCCTCGTAGTCGGCCGGATCATCGCTGTCTTCGTCCGTGACCGACACTCCGCTAACCGTCCCCTGAACTGACGAGTTGAACGTCACGGTCAAGTCACACTCACGAAATCGCGGGTTGGTGGAGAATTCGTTTTCGAGGGCATCAACAAAATCGACTTGGCTGATGCCGTTAAGCGAGTCGGGCGGGCAGTTGTAGGTAAGTCTCTGAATCATCGTCGTCTCCGGTTCGGCGTTTTCGATTGCGGTTCACTTCACCCCGCGAGCCTTGCCTACCCGGCGGGCCAAGTCCAGGTCGGCCGCGTCCATACGCCGCGTCGCCACGACAACCAGCGTCAGGAAGGCGGCGGTCAGGATTGCGGTTACGATGAACATGGCGGGTACTCCAAGAAAAGGGCGTCCGTGCCCCTGTGGTGGTCGGTTAGTTCAGGATGAAAGCTTTGCCTTCCAGCACATCGGGCAGGTTCACGCTGCCGGTAATGCGGTCAGCCGTTTCGCTTGCCTCTCGGCACAGACGGCCCATGCGGTCCGTGTACTTCTGCTTCGCGGCCCACTGGCCAACAGCGTCACAGCGGGCCAGCAGAGCCTTGCGATCATTGCCGCGGACCAGTTCGTTGCGAATGGCTTGCAGTTCGTTTGCGGCTTTCGTGAAGGTCATTTCCGTCTCCCGTTCAGCGTTTCGTTTCACCACTGAAGGCATCTTACGCTCCGCGAAAGAACGAGTCAATCCCGTTTCTTGCTTTTTTCCTAAGTTTCTTGCTTTTTTCCCAAGTAGCGGATAGGATTAGGGTATGAACATGCGATGGGGTTCGACTGAAATTGCACTACTCCGCAGCCAGCTAGGACTTACGCTCAAAGCGTTCTCCGAACTGGTTGGTGTGAGTGAGGCCACGGCCTGCCGCTGGGAATCGGGCGGGCACCACCCGCGATTCGAGACGATGGGCAGATTAGACGAAATCGCCCGCGAGAACAATATCACCTTTGGCCAGCTCCAGCCCGCGTAGCTTGCTGGCTCCGCGATGCCTAGCCCCCGCGCCCCGCCGCCGCGAGGGGGAGAGAAGGATCGGGCAAACTCAGCGGAAGCCGCCGACCGTTTCGTGATAGCTGCTGGTGGTCGTGTCGACTCTTGCCGGCAGCTCAAACGTGACGCCGGGCGCCGCCCCCATCCTTGTCGCCTGATGTGATAACGCCATCTTCAGCAAGTCCAGACGGCCGCACGGTTTTTCGTAGTCGATCTTCGGCCCGCGATGCTGACCGTCACAATCGGAATAGCACAAGTCACCATCGCGGATGCCGGCTTCCATGTTCGCCATCGAAGTGAGCTTCACGCGGCGGACGGGCTGGGCGGCGAGGATCGCGGCGGCGTGGCCGGGAGTGCGGCCGGTGTTGGAGCAAATCGGGCAAGGCGCCCTTCTCGCTCGTATGTCGTCCCCGCCGTCTGCCGAGCCGTGGTTCCAGCATCGTCGGCACTCACCACCGCCCCACGCCGGCCAGTCGCAAGTGATCTCTTCCACGAACCCGCGCCGCCATTCGTACCGCCCCGCCGTTGGGTAGTGATTGACGCAGGCCAGAACCGCCGTGCCTGCCCATTCATGGCACGGGAAGGCAAGAGCGAAACCGTTGGGCTGAAGGATCTCCTGCTCGCGTTGGCGGAGCGAGGCTAATTCCATAATCTCGTCGCCAACGGTGTATCGCTCCAGCTTGGCGATACGGCAGCCGATTCGGATGAACTCGCCGCGGTCATGCCCACCGGCGCTACTCTCCATCAACGCATCGGCGTAGACCAGCCGCGGACCGTCGTCGTCGGGCCTCTCCAGCACGCACCGCAACAGGGCGTCGAAGTCGGGGGACATGATGTCAGAGTATTCGCCGAAGAGTGAGGAGTCTTGTTCTCTGTCCTCAGTCTTCGGATGCGTCGGCGAACCGAGTGCGTACCCGCGAAGAACGGGGCAAGTTTCACAAATCCAGATTTTCCTGCCACCCCCTTGCGGACGGCGGGCGGGCGGGGTAAAGTGAGGGGCGACAGTCCGGCCCGAAAATAGCCCAAAATAGCGGGCGGATAGTGGAGAAATAGCGGGTGCCGTTGCTAAATCCGAAGCCTGGCGAGCGTCTCGGAGGTCGTAAGAAGGGAACCCGTAATAAGGTTACGACCGAAATGCGGGCCGTGATTGAATTTGCCGTCAAAGGGATGGGCGGGCAAAAGGCGTTGCTTGCATGGGGGAAGGAAAACCCGACGCTGTTTTGGACGAAGATTTTCCCGCTGATCGTGCCGAAGGCCGTGGAACTCAGCGGCATGGATGGTCAGGCGCTCGAGCTCCGCATCATCGAGCGTGTCGTCACCAGTCGCTCCGCCGTCGAACTGCCCCCTATTCAGGAGCGGGTGATTCCTGCCAACGGGAATGGACACCACTGATCGCGTTCTCGACTTCCACCAGGCTCAATACGACTTCCTTCAGTCGAACGCCATCTTTCGCGCTTTCACCGGCGGCATCGGGAGCGGCAAGAGCTTTGCTGGCTCCTACGACATAATCCGGCGTGCCAAGCGCGATCGCCTTTACCTCGTCATGGCGCCGACCTATTCGATGCTGAGTGACGCCACGTTCCGCAGTTTCAAAGCTCTGGCGACCGATCTCGACCTGATCGCTGACATCAAGCCGAGTGCCCCACCCTTCATCAAGCTGCGGACGGGGGCCGAGGTCATCTTCCGCAGTGCCGACGACCCGGAAAAGCTCCGCGGGCCGAATCTGTCCGGGATCTGGATGGACGAGGCGTCTTTGATGATGCAGGAGGCGTTTACCATCGCCATCGGTCGTTTGCGGGAAGGCGGCGAGCAAGGGTGGCTCACGGCCACGTTCACTCCGAAAGGTCGACTGCACTGGACGTTTGAGACGTTTGCCACGGGCAAGGAGAATACCGCCATCTTTCGGGCGCGCACCAGCGACAATCCGTTCCTGCCGGCCGAGTTTACCCCCACCGTTCGGGGGCAGTACACCAGCACGCTCGCGGCGCAGGAGCTAGAGGGCGAGTTCATCGACAGCGGCGGGATGATGTTCAAGCGGTACTGGTTCGGGATGGTTGACGAGCCGCCTGTGTTCAAGAGCGAAGTGCGGGCCTGGGACATGGCCGCGACCCCGCTGGACGAAGAGAAAGCCCGTGATCCCGACTGGACAGCGGGCGTCCGCATGGGCCGCACCGAGGACGGCGTGAACGTCATCACCGACGTGAGACGTATCCGGGGAACACCGCAACAGGTACAGGAACTGGTGCGAACCACAGCAGAGCAGGACGGCCGCGGCGTGATGATCCGGCTGGAACAAGAGCCTGGCAGCGCCGGAGTGGCCGTAGTCGATCATTACCGGCGTCATGTGCTGGCCGGCTATCGGTTCGTCGCAGAACGGGCCACAGGGCACAAGGCGGACCGGGCGCAACCGCTGGCGGCGCAGGCCGAGGGCGGGGCGTGCAAACTGTTGCGCGGTCTGTGGAACAAGGATTTTCTGGACGAAGCCGAGATGTTCCCGTTCGGTTCCCATGACGACATGGTGGACGCAGCCAGCGCGGCCTTGAATGCGCTCACCACCAAACGCACAATTGCTTTCCGCGCCGTCCGACTGTAGACTAGGCGTCCAGATGAGGTTATCCCATGCGGCACCCACACACTCCATGAGCCAACCAGGCGGCTACCGGCGCCGGCCGGGCCTTCACCGGCTGCACGATCCGTACCGCCAGATTTACCGAGCCAGGGGCGTCGGCGTGTTCGTGGTACGGGCCTGGATACCGTCCTTGAAGTGCCAGCAGTATCTTGGCACGGCGCGGACACTAGGCGAGGCGCAGAAGATGCTCGACACGTTCCTGAGAGAGAAGGGGCTGAAGTGATCGGCTGGCTTATCGACTTGATCTGGCGTCACCGGTGGAAGCGCCCAGCAAACATGCCGGAATGCCTTGACGAATGCCGGCACCTGCCTTCGGGGCGAATTGTCCGTGTCTACGGAACAGACTGGTACGGAGAGCAAATCCGCGTCTCCGATGGCACCGGCTCATTTTATTGCCGGGCAAACGAATTGAAGGTGCTGAAGTGAGAGAGGATTTGTTGCTGGCCTACCTGATTTGGGGCGCTGGCATCATCTTCGCGGTTGCCGAAGGTGGGTCGTTGCTCGTATTCGGATTCCTCGAATGGAAGAAACGACGGAAGGGGCTGAAATGAAGCCGCTTGGCCAGCAGTACGGTGAGGAATTGGTGCATTTCATGCAATCGGCAAGCGCTCGAAATGTTGCAGTCGCTAAGAAACTAAAGCCGCTGAAGAAAAAGCTCCAAGGCGTCCTCAAGAAGCAATACGGCAGGGAGGGGCTGAAGTGAGTTGGGACGGCAAAGACCTGACCGCGCCAAATAACTGGCACTTGACGGGTCAGCCGCTGGTCAGCGGCTGCACAGAGAGCGTTGCCGGGCCTGATGGCAAGCCCGTCGAAGTTTCGCGCTGGCACATCCCAACCACCGAAGAAATCCGGCGTGCCAACGAAGAGAACGACAGGAGAGTCAATCGCTTTCGCTCCGGCGTCACCCGCCCCGGCCTAACCGAGCTGCAGGAAGGGGTGATGCAGTACGTCTACGCCTTCGGGGCTGGCATGCTGTGCGGCGTGGTCGTGGGCATCGTGCTCGCGGTGATCGGGGGCGTGGGGCTGGCGGCGTGGTGGAGGGGGTGAGGCGATGGTAAGCGACGAGCCATTCACTCATGAACAGCTCAGCGAAGCGAGCCGAAATGCCGAACGGCGAGCAGTTGCTGTTGTCGAGTCAGAAATGATCCAGAAGGCCATTGAAGCCGTCTTGCATTGGAACGTCTACTACGCCGATCATGATCAGCATCTTTTGAGCGATGATCTGCTGGCAAAGCTGGTTATCGAATTAACGACAATTACCACGGGAAGGCCGAAGGCTTGATCCACTTCGCCCCGCGCCTGAAGCTCGCTCTCTCGCCGTCGTTCTCGGCATACATGGCCGGCAAGCCCGTCGTGCCGGTGAATATCGAGGTCAGTCCGTCCGGGTTGTGCCAGGCGTCGTGCGATTTCTGCGGGTATTCCAGCGGCGCCATCGGCTCGCACCGAAACGTCATGCTCGACTGGTATGTCCTCGATTACATGCTGGTCGACGCGTCCGTGATGGGGGTTAAGTCGATTTCGTGGACGGGTGGCGGCGAACCGTCGCTTTACCCGCACATATCCGCAGCTGTTATTGCGGCTCACTGCCTTCGCCTCAAGCAAGGCATGTTCACCAACGCTCTCGCCGCTCCGCGCTACGACCCGTCGCTGATGGAATGGATTCGCGTCACGATGACCGACAAGCCGTACAAACCCGACTGCATCAAGCCGCTCCGCGCCGCCAAGACACTCGGGTTCGCGTTCAACTATGCTGGCCCGCAGGATGACGACTATCTATGGCAGACTTTGCACCTGGCTGAAGACGTGCAAGCGGATTACGTCCAAATACGCCCGGCCCTCAAGCAGAACGGCGAGACGGTGGACATCGAACCGCCACGGATCGAACATCCGCTGTTGCAGGTCACGGATTACAAGTTCACCGAGGCCCGCAAGCGGCACGGGTACAGCCAGTGCGAAGGGTATCACGTTGGCGGCGTGTTCGTGTGGGAGACGAGCGAGGTGTCGGTCTGCGCGTACATGCGTGGCAAGGGCGACGAGTACATACTCGGGCGGCTGGATCAGGAGTCGCTGCCGAGCATCCTGGCCCGTGCGCCGGCGTCGGTGCCGGTGGCACACAACTGCCAGGTCTGTTGCAAGCTGCACGAGACGAATAGCATGATCGCAGAGGCACGCGAACTGGTCGACGTGGAATTCCCCTAAAGGAGAAGCCGAAATGTCCGACTGGGTAAAGCATCGTGTCAACAAGGAGCGCGAGTTCAGTGTCCGCAAGAGCGAGATCATCGCCACGGAGAAGAAGACGACATACACCACGATGCTCGAAAAGCAGTTCACCGTGCTGCTGTACCTGAAGAACACAGGCCAGATCGTCGTCGGCGAGAAGCTGACGGAGGACGTGGCCGACAACCTCATCGCCGAGATCGAGGCCGAGATGGCGCCGGCATGATCACCATCCTCGGCCTGCTCGTCGCCACCTATGCCGTCTGCCGGCTCATTCAGGTGCCGTTGGAACTGATCGGGCACCGGGACGAGTGGCGCGGGATGCCGTTGTGGGTGCGGCTGGTGGTGGTGGGAACCGTGTCGGTGTGCGGGGTCGCAGTGCTGTTCGTGCTGACGCTGATGCTGCTGGCGAAGGATAGCGAGATGGGGAGGCTGGGGCGATGACAGACGCTGAACTGCTGGCCGAGAGCAAGCGGCGGTGCGGTTCCAACACTTGTACAGAGTGTATGCGCGACATTCCGCATATGATCGACGTGCCGATGTATCGTCTCACCGAACGAATCGAGGCGCTGGAGGGAGCCGTGATGAACATTGCAGACGGTCTGTACTTCTCGCCCGATGGCGGTCGATTCGAGGCGCTTGGCGGGCGACTGTTTTGGGAAGACGGTACGATCATGAGCCTTGACCCCGGCTCCGTTATTCGATGCCTTCCGTCTGACCACGGGCAGCGGTTCTCTCAGTGGTCAGACGAGCAGAGGGCGGAAGCCAAGAAAAAGGCCGATGAGGAGCGGGAGCGCTTTGAAGGCCAGCGCCGTGAGCGTGCGCTTGAACGGCGTAAGCTACTGGACTCGGTGCGTGCCAAAGTGACGCCGGAGGAATACGCGGCGCTCGGATTGGAGGACGATTGATGCGCTCGCCCGCCGCGATGGACATCATCCTCGCCGACATCACCAATCGCTGCTTCCTGAACTGCAGCAACTGCACGCGCCTCATCGCCCACCAGTCGAAGACGGAAGAAATGACGCCGGAGCAGTTGCGCGCGGCGCTGCGGTCGTTGCGCGGCTGGGACGCGCCGGGCCGGGTCGTGGGCCTCATCGGTGGCGAGCCGACGGTGCATTCTCGATTCGAGGAGATGTGCGATGTCTTCAAAGCCGAGTGGCGACCGGGGCAGGACTGCATTGAAGGAAGGAATCCGATACAGGATTTCGATGCCTTTGCTCGGCGGCGATTATTCGACCGAGGAAACGGGCGCGGCCTTTGGACGAGCTTTGGACCTCGCTTCCGCGACCATGTTGAAGCAATTAATGACACGTTTTCCCACTGGAACCCGAATGATCATACCGCGGGCGGACTTCATCAGGCCGCACTCATTCATCGTGACGATTACTGCGCAGCTACTGGAACAACCGCTCAAGCCTGGGAAGCGGCGCGCGATGCCTGCTGGGTCCAAAACCTCTGGAGCGCCACGATCAACCCGCACGGCGCGTACCCGTGCGAAGTGATGGCCAGCATCGACCGCACGTTCTACGGAGGCAAACATGCCTGGAAAGTCGAGCCAGGCTGGTGGAAGCGCGAGCCGAAAGACTTCGGCGACATGCTCAAGCTGTGCGATAATTGCTCCCTTGCCCAACGTGGGCCGTCATCCGTAGACGCCCGTGACCGCGACATTGTGAGCGACCGGAACCGCGTCGCTTTGCAGCTCGTGGGATCGCCAGCCATCAAGGGCAACCGCTTCGACGCCTACGGACCCGAGCATATCGCGGAGAATCGCAGCGTGACCACAAAGGACAATTATACCGCTGGTCCTCGCGTTGCCGTCGACAACCCCCACGTTCGCCCGAAGAAACTCTCCGCCATCACCGTCTGCGTCGGCCGTGCCGAGCACCTGCGGCTCACGCTCCCGCACAATCTCAAGCTGGTCGATGAATTGATCGTGGTGACGACCGAAGACGATGTTGAAACGCAGCGCGTGTTGGGCGAGAACCCGGAAGCCGTCACGGTCATCAGCAACCGCTGCCACGAGGGCGGCGATGCCTTCAACCTGGGGAAGATACAGAACGACGGGCTGAGGCGGTTGGCACCGGGGCACGACTGGATTCTGTGGGTGACGTGCGACGTGTTCCTGAATCCTGGGCTGCGGGAGCACTTCTACGGGCACTCGTGGAATCCGGGGGTTTTGTACGGCGTGCCACGGCACGATCACGGGAACGGCGTTCCTGAGACGATCGCCGAGACGGGTTTGTGGCCAGCGGAGAACACGAACAAAAAAAACGGCCCGCTCGCCGGCATCAACACCGAACCGAACGGCTACTTCGCCCTCTGGCACCCTCGCGCCTCCGCCCTAGCCGGCCGCGAGTGGCCAGTGATGCCCGAGACGTTCTGTAGTGCCGGCGGTGTGGACAGCTTTTTCCTCCAGCGCTGGCCGCGCGACAAGCGGGTGATTGTGCCCGAGCTCGCCTGCGTTCATATCGCCCATGAGGCCCACCTGGGCGACGGGTGGAACGGCAACCGCGCCGGCTGGCGTCAGTGCGGGATGATTTGCCCGAGCGGTCAGTACGTCGCCACGGAAGAACTCAGCGGCACCGGCCCGCATCGGTTACGGCTGACCGAGACGCGCGACGGGGAGTCAGTTGAGATCGAAGTGGCTGACGGCACGATCCCGCAGACCATCGTGGACAGCAACGGCAAGGGCGGGCTGCTGTTCTGCGGGCTGGACATCGGGGAAGAGTATCATGTGCATGTGGCCTACTACCGAGAATAATTTCTCACTTCTTTCTTGTTAACAGCAAACGCACCGCTTTACCCTATCCCGGTAGGTCCGTCATGGGCGGTTGCCGTGATTCAACTATGGCCGCTTCGACCTTGGCGCTTTCCTCCGCGGTCAGCGTTCGATCATAGGCAACGACGAGACCCTCGCCTTCCTCGTTGGGATCTTCCCAGCAAAAGAAGTCGCCGGCCGTGCCCTTAATCTCGCGGAGTTTATTGACCGCGCCTTGCGCCTTGCTGGTTTCGATCCAGACGACGCAGCCGGGGATGGAACTAAAGTCGAATTTCATGGGGTAAGTGTACCCGAGAATGGGACTGCTTTCATTCCTTTTCCGAGCCATTCGCGGCGGGGGTCGAGAGGCCCCGGCGCCAGCCTCTGCTTCGCCGGCAACGACGACGCCGCGATTGCTCACCCCCAACGAACGGCAAGCGCTCCTGTCCAACGCCAACCCGGAAGAGATGAAGTACCGGGATTGGCAGAGCGGCAGCAGTTCGTGGATCGCTGCGTTACGGTTCAACCCCGTTGCCGGTTACGCGCAAATGCGGGTCCGGCGGGGCGGGAAGATTTACACCTTCGGCGGCATGGGCTTCACGACGTTCCGCGCCTGGATCACGGCGGGTAGCTGGGGTCGGTTCTTCAATAGCTACCTCAAGGGCCGCTACACGCAATGGGGCGGGTTCATGTCCGTTGGCGCCGGCATCCTGGCGACAGCAGAGCGGGCGCGGGGTAACTCGGTCATGCGGGAGTTGAAAATCCACTAATGGCACTCGCGGGTCTAAAGCGGTGGTTGGGCTGGCGTGGCGAAAAGCCGAACGCCGTGCCGCCGCGCGCCGAAAAGACCCGCGCCCGCACCGTCTATGGTTCCGCCGACCGACCCAACACGCTCACCGAGAAGCAGGCCGATCACAGCAAGCAGGTGAACGAAACGCTCCGCATGTCCATGATGGGACAGGGGCCGGGCTGGTGGGCCAGCGACCATGCCGAAGAGGCCCAGCACTTTACAAGCTGGAACTACTGCGCCATTCACAGCAAGGCAAAGCAAGCCGCGCAAGCGTCCATCCGTGTCTTTAAGCGGACGCCGAAAAAGCCAGACGACACAACGCGCACGAAGTCGAGTGCCCACGACCAGCAGGAATACGACCGCACCCCGCTCCCGCCCGCGAATGACCTCGTGCGGCTTCTGGAGAAGCCTAACCCGAGGTGGTCTGGTGCGCTCTGGCGTTACCAGATCATTCAGCAGCTCGACTTGACTGGCTCGGCGTTGCTCTGGAAGGTGCGTGACCGGGGCGGCAAGCTGAGCGAGTTGTGGGTGATTCCCACGGCGCTTGCCCGGCCGCAGATGCCGAGCGCTTCGTACCCGCTGGGCGCCTACTGGGTCACGGCGACGGGACTGTTCACGCTCACGGGCGGGCTAGCCCCGATCCCCAGCGGCAGCAGTGTTGGCGCCGCAGCGGGCATCCTGATCGACGCTCGCGACATGCACCCGATCCGCTGGCCGCATGCCATCCTCATGGCGGACGGGCAATCCCCGTTGAACGCCGGCAGCGTGCAGACGGACCTCGCGGAAGAGATTGACCAGGCGGCGTGGGCGGCGATGAACAATGTCGTTGACCCCAGCGTGATCCTGTCTATCAACGGCACGCAACAGGTCGACGCGCCCGAACTCGACCGCATCGAAGAAATGATCAAGGCGAACCGCGGAGGCAGTGCGGGTCGCGGGAAAATCTGGATCATTCAGGACTGCAAGCCGGAGCAGGTCCACCGCTCGCCGGCCGAACTCGACTACAAGGACTCGCGCACCCAGGCCCGCGATGGAGTGCTGTCGATCCAAGGCATGCCCGGCGTGGCGTGCGGGATGCCGAGCGACACCGGCACCTACAGCGCCTACTATGTGCAACTGAAGCAAGCTATCGAGCTGACCATTCAGCCTGAGTTGGATCTCATTGCCAGCGAGTTGACCCGCCTGCTCCATGAGGAGAGCGGCGACGAATCGCTCGAAGTGCAAATTTCCGCCAAGTCGTTTGACGACCCGGAAGTCATGGACCGCCGGCTGGGCGTGATGATCCAGGCTGGCAACGCGGTCACGGTGAAAGAGTTCCGGGCGCAGATCGGCCTGCCGCCCTTCGGCGACGAGCGGGATGACGAGTTCGTGGGCGTGCGGAAGTCGCTGCGGGAGCAGGTCGAAGACGATAGCAACCCCGACCTGCCCGGCGTGCAGGTGGGCGAAGGCGATGCCGGTAACGACGCGTCGGACGAGAGCAGCACTGGCGTCAAGAAGAAGCCGGCCGGGCCGTCGGTGCGCGACAAGATGTACCAGCACCTTCTCAACGGCTTCCACGTCGGCGCGGGGGTGAACTAGTGGCTATGCCACCGCCTAAGTGTCGAATTGGCGAGCGAAAAGGCCGGCTCGTTATTATCGCTCGCGGGCCAAGAGACAAGCGCAACAGGTCGACGTGGATAGCAAAGTGCGATTGCGGGAACACAAAAATAGTTAGTCACGGAAGTTTCAGGGTTGGAGCAACAAGAAGTTGCGGATGCTGGAGAACTGAAGTGATGGCTATAGGCCAGCAAAGTGGCGAGTCCAGCCCTAATTGGAAAGGCGGGAAAACATTTTGCAGCAATGGATATGTGCAGATGTGGGTTATGAGGGATGGTAAACGACGATCCGTAAAGGAACATCAGTTAGTGATGGAGGCTCATTTGGGCCGGAGGCTTCTGAAAGGCGAAACCGTCCATCACAAGAATGGAATCAGACACGACAACAGAATTGAGAATCTTGAATTGTGGGTCAAACAGCACACACCCGGACAGAGGGTGGTCGATTTGGTGGCGCATGCGAAAGACGTGTTGCGGCTGTATGAACCTGATGTAGACAGTGGACAATTGCTTGGCCTGCTTTCGGAGGCAGGTTAATGGCAGAGAAAAACTTAGACATCGAACAATTTGAGCTTCTTCTAGCCGCGCGCGGCGTACCAGGCGTTAGGCAGCTAGAAGGCTATCGCGTGAAGCAATGGCCCGCCGGGATGGTTAGCGCTTACACGGCCAAGTCGGTGGACGTGGACGTTGGGAAGATGTGCGTAACGTCAAGGCTGAGTACGCCAACGCCTGACTTGAGCAATGACATTGTAATCGGCAAGGGCATTGACGATTCAATGCACCAGCATCATAGGCTCGTTTTGCTTCAACACAACGCGACCATGCCGATTGCTCGCGCAGAAGATCAAGACGGCAACTACACCAAGCGACTGATCGGCGAGGACACATTCGGCACGTCGTATTTCTTCCAGAACTCCCTCGAAAGCGAGCAGGCGTTCCGGCTTATAGAAATGGGGGCGTTGCCGGGTGCGTCAATCAAGATCAAGCCGAAGGCCGGTCAAATCGAGATGGTGCGCAGCAAGAATGGTGACGGGCCGTTCGCGCTAATCAAGGAATGTCTGCTCTTTGAGTGGTCCCACGTTTTTATTCCCGACAATCCCGAGGCCCTCGTCGTTGCCATCGAAAAGGGACTCGGCGGCAAGCCCGTCGTGGACAGCTTGCGCCAACTGTTCCTGCCCATGCTGCCGGCGCGTGCACCCATCGTGCAAGGCGCACGTTTGCAAACGTGCGGCGCACAGTTGCATCCGTGCGCTGCCAACTGCGGCTGCGACAAGTGCAAGCCACCCACGGTCGCCAAAGGTGCGGCCTGCCTTTATGGAGACAAGCCCATGAGCGACGACCACCGGCCGCACGGCGCCCAGTACGGCGCCGCCATGTACGAAATGGCATTGGCCATGTCCGAATTCGCCGAGGAGCAGGGCAAGTCGCTGGAGCCGGAGAGCAGCGAAGCCTACAGCGGCGTGCATGAGAAGATCCATGCCCTTGCGTCTCATATCAAGGGTGTTTACGAGGAGCGATACCCCAGCATGGAGAAGCTGGGCGACCCGGAAGAGGAGCCGAAGGAAGACGACAAGCCCACCGAAAAGAGCCTCAAGCTGGAGACGCCGGAGCAGCGCGACGAGCGGCGCAAGGCGCTCACTCCCGAACAACTCGCGGCTGACGATGAGCGCGAACAGCGACTCGTGGCCCGGCAGAAGTCCCGTGCCCTCGTGCGTGGCTGGTGGGGTGAACGGCAGAAGGCGGTTCAGGAAGCGGAGACGGGCACCGTCCGCGATGCCGCGGCGCTTCTGGAGCAGGTCGCGACTAGCAAGGCCCCGATCAGCAACGGACAGCGAACCAAGGCCGCGAGCCTTGCCAAGCGGCTCACGGGAACCACGGCGCCGGCGAAAGCGGCTGTTCAATCCTCACAGCCCGCCACGCCGGCGCCCGTGGACGATTGGGGCGACGTGATGAACGCGATCAAGGAACGAGACGCGACCGTTGCGACGGTCGCGACCCGCGTGGCGAAGCTAGGCGCGTGACATGGCGAAGCGAATGGAGCTGCCCACCAGCAAAGCTCCGGGGCTAGAAGTGTGCGGTTCCTGCCGGTTCTCGACCATTGTGAGCGGCAGCAACTTCGGCGAGTGCCGGCGATACCCGCCGCCGCCGATGGGCGAAAAGGTGATCGTGTCCCCGACTGGCTGGTGCGGCGAATACAAACGGGCTGATTCGGTTGGCCCGCCCAAACAACCGGAGTGATTCACCACCGGGAGAGAAGAAATGCCTTGCACTCCGCAGGACGTGATGGACGCCGTTACCAAGTCCAACACGGAAACGAAGAACCAGCTCGAGGCGATCGGCCCGCGCCTCGAAACCATCGAGAAGAAACTCGCCGAGCCGCAGCGTGCCCCTTGGGTCACGTCCGGCCCGACTGGTCAGGACTCGCAGCCTTACTCCATGCTCCGCGCCGTGGCCTTCTGCAGCGGCCGACTCAAGCCCGAACAGTGCAAGAACGAGATCGACCTGAGCAACCGGCTCAAGTCGTACCTCGGCAAGTACGGCTGGACATCCCATTTCGGCAACTCGTTCTGTATGCCGGCGTCCTCGACCTATCTGCCGGTGATGCCGGGCGATGACGAGGGCGAGAAGCTGCAGACCGAGATGCGCGAGAAGGCGCTCGCCTGGAACCGCGGCGGACTCGACCCCTACGAAGCCGCTCACCTGGCGCGCCGGGCCAATTGGAACGCCGGCCAGATCGGCACGCTGCAGAAGGCCATCGGCACCATCTCCGACGCGGCCGGCGGCGTGCTGGTGGGCTTCCCGACGCTGGGCGAGTTGATCGACATCCAGCGTAACCTCGAAGTGTTTGCCAACGCCGGCGCCACGGAAATCGGCCTGCCCCCCAACGGCCGAATCCAGTTCCCCAAACTGACCGGCGGCGCTACGGCGTACTGGGTCGGCGAGGCAGCGTCGATCACCGACAGCAGCGAAGCGACCGGCTACCTCGATTTGATCGCCCACAAGCTCGGCGTGCTGGTCAAAATGAACAACGAGCTGATCCGCTACGCCAGCCCCACAGCCGAGGCGATGGTGCGGATGGACATGGCGAGAGTGTCGGCCCGCAAGGCTGATCTCGGCATGCTGGAAGGCACCGGCGGTGTCCAGATCAAGGGACTGCTGACCTACGACACGCAAACGACGTGGAGCTATCAGGTCGACAAACTCATCGCCATCACGATCACTGCCAACACGCTGACCCCGGCGAACCTGCAGACGATGATTCAGGCGCTGCCCGACGAAGTGCAGCAGCCCAACGCCTTCATCATGCGGCGCGCCATGTGGGCCGCGATCCAGAACTTCCGCGCCGACGCCATCACCACGGGCGACGGGGCCGGTCAGTTCCTGTTCAGCCAGTTCCGCGACCTCGGCCAGCAACTCCCGCAGACGCTGCTCGGCGCCAAGGTCATCGCCAGCTCGCAGGTCAGCACGACCCGCCCGACGACCCCCGGCGGCGCGGCCTCGACAAAGAGCTACGTCCTGACCGGCAACTTCGCTGACTGGATCGTGGCTCGCTTCGGCGTGATGGAGTTCCTGGCCAGCGCCGTCGGCGACACCCCGCTGCAAAACGACCAAACCTGGCTGCGCGGGATTCAACTGCTTGATGCAGGCCCCCGCCATGCGGCCTCGTTCGTTATCGCCGACTGCCTCGCCAACAACGGCGGCGTGTAAATCGCGGCTTCATCGCTCACCACCTGAACGGAGGAAAGTCCTTTGGCCACGAAACTCTGGGATATCCCGCACAGCGCGATCTACAAGCCGCTGATCAACAACAACAACCCCGCCGGCCTCACCGCCAGCGTCACCGGCCCGACCGTGGACATGGTGAACGCCGACGGCCCCTGCTGCCTTATCAGCAGCATCGCCTATGTCAGCGGCTCGGGCAGCCCGCAGTATGACGCCAAGCTGCAGGAGTCGGCGGACGGCTCGACGGGCTGGGCGGACATCACCGGCGCGTCGATCACGAGCATCACCACGAACGCGACCACTACCCCGCCCGCGGGCGAGTTGGTGGGACCGTTCCAGCGGAACCAGCGGTACGTCCGGCTGGTCACGACAATCGCCGGCACCACCAGCCCGCTGTACACGGGGATGATCAGCGTGATGTCGCAGAAGAAGTACAGCCCGACTTGATCGGTCGCCGCGCTGGGCAGGGATGCCCGTTTCCCCCGTTACCACTTGAGGCTCGTTCATGTCCGGCAAGTATTCGGTGATGATCGCTCTGTTTCCCTACGGCCACGTCATTGACGACCGGCTCATGACGTATGTCGTGCGCACCACCGAGCAGATGAACAAAGACCCGCGCATCATCCGGCACTGCATCTGGCAGGAGAGCGACACACCGATCACGATGTTGCGAAACAAGTGCCTCGTGGAAGCCGAGGAGCACGGCTACGACTTCGTGCTGATGCTCGACAGCGACAACCTGCCGGACCTGTATCTCGGCTGTCCGACGATGCCGAACGTCAAGCCATTCTGGCAATCGTCGTTCGACTTCGCCACGGATATCGTGGCCCGCAAGGGTGTGCCCACGGTTATCGCGGCCCCGTACTGCGGACCGGGGCCGCATGCGTGCGTGTACGTCTTCGACTGGGTGAACTTCCGCAACCCCGGTCTGCAGCCGAACGGGTTGGACGTGAAGGTCGACTTCAAGCTCGACATGGTGCCGCGCCACGAAGCGGCCCTACGGACGGGCATTCAGCCGGCCGGCGCCCTGCCCACGGGCGTTTGCCTCATCGACATGCGGGCGGTGAAGCCGCTGCCTCATCCCCGCTTCGATTACGAATGGACTGACCAGCGGGCGATTCAGAAGGCGTCGACCGAAGACGTGATGTTCACCCGGAACCTGTCCTACCTGTGGGAAGAGTACGGAAACGTGCTCTACTGCAACTGGGACGCCTGGGCGGGTCACGTCAAACAAGAGATCATCGGCAAGCCGCAGAACTACCCGAACGCCTGGGTGCCGAAGCACCTTGTCGCGCAGACCAGAGAAGCCCTTGCGGCCGGCGCTGAGCCGCCGGTGAATCCGCAGGTGCCGAAGACGATGGTACGGGCGCGGAACAGCTTTCCGGCCCCACCGAAGAATTTCCCGGTGAGCCTAATTGGCCAGCAGGTCGCGGTGCCGCTCGTGCCGGAAGACGACTGCGAGGAGGGCGCGCCGCCGGAGTTGCTGCGTGAGTTCGAGTCGAACGGCGTCGGCTAGAGGGCGGCGTCGTGCTTGTGACAACGGCGGACCTGAAAACGTATCTCGGGATCACGACGACCACCGAGGATGCTTATCTCGACATCGTGAGAGCGGGAGCGGAGGAAGCGTTCAAAGGATTAGTCGGCTGGCGGATCGAGTCGGCGACGTACACGGAATACCTGAACGGGACCGGAAGCCCGATTATCTCCGTGCGACAGGTGCCAGTGAATTCTTTGACCAGCGTCAACGTGGATTCCAACCGGGCCTTCGACAGCACGACGGCCTTGACCATCGGAGACACGGCCACGGCGCAATGCTACTTGCAACAGGATCGGCCGGGCGGCGGCAGCATGAGCGGAATCATCGTGCGGCGGAATGCGGTGTGGCCGCGGGGACTTTGGCTGGAACGTGGGAACTTGACCCCATTGAGCATGCCGGGCCAGGGCAATGTGAAGGTGGTTTACTCGGGCGGGTACACGAGTATCCCCGATGACATCAAACTGGCGATTTACGAGGCTTGCAAACTGCTGCGAATGCAGCGAACGACGGTCGGGCCGGTGCAAGGGGAATCGCTGGGCGAGTACAGCTACAGCTCGGCGGACCTGATGAAGCTACAAGCGCCGTTCCTGCAGCCGAGCCTGAATCAGATCGTGGTGCGATATCGGCGGTTGCGACTTCAGTAAGGGGTCAACATGAGCATCAGCTACACCGTGACGAAGAGCATGAACGACGGCAGCACCACGATCAGCAAGAGCGTGGCCATCGCCGCGCTGGGTGACGAGCGGGTCAGCTTCTCCTCGACGGGCGCCACGACGAACAAGCAATTCGACATGAACTTCACGCGGGCGCAGGCGCTGGCGTTCTACGCCGTGGCGGATGCGGCCTGCACGTTGACGTTCAACGCCAGCACGAGCGGGGCGACTTTGCAAATTCCTCTGACTGCCGGCATCCCAAAGGAATGGGAATTGAATACCAGTCTCTGCAACGCGACGACATCGTTCGCCGCGGACATCACCAGCGTCTTTGTCACGGCCGCGACGACGGTGAACCTCGAAATCCGTGCGGCCCGCAACGCTCCGTAATCCCTGGGAGGTTTCATCATGAGCAAGAAAAAAGCCTTCGCCGATATGTCGGTCGAAGAACTGCGCGACGAGGCTACCAAAGCCGACATCGCCGGCCGCAGCTCCATGAACAAGGACGAATTGATCGGGGCTTTGGAAGCCGGCCCCGAACCGGTTGCTGCCAAGGGCGCGGAAGTCAAGGATGCCCCGCTGACACTGAGCGCGCCGGCCGAGGTGCCCTGTCATCAGGAATTCGATGTCGGCTGGACCGCGGCGGAAGGCGTCAAGGACGTGATCATCGCCGGGCTGGGCAAGGTCACGACCTCGCCCGTGCGAATACGCGGCTTCGAGCAAGGCCCGCTCATCGTCACGGCTAGCGGCACGGACAAGGACGGCAAGGAAGTCACCGCGAGTGCCACGGTGCAGGTGGTCGGCAAGAAATGAACCCTTCCAGGCTATTCCCGCACTCGATGAGCGTGTTTTCGGCAACGTACACGTCGGTCGATTCGGCGGGCGCGAAGCGCGGGACGGAGACACCGAAGGCCACGGCACAAGACTGTCGGGTCGAAGACGTGCGAGCGGACCAGCAACTGGTCAACCTGAGTCTCGGGGTGAAGATCACGCACCGGATCTTCACCCTATACTCGGGAGCGGTCAACGGCGACATCGTGACCTGCACGCGGAAGTCAGACGGTGGAACGCTCGGCACGTTCCGGCTCATTAGCTTCAGCAGCCGGCGGGCCATTGGGAACATGGACGAATTCCAGACGATCGAAGCGCAGGAGATCAAGTAAGTGCCAGGCGCCACGCTCCTGCAAGCGATTAAGACGCTCTACGGCACGATGTCGGGAATGCCGGTGTTGTGGCTTGACGAGGTGCCGGAAGATCACGCGGCCACGCTGCCGCAATGCGTGTTGATCCATGGCGGCGAGGTGCCGCAGCCAGATAGCTACGACGAGGCGAACGGTAATCCGGCGGTAGTGTTCGGCGAGTGGGATTTCTTTCTGTTCGCGGAGAATGACAGCGATGCCGTGGAGACGCTGGCCACAAACTTAAAGTCGACGTTCACGCCGGCCGCGCTGGTGCTCGACTTTGACCCGAACGCGCGGTACTGGCGGACGCTGTACAAGGTGAGCCGGTCGCCTGATCGAAGCACGACAGGCAAGCCGATCTATCAGGCACAGGTGAGTTACCGGATCGAGTTCGGAGAGAACGCATAGGAGGGGTGAGAGATGCCGAACCCGGTAAAGGGGCGACCCGGCTACACGAACAGCACGATCACCATCACCACCACGCCGGCCAGCTACGCGGGCGATGGCGTCAACGGCTGGGCGGGCGGCACCGATTACTCGTTCAACGTCGCCGAGCGGGAAATCGAACTGGTCCGCGCCCGCCAGGACACGACCGACGGGCCGTTCCTCGAAGGCGTCGGCGCCCCGGTCGGCAAACGTATCCGGCTCAAGGGGTACTTCAAGGGAACGCTGATCCCACCCATCTCCATCGAGAACGAGTTCATCAAGATCACCGCCCGCGTCGTGCTGGAGATCATCGCCGTCATCATGGTCGAGCGCTTCCGTGAAACCGGCGTCGTCAACGGCGGCGCGATTGAGTGGGAAGTGGAAGGCACGACCGACGGCACGTTCACGGACGCGGCATAACAGAGGCTTGCATGCAGACGCTGGAATTCGAGAGCATCACCTACAAGTTCGACATGATCTCCCTCGACGGGGAAGAGGAGTGGGCACGCTGGGCGCGGTCGCAGGCGATGGCGGAAGCCGAAGAGTTCAGCCGCGATTGGCCCGCCGCAACCCGCATCCCGTTTCTCGCGGAAGTGTCGAAGGGCGCCTCACTGGCTCAGTGCGGGTTTATCAGCGACTTCGGACTGCAAAATTTGCAGACGATAGGCGGCATGGCGAAGGTACTGGAACTCGCGGCCCGCAAGCTGATGCCCGTCCCGCACCCGTCGTATGAGGTCATGCTCAGACTTGTCAAAGGCAGCGAACTAGCGGCGGTTTTACAGATATGCGCTCTCGTCATTCCGGTGTCAGAAGACGCTCGGAAGATGATGATTGGCGACCTCGAAAAAAAAGTCAGTGGCCTGAAGGCGTCTGGCCTGTCGTGAGCACGACGGAGATCAGGCGGGCGCTCGGCGGTGAGCCATGGTGCTTCCCGCCCGACGTAATCGGGAAGATGAACCGGGCCGAGGCGTTCGAGGTCTACTTGAAGCCGGAAGAGAAGAAAGAGAGCGGGGACAGTGGCCCGTCTCGTTCTCACCGCGAGCGGCAGTTCGATCACTGGCTTGTTGGCGGGTATGCAAAGACCTGGGAAGACTGCGAACGGCTGTGGCAGCAACACGGACTGGATAAGCAATGCCAATCCCCGTAGCCGCAATGGCGCTGGCCGGCGAAGCCGTAGGCGGCACCGCTGCTGCCGGCGCTGCTGCTGGTGGCGGCGGGATGTCGGCGCTAATGGGCAGCCTTGGCGGGGCGCAGCAAGGCATCGGGAAGCTGACCGGCTCGCTCAATCAACTCGGCGCGTCTGCCAAAGGTCTAATCGGCAAGTTGAACCCGATTCACCTTGCTCGTGAAGCCTTTGAAAAGCTGACCAGCACGTTCGACAAACTCGCCCCCGTCGTCCTCGAAACCGTGGGGCTGTTCCATCCGCTGACGCTGCTTCAGTTCAATCGGGCCTTGATAGACCTGAAGGCCACGTTCGGCGTGATCTTCAAGCCGGTACTTCAGGAAGTAACGAATCTCATTCGGCGGTTCGCCGACTATATGTATTCGCTCCCCGCCAGCTTCAAAAGCGTTATTGCATCTCTGGCCCGCACAACAGCCATCCTCGGAACTGTGGCCGCGCTGGGAACCTTGTTCGTCACGCTCGGCAGCGCCATGCTGATCGTCAAGGCGATTTTCGGGCCGTTCGTCTACCTGTTCGAGACGTTCAAAAGAACGCTCGGCGGGGCCAGCGCGTTGCAATCCGCATTGTCCTTCGTGGAGGGGTTCTTCCAGGGAATCATCGACGCCGTGCAATCGGCATGGGCCAGTATTTCCAGCGTTCGCGAACTTCTGTCCGCCGACTTCGACGCGCTCGGCTCATCGCTCCGCGAACTCTTCGACGCCTTGCGTCCACTCGCGGCCCTGCAGCTCGACTACTGGGCCAAACTGCTCTCCGTTCAGATGGCAATTTGGGGCGGGATGATTCGTGTCGTCACGCAACTGCTGACGTATTCAGTGCGGCAGCTTGAGCGGCTAGTCGCTCCGCTTACCAACATTCTTCGCGCGCTCGGCTTTGAGATGCCCGACGTAAGCCGCAAAGAAAAATCGGCAATGGGTCTGGGCTGGAGTGGCGCCAGCGTGACGGACCCGGCCAGCCTTTACAACAAGCTGACCGAAGAGATTGCCCGTGCCTCTCGGCCGGGTGAGGAAGCGACGGCAGATCCGCAGATCAGGTCTGCGGATTCACTCCAAAATATCGAAACGATGCTGAAGACGTTTTTAGAGAATGGCTTTCAGGCGATATTGGCCAGCACGATTGGCACGGTGCCTCCGCCGATCTTACAAATTATCATCGCCGCGATTAAAGCCGCGATGCCTGGGTTCAATTAATGCCGAGTACGGATTTACGGCTGAAGCACTCCGGGGTCGGCTTCCCAGCCGATTACCCCGATCCGGCATTTCGCACGAGCGAAGGGCGACCGTTTCCGCGCGACATCCTGCGCGGCTACAAGGAACCGCCGGAGTTGTCCTTTTCACCGGACGGGCGGGTCAACAGCGGGCGCTGGAAGTTCCGCATCAGCCCGCACTGGATCAAGCGATTCGTCGCTAACTTCATCGGTTATGGTGCAGCCGATGGCACTGGCCTACTGAACCGCGTCCTTCCGCTCAACGACCCCGACGGCTATGGGATGGTAGGCGTCGGGGTGCCCTCTGTGGCCTACGCGAACGAATCTGGGTACAACCCGGCAACACGCCAGATTGATCCGAAGTACTTCCAACAGGTCACAGAATATGACCCGAGTTTGGAAGATGGCGAGGCACGAAAAAAGTACCGCTATGCCATCGTGACCTGCGAGTTCGCCCATGTTCCGTACCACATCGCCACCAATGCCGATGTCGGCGCTGGGGGCGACTATGGTGAGCGGGCGAGATACATGACGACGGTCCAGACAGCCTCGAATGAGTATGTCAGCCTGGATCGTGCTGTAATCTTCTGGAACGATGCCGCCAATCCGGCCTACATCGCGAACGCCAACGCCCCGATTCAGGTGGCGACAGGCGGCGGGTTTATTCGGGCCATTTCGGAAATAGTGACTACGTGGTATCGCGTCCCGATCGACGCTCTTACGTCACTGATTGGCCGGTGGCGACCTCAGCTCGGCCACGTCAACAGCAAAGACCTATTGCTCCCATTCTTCAATACTTCGTTGTCGTTCCCGGCCGAAACCTGTCTCTTTCAGCCGTGGCGACTGCAGGAGCGGATGGGGCCGCTTGGCTCCCCCGAGTACACCGTGGAACTGCGCTGGCTTTACCGCGACAATCGAAACGATGCAACCGACACGATACCGAAGGGTTGGAACCATTTTCTTTACCCGCCCGACGGCAAGTATTATCGCGTGTCGTGGGGAGACAGCATTGCGCCGGTAAGGCCAATTTACGCTCTGGCTGATCAAGACCTGTTATTCAAGGCTTCGTGATGTCGACGCTTCTAAACTTTTCCCGGCACGGCATTCTCGGCGACATCGCTGAAGAGTCAGCGCGATCGCGCGGCGGGCTGGGCGGCGGGCTGGGGAGTTTAGACGTTGGGGCCGGTGAACTGCCGACGCCAGCACCAACCGACAACATCTGGATTCGAGTTGGCGCGGTCAATCCAGCCAACCTCGGCGGCGACGTGGGGGCTGCGGCTTATGCGTGGCAGTTCGTCAATCGTACTGAATTAGCGCTGAGCATTTCTGCTGAAAAGGTCGGCAGCATCTCGCGATTGCCGGCGTTCGAGATGAACAACTTCAGCAACGTCCCCTCGGGATCGGTGGTGCGGGCGTGGTATGGAACATCATCAGGACGACCCGCCCTCGAATTCGTCTACGACCAGTCCGATTGCTGTGTCGGCAGCGGCGGCGGCGGCAGTTGCCCGTCCTACGCGTTCTGGTATTGGGGCAATCCGACACACCTCTCAAATAATCAGTGGGATTATTACGTCATTCCCGGCACGGCGACCAACTGCTGCGGAAACTGCTGCTGGATGTGGATGGATGCCGGCGATTGCCACGGTTGGATTGAAGCGACGCTTGGCCATACGATACCGGGCAGTCTGAACTACCAGCTCGGCGGCGGGCGGATCTTTCCCACCACAAACCCCCTGCCGGCGCCGCCGGCACCTCCCAACTGCGGCTGCGACGCTGGTGCTCCGTTCTCGCCGTATGCCAATTGTTGCACCCCTGGGAGCGGCGGGACGGGCGGCGGGACGGGCGGCGGTGGTGGCCCGGTGCCGTGTCAGCCCTGCAACCCCGTAACCGATTTCCCCTGCTATAAGTGCCTGAGCGGCCAGTTCTGTTCCAACTGGGAAGCCTGTTTTGGTGGGGGTGGAGGGTTGCAGCAGCGCTCCGCCGGCGGAATGCCCTCTTCTTCGATGTCTGCCGGCATCCTTGGCGGTCCGCTGGGCGGAACGCTAGGCCAGTCCAGTACGGGAATGGCCGGCGATTGCGGGTGCGGCGGGTCATGCGACTGTGGCGGTTCCTGTGGTGGCAACCCGGTAGCGAACGCCCTTCCTACCGCGCTGGCGACATCGCGCTTCGGGATGGCCCTCGGTGGCGGGCTGGACGGCACGCGGCCAGTGTCGATCGACATCGAGAACATCACGGCGACTGGCACGACCGGCGCCGTGCTAGTTCTCGACGGTTCTGGCGGGGTAACGACTTCCGCTGGCTCGTTCCCGTCATGGCTTACCTACGGCACGGTGACACCGACTGCCTTGAGCGCCCAGGCCGACAACTACGCCCCCGGCAATGCCAAATTCCTGCGTGTCTCGGCAACACTTGGTAGCGACCAGAACATTACCGGCTTGTCGATGTCACAAGTCGACGGGCAGGAAGTGATCATCAAGAACGTCGGCGCGACGCAGAACGTGAAGCTGAAGATGGAGAACGGGTCAAGTTCAGCGGCCAACCAGTTTTCTAATGCCCCCTCGGCCGGCGACGACGTGATCGCGCCGGGTGGCGTCGTCCGCTATGTGTACACGAGCGCCACGAACTTCTGGACAAAGATCGGCTAGAAAGGGCATCGAATGGCCGGAGCACTCTACGAACGCACCGCGCGGCTCACCACTACCCGGATCGCCACTGGCAACACGGCAATCGACGGGACGGGGAGCCTGACGAGTCTGCTCACGGCGGTCGCGGCGGGCACGCGGATCAAGAGCGTCACGGTCACGCCCATTGCGACGATCACGGACGGCTGGATCGCATTCTTCATCTACGACGGGAGCAACAACCGCTTCATCGGCGTGCTGCCGGTCAATGCGTTCACGGTGACGGCACCGATCAAGCCGCCCACGGCGCGGCAATTCCCGTTGCCGTTCGATGTCGTGCTGCCATCGAGTAGCCATATACTCAAGGCATGCCCGTACAATTCAGAATCGTTTGACGTGGCCGTGACCGGAGCGGACTTCGCATGATCATCGTAACCAAAGAAGCCCTTGAGTCGGTCCCGTGGGGCGTTAAATTGTTCAGTGCCTTATGCGTCGTTGCGATGGCTGCGGTTCTGATTCGCATGCTGTGGACCTTCAAGTCCGATTTCAAATAGGAGAACCATGAGCATCGCCGACGACATCAAGGCCATTCTGCCCGAAGGCGTGACGCTGACAGAAACGCCGCACGTCGAGAACGAGGGCAAGCCGAATGAGCGGAGACTGGCCACGCACTTCATCGCCAGCAAGGGCAAGGATCAACTATTCAAGCTGATCGTTCCCTGCCCGGCACGCTTCCCGTACATGCTGGAACAGCAGCATGCGGACCCGGCAGTGGTGACGAATCATCCTGTGGTGTCCGCGTTCATGTTGGCGCCGATGATCGCGGCGGTGCTGGCGTCATCGGAGACGAAGGCGATTCTGGAGCGGGAGTAAGTCTTGGCGCTGTCGATCAATGCAACATCCTGGTGGGGATGCCACGACACCGGAAGCGGCGGTAATGCCTCCGATGACGTGGGCGCCGCCACGCTCACGAATACGCGAGTCGATAGCACGGCTGGCGTCATCGGGCAGGCCGCTTACTTCGCTCCCAACGGCCTCGGTTCCTTGAGCCGGAGCGACCTGGTTGTCAGCGCCGCCCCGCTGAGCTTCTGCTGCTGGGCGATGTTGAGTGCGATAGCCGATCACGGTCTGCTAGGTCAGTTTGCCACGCTTGGCACTACTGAGCTTGAGCGACAACTGCTGTTCGCGGCCGATGACGGCACGCTTGGCTTTGGCGCCGCGACCGGCGGGACATATGCTGCGGGCGTCCCCATTCATTTGGTCGGCACAAACGACGGGGCGACATCGAAACTGTACGTGAACAGCGTACTGGTTGCCTCGGCCGCAGAAGTGATGCTGTTCGCGGGGACGAGCCCGACAATGGTTATCGGTCGGCGTCGTCAGCAAGGGCAACTCGATGAGAAATGGGTGCAACTGGCTGGCATCTTCGCGGGCGTGCTGACCGACGGCGGGGCTAGTGTCGGGCAAGCGGCGGCGGCTGGTTCCGACGTGGCCCTGCTCTACAACCGCGGCGGCGGGTTGGATTATCCGTTCGACATCGAGGCAGACCGCGAGGGCGACATCGTAATCGCCTCACTGTCGGTATCCGCTCGCGTGACGGCAACGCTGAGCGTGGCTCCACGAGTCACGGCAACGCTTTCCATCGAGAACGATGCGTGAACATTTACATCGGGTGCGACAACCTGATCAAGTACACCGGGGCGAAGGACTCCGACAGCGGGACGTACCTCAATACCGGAACGTGCAGCTACACGCTGACCGATTCGGCGGGAGCGACCATCGGCAGCGGAACGCTCAGCTACGTCGCGGCCTCGAACGGGAACTACGAAGCCATCGTTGATGCGGTCGTGGCGGCGCTGCTGGAGGACGGGGCGATTTACACGCTGACTGTGACATTCGTGCAAGGGAACTACGACGACAAGCGACAACTCGCGGTGAGCGCGGCGTACCGACGATCGACGTGATTTCGTTTGCTCAGTCCGACATTAACGAGTATCCTCAACAACTGATCGCATGAGATAGGACGGGCACGATGTCGCTCACTCTCGGAACCCCGGTAACATTCTTCACCGCCACTGCGGCCGGCGCCACGCTGGCCAAGACGCTCTGGCCCAGCACATACACCGTCACGCTGCCGAACAGGCTCAGCGGGGCGATGGCAAACATCGTCAGCAGCTCAGCCGTGATCGGCGGCGTCCTCGCGGCCCAGCCAGGCGTGAATGCCCTGATGCTGGACTTTGCCGGAGTCGGGAGCGCGGATCTGACGCTGGTCGTGGAAATCGGCAAGCTCAACGTGGACGGGGCAATCGGCATCCCCATCGCCAGCGTGTCGCTCAAGTCGATCACGACCTCGGGGACGCTTGCTGACGTGAACCCGTTCACCGCTGCTGCAGCGACGGGCACCACCTATCGCTTCTTCGACCTCGCCACGCTGACCAACTACGGTGACTTCAATCAGGTGTCAGTGAATGTTGGCGGGTCAGAGAATAACCTGCCTTCCCAGCTTCTGCTGACGATGGAAGAGGGGGTCTGGTACTACTTCATCGTGACCTCGCTGGGTTCGCTGACCTCGGCGCTATGCGTGATCACCCCGACGACGGCGCGAGCGGAACGGATAGGCAGCGTGCCTGTGCTCGGCAACGCCTACACCTCTCGCCCCACCGTGACGCGGCCCGCGAACACGACGCCCTACACGGCCGGCGACGTGGTAGGCGGCGCCATCACGTTCACCACCGCCGGGCCTTCAGATGGCCATGTCTTGATCACGAGCGCTGACCTCGAAATCGACGTGTCCGCCATCCCATCCGGCATGACGACGTTCCGCTTATACCTCTACGACGTAACGCCGCCGAGCGCCCTTTCCGATAACGACCCTTGGGACTTGCCCAGCGGCGACCGCAGCGCCTTCCTCGGCTACATCGACCTCGGCACCCCGGTCGACCTTGGCTCGACACTCTATGTCCAGACGGACAACATCAACCGCAAGCTAAAGCTGAACGGCAGCACGAGTCTCTTTGCGTATCTCACGACTGCTGGCGGTTTCACTCCAGCAGGGAACAGCGAAGTCTACCGGCCCCGCATCGTGGGCCTGGGGGTATAGGCGGCATGCTGAGAAGCCGGCTGATCCCGATCATCTCGCGGCACGCGCTGCCAGCATTACTTTCGCGCTTCACCGCGGCGGACGGCACCAGCCTCGCCGTCTATGTTCCCGACTCCGGCCCGCTGTTCATGATCTACGGCGGCGCCGGCGTCATCAACTCGAACAAGCTGGAAAGTGCCACCGACGGCACGCCGCTATTCGCCGCCGCTAATGCAGGGCAAACCGCCCGGTGCGCCGCGGTCGACGTGACGATACCGGCATCTGGCATCTACTTTGGTTCGGGCCTGTCCTTCGGCGTGGTCGACGCAAACAATGGTTATCTGCTGCTGCCGACGAATGACGACGGGAGCAATGCGTTCCTCACCCTTGCGCAGTATGCGGGGGTAATGTAACATGCCCGCGACACGCACTTGGGACAACGGCGGCGGCGATGGGCTCTGGTCGACGGCCGCGAACTGGAGCAGCAATACGAAGCCCGTGGCGGGCGATAGCGTCATCTTCGACGGCACCAGTACCGCCAACTGCACGATTGACGAGGCGATCAATGTCGCCGACTTTAGCGTCAACGCCGGCTATACCTACTCGGCTGGCGTCAGCGGCACGATCACGAGCAACGGCGCACTGACACACGCGATCACGGGCAACCTGAACCGCTCGGCCGATGGCAAGATTGCCTTCGGCGCCTCGACATGGAACATCGCTGGTAATTACGACTCAGCAATCACGGGCCCGGTGAACCGGGACGATTTCGGCGGGGCAACGGTCAACCTGACGGGTACTTCAAAATCGCTCGGGAAGCTCAGTTGCGGCGGGGCGAGTCGCGGCACGGTGAACATCACCGGCAGTTACGCGCAGGAGAACGGGGAGATAGGCGGCGTCGACCTACACACGTCCGGTACGCTGTCGAGCGCTTCGGAACTCAACCTGACGCGCAACAGCGTCAAGCGAACGGACGTGTACAACACGGGCACCTGGAGCGGGGCGGGCACCGTCATTCTGACCGGCGCCACACGCTTTCTTCAGCAAGACGGGTTGGTGAGCATCGCATTTGGGATCATCAAGCCCACTAGCACGACGTACCTTGTTCCTGGCACCTACAGCGTTGGCGCGGTGGTCAACTTGTACCGTCAAGGCGCCGAGGCTCACCAGATTTTCTACTGGACGAGCGGCACCTATCGTCTCGGCAGTCTGACAGCAGTTGACGACGGGTTCAGCGGCACCGACATCACCTACAACAACGCGGCCGGGGCCACGCTGACCGTTGACGGGTTCGATCTGAATACAGCCCTCGGCGGGCTCTTGTGGGTCGACGGCAACGGCAAGGGCCGGATCAATGTTGCCGGCTCCTGCACGATCAATAGCAACGGCCAGCAGCTTGACACGATCGGCGTCAGCACGGGCACGGTGACGCTTGGGGCTAACCTTTCGGCGCTGGGTATTGTCCAGACCGGGGGCACGCTGGCGGGTAACAGCAAAACCGTAACGCTGCGCGATCAAGATACATGGACGGGCGGAAGCCGAACGGGCGTTGCGAGCAAGACGTGGACGGTCAATGGCTCGCTCTATTGGTCGGGTATCACAGCGACCGCGGCAAGTGCCTGGACGATCGCGGGCATCCTCGATCCGCTCTACACGTTCAACGCCGACACTTGCACGATCGACCATGTGACCGTGACCGGCGCGGCAATGCAAGCCAGCCACTCGACCAACAGCGGCAACAACACCGGCATCACGTTCTCGAACACGAGTCGGCAACGGATCGACATCCTGGCCCGCAAAGCCGTGACCCTTGCGGCTGGGGCGCATACCATCGAGGCCGATTGCGTCGTTGCTGGGACGCTTACTGCGCATCTCGACGGCGCCAGCCAGTTCACCTATACCCTCACGCCGGCCGGCACGCGGTTCGGGGTGTGGTCGCACTTCGATTCTGGACCGGCTGCGCTCTTGTGCCCGCTCGATAACTTCGACGTACCGCTCGTTGGCGTCCCCGCGGCGCCGGCGAGCTTGGGTGTCACGACCGCGGGCCTCGCAACGTGGCACGTCGCGACGGGCGCCACATCGTACACCCTTGAGGAATCGTCCACGGGCAGCGGGAGCGGCTTCGCCAGCGTCTTCAGCGGCGAGGGCGTGAGCTACCAACGTGATATTTCAGCGCTCCACGGCGTCACCCGGTACTACCGGATCAAGGCGACGAACGCGGCCGGCGCCGGCAGCTACAGCGGCGAGGTCAGCGTGACCTACCCGTCGCTCACGCTGATGGCGGACGGCTGCTCGGGGACCGACGGCACCAGCTTCGATACCCGTTTGCCTGACACGACCGGGGCAACCGCCTGGAGCGTGCCAACGGGCACGGTCACGGTCCAGTCGAACAAGATGGAGTTTGTCGCGGGTGGGACGCCCAGCGCCGCCCTGATCGACTACGCCAACGCAAACGTGTCGTTGCAGTTCACGAACAAGTCAACATCGAACGGCATCCAGTTCCGCACGCTGAAGGCGGCATTACGGGCCACGAACTTCGGCAACTATATCGGTCTGCAAGTCACGGCGAACACCTACAAGCTCGTGAAGGTCGTTGCGTTTGGCGCCCCATCGGTGCTCGCCACGCTGGCCGAAGTGCCGGCGACAAACGATGTCGTCAAAGTGTCCGTCGATTCGAGCAGTAATTTCACCGTCCACATTAACGGCGTGCTCTCGGCGTCGACTGTGACCGACGTGACCAACAACACGGCCACGATCGTCGGGTTCATCGGGACGAACACGAATTTGGGCGAACTGGCGGTAGACGACGTGTCCATACTGGCACCGTAGGAGTGTGAAGCGCATGGAACCGACCACCGACGAACTGCTCACCTGCATCGCCGCCCTGGTCGCGGCCTTTGACGACGAGGGCATTACCGGCGACGACGTGAACGACGACAGCGACCCGCGGTTCGCGGAGGACAGCAAGGAAGCGGTGCGGGCGGCGCGGGTGATGCTCAAGCGGGCGGGCAAGTGATGGCTTGCGGTTTGCTGCATTTCTCCTGGGAGAACCAAATGGACCGAACAGGGGAAACCCCATGCTGACCCTCGAAATCATCGCGTGTGTCGCGGTCGTTTTCTGCACGCCGTTCGTGACGTGGCACCTGATGCAGTGCTGGCACGATTGGGCGCACGGCAAGAGACCAACGGTCACAGCCCCCAGCCCGCGAGATGTGACGATGGCAGTCGAGACCGCGCTTGCCCGCAGTGCCCGGACGGCGCGCGTGGCGGAACGCTGCGACCCACGGACATAAAAGGAGTTCGTGAATGTTCGCGGCCGATGCTCTGATTAGCGTGAATGTCGGGGAGCTCAACATCACGATAGGCCAGCTCACCGCCATAGGGACCACCATCGGAGCAGCGATCACGGCGATATGGAACAAGACGGTGAATTACCTGCGCGACCGGGACGCCCGCGAGGCGGCGTTGCGGCAACAGATTTTCGATCTTGCGATAGCGTTTTCTCGTTCTGGTGAGAAACAAGCGGCGTCGGTCCAAAGTCTAGCGGACAAGGTTAAGGCATGAATTGGCTCGGGTTGGTCTTTGCGGTTGTTGCAATTGTTGCACTCATCACGGCAATCGTGTTCCTGTACACGCATCGCAAGGGCGACGATAAGCCGAAGCCCGATCCGCCGCCGAACTTGAACGGGCGAGCGCGGGAGAGACGAGACAGGGGAGCGCACGACGAGAAGCCGGGCGGGCCATACCGACGGCGCCGCGTCGTGCCGGGCTCGTGGGAGGCGAAGAAGTGACGCTCCGCACCCATCGCCGGATTTGCTGGTCGGTCATTGTGGTGGCGACGGTGTATCTGGTCGGCTGGTCGGTGGTGACGATTCAACAGGGAAGGGATGAGGCGATGGCACGTTCTATCAAAGGTCTGCGGGCGGAGGCGGAACTTGCCATCGCGGCGAAGGACTGGCCGGCAGTCGACGTGGCCTGCGCTGCGTTGCAGAAAAAAAAGGGCGGACCAGTTCACGCTCACGCTCTCCGCGGACAGATGTTCCAACTGGAAGGCAAGATCGAAGCGGCGAAGGAAGAATACCGGGCCGCGTATGGCCTCGGTGACGTGACGGCCGGAGGGAGTCTCGCCTACTTGAACAAGCGGAGC
>Ga0247662_1000004_pt1 | contig 54630 bp, 72 predicted proteins | sample CNK03_metaG_FD_190127 | JGI IMG/M metagenome (GOLD analysis project Ga0247662, IMG submission 190127) | Soil microbial communities from Purdue University Martell Research Forest, Indiana, United States - CNK03 | ecosystem: Environmental > Terrestrial > Soil > Temperate forest > Bulk soil... | reverse complement strand
GGTGACTGTGACTGTCGAAGGCGAGCCCCACGTGATCGTCGATATCGGGATGCGGATGCTCCAGCCGCGCGAGCTCTTCTCCGCCCACGATTTCCCACGGTCCTACCAGATCGAGCGCGGAGCGGACGGCGAGCCAATGACCAAGAAGGTCCAGGTCAGGATGTGCGGCAACAGCGTGCCCCCGCCCATGGCCGCGGCGATCGTGCGGGCGAACCTGGTGGCGGTCGAACAGGAGATGGTGGAGTGACCGATCTTCTCGGTGAGGACCTACCAGCACGGAAAGACGGGTTCTCCGCTTCACTGTCCCACGATGAATGGTTGACCCCGCCCGAGATCCTTCGGGCCTTGGGCGAATTCGATCTGGATCCGTGCTCACCGATCTACCCTCCTTGGAAGACGGCCGCGAAGACGTTCTGCGTCCTCGACAACGGACTCGCGCAGCCCTGGTTCGGGCGAGTCTGGTGCAATCCGCCTTACGGCACCCAAGCTGCGGCGTGGCTTGCGCGCGCCGCAGCGCACGGAAACGCCATCGCACTCATTTTCGCGCGCACCGAGACCGATATGTTCTTCGAGCACGTCTGGGGGGGGGCGCATGCCGTGCTCTTTTTGCGCGGCCGGCTGCGTTTCCATCACAGCGACGGGCGCCGAGCAGAGGCGAGCGCAGGAGCGCCAAGTTGCCTTGTTGCGTATGGTGCAGGGAACGTCGTAGCGCTCGAGCGCAGCGGCATACCCGGACACCTTGTGTGTCTGCCGGGTAAAGGCGGCTTGACTTCCACCGAGCCGGTCAAGTAAAGTTCACCCAACCATGAAAAAAACCGACGTGATCGAGTTCTTCGGGGGCACCGAGCCGGCAGTCGCCGCGAAGCTCGGTGTGACCAAGCAGGCGGTACACGGCTGGGGCGATGTCGTGCCCGAGGGCATCGCCTACAAGTGCCAGGTCCTCTCGAAGGGCAAGCTCGTGGTGGATCCCAAGATCTACGACAAGATCAAGCAGAAGCGCCTGGCCGCCTGACAGGCGTGACCGGCCCATGAAAGAGGAGAAGCAGGTGGCCGAACCGAGCGCCAGCAGACGCTGGCTCACGAGCGATTCGATCGAGTTGTGGGACGGGAAGTGCCCCTGGCCGCCTGACCTACGCGCCGCCGCCGCGCGCGAGCGCCTGCGCACCAACCCGCGGGTGCGTGGTCTGCGCCGGCCGAGGCGCTACAGCTTCGCGAGCCTGCCGTGAGCGTCTACGTCAGCGCCTACGTCTGGGAGAACTCGAAGCACAGCGGCACCGAGCTCCTGCTGCTCCTCGCGATCGCTGATATCGCGAACCGCGAGGGCATGGCATGGCCTTCGGTCGCCACCCTCGGTCGCATGATCAGGATGAGCGAGCGCAACACGCGCCGCGCCCTGCGGCACCTCGAGGCGGCTGGGGAGCTCAAAACGCTACGCAACAAGGGGCCGAACGGCTGCCACCTCTACCAGGTCCACATGATCGAAACGCTGCCCCTCTTCAACCAGGAAAACTTATCCACAGGGGGGGAGGACAAGTTGTCTCCCCCCCCTTCAAGGGGTGACACCCAGGTCCCTCAGGGGCGGACACCCAGGTCCCAAAGGGGTGACATAGCTATGTCCGCCGAACCGTCAGGAACCAACTACAAAGCCGCAGCAGCAAAGCAAGCGCCACCGGCAAAGCCTGTGGATAACTCCAAGGCTGCGGCGGCGGCTGGTAGGAAACTGCTCTACCCCCAAAGGCTCTCAAGCGCTCAGCAGGAGGCGATGCGACCTTACCTCGAGGCGATCAGCCCGAGAGAGGCCCAGAACCTGCTGGATGAGCTCGAGGGGATCCTGCGCGAGAAGTCGGTGCGCGACCCCATGGCGATGTTTGCAGGGCTGACACGGCAGTTGGAGGCCGGGACCTTCGTCCCGAGCCATGCCCACCGGATCCAGGCAGAGCGGGAGGCCGTCCATGGATAACGAGCAGGCGCGGCGCACCATCCTCTACGCCTACCGGCACCACTGGAAGGACCCGGCCTACGTGTGCCGCTTCTGCGGGCGGGTCGAAGGCATGCCCCACGCCGCCCAGTGCGATGGCGTGCGCGCGATCGAGGCGCTCGCCGACGCCGCCATGTCTCAGCAGGAGAGAAAGTGAGAAGCCGCGCCGAACGATTGGGGTTGATGACGGTCAAGATTCCGGCGGAAATTGCCGCTGTCGCTCGGGAACAAGTAAGCCCGATTGTGCGATTCCATGAGGCATCGTTCAATGTATTTCAGAGCGTCCGAGAGCAAATGGAGCGTCTGGCCTTTGATGCCTATACGCAAGGACTGATCCACGGCGAATGCGTCGCCAAGCTGAAGCAGGGGGAGGGATGAGGATCTCCGGCGCCTGGCTCCTGCTCGCCATGGCCATGCCGGCTGCGGCCCACGACGAGTGGACCGACGCCGACACGGTGCGCGAGGCGATCAACGTGAGCCTGTTCGCCTACGATGCCTACCAGACCAACGCTCTGCTGCATAGCAACGTGCCATGCTCGGAGCAGCGGGGCCCGGTGTGCCACCAGATGCACGAGAGCAACCCGCTCCTGGGTCGCAACCCGAGCGGCACGAAGCTGGCAGTTGCCACGCTCATCGGGTCGGCGGTGCACGCCGGCATAGCCTACGCGCTCCCGCGTGGCTGGCGCGAGGCCTGGCAGTACGTGACGATCGGGATCGAGGTCGCGGTGATCAACCACAACAGCACCGTGCACGTCGGGGTGAACTTCTGATGCAGATCATCGGCGTCGATCCGGGCCTGTCGGGAGCGCTTGCCATGGTGGGCCCGCGCGGCCTCGAGGCCGTGGCCGACATGCCGACCATGACGCGCGGCAACGGCGAGGCCAAGGTGAAAAACCAGGTGAACGCCGCCGCGCTCGCCCAGCTATTGAGGGAGTGGACACGTGACTACGACCGCGAAGCCATTCTTGTGGTGCTCGAGCGCCAGGCCCCTTTCCGAGCTCCGGGCACGAAGCCGCAGGGGACCTCGAGTGTTTTTAGCCTGGGGCATACCACTGGGATCATTGAGGGCGTCGTTGTGGCGTGCCGCTTTCCGAACTGCGAGGTCACCCCGGGCAGCTGGAAGAAGGCATTCAGCATCCCCGGCGGCAAGGAGAATAAGGGCAAGGCGCGCGAACTCGCCCAGCGCTTCTACCCCGAGGCCGACCTGGCTCGGAAGAAGGACCACAACCGCGCCGAGGCCATCCTGATAGCCCGATGGGGCTACGAGGAGCACGCCTGATGTCATTGCAACGCAACATGACCGGCGCTACAATTTCCGCGCTTCTCTTCTCCCTTCCGGCCCCAAGCCGGACCTCCGGGCCTGGATCCAGCGTTCGACACTCGAGCGCTCCGGGCCCACTTTTTTCCACATGCTGAAATCCCCGGGCCTCGGCTGGCTGATCACCGGCGGCACAGGCTTCCTCGGCCGGGCGCTCGTGCGGCACATCCTCACCGAACTGAAGGCCGACCAGCACACCGAGCGGGTGTGCATCTACTCGCGCGGTGAGGCCGCCCAGGCAGCGATGCGTGCGGAGTTCGGCGACGACCCGCGGCTACGCTGGTTCATCGGGGACGTGCGCGATCGCGAGCGCCTCACCCGAGCCATGGAATCGGTCGATACGGTGATCCATGCCGCGGCCTTGAAGCGCGTCGAGGTCGGGATCTACAACCCCACCGAGATGGTGAAGACCAACATCCTCGGGACTCAGAACGTGATCGACGCGGCGATCGACGCGGGGGTCGACCGGGTCGTGTTCGTGTCGAGCGACAAAGCGGCCGAGCCGCTCAACTGCTACGGGGCGACCAAACTCGTCGCCGAGAAGCTGATGCTGGGCGCGGTGGCCATGGCACCCCACGGTCCGAACTTCACCGCGGTGCGCTACGGGAACGTGGCCGGCAGCACGGGCTCGGTCATCCCGACCTGGCGCGCGGCGATCGCGGCCAAGCGCGATATCACGATCCGCACGCCGGATGTGACCCGATTCTGGATCCGCGCCGACCAGGCGGTCGAGCTCGTGATCAAGGCCTCCCGCGCCCTGTCTGGCACCCTGATCGTCCCGGAGTTGCCAGCCTACAGGCTTGGCGACCTGCTCGCCGCTATGCTGCCAGAGGGCGAGCCGAGCCCGGTCGGGCTCTGGGTCGACCAGGTCCTCGGCCCTGACGAGAAGCTACACGAGACCATGCTCGCCGCGGGGGAGCCGGAGGGACCTCGGCGCTCCTGCGACGCCCCCAGGATGACGATCGAGGAACTTCGAACGGAGCTCACCAAGGTATGAAGAACCCTTTCCAGGTGGTCAAGGACTTCGAGGCCGCTCTGTGCGACTACACCGGCGCACCCTACGCTGTGACCACCTCGAGCTGCACGATGGCGCTGCTGCTCGCGGTGGCGTGGCATCTGCGTGGCATGGGCACATATCCCGGTAGGCATTCGATCGAAATCCCCAAGCGCACCTACGTTAGCGTGCCCATGAGCATCATCCACGCTGGAGGGCGGCCGGTATTCCGCGACGACGACTGGCATGGAGCCTACCGGCTAGAGCCCCTGCCGGTCTGGGATTGCGCAAGGCGCTTCGCGCGCCACATGTACACGATGGCCGTCGAAGCTGTCGACCACCGGTCGGTCATGCTGTGCACAAGTTTCCACTGGTCGAAGATCCTCGGGATCCAGCAGGGCGGCGCCATTCTGCACGACGACGCCAAGGCCGATGCCTGGCTGCGCCGGGCGCGCTTTGACGGCCGCGCCGAAGGCGTGGCCCCGAAGGACGACGTGTTCACCTTCGCAGGCTGGCACGCCTACATGAGCCCGGAGATCGCCGCCGCTGGCCTCGTGCGCCTTCCGATCATCGGCGCCGGCGGCGACTTGCCGAACGACGACTACCCCGACCTTTCCCAGATGGAGATCTTCAAATGAGAATCAACGAAATCCTGCGGCGCAAGAAGCAGAGCTCGGAGGCGCGGGCGGCCGAGGCCGTGAAGACCGAGAAGCAGGACATCGACATCGTCGGCTCGCGCAAGACCGGCATCGCCTTCATCTTCCGCCCGGCCTTCAGGGGCCAGTTCCTGACGCTCACGGCCGAGCAGGCCTACAACCACGGGCTGACCGTGATGGCCTCGGCAGTCGCCTGCGGGGCAAAGCACGATCCCTACACCTTGGCGAAGAAGATCGTCGAGATCGGCAAGATTCTGGACGCGGACGAGGCCAAGGCCCGTGAGCGGGAATAACGGCCAGGAACACGAGCCGCCCGAGTTCAAGAGCCTGGGGGCCCCGGGCGCCAGCTCGGTGATAGTGGCGCACGACGCCGACAAGGTGGTGCTGCGCTTCCCAGAGCCCAAGCTGTGGGTCGCCTTCGACCCCAACGGCGCGAGGAACGTGGCCGACGCGATGAGCGCCGAGGCCGACTACATCCAGCGCGCCGTGACGAAGGAGCAGCGAATGCAGTATGCTGCCGGCAGGCTGCGCGAGGGGCTCATCACCCGCGTGACGATCATGCTCGTGAGCATGGACAAGGACGGCCGCAAGCCCGTGTACATGGCCGCCCACGTCGTAGACCAGGTGCTTCAAGCAATCTCCGACCTGGCCGCGATGGATCCCAACGCCCGATAGAGAGGAGAACGCGATGTTCGGCAGGAGATCCAAGAACGACCGCGCCATAGAGAAGCAGGCCTTCGCCGCCGCCCAGGACCGGCCATCCCCGCCCAGGGAAACCGCCGCGCCGTACCCGCCAGGCCAGCCGAGCCGCGAGAAGCCCCCGCTCCGAGTCGCCATCATCGCCGGCGGCGCCAAGGAGAAGTACTTCCTGCACGCGCACTACGACTACAGCTGGGAGATCTGGGGCCTCAACGCGATCAGACCGGACAACAGGCCCCAGAACCGCTGGGCACCGGTGCGCTGGGCGCGCATGTTCAACCTGCACCGCTTCGCACACCTGAACCGCGACTGCTACGAGTACATCATCTGGGACGCCGACTGGTCGAAGAACAACCCGACCGTCCCCTTCTACGTGATCGATACCTGGAACGGCCTGCTGGCGAATGAGCACCTCTTCCCGCGGCATCAATTGCACACGGTGCTCGGGCCCCGCGGCGGCATCTACCACGCCGGCAGCATCGACATGATGGTCGCCTACGCGATCGCGCTCGGCGCGGTCGAGATCGGGCTCCACGGTGTGGGCCTTGCCCTCGATACCCCGCGCGGCGAGCCGATCAGCGCGAGGGCCTGTCTCGAGTATTGGTGCGGGTTCGCCGAGGGCCGCGGGGTGAAGGTCAAGGCCATGCCCGACTGCGACATCCTCCGGCAGTACCACCTAGTGGTGAGCGACACCACCTACGGCTACGACGACGTGAAGCTGGTGGTCGAGGCGCGCGACCTGAACAAGGACGCGGCGACCTACGGCCCGCTGCCGCGCGACGACGGCATGCAGTTCAGGAACCACCGCTGGCAGGATGGCAAGCTCGTGGTCGAGCCGCTCGACTTCAAGCCGCCGGAGGCCAAGTGAGCCGCTTCTGCATCATCCCGGCCCGCGGCGGGAGCAAGCGGATCCCGCGCAAGAACATCAAGCCCTTCCACGGGATCCCGATCATCAACTACTCGATCGCCGCGGCCAGGGACAGCCAGCTCTTCGACGGCATCTGGGTGAGCACCGAGGACCGCGAGATCGCCGCCATCGTCAACAAATACTGGGAGGACGTGGCGCTCGTGGTCCTTCGCCCTGACGAACTGGCCGACGACAAAACCGGAACCCAGGCCGTGATGCGCCACGCCCTGACGAAGCTCGAGGCTGGATGGGGCGACGAGGTCTGTTGCCTCTACGCGACCGCACCGATGGTGACCCCGCAGGACATACGCCTGGGCCACACATGCCTCACGAAGACCGAGTGGAATCCGACCTACGCCTTCGCGGTCACCACCTTCCCCTTCCCGGTCCAGCGCGCTCTTAGCCGCAGGTCCGATGGCGCGATCTGGCCGGTCTGGTCCGAACACGCCGATACCCGCTCCCAGGACCTCGAGGAGCATTGGCACGACGCCGGCCAGTGGTACTGGGGAAGGGCCTCGGCTTTCCTGCGCGAGGAGCAGATCTACGCGCCTGCCTCGATCGGCGTGCCGATCCCGCGCTGGCGGGTCCAGGATATCGACACCGAGGAGGACTGGATCCGCGCCGAGTTGATGTACGCGGCGCTGGTCGAGGGCGGAAAGAGGCTCACATGATGACCCGCCAAGAGGAAGCCTGGGCGGGTGAGTTCGGGGACGCCTACACCGCGCGCAACCGGGTCACCTGGTGGGACCGCATCCCCTTCTGGAAGCGGATCCTCTCGCAGACCGGCGTGCGCTCGGCCTACGAACTCGGGTGCAACGCCGGCTGGAATCTGTCAGCCATCCAAGCCGCAGCGCAGCGCCACATCGAGTGCATCGGCGTGGACGTGAACGAGCGCGCGGTGCTGCAGGCGAGGGCGGCCGGCCTGCGCGCAGTGCTCCTGCGCGAACCCCAGGGAAAGACCCCGGCCATCCTCCCCTGCGAACTCGCCTTCACCGCCGGCGTGCTGATCCACGTGGCGCCCGAGAACCTGCACGCCACTGTCAGCCACCTGGTGGAGATGAGCGTCGACTGGGTGCTCGCCGTGGAGTACGTGAGCGAATCGGGCGCGGACGAGCCGATCGAGTACCGCGGCGAAAAGGATCTCCTGTGGCGGCGCAACTACGGGGCCGTGCTCGAGGCGCACCAGGTGAAGATCGTGGATTACGGGGACGAGTGCCCAGGCTTCGATCGCTGCACCTACTGGCTCGGGCGGCGCGCGTGAGCCCCGAGGAGCGCTGGAAGCGCTACCTGAGTTACCTGGAGATGAAGATCGACGAGGGCGACTGGCACGGCGTGATGGACGCTGCGGCCGATCTGCGGGAGCTCGAGGCGGCCTACCCGGAACTGAAGCCCAACCCATTCGTGCCCCCGAGGAGCAACACGTGAAGCGCTGTCGTCTGTGCGTCATCCCCGATACCCGCCCGGATACCCCGTTCCGGGATGGAGTGTGCGCGGCCTGCAGGTCCTTCGCCAAGCGCCCGAAGATCGACTGGCCTCGCAAGGAGATGGACTTCCACGAACTCATGGCCGATTACGCGAACGAGTCGCCCTTCGACTGCGTCGTGGCGAGTTCCGGTGGCAAGGACAGCCACTGGCAGGTGCTCAAGGTGATCGAGCTCGGCTACCGGCCGCTCATCGTGACCGCGACCACCTGCATGCTCACCCCGATCGGGCGGGCGAACATCGACAACCTCGCGCGCTTCGCCCCCACCCTCGAGTACACCCCGAACAAGACCGTGCGCGCGAAGCTGAACCGGCTCGGGCTGCAACTCGTGGGCGACATCAGCTGGCCCGAGCACGCCACGATCTTCAACACTCCCTGGCGGATCGCCCAGGCGATGGGGATCCCGATCGTGATCTACGGCGAGAACCCGCAGGAGGCCTACGGCGGCCCGGAGGGGAGCGACGAGGCCCAGGAGATGACTAGGCGCTGGGTGACCGAGTTCGGCGGCTTTCTCGGGCTGCGGGCGGCCGACCTGGTGGGGACCGAGGGGCTCACGGAACAGGATATGGAGCCCTACGCACCCGGGGACTACGGGCACGTGCGCGCGATCTTCCTCGGCAGCTTCTTCGAATGGGACTCCGAGCGCAATGCCAAGGTCGCGAGGGACAACGGCATGCTGCAGGACAAGCCCTGCCAGGCCAACTGGTGGGAGCACGAGAACCTCGACAACGCGATGACCGGACTGCACGACCACGCGATGTATCGGAAATACGGATACGGCCGTGCCGCCGCCCAGCTCTCAGTCGACATCCGCCGCGGCAAGGTGAGCCGCAGCGAAGCGCTCGACTTCGTGCACACCTACGACGGCTGGGTGCCGTACCTCTACGGCGGGATCAGCCTCCGGGAGGTGCTCGAGCGGATCGGCATGAGCGAGCATCAACTGTTCGCGGTGCTCGATCGCTTCACCAACTGGGAGTTGTTCGCCAATCGCGAGCGCACCCCCACGCTTAAGGAACTAGCTTAGATCGTGCTCAGCAAGCGCATCATCCCCACGATCCTGTGCCGCGGGCGCCAGCTCGTGAAAGGTGAACGCTTCGACGCCTGGCGGGTGGTCGGTAACGCTGCGCAGGCCGTCAAGATCCACGCCATGCGCGGGGTCGACGAGATCTGCCTCCTCGATATCGGCGCGACCCCGGAGGGCCGAAGCCCGGACCTCGAACTGGTGAGCGAACTCGCGGGCGATACCCACGTGCCGCTTGCGGTCGGAGGGGGCGTAAGCACCACCCAGGACGTGAAGGACCTGCTGCGCGCCGGCGCCGACAAGGTCGTGATCGGGGCCGAGGCCTACCGGAACCCCGTCCTGCTCAAACGCTGCGCGGACCAGTTCGGGCGCCAGGCGATTGTCGCTGCGCTGGATGTGGACGTCGATGGCCGGGCCCGAGGGTTCTGCAACGAGATGGCGATCGGCTTGAGCGCGGTCGAGGTGGCCGACATGTACTCGATGTTGGGGGCGGGGGAGATCCTGCTCACCGCGGTCGAGCGCGAGGGCACCATGAAAGGCTACGACCTGCAGCTCATCAGCCTGGTGGCGCCGCGGATTGGCGTGCCGGTCATCGCCCATGGCGGGGCCGGCACCTACCAGCACATGCTCGAGGCCCTCCAGGCGGGGGCCGACGCGGTCGCCGCGGGCGCCATGTTCCAGTTCACCGATCAGACCCCGGCGGGCGCCGCGCTCTACCTGAAGGAGCACGGCATCGAAACGAGGGTGGTGCACTGATGGATCCGCTACGCTTCATCCCGATCACCCGGAACCTGGACGGCCGCCACGAGTTCCTCTGGAAGCTGCTCGAGGAGCGCGAGGACTACGTCAACATCAGCCACGAGCGCATGCCGACGATGGTGGAGCATATCCGGTACATCGACGAGGACAACCCCTACCGGGTCCGCTATGTGCTCGCGCTCGGGACGAAGTGGATCGGGGTGATGTACCTGACCGTCAGGAACGAGGTCGGGATCCAGATCTGCAGGGCGCACCGCGGCGAGGGCTGGGGCCTGGAAGCCCTGCGCTGGCTGATCTCCTGCCACGACCCGCTCCCGGGCAAGGCCGGTATCGTGCCCAACAGGTTCGTCGCCAACATCAACCCGGAGAACGTGGCCTCGATCGCGCTATTCAAGCGCCTTGGGGCGGAGCTCATCCAACACACCTACCAACTGCCAGAAAGAGGAGCAGCCAATGGCCAAATCGAAGAACCCCCCACCGCTTGATGCCCTGGACACGTTCGCCAAGGGCGACCGCGACCGGGTCCTGCAGCTCGCGCTATGGAAGATCCGCCACGAGAAGGAGGAGATGACGCTGCTGGTGCGCGAGGAAGACATCCTGGCCTACGACGCCTGCCTGGATTACCTGAAGGTGACCCCGCAGATCCTGGTCGACCGGCCGCAAGGGCGCCCTGCAACCGAGGCCATCCCCGCCCAGGGAAACCGCCGCGCCGTACCCGCCAGGCCAGCCGAGCCGCCGCGGCCCTTCGTGATCGTGAGCGTGGTGGAGAAGGGCACGCGGAACGCCATCAAACCGATCGAGAGCGACGAGGGCGAGTTCAAGAAGGGCGAGCTCAACCGGCAGGTCCAGGTGCAAAAGCGCAACATCCCCGACTACATCGCCGCGCTGCGGCGCGCCGGCGCGACCGGGGACTTCTCGGCTGGCACGATGGAGTCGATCGCCCAGGCGCTCGAACTCTGGGGGCGCACATGAAATTCGTCTACGAAAGCTACCCGCTCATCGTGGCAGAGATGGGCGCGAACCACCTCCAGGACCCTGACCGGGCGCTGGCGATCGTGCGCGCTGCCGCCGCCTCCGGCTGCCAGGCCATCAAGTTGCAGACCTACCAGGCCGACACCATGGTGCACCGCAACTGCACGCGCACGGCCGGAGGTCCCTGGGGAGAGGAGCGCCTGCTCGACCTCTACAAGCGCGCCGAGATGCCGTGGAGCTGGACCGCGTCGATCTTCGCTCTCGCCCACGAACTGCGCATCCTGCCGTTCAGCACGCCCTACGACCGCGAGGCCGTCGACTTCCTCGAGCGCCTGGGCTGCCGGATGTACAAGATCGCCTCCTTCGAGATCCTCGATCTCGACCTGATCCGCTACGCTGCCGAGACCGGCAAAGAGTTGGTGATCTCGACCGGGATGGCCACGCTCGAGGAGATCACCGACGCTGTCGAAGCCGCCGCTCTCGGAGGGTGCTCGGGACGAAAGCTGACCTTGCTGCGGTGCACGAGCGCTTACCCAGCCGATCCGCGCGAGGCGAACCTCATCACCATGCACAACCTGCGCGAGCACTTCCACTGCCGGGTGGGCCTATCCGATCACACCCAGGGCGCGGCAGCCGCGATCGCCGCGGCGCTCCTCGGCGCCGACATGATCGAGAAGCACCTCGGCCTAGGCGACAACGGACAATTCGCCTCGCCCGACGTTGGCTTCTCTTTGAACCCGCAATTCATGGCCGCGATGATCTCCTCCATCAAGGACGCGATCGACGCGGTCGGGAACGAGTCATTCGGGCCGACGAAAGACGAGCGGCCGATGCTCGAATTGCGCCGTACGCTGCACGTGGCCTACGACATGAAGGCGGGCGACGAGCTCACGGCGCATAATGTGCGCGCGCTACGACCTGGAGATGGCCTGGCGCCGAAGTACCGGCAGCAACTGCTCGGCATGAAGGTGTGCCGCGACGTTATCGCCGGCGAGCCGCTCACCTGGGAATTGGTGCGCGGGCCCATTCCACGAAAAGGAGAAACATGAAATCCCTCCGCCTCTCCGCCGCGCTTGCGCTCTTCCTAGCCGCTGCAGCCCACGGCGCTACCGTCTGGCAGGTCGCGCCCAACCCGAGCAACAAGGCCGCCACGCAGCGCACCACCCAGCCCGATGGCGGCCGGGCGAACGTGGGCGATCCGTGCGAAGCCCTCACCCAGTCGGTCGTAGGCAAGGCCGAGTGGCACGCCTTGAAGGGAAGTGCGCCGCCCTCCCTGCGCTTGGCCCCATGCGTGGCAGTCACCGTCCCGGATCCGGTCCCGGTGCCGACCCCCACTCCAACGCCGACACCGGATCCAGTCCCAACCCCGACGCCAGACCCGACACCCAGCCCTGTGCCGGCAGTGAGGGGCTCGATCTCCTACACCGACGTCGTGACCGGGCCGAACAATGGTGGCGAGGGCAACAACGGGGCCTACATCACGCTCTACGGCGCGGGATTCGGTGCCACCCAGGGTGCCTCGGTCGTTACGATCGGCGGCTCGCCGGTGGCCGCCTACAAGCAATGGTCGGACACCAGGATCACCGTTCAGCCAGGCCCAGGGGTATCGAGCGGCACGATCGCAGTCGCTGGCACGGCGAGCAATGCGACCTTCACGGTGGTTCCGGGCAAGGTCTGGTTTGTCGCCCTCGGCGGCAACGACGCGACCTGCGCGCCGAACGACATCACCAAGCCCTGCCGCCTCATCACCCAGACCTTCGAGCGCTCGGACTTTACACCAGGCGACCATCTGGTCGTTCGCGGTGGGACCTGGAGCGACGTCTATGCGCAATACGGCTCGTTCTTCTCGATCCACCACAAGAGCGGCACCGCAGCCGCTCCCATGGCGTTCCTGTGCTACCCGGGGGAGGCGTGCAATTTCGTGTACACGTCGCAGTCCCGCGGCATCCACATGTTCTCGACGACCGGCCACGTTGTCATCGCGGGCTTCAGCATCGACGCCAAGGGGCACGGCCTGTCGATCGCGCCCGAGCAAGGCAACGACGATGTGCGCGTGGTGGCGAACGAGGTCAAGAACTACTTCGAGGACTCAGGCGGCGCAGCCGCGGTCGAGTTCAGCGGCACGCGGATCCGCATCTTCGGCAACAACCTGCACGACAACGGCGGCTCGAAGCTCTACCACGCGATCTACGGGGACTGCCGCGCGGCCACGGTGAACGACAACGAGGTCGGCTGGAACACGATCAACAACCAGACGGGCGGCCGTGGGGTCCAGTTCTACTGCGACACCGATACGCGCTCGATGACCAACATCTGGATCCACGACAACGTGATCAGGAACGTGCACCTGGACGGCATCATCCTGTCGAGCAACTCAGGCCCGGGCGCGCGCGTGGAGCGGAACGTGGTCTCGCGCACGGGCAACCCTGCGCTGCAGGGCCCGAGCACCGATGCCGGCCAGTCGGGCAGCTGTCTGCGCTTCGCCTCGAGCAAGGTCCAGGCGGTGGTCACGAACAACACGTTCGCCGACTGCGGCCTGGACGGCATCCCGGACTCAGGCTCGATCAAGCCGGACATCATCGGGACGGTCAGCTTCACGAAGAACATCATCGCCGACGTGAAGTTTTCGACGACCGGCTTTCCGGTGGGCTTCACCGCGGCTGGCAACGACTGGTTCGGAGCTGCGAAGCCCTCGGTCGACCCCACCGGGATCTCGATCGACCCGCTCTTCGTCAACCGCGCCGGCGGTGACTTCCACCTGCAGCCAGGCAGCCCGGCTCAAGGGCTGGGCGCTTTCTGAAGCGCCGCGGCCTCTCGATCAGCAAGGCCCTGTTGCGGTACAGGGCCTTTGCTCGCGAGTACGCCAAGGACCACAACGCGACTCGCGCCTACAAGGCTGTCTACCCGAACTGCAACACCGACCAGGCAGCAGCGGTCAACGGGTCCAGGTTGCTCACGAATGCTAAGGTCCGCCAGCTAGTCGACGAACTTGAGGCAGAGGCCGCGCGAGCCGCTCGGATCGACGTACAGCGGATCCTGCGCGAAACCACCCGCCTTGCCTTTCTCGACCCCCGGCGCCTGTTCCACGCCGATGGGCGGATGAAGAAGCCCCAGGAGCTGGATGACGACACCGCCGCCGCTGTGGGCGGGATCGAGCGGGTGGTCGAGAAGCGCGGCAAGAAGACGATCGTGACCTACCGCTACAAGGTGCTCGACAAGAACGCGAGCCTCGAGCGCCTGTTCAAGCACAAAGGCCTCTTCAGGCCGGAGGCCGAGATCCCGCCGCCGCCCTCGGAGATCGAAGAGGACGAGGAGGATCTGGTGAGCTCGGCGCGCCGCATCGCCTTCACGCTCGAGCTCGCCGGCCGCATGAAGGTCAAGGCCGCGAAGTAGGCTCTTGTGCAGCGCCACGGAAGCGCCTACACTGCGGCCATTCTTGCGACCAGCCTGACGCCAGAGAACCCCCGGGGCGGCATTCGCCAGATAGTGCCCCGGGGACGACATCGGAGGGGACATGCCAGCAGGAACGGCAGTTGCGAAGGTCGAGAGCAAGCTGAAGGCCGAATACGGCTCGAACAACCGCGCGGTCTACGGCACCCTGAACAAGATCGGCTTGATGCGCGGCAACAAGCCTACCGCCAAGGGCCTGCGGCGCGCGAAGCGCACCTCCCCGAAACGCACCGCGATGCACTACTGAGGCCAACGTGAAAATCGACGGCACCCTGCATCCCACCGACCAGGTCCCGGTCAACCCCGACACCATCGGCACCATCATCGGCACCACCGCCGGCGCGATCGTGGCCTTCGATTACCCCGCAGGCGCGGAGATCGCGACCTGGGCGGGCAATGTCCCCTTCGTCCTGAACGGGAGGAGCACCGGAGCGCAGGTGCCCACCACCAACTCGAGCGGCACCACGCTCTCGAGCGGCTGGAACGAGTTCGTTCCGACCGCGGTGACGAGGCAAATCACCGGCGACAGCACAGGCTACTCGGTCGCCTTCCCCACGAGCGGCTTTGTCACCGTCAGCTTCTGGGGCAAGTGAGGCACGACCGACAACGAGATCGCAACCCGATGCGCGGCAACGGCCGACGTCGGAGGTAAGAGCAGGGCACCCGCGAGGGTGTCTCCGCCGCGCCCCGCGGCCGAAAAGGGGCGATGCAGAACCGAACCAGGAGAACCACCGTGGCACAGTCACTCGAGCAACTCCGCAGCCAGATCAAGACCGGCATCTACGGCCGCCGCCTCGGCCTGGACAACTACCGTCCCGTGGGCGAGGAGTACATCGTCGGGGCCGCCGACATCCGCAAGCTGGTCGAGCTCATCACCACGACCGGCGGCAGCTCGCTCGCGAGCCATGGCTACTCGCAGCTTTCCACCACGACCGCCAGCTCGGCCATCAACACGATCCAGGCCCCGGTCCCGGGCACCGACAAGGTGATCACCCAGACCAACACGTCGACCTTGGGCCACCAGATCCAGTGCGGCGCCGGCGTGAACATCGGCACCACTACCGGCAGCTCGGCGAACCAGATCACCCTGCAGGCCCAGGGTGCGAGCGTGCGCCTGACAGCGCTGACGAGCGTGCTCTACTGGCTCACCGCCGGCTGGCCCACCTCGAGCAACGGCGGCGGCTCGAGCGCCTACTTCTTCACCTCGACGTTCTAGCGCCGAGCCACCCAACCCGCGCGACGACCGCGCAAGATGAGAAAGAGAGGTTGAAAGTGCAGGAGCAACAAGGCAACGTCCCCACGATCAAGCTGGGGCCGGACGGTTACGACAAGATCGCCATCATCGGCTCGGCCCCGAGCTCGGTGAAGCTCGCGCCCTACGGGGATAAGAGCTGGGCGATCTGGGGCTGCTCACCTGGTGCGTACGGCGAGATCCCGTTCGGCCGCACCGACGTCTACTTCGAGCTGCACCGCTGGGAGCCGAGCACGCCTGGCGACCCGCGCGACCCGGCGAATAAGCCGTGGTTCAGCCCAGAGTACGTGCGCTTCCTCGAGCGCCACCAGGGCCCGGTCTACATGACCGAGAAGGTCCCCACGATCCCTAGCGCGGTGATCTACCCGTTCGACGAGATGAGCGCCGAGTTCGGGCCCTTCGTCTGGACCTCGAGCATGGCCTACATGCTGGCCCTGGCGATCAAGTTGAGGCCCAGGGCGATCGGCCTGTGGGGTGTCGACATGGCGGCGCATTCGGAGTACGGCTTCCAGCGCCCTGCCTGCCAGCACTTCATCGGCCTGGCCTCGAGCATGGGGATCCAGATCGTCCTCCCGCTCGAGAGCGATCTTATGCAGCCGCCCACGCCTTACGGCCAGATCGAGGTGCACCCGCGGCACGCGAAGCTGCTCATGCGCCGAAACGAACTCGCCCAACGTCTGGCGATGCACCAGGGCCAAGCCCAGCAGCACGCCCAGCACGGCGAGTTCGTGAAGGGAGCGCTGGACAACCTCGACTACATCCTGCAGACCTGGACCGATGACCTCGACCCGGGCCTGAAGATGTCGGATGCGATCTCGCGCGCGGCCATGGTCGCCGGCCGCCCGGTGCCGCTCGAGGCTGCGTACCACCGTTTCGAGCAGTCGAGCATCCCGGCGCCGCTCGCGCTCGTCCCACCGGTCCTGTCGCAGGCTGAGAAGGACGCAGCGATCGCCGCGGCGAATAGCGCCCTGGCAGCGCCAGCTGACCCGATCCCGGTGTTCGTGAGCAAGGGCAAGAAACGACCGAAGGCGAAGCGCCGCCGCTGACGTGGGCGCCCTCGAGGAGATCATCGAACGCCTCCCGCACATGAGCGCGCGGGAGCGCTCGAAGATCACGAGGAGCGCCAAGCAGGCCACGAAGAACCTCGCCTGGCTTCCCAACCCAGGCTTCCAGACCGACACCTACTTCTCCGAGGCCGACGAGATCGGCTGCGGTGGCGAGGCGGGCCCGGGTAAGACCGCGCTCGCCGTAGGCCTTGCGCTGAACGAGCACCAGCGCTCGCTCTTGCTGCGCCGCAAGAATAGCGACGTCGCGGGCCTGGTCGACGAGTTCGAGAAGTTCATGAAGACCCGACCCGAGTTCGATCGCTACGGGTCGTTCCGCTACGGCACGCGCAGGATCCGCCTCGGGGGCTGCCAGCACGAGGGCGACAAGCAGAAGTACAAGGGCGACCCGCGCGATCTGATCGTCTTCGACCAGGTCGAGGACTTCATCGAGAGCCAGTACACGTTCATCATCGGCTGGAATCGCCCGGCCGTGCCTGGCCAGCGCTGCCGCATCATCGCGACGATGAACCCGCCCACCTCCGGCTCGGGCCTATGGGTATTCAGGCGCTGGGCGCCATGGCTGGATCCGAAGCACCCGAACCCAGCGAAGTCGGGCGAGCTCCGGTGGTACACGAGCATCGACGGGGTCGACACCGAGGTGGAGGCTGACTGGAGGGGCGTGGATCACCGCGGCCGACCTATCCTCCCGAAGAGCCGCACCTTCATCCGCGGGCGCCTCGAGGAGAACCCTGACCTCGCTGGTAGCGGATACGAGGGTCGCCTGGCGGGATTGCCCAAGGGCTTGCGCGAGGCGTACGCCGAGGGCCGGTTCGACGCGAGCCTCAAGGACGTCCCGAACCAGACCATCCCCACGGACTGGGTGCGCCTCGCCCAGGAACGCTGGGGCACGCGCCCAGCCCCGCATGTGCCGATGTGCGCGATCGGCGTGGACTGCTCCGGTGGCGGAGATGACCCAATGGTCCTGGCACCACGATACGACGGCTGGTACCCCGAACTCGTGGTAGTCGAGGGCAAGGAGATCCCGGTCGACCGCATCGGCAGCTACTGCAGCGGAGTGATCGTCAGCTACCGGCGCGACAGCGCGCTCGTGGTGATCGACATGGGAGGCGGCTACGGCAGCGCGACCTACGAGCACTGCAAGGACAACAACATCGAATGCTACGCCTACAAGGGCGCCGAGGGCACCGAGCGCCGCAGCTCCGACAAGAAGCTGCGCTTCCCCAACGTGCGCAGCGCCGCGCACTGGGTCTTTCGCGAGGCGCTCGACCCGGGCCAGCCAGGCGGATCGCCGATCGCGCTCCCGGAGGATCCCGAGCTGGTGGCGGATCTGACCGCGTCAACCTTCGAGGCGACCCCGAACGGCATCAAGGTCGAGCCGAAGGACAGCGTGACCGAGCGCCTAGGTAGATCGACGGACAAGGGCGACGCGGTTATCATGGCGTGGTTCGCAGGACCGAAAGAGATCACGAACGCCCTCGACTGGGCTGAGCGCGCACAGCAGCAGGCGATGCGCCGGCCCCTGGGAAGACTGCCGAAGGCGATCCTGGGCGGCCGTGGGCCGCTCACCGGCAGGAGGTAAAGGTCCATGGGGAACGCAGCGAAGTCAGTGAAGAACGCAGGCAGGCGATTCGCGTCCGGCGCTCTCGGATCTCTCTCCGACATCGAATCGTTCACCGATCCCCTCACCATCTTTCATACCGGAATCGGCGGCGGCGACGTAGCGGACGCCATCCGCCGGCACATCGACCCGAGCCCTACCGTGCAGCCCGATACGCCGGCGACTCCGCCGCCGGAGAGAATGCCGGTGCCGGGCCCTGACACGATCGAGGCCATATCCGCGCGCCGCCGGTCAATCCAGGCGCAGCTCGCGCGCCGCGGGCGCCTCTCCACCATCCTCACCGGCCAAGACGAGCCGCTGGGAGGCTGACCGTGGACGCGAAGAAGCTCTACGAGTACGGCCAGAGCCTCTTCTCGAAGAAGATGGCCCTGGATTCGCTGCACCAGGAAATCGCCATGAACTTCTACGTGGAGCGGGCGGACTTCACGTGGCAGCGATCGCTCGGAACCGATTTCGCCTCGAACCTGATGACGAGCTATCCGCTGCTCATCCGCCGCGAGCTCGCCGACCAATTCGGCCAGATGCTGCGCCCGAAGGAGAAGCCCTGGTTCTACATGGGCACGCTCGATGAGCGCCTGATGGACGACGAGGTCCGGGGATGGCTCGAGTGGTTCGCGATCGTGATGCGCCGAGCGATGTACGACCGGAACGCCAACTTCTCGAAGGCGATGCGCCAGGGCGACAACGACTACGCGGCCTTCGGCCAGGCCGTGCCCAGCGTGCAGATGAACCGCGACGCCGACGGCCTCGTCTATACGTTGTGGCACCTGCGCGACCTGTGCTGGATCGAGGATTCGAACGGCAAGATCTGCGCGATCTGGAGAAAGTGGAAGCCCTCGACCCGCGACCTGGTGACGCTCTTTCCGAAGACCGTCGACCAGAAGGTGCGGGACAAGATGCTGAAGGATCCGGCCGCCGAGATCCAGTGCGTGCACATGGTGGTGGCCGCGGACATGTACGACATGAAGGTGTCGACCCCCTTCGTGTCGATCTACTACGACGTCGAGAACGAAACGAAGCTCGAGGAGACCCCGAGCCTCGACCTGTTTTACTCGGTGGAACGCTGGCAGACCGTGAGCGGCAGCCAGTACGCCTTCAGCCCGGCCACCGTCGCAGCGCTGCCCGAGGCGCGCCTCCTGCAGGCCATGACCTGGACCTTGCTCGAGGCGGGCGAGAAGGCGACAAATCCCCCGCTCATCGCCGACCAGAACATCTTCAGGTCTGACGTCGCGATGTTCGCCGGCGGCCTCACCTGGGCGGACTTCGACGGTGATGGCAAGCTGGCCGACTATCTGCACGTGCTCACGAACGACAAGAGCGGCCTACCCCTGGGCGAGAAGCAGGCGGCGCAGTCGATGAAGATCCTCTCGGATGCCTTCTACCTGAATGCGCTCAAGCCGTTCAACCCGGCCTCGGATCCGCAGATGACCGCCTACCAGGCGGGCCAGATCGTCCAGGACTACATCCGGCGCGCGCTCCCGCTCTTCGAGCCCATGGAGGACGAGCGCAATGGCCAGATCTGCGAGCTCACCTTCGCGAAGATGCTGCGCGCCGGGGCCTTCGGCCCGACCTCGGTCATGCCTCGGAAACTCCAGCAGGCGATCGCCGCGAAGCAACTGCAGTTCCGCTTCCGCTCGCCGCTACACGACACGATCGAGCAGGCGAAGGGCAACCTCTTCATGCAGATGAAGCAGCTCACCGTCGAGGCCGTGGGCATCGACCAGAACGCCCAGTACATCCCGAAGGCCGTCGATGCTCTGCGCGATGCGCTGACCGGGATCGGCGTGCCAGCCAAGTGGACCAGGGACGAGGGCGAGGTCGACTCGATGTCCCAGGACGCGGCCAGCAAGCAGCAGGCGGCCGAGTTCCTGCAGCAGGCCCAGCAGGGCGCCGACGTGGCGCAGACGATCAGCGAGTCGAGAAAGAACTCCGCTGAAGCCCAACCCGTGCCGGTACAGTGAGCGAACAACCGCGCTCCAAGACGAAGGCCCCAGCCCCGAAGGCCGCCGAGGCCTGGCACCCCGCCGCCTGGGACGAACACCACGCGCTCGCCATCCAGGCCTTGAGCGAAGGGAACGCGAGCCCAGAGCAGCAGAAGGCCGCCTTGAGGTGGATCATCGAGGAAGCGGCTGGCACCTACGACCTATCGTTCCGCCCAGGTCCAACCGGAGCGCGCGACACTGACTTCGCCGAAGGGCGCAGATCGGTCGGCCTCCAGATCGTGAAGCTCTCCCGCATCAACACCGATATCCTACGAAAGAGGTAAGACCATGCCTGCAGCCGCCCCAGCCGCTCCCGTCAAACCCGTCGCTCCTGCCGCTCCCGCTGCCCCGGCAGCACCAGCCGCACCTGCAGCTGCGCCATCTGCCGCGCCGGCGAAGCCTGCTGCGCCGGGACCGGCCGCGCGCCCGCAGGTGCCGGCGAACGCGATCGACGATCCGGCCCCGGATCCGGCTGCAGCGCCTACGTCTGGCGCTGCGCCCGTCGTCCAGGTCTGGCCCGACGACTGGCGCGAGCAACTGGTAGGCGGCGATGCGAAACTCCTGAAGCAACTCGAGCGCTTCGCCTCGCCGCGGGATCTCGCCAACTCGCACTTCGCCGCCCAGGCGCGGATCCGCTCGGGCGAGCTCCGGCCCACGCTGCCGGAGAACGCGACCGCCGAACAGTTGGCCGCCTACCGCGAGGAGCAGGGGATCCCAGTCCTCGCGAAGGACTATCCGATGCCCGAGGGGATCGTGTTCGGGGAGGACGATGCCACCTACATCGAGAGTTTCAAGGAGGCCGCGCACACCGCGAACTACCGCCCGGAGCAGGTGAAGGCGGCGCTCGCCTGGTATCACGCTGACCAGGAAAAGCAGCTCGAGGCCCTGGCCGATGCCGACTCGAAGCACATGGCCGAGACCGTGGAGGCGATGACCGCGCACTGGGGACCCGACGCCAAGCGCAACAGGAACCTCGTGAACGCGCTCATCTCGAGCGCTCCTCCGGAGGTAGCCGCGCGGATCCGCGGCGGCCGTGGACCCGAAGACCGGGCGTTCCTGAACGACTTCGGCGTGCTCGAGTGGCTGCGGGACCTCGCCTTCAAGATCAACCCGATGGCGACGATCGTCCCGAATGAGAGCGGGAACGTGCTCTCGACCGTCGTCGACGAGATCGCCAAGCTGACCGCGATGATGGGCGACAGGAGAAGCGAGTACTGGACGGGACCGAAGGCCGAGGCCAACCAGGCGCGCTACCGCGAGCTCGTTGCCTTTCGCGACAGCCAGGCCCCGAAGAAGTAGAGCGGCTCTTGTGCACCCGCACAAACGCGGGTACGATGCGCCCCAAGTGCCACCGGCTACCCGCGATGAAAGGCGCCCCGGTGAGCGGAACAAGATGACCAGGTAGCGAGGCCCCAGAGGGTCGCGCGCCGGCCCCCTCGAAAGAGGGCCAACCCAGGCTGCGGCAGGACGGCTAACCCGAGCGACGGTTCGTTCAACGTGCAAAGGAGGCCATCATGGCCAAGCTGAAACGCCTCGCAGCGGTGGTGGCACTGACCATCGCCAGCTGCCTCGCAATCGCAGCCCACGCTGCCGAAACCACTCGCGATAGCATCATCACCGCCGTCCAGGCGGTGCCGCAGTTCCTCGAAGCCTCGGCCTGGAAGATCTTCGGGCCATTCGTCCGGTGGGCGTTCGAGCCCTTCCGGGAGCGAGCTCTCAACTCGTTCGCCAGCATGCTCGATACCGCCTACCAGACCCAGTACCGCCAGGAGTTCATCCAGGGCTTCGAGGCGCACGCCACGCTGCTACGGCCCTGCGTCACGACCGAGGCGGTGATCAAGGGTCAGACGGCGGTGTTCCTCGTCGCCGACTCAGGCGGCGCCACCGCGGTGACCCGAGGCGTGAACGGCCTCATCCCCGCCCGCGCGGACAACAACAACCAGTTCTCCGCGGTGCTCCAGGAATGGCACGACCTCGTGCGCAAGACCGGCTTCAACGTGTTCGCCTCTCAGGGCGACCAGCGCCGGATCATGCAGGTCACCTCGATGGGGGTCATCAATCGCAAGATCGACGACACCATCATCCAGGAGCTCAACAACGGGACCGTCAGCATCGGCGGCGCGGGCCAGGTGCCCAACGTGTCGATGTTCCAGAACGGCCGCGTGAAGCTCTCCAACGCGAGCGTGCCCTGGGACTCGAACATCACGCTGCTGTGCCAGCCCTCATTCCTCGCCTACCTCGAGCAGGCCCCCGAGTTCGCCAACGCCCAGTACGTGGACATCCGGCCCTACGCCGGCAACGCCCCCGACTGGCGCGACGCGCCGATGGCCTACCGCTGGAGGAACTGCCTGATCGTCGAGCACCCGAACCTTCCCGGCAAGGGCACCTCGAGCGAGAAGTCGTTCCTGTTCCATAAGTCGGCGATCGGCCACGCGGCCAACACGGGCGAGGTCGACACGGCGGTCGGGTACAACGACGAGCAGAACTACAGCTACGCGCGGTGCTCGATCTTCATGGCGGCCAAGCTCCTGCAGAACGCAGGGGATGTGGTCATCACCCACGACGGGTCGGCTTACGCCTAACCCACTGGCCTGCTAGGGGCGGGATCCAACTCACCGGACCCGCCCACTCCGGGCCGAACCCATCGAGACAACCATGAAGAAACTCACGCAAATCCTGGCGAGCATCTGCTACCTGCTGGGTGTCCGCTTCGGCCTGCCGACCTTCGCGTCGATGGCCTACTCGGGCACCACCGCCGCCTCCTCGGTCGCCAACCCGCCGGTGCTGCTCTCGCGCCTGGCGGGCGCGCGCTCGATCCTGGGCACCTCTTCCCTCACGGCGTGGAGCTCAGGGGTCACCCGTGCGGGCGGCCTGGGGCTGTGGCAGTACATCTCGACCAACCTGACCACCGACCTGACGGGCGCCGGGTTCTTCACCGACGGCCAGCAGCTCGGCATGCAGGTGGGCGACTTGCTGCTGAACGCGCAGTACACGTCGGCAGGTTCCAGCTTCATCGTGCTGCTGGGTATCCTCACCACCACCAACAGCTCGGGCGGCTTCAACCTGACCACGCTCGGCTCGATCTCCTCGACCAGGGCCTCGAGCCTGTAGTAGGCGGGGTAGGTCAGCTGGGACGGCAACACCAGAAGCCCGGGGCCGAAAGGCCTCGGGCCTTGCACGTTTCACGAAAGACCAAAGGAGAACGAGCATGGCCGACCCGAAGACCCTCACCCCCAGCCCCGTAGATATGCGCGTGGCCAACGCGCGCAACCGCCTGAGACAAGCCGAGGAGGCCAAGCGCGCCACCGACGCCACCAAGGACGCCTCGGTCAAGGAGCCGGCGCGCCCCATCCTGGGCGTCGATCGGCTGCGAAGCGCCGAGTTCGAACGCATCATCCACGTCGCCACCCCGGGCTCGGGCCATGGCCTCGAGGAGATGATCGACCCGGCCTACTGGGCCCACGTCGGCCCGAAGCTCAAGCCCTACGACCGGATCGAGGTCCGGGCGGAAGACGGCACCTACTTCGCCGAACTCCTTGTCCTAGCGTGCGATCGCACCTGGGCCAAGGTGCACGTGCTCAACTGGTGGGACCTCTCCACCCAGGACGTCGCGATCACCGAGGCCGCCGCGGCGAGCTCGAAGTTCGAGATCAAGCACACCCCCGGCCTGCGCTGGCACGTCATCCGAAAGAGCGACCGGCAGACGATGCACAAGGACTGCCAGACCAAAGCCGAGGCCGGCAGCTGGCTGACGGAGTACCTGAAGACTGTCGACGCCTAGCCGGGAGCACCGGTGGCGACGACCAAGCTGAGGATCTATAACGGCGCGCTGGACGTCATCGGCCAGCGCCCGCTCGCCTCGCTCACGGAGGAACGCCCCAGCCGGCGCGCGCTCGACCGCGTCTGGGACGACGGCGCGATCGACGATGTCCTCGAGGCTGGCCAGTGGTACTTCGCCACGCGCTCGGTCCGCATTACCTACGATCCCTCGATCACGCCGGACTGGGGGTTCAAGCGGGTCTTCGAGGTGCCCACCGACCACATCCGCACCACGGCGGTCTGCCAGGACGAGATGTTCAACACGCCGCTCCTCGACGTGCGTGAGGAGGCCGGATTCTGGTATGCGAGCCTCGACACGATCTTCGTGCGCTACGTGTCGAACGACGCGAGATACGGCGGGGACATGAGCCTGTGGCCGCCAACCTTCGTCGAGTACTTCAAGGCCCGGATGGGGTTCCTGGTCGCGATCCCGCTCACCCAGGACAAGAAGAAGGCCGACAAGGCCGAGGCCTACATGACGAAGTGCCTGCGCGACGCCAAGACGAAGAACGCCATGGCCGACTCGAGCACCTCCTTCGCCGAGGGCCGATGGACCGCCGCTCGCCGCGGGCTGAACCGCGGCTGGCGGGATGGAGGCAACCGCGGCAGCCTGCTCGGGTAGAAGATGGCGATCCAGAACGTCCCCCTGATCGCCTTCAACCGGGGCCTGGTGTCGAAGGGCGGCCTCGCCAGGATCGACCTCAAGCGCACCGCGCTCGCCGCTGAGATCCAGACCAACTGGATGAGCCGGGTGCTGGGCGGCATGATGGTGCGGCCAGGGCTGGGCTTCCTCGGGGACAGCCGCGCCGACGCGCAGGCCTTCCACATCCCCTTCGTCTTCAACCTGAGCGACAAGGCGCTGGTAGAGCTCACCGATCAGCACATGCGGGTGTGGATCAACGGGAGCCTAGTCACCCGGGTCGCGGTGGCCACCCAGACCGTGAACGGCACCTTCCCGGCCAACATCAACAACTGGACCGACCTCGACGAGCAGCCAAGCGCGGTCTCGAGCTGGGTGGCCCCGAACGACATGCAACTCCTCGGGGACGGCTTCAACGCCTCGATCCGCGAGCAGCAGGTGGTGGTGGCGGGCGCTGACCTGAACAAGGAGCACGCGATCCGCATCGTCGTGGCCCGCGGGCCGGTTGTTTTCCAGGTGGGCTCGGCGAGCGGCCTCGAGGACTACATCACGAAGACCACCCTCGGGACCGGGACGCATTCCCTCGCCCTCACCCCGACCGGTAACTTCTGGATCCGCGTGAAGTCGAGCCTCGACTACCCGGTCAAGATCTCCAACATCACGATCGAGGCCGCCGGCGCGATGGATCTCCCCACGCCCTGGGTGGCTGCCGACCTTGAGCTCGTACGCTTCGACATCTCAGGCGACATCATCTTCGTGGCCTGCGGGAGCTCTACCGGGGCTGCGGCCTACCAGCAAAGGACGATCGAGCGCCGCGGCACCAGGTCCTGGTCCGTCGTGCTCTACGAGCCGGAGGATGGCCCATTCCTGACCGAGAACCTCACGACCACCGTTGTGCAAGTGAGCGATCTTTTTGGGTCGGTCGTTATAAACGCGAACAAGCCCATCTTCAAGGCCACCCAGGTGGGAATGCTGTTCCGGGTCACCTCGAGCGCGCGTTCGGTCGTGAAGGTGATCGCCTGCGGGCTGAATGTCTTCACCGATCCCTTGCGCGTCATCGGAGTAGGCACCGATCGCGATGTGACCGTGGACGTCCAGAACGTGACCGCATCGGGAGGCACAACTGTCGTGCTTGAGCGCAGCGCCGACGGCATCGCCAACTGGACCAACGTGGCGACCTACGTTCTCGACCAGATCGGCCTCAATTTCAACGACGGGCTGGACAACGAGATCTGGTTTTACCGACTGCGCACCACGGTCTACGTCGGCGCTCGCTCGACAACCCTCGATCTGATCGGGAAGCTCGAGCCGATCACAGGGGTCGTCCGCGTGCTCGCCTTCGGAAGCGCGACGAGCGTGACCGGGGTGGTGATCAAGCACCTCGGAGACAACGGCGACACAGCCCTATGGAGCGAGGGCGCCTGGTCGCCGTTCCGCGGCTACCCGTCGGCGGGGGTCCTGCACGGCGGTCGGATGTGGTGGGCTGGCAAAGGCAAGGAGTGGGGCTCGATCTCGGACGGCTATTTCAGCTTCGACGACACGGTCGAGGGCGACAGCGGCACCATCGCGCGCTCGATCGGTTCCGGGCCGGTCGACAACATCCAGTGGATGCTCTCGCTGCAGCGCCTGCTGATGGGTGGCGAGCTCGCCGAGTTCCAGATGATCACCTCGAACCTCGATGAGCCGATCACCCCGACCAACTTCGACATCCGGCCGCCTTCGACCCAGGGCTCGGATCCTGTCCAGGCGGTGAAGGCCGACACCATGGGTTTCTTCGTGCGGCAGGGAGGTAAGCGCCTCTACCAGCTCGCCTTCGACGCCAATGCGAACGACTTCAGCTCAAGCGACGCGAGCGCCATCGTCCCGGACCTCTTCGAGGACCCGGACGACGACAGCCTAGATCTGACGATCGTGCGTGTGGCGGTCCAGCGCAAGCCAGATACGCGGATCCATTGCGTGAGGGCCGACGGCAAGGTGGCCGTGCTCATCTTCGATCACGTGGAAAACGTCGCCTGCTGGGTGCTGGTCGAGACAGACGGGCTCATCGAGGATGCTGCGGTGCTTCCAGGATCGGGCGAGGACGAGGTCTATTACTCGGTCAAGCGCACGATCAACGGTGCCACCAAGCGCTTCCTCGAGCGCTGGGCGCGCGAGATGGAGTGCATCAACGCCACCGTCAGCAAGCTGGGCGACGCCTTCATCGTCTACCACGGAGCGCCCATCACCCATGTGCCGGTCGCGCACCTCGAGGGCAAGCAGGTCGTGGTCTGGGCCGACGGCGCAGACGTCGGCTACGACGCGAGCGATGCCCTGATCTACACCGTGACCGGCGGCTTCATCGACCTCGCGGTGGCCGCCTCGGACATTGTCGTGGGCCTACCCTACAACGCCGACTGGAAGGGCACGAAGATGGCGTACGCGGCCATGCTCGGGACCGCCCTCGCCCAGATGAAGAAGATCGGGGGTCTCGCGCTCATCGCGCGCCACCTGCACGCTCGCGGGCTCAAGTACGGGATGGACTTCGACAACCTCGACTCCCTTCCGCAGATGGAGGATGGCGTGGCGGTCGACCCGGATTTCGTGTGGTCCGACTACGACAAGGTGTCTTTCGAGTTCGACGGGGACTTCGAAAGCGACGCCAGGATCTGCCTACGCGGCATGGCGCCGCGCTCGGCTCAGCTCCTCGGGATCGTGCCCACGGTAGAAACGAACGAGAAGATATGAGCCCGAGCATCGTCCAGGCGAGCAACGCGCACCTCGAGGAGATGGACGAGCACCCGCGTGGCGCTGGCCGGGCGCTTGCCGCAGTGCTGCAGGGCCGCACGATCGGGATCTGCGGGTACTTCCAGATGCACGGCCAGCTCGTCTTCTACGCCAGGATTTCCCCGGAACTGCGGGCGTGGCCGAAGACGATCCTGCGCGGTGCCAAGCGCGCGCTCGCGCAGGCCCTGCGGATCCGCGCGCCCATCGTGGCCTACGCTGACCCGGCGGTGCCGAGCTCGCGCAGGACCCTCGAGCACCTGGGCTTCCGCCACCTGGAAGGCGAGACCTACTGGAGGACGACATGGCAGTAGCCGGCGCAGCGATAGCGGTTGCCGGACTTGCCCTTCAGGCATATGGCACCGTAGACGCCAAGCGCCAGGCGGACAAGATCGCCGCCCAGAAGCGCGCGGCGGCCGAGTTCGAGGCCGGACAACTCGAGGTCCAGGCGGGGCAAGAAAAGGCAGCCAGCCAGCGTACAGCGATGGTGGAGGGCCGCCAGACGGCACTCGTCCAGTCCCGGGCGATCGCCCTTGCCGCGGCGAGCGGGGGCACGGCGACCGACCCGACCGTGCTCAGGATCATCGGCGGGATCGCGAGCGAGGGCGCCTACCGTCAGAACGTGGCCCTGTACCAGGGCGAAGAGAAGGCGCGCCAACTGCGCATCGCCGCCGCAGCCGATCGGATGAGCGGTGACATCTCCGCAGGCGCTACCCTCGCTTCGGCTCGAGCTCTGGAGATCGGCGGAGCCGGGCGGATCGCCGGGGAGGCTGCGACCATGTTCGCGCGCTACGGGTACGACAGCCCGGCGAGCGTGACGAACCGGCCGATGAGCACCCCATCGTATGGCTACGATGCCTCAACGGCTGGGCCTGGACCGGGATAAGCGATGGCTAGGATCCCAGACCGTACTGCCCTCGGCGAGAGCCCGGTACCACGGCCGCCTGGTATCAACTCGAGGATCGACACCTCGGGCCTGGATGCGGGCCTCAAGATCCCCGCTGCGGAGATGGAGGCGGGTTCGCACATCGTCGCCGGCGCGGGCGAGATCGCAGCGGCCCAGGACCGCTTCGATACGACTGTCGCCGAGGACGCGCTCAACAAGCTGCGCGATCAGCAGACCGACCTGTCGGTGGGCCCGGACGGCTTCGCGACGAAGAAGGGCGCCGACGCCGTCACCCAGCCGCTCCTGAAGCAGTACTCAGGCAAGTTCCAGGAGGCACAGAAGTCGATCGCGACGAGCCTGCAGAACGATCAGCAGCGTGAGAAGTTCAACCGGCGCGCGGCGATCGCCGAGGTCCAATTCAAGCAGGACGTGCTCAAGCACGTGATCACCGAGGGCAACGCCTACAGCAAGGAGGTGCTCGACGGCACGGTGAAGACCGAGGTGAGGAACGCCCAGGTCGCTTGGGACGACCCGCACGCGCTGCAGATGTCGCGCGATCGCATCGACATGGCGATCGAGAACGACGTCAAGCTGAACGGGCGCCCACCCGAAGAGGCCGAGGCCATGCGCCAGGCCGCCTTCACCCAGCTGACGACAGGGGTCATCGCCTCGGCGGTCGCGAACGGCAACACGCCCTACGCCGAGGAGTACTTCAAGGCGCACAAGAAGGACATGGATCTGCACACCCAGACCGCGCTCCTGGGGGAGATCAAGAAGGGCGAGCAGCGCAACCTCGTGAACGGCTATCAGGGCGACTACCTGCTCCTGCGCGACAGCGCGAAGGGGCTGGACGAGCTCGACACCCGCGTGCAGGCAGATGAGCGCCTAGACGAGGGCAACCGTAACATCCTCGCCGGCCGCATCGCCTCGAGAAAGGACCTGCTCGAGCGCCGCGCGCTCGTGGAGCAGGACCGGAACGACCGCACCGTCAAGAAGGCGATCGACCAGGTGAACGCGAACACCCTGCAGGGCTTCGAGCCCTCGATCGAGCAGCTGCAGCCCATCCTCGAGGCTGCCAGGGGCACGGCCATGGAGGGTGAGGCCCAGGAGATGGTGGCGGTCGCGAATGCCACCCGGCGCTTTCGCCTGGCGACCCCAGTGCAGCAGGAGAACTACCTCTCGCAGATGGAGGCGAAGGTCAGGGAGGATCCGACCAAGTTCGACATCCGGGTCGTGCAGCGCATGCGCTCGATCTACGATGGCCAGCAAAAGCAGATCCAGGCCGACCCGATCAGCTTCGCGGTGCGCCAGGGCTTCACCGACGGGGTGCAGCCGATCGACCTCTCGAAGCCTGCAGATGCCGGGGAGGCGATCGCCGCGCGCGCGAGCGTGGCCCGCGGCATGCAGGCCCAGTACCAGGCGCCCCTGAAGATCCTGACGAAGGAGGAGACCGACACCCTCGCCGGCATCCTGCGGCAGACCCCAACGCCAGCCAAGCGCGACTACTTCGCTTCGCTCGCCCAGGCGACCGGCCAGGACACCGAGGCCTACTCGGCGATCATGGCGCAGCTCGCCCCCGATGACCCGGTCACCGCGATCGCCGGGATCTACGCGGGTCGCGGCGTGAAGGACGAGAAGGGCAACCAGGTGGCCGACCTGATCCTGCGCGGCCAGGCGATCCTGAAGCCGAACCGCAAGGAGGACGGCACCCCGGACAAGGGGCGCCTGTGGCCGATGCCGCAGGGACAGGACGAGAAGACGATGCAGCAGCTCTTCAACGACTACGAGCGGGACGCCTTCGCCGCCCACCCGCAGGCGCGCAGCGACCACTACCAGGCCGCCATGGCCATCTACGCGGCGAAGTCGGCCGAGGCCGGGGACGCGAGCGGGGTGGTCGACAGCACCAGGTGGCGCGACTCGATCAAGCTCGCCACCGGCGGGATCGAGCGCTATCGCGGCAAGTCGGTCGTGATGCCCTGGGGCATGGAGTACGACAAGTTCAAGGACGGGGTGGCCGAGCGGGTGAACGAGCTCGTGACCTCCGGCCGGGTCGCCCCTGGGGTCTCGCGCGACAAGCTGCTCGATCTGCCCCTCGAGAACGTCGGGGATGGGCGTTATGTCTTCCGCGCTGGCGACGCGGTCCTGGTGGGAAAGGACAAGTTGCCGATCATCCTCGACCTGAACAAGCCTGTTACGCCCGAGGACGCGCGCCGCGGTGAGTTGGGCGTGCTGCAGCGGCCTGACGGTGGCGTTTCGACCGAACTCAGCATCACCGTGCGCGACCCGCGCCTGAACGCGGGCAAGCCCACCAACATCCCCTTGCTCGTCCAGGGCCAGGAGGGAGTCGATTCGCTACTTGCCGGCGAGAAGCCCACGGGTCAGCAGCAAGAACTCGCTGTCCGACGCGCCGAGGCGCGGATGAAGCGCGGGGCGATCCTCCCGGCCTACGACACGATCAAGCAGGCGGTGGCTGCGGCTGAGGCGCGGACCACGGCCGAGAAGATGTCGCCCTCCGGCCCATGACGTTCCACGTGAAACCGTGCCGCTAGATCTCTACCGCCGCGAGACCCTCGATCGCTTGAGCACGATGCCTGGGGTCGAAACCCCAGACTCGAGCCCCTGGGATGGGTTCGTGCGCGGCAGCGCCATGTACACCATGCGGGGGTTCGCCACCACGGCGCGCGCGATCGACCTAGTGGGCGCGGTAGCCCCGATCGTGCAGGACACCTTCACCGATGGCACCGAGGCCCAGGACCGGTACTTCAAGGAGCACGACGAGGTCTTCGGGAACGCGGTCGACTACTGGACCCCGAAGCCCGGCGAGGTCGGGGTAGCCGGCCAGGTCGTGGGCACGCTCGCCTCGACCTTGCCCACCGTGCTCACCGCCCCCGAGCTCGCGCTCCTGTCCGCCCAGCTCGGCTCGGGAGAGGAACTGGTGAAGCGCGGGGTCTCGGCCGAAAAGGCGCAACTCGTGGGCGGGGTGGAGGCCGCTTCGCTCGGCCTTGGGATCTGGATGCCGATCCTCGGCCAGAACCTATGGCAACGCGCGCTCCTGGGCGGGGCGGGCTACAACCTAGCCCAGGGCCTGGCCGTGCGCAGCGCCGAGCAGCAGATCCTCAAGGAGACCCCGGCGAGCGAGGACTACCACGCCTTCGACGGCTCGGCGATCACGCTGGATGCGCTCCTCGGGCTCGCCTTCGGCAGCTACGCCCACATCTCGCCCGCCCAGCGCGCGCATGGCGCCGCGGCGTGGAAGAAGATCGAGACCTGGACGAAGGGATGGCGGGTCTCGGATATCGACGCGGTCGCGACCCTGCGCCAGGCCGAGCACATGAACGTCGACAGCGTCCCGGGGAAGGTGGTGGGCCCGGAGGACGTGATCGCGCACGTCGACCGGCTGAAGACCGCGATCGAGCAGCTCGCGCGAAACGAGCCAGTCGAGCTGAGCGACCATCCCGCGCCAAACACCGAGCCCGACCCCGGGCGGGTCGCCCAGAGCCAGAAGAACCTCGAGTTCCTCCAGGCCGAGGCCGAGCGGATCCGGGTCGAGGAGGGCCTGCCCAAGGTCGACGCCTTCGAGCAGCAGCAGCTCGACCAGATCACCTTCCTCAACCACGAGGCCAAGACCCGCGGGTTCGAGAACGCCGAGGAGCTCTTCAAGGAGCGGCCCGAGGAGTTCAAGCAGCTGGCCGAGCAGTGGCGCGCTGGGCTTCCGGCCACCACCCCTGGAAAACAGCTGCGGATCCCCTTCGCTGAGGAGCTGAGCCCCGATCAGCGCGTCGTCGAGGCGAAGGCTAGGGGTCAGGTCCAGGCCGACCTGGAGGGCCAGGTACAGGCCTATGCCCAGTTGCCTGAATCCGATGGCGGCAAGATCATCAACACGGACATCGCGCGCGAGCTCTTCCCGGACTACCGCGAGGCGCGCCACATCCATTCGCCCTCGGTGCACGAGCCAGCCTCGGCGCTCACGAAGGAACTCTACGCGCGTGCTCTCGCTCAGCCTGACCCCAACGGCCTGAACATGGTGACCTTCACCGCGGGCGGCACCGGTGCCGGCAAGACGACCGCGCTCGGCGCGGTGCCGCTGGCCTCCCACATCGTCGAGGCCTCGCAGATCGTCTACGACACGAACCTCGCGAGCGAGAAGAGCGCGATCCAGAAGATCGACCAGGGGCTGCAGGCCGGCAAGCAGGTGAACGTGATCTACGTGGCCGCCGACCCGATCGAGGCGCTCAAGCGCGCGCTGGGTCGCGCGACCCGGACTGGCCGCACCGTGCCCCTTGTCGAGCACGCGAAGACCCACGAGGGCTCGGCCGCGACGATCGAGGCCCTCATCAAGCACTACGAGGGGAACGATCATGTACAGTTCGTCCTCCTCGACAACGGATCTGCCGGGAAGGGCGACGTGCAGATCGTCGAGCCGAAGAACGTCGGCGCGCTGGTCAAGAGCCTGAACTTCGACAACCTATCCCCACGCCTGAAGGAGACCCTCGATGCAGAGCTCAGAGCCGGCAACATCAGCGAAGGAATTCATCGAGGAACTACGCAGTCTTTCGCCGGCGGAGAGGGCGAAGCGGCTCGGGCAGGTGGCGCTGGAGAACCTCAAGCAGGCCCAGAAGCAGGCGCAAGACCAGTCGACGAAGTAGGCGGCGCCGGAGCACCTCCCGAGCCTGGTAGGCCCTTCATCGTCTACCGGATGGGGGAGACCGCCGGCGCGATCGCGAACCGCAACGCCGGGAACGCTGACGCGGTCGCGCGCCACATCATGGGGACCGAGGACGCCATGGGGCCGGTCTCGAGCAAGGCGACCAAGGTCTTCGCCTACGAGGTCACCCTCGACCAGCCATTCGGCAAGTACGAGGGCCTCACCGGCGCGCGTCCAGGCGCCCAAGAGGGCCCCGGGCGCGTGGTACGCAAGGACGAAGTGGCCTACTCATTCCCCGAGCGCGGCTACAAGGCGAAGCTCGTCGGATCCCGGACCCTCGAGGAGTTGCGCGCTCAGCTGAAGGCGAAGGGCCTCGAGAACTTCGACGACGCTGGCACGATCGAGGGCGCGAAGACTATCAGGGAGGCCTTCGCCACGCCGGCGGAAGCAGCCGCGCCTCGCGCTGAAGCCCAGGCAGCGCCACCGGATCCTGTCGCCGCGGCGGCCCAGCGCTTCGCGACCGAGAACCCGGACCTGATGATCACCACCGGCCAGGACGCGAACGGAGACCCCATCCAGAAGCGCGCCTCCCAGGTGCTCGATGAGGCCCGCGCCAGCACCGATCAGGCGATGGAAGATGCCAAACTATTCACAGCCGCAGCCGAGTGCCTGATGGGAGGTGCCTGATGACCGAAACCGTGAAATCCCTCTTGTCCGGCAAGGACGTGGCCCGCATGCGCCCTGGCGCCACCATGAAGGACGAGGCAGACGGCCATCAACTTGTCCACAGGATACTCACAGGGCAACTGCAGGAGATGCAGGCCCGGTGCGACGAGCTCGAGGCGAGGGAAGAGCAGCTCGAGACCGATCTCGCCGCGGCTACCAGCCGGGCCGACACCGCCGAACGCGACATCCAGGAAGCCCAGACGGCGCTCGATGCAGCGCTCCAGGCGAACAAGGACCTTGAGGAGGCCGCTGACGCACAGCGCGCGCGCGCGGATAGCTTCCAGGAGCAACTGCTCGAGCAGACCCAGGGGCGATACGCGGCGGAAGGAGAACTGCGAGGCCTGCGCGCTCGCGTGGAGAAGGCTGACGGCAACATCGCCGCGGAGCGCCAGGCGCGTGCGGCGGCCGAGGAGCGCTTCACCACGGCGCTCGCCACGCTCAAGCCGAGCGGTCCGGTCGAGCCTCCGACCTATGAGATGAAGATCATCCGCGACGCGGCGGGTGAGCTGCGCAGCGTCACCCTTGTCCCGACCAAAGGAACCTAGCCATGGCAGGCAAAAGCGACAAATTCGAGTACGACGTACTGCGCCTCATCTTCAACGGCGTGGCGCTCCCGAACCTGGGCACCACCTCGGGCACAACCTCCCTGTGGATCGGCCTGCACACCGCCGACCCGGGGGATGCCGGATCCACGGCGAACGAGGGCGGCTACAACGAGTACACCCGGGTCGCCACCGATCGGTCGACCGCAGCAAGCGGCTGGGCGATCACGAGCGGCACGAGCAACGCGGTCGCGAGCGCGAGTCCGGTGGGGACGATCAACTTCCCGCAGAGCGTGGCGACGACCTCGACGGGCACCTTCGGCTGGTTCTCGGTCTTCCCGAGCTCGAACGCCCAGGGCAGCTCGGCCATCTACAGCGGCACGGTGGCCCCGGTGATCAACTTCAGCCAGGGCGTGACCCCGCAGGTCACGACCGCGAGCTCCATCACCGAGGACTGATGCGTGACCACGTACTTCGGTCTGTGCGATGCGGCCGGCAATCCGACCGGGGCGACGAGTGTCGGCACGGGCGGACCGGAAACGGACTGGAACAACACCACCGCCTTCGTCTGTCCCGGAGTCGGGCCGCAGGTGGTGACCGAGATCTCGGCCTTCATCAAGCGGGTGACCGCGTACAATTTCCGCCTCGCGATCTTCGACGTCGCACAGACCACGCTGATCGCTCAAGGGACGGCCGCGCAGGCCGCGGCCGGAGCCGCGGACAACTGGCAGGGCCACATCGGCCAGGGCAACATCACCCCGAACCCGATCACCCTGACGGGCGGGGTGAGTTACGTGTTCGCCATCACGAGCAACGGGGACACCGAGTCGGATCACTGGGGCACGGGTGCCTCGGGGGTGGGTCGTTTCGTGAGCACAGACTTCACGGCGGGCTTCACGAACGCCTCCCTCGGATCACCGAGCGATGCGACGATCGTCCCGCCGATCAGGGTCGGGCTCGCCGACAGCGGGTCGGCCGTGCCGCCCTCGCCCACGCCGCCAGGAAAGAGGATGGTTTCATGGACAAGGAGAACGTATGGATTTTCGCGTAAGGGACGCGAACTTCGAGCCCTACATGGCCCCGACGGGGCCGCAGAAGTACATCACCGAGAGCTACGTCAGCTCCCCGCCCGCCCTGATCATCATCGACGAGGCTGGCATCGTCTGGACCCTCGGCATGGAGTTCGCGCGCAACTACGGCGCCTCCGACCCCAGGGGGGAGTATTGTTTCGAGGTGCTCGCCAACGGTCATCGCACCGGCGAGTACGCGAGCAGGATCGAAAGGCGCGGGGGAAAGATCCGCATCTTCACAGCCCAAGGCTTCAAGAGGTGGAACGGAAGGCAGTTCGTCTAGGAGACCCCCATGCGTGAGTTCATCGTTTCGATCAGCAACTCCACGGTCATCAGCACGACCACCCTCATCCTGCTACTGCCGGCGAGCGCGCCGAACCCGAACATCGAGTTTCTGCGCTTCTGGATCAGCCAGAACGCGAACGCGACCTCGGCCCAGCAGCGGGTCAACCTGCGCACCCAGATCAGCTCCTGGCCGACGGTCGCCGCCTTCACCCCGCGGAGCCTGAAGCAGCAGGACAAGACCGCCTCGATCATCGCGGGCTTCGTGTCGAACGCGCTCGCGGGCGCCGGCATCAACGCCACGGTCGAGGGCGCGGGCACCACGAACATCATTCACGAGGACGCTTTCAACGTGCTGAATGGATGGCTGCACGTCCCCACCCCGCCGGAGTCGATCGTCATGCCGGCCAACGCCGCGGTCACCAGCGCCTCGGCGATGGGGTTGGAGATGCAATTCCCGTCCACTCCCGCAACTCTGACCGGCTGGGCTTGGGGCTGCATCTTCCGAGAGGTGTAAGACGATGTCGAAGACGAACTGGGCGAGGCTCGGCGGTGTGACCGTCGAGAACATGGCAGTGGACCGGGACACCGCGAGGGCGAATATCCGCCACGCAATGACCTTGCGGCTTCCGGAGATAGACCAGCTGCCGGAGTGGGAAAAGAGCAAGTACGGCGAGCCGGTCGCGATCGTCGCGGCGGGGCCGTCCCTGCGCTACACCCTCTCGGAGATCGGCGGATTCAAGACCGTGATCCTCGCTGGCTCGGCCCACGACTTCGCCATCAGCAAGGGCGTGCGCGCGACCTACTGCGTGCTGGTCGACCCGACGCCCGATCAGGTGGTGAGCTATCTATCCCGGCGCAGTCCCACGTGCAATTACCTGGTGGCCTCGATGTGCGACAAGGGGGTCTTCGAGCACTTGAAGGAGTACCCGGTAACGATGTGGCACTGCGGCGGGAAGCTCAACGGGGACGACATCCTGCAGGGGATCGTGCCACCGGAGAAGACGACCCTGTGCGGGGGCGGCAGCACGGTGGGCCTGCGCTGCATCGACATCGCGAACCGCCTCGGGTACTACGAGCAGCACCTCTTCGGATTCGATTCGTGCCTGGATCCGAACACGAGCGCCATGCACGCCTTCCCCCTGAACGACCCGGAGAAAGAGTTCAGCCAGGGCACGAGCGCCCAGGTGATCGGGATGAAGATCGGCATGGACGAGGAAACGGCGCGCGTCTTCCGCACCCCGAACTACCTCGCGGTGCAGGCCTGGGAGTTCGAGAAGCTGCTGAAGACGAGCCAGGGCGCGGCCAAGTTCACCGTGCACGGGGACGGGATCATCGCTGAGATGCTGCGCTTGTACAACGACGCGATGGCCGCCCACGAGGCGAAGCCGAAGGTGCTCACGGCGTGACCGATCCGCTCTTCGGGAACCGCGGGCGCGATGAGAATACGATCGAGCTCATCGTCGGCCCGCATTTCACGATCTACCCCCCGAACGCCTTTATCGGCGGGCGGCAGCCCCTAGCGCCACGGAAGCTGCCGCCGAGCCTGCTCTCGGTAGATCCGCCCGAGCGGCAAGACCCGGACATCCTCTTCCTCGACCCGGAGTTCCGCCCGCCGGAGAAGTTCCTCGTCCGGCCGAAACTCACCCCGCCGCAATCGGTCGATAATCCGCCTTCGATCGACGACGACCGAACCGGGCGCTTCGCCGCGATCGTCGGCACCTGGGCCCCGAGCTGGACCCAGCCGATCCTACGTCGGCTCAACCCGGCCCTCCTGACGGTCACGGCGACGACCGCATCTGGGGATGCCTTCAGCCAGGGGACCTCGCTTGCCACCGCGGTCGGCCAGGCGTTGGCAGCTGGCAACCTGAACGCGGCCGGGACCTCGACCGGGATCCTGGTCGGATCCACGGCCTCGGCCGCCTCCGGGGCCCTATTCAGCGCGGGTACCTCGAGCGCGATCGCGGTGGGGGCGGCCAAGGACGCCACGGCCCTCAACGCGGCCGGTGTCGCCACGGCCAAGGCAACAGGGGCATCCCTCGATAAAACCGTCCTGAACGCGGCAGGCAGCGCCACAGCAGCGGCGCGCGGCGCGGCCTTGGACAAGACCACCCTCAACGCCCACGGCACCTCCACGGCCGTAGCGGTGGGGAACGCCTCGAGCGCCGCCTCTGGAGCTCTGAACGCCGCCGGTACCTCGAGCGCGACCGCTGCCGGGGCCAGCAAGTCGGCCGGAGCCATGAGCGCCGCGGGCCGGTCGACTGCGATCCTCGTCGGGGTGCCGACCGGCCACGCCGCGCGCCGGTTCGATGGCTGGCGCCCGCGGGCTGAGATCATCCAGCTTCGCCGCCGACGCGAAGAGGAGGAGCTGATGCTGATCGCCGCCGCGGTGGTGCCGCTGATTGCTGAACGGAAGGCCGCATGAGCTACGCCAAGTGCCTCGCCTCCCTCACCCGCGCGGCCGGGCGCGACCTGTCCGATGAGGAGATCGCCGGGATCTTCGAGCGGATCCACAAGGCTGCCCTCGACATCAAGGCTGGCAGGACGCCCGCCAAGATGAGCGGGAAGACCCAGGGCGAGTTCAACCTCGGGACCGCGGGCGCTGAGGACATGCGGGGCGTGATCGAGCGCGCTGCCGAGGAGGCCTCACAGCAGCTCGTGCACGAGGCCATCATCGCCGAGCGGAACGCCAATCTGCAGATGGCGAAGCTCGCCGCGCGCCTGGGGGACGTCAGCGCGATGAAGGCGAAGGGCCTCGCGGGCCTCGAGGCGGTCAAGAACACGATCGCGCGCGACTATTCCGGCCAGTTCTCGATCGAGAGCCTCGAGCAGCGGGTTGCGGGCGAGAAGGCCTATTTCGAGGCGAAGCTGCTCCCCGCCTGGGACGCGCTGGGGACCGATTTCCTGGGCGTCTTCCAGGACCGGGCGAAGCTCCTCGACCTGGTGCGCGAGCTGCGCGGGGAGGACACGGGGAACGCGCTCGCGAAGAAGGGCGCCGAGGCCTACCACCAGGTGGCCGAGGAGGCGAGGGTCGCCTTCAATGCGGCCGGAGGGGATATCGGGCGGCTGGACGACTGGGGGATGCCGCAGCACCACAGCCAGACCAAGGTGGCCGCGGCTGGCAAGGAGCCCTGGATCGACACGATCTTGCCCATGCTCGATCGGGAGCGCTACGTCGACGACCTGGGCCAGCACTTCACCGACACCCAGATGCGCGACTTCCTCGGCCACGCCTGGGACACGATCGCGACCGATGGCCTGGCGAACCTGGTCCCGGGCAAGGGAAGCGGAATCGGCGCTCGAGCGAACTCCCACGCCGAACACCGACAGATCCACTTCAAGGACGCCCAGAGCGTCATCGACTACTGGAACGTGTTCGGCGAGCGCACCGCGGTGGAGATCCTCCACGGGCACATCGGCACCATGGCGCGCGACATCGCCTTCCTCGAGCACTTCGGGCCGAACCCGAACCTGACCTACCTGACGATGCGGGACACGGCGCTCAAGGACGCCGCGATGGCCGAGCCCACCCAGACCGAGGCGCTCCAGGGCCAGGCCGTGAAGCTCGACAACCTGTACGGCTACGCCGCGGGGAAGATGAAGCCGCCGGCGAACCTCACCATGGTTGGGGTGGCCGACGGGATCGCGAACCTGAACGTCGCCGGGAAGCTGGGCGGTGCTATGCTCGCCTCGCTCTTCGGGGACAAGGTGACCATGGAGGCGGTGTCGCACATGAACGACATGCCGCTCCTGCAGCGCTGGCGCACCGAACTCACGCTGCTAAACCCGGCCAACAGCGCCGACCGGCGCATGATTCAGAGCCAGGGCCTGATGGTCGAGAACATCCGCTCGGGCCTGCAGCGCTTCTACGAGGGGCTGGGCAAGTCGAGCACCACTGGCAAGATCGCGAACGCGGTGATGAAGATCACCGGGATGAACGCGATCAACGACATCAGGAAGGGCGCTTTCGGGCTGAACATGTTCGCCTCGATCGGCAAGGAGGTCGCGAGCGGGCGTGCCTTTGCCGACCTGCCTGATTCGGACGTCCGAGCTCTTCGCAACTTCGGCATCAACGAGGTCGACTGGCGGATCTGGCAGCTCGCCGAGCCCCAGACCTGGCGCGGGGTCGACAACATGCTGATGCCCGACGCGATCGCGCGGATCACCGACGATCAGCTGAAGGCCGCCCACATCCTCGGGCCCGCCGAAGAGGCCGCCGCGGGGGACGCGATCCGGCGCGATGCCACCGTCAAGCTGCTGGGAGTGGTGAATACCGAGAGCGAGTTCGCGATCGTCTACCCGGGCTGGCGCGAGCGGGCGGCCTTCTACGGATCGCTGCAGCGCGGCACGGCGATCGGCGAGATCGCACGCTCGGTGCTCCAGTTCAAGAGTTTCCCCTGGGCCTTCATGCAGCGCGGCATCGACATGGTGGCGAATCAGAACACCCCGGGATCGAAGGCTGCCATGACCGCCTGGCTCGTGGCCGCCACCACCGTCGCTGGCGCGATGATCCTGCAGACCCGCGAGATGCTGGCCGGCAAGGATCCGCGCACCATGGCCGACGAGAACTGGTACAAGTTCTGGGGGGCGGCGTTCCTGCAGGGCGGGGCGCTGGGGATCTATGGCGACTTCCTCTACTCGGTCAATCAGACCCGATATGGGTCCGGGCCGATCGAGGCGCTCTCGGGTCCGACGATGGGACCGCTACTCGAGTTCGGGATCGTCCAGCCGCTCACCGCGGCCAAGCAGGCGATGGATCACAAGGACACGCACCTCGCCGCGAAGATGGTGCAGGACGTGAAGGGCTTCATTCCCGGGAGCAACATCTGGTACACCAAGGCGGCCCTCGACCACCTGATCTGGCAGAACGTGCTCGAGTCGCTCTCACCCGGCTACCTCGCCACGATCAGGGAAAAGACTCAGCGCGAGTACGGCCAGGACTGGTGGTGGCGTCCGGGTGAGCCAGCGCCCGAGCGCGCGCCGAACCTGCAGAAGGTGATCGCTAGGTGAGGAGCCTCGCCGCCTTCCTCCTCGTGAACGGCGTGCTCGCGGCTGGCAGCGCGATCGCCGCGGCGGTGGTGTGGGCGGCCGGTAACGCGCTTCTCGTCTTTTTCCCCGAGCAGGCCGACAATGCCTGGGCCTGGTACGGGATCGGCGCTGTCGCCCTCGTGCTCGGCACCGGGTTCATCATTGTTGCGGCACAACAAGGAGCACGGCTATGACGTCAGTTTCCGTAAGCCGCCAGGGCACGCTCTCCCCTGGCCTCGCGCTGAAGATCCCGTGCTTGTCCGCGAGCCTCGGCAACCTCGTCCTTCACGGCGAGCAGACCGTCGATGGCGTGGCCCTGGTCGAGGGCGATCGGGTGCTGGTGAAGAACCAGACCTCCTCCATCGAGAATGGGATCTACTCGGTGTCGACGGGAGACTGGTCTCGCGAGCCTGACTTCGATGGTCCAGGAGACATCACGAGCGGCAGCATGGTGCTCGTGATCGGGGGAACCCAGATCGGCCTGTGGCAGGTGACTACTACCGCCGATCCGATCATCCCCGACACCACCGCGATCACCTTCGCCGGGGTGGGATTCACCGGTCTGCTCGTCAGCGGCGGCATCGTGTTCGGAAGCGCGGCCGGGCAGGCCACGCAGGATCCTACGAAGCTATTCTGGGACCACGCGAACAACCGCTTGGGGATTGGCACGAACGCGCCCGCCGTCGCGTTGGACGTCGTCGGTGCTGGCAAGACCTCTGGCGCATTCACCGTTGGAACCACGCTCCAGGTCTCCGGGGACTCGTCGATTTTTGGCACGACGAGCGTGGACGTGTCGACGAAGATCCTGGTTCGCGGCACCGGCGCCGGAGTGCGGATTGGCACAAGTGGAACGACCGGCAGCGTCGAAGCCGTCGACAACACGGGAAGCGCCTCATTCAAGGACCTTATTCTCAACGGAGCCACGGTCTCTCTGGATATCGCGGGCACGCAGAAAGTTGTCCTCACCTCCGCCGGGGTGCTTTCGCTGCTGATCGGTCAACTCCTCTTTCCGGCTACGCAAAATCCATCCGCCGATCCGAATACGCTAGACGACTATGAGGAAGGCACCTTCACGATCAGCCTGCAGGGCGCGACCACCACGACCTACACCCAGCGCCTTGCGAAATACACGAAGGTCGGAGATCTGGTCTACCTGCGCATCGCGGTGTCGATCAACGCGCAAGGGGACGGCAGCCAAAGCCAGTTGTCCGGGTTCCCATTCTCGAACGGCGGGGACCAGACGCCGTTCGCCACGCGGATGTTGGGCTCGGCCACCTCTCTCGTTTCCATCACCGCGAGCCTCGATACGACGCCCTTGATGACCATGAAGGCCCGGACTGCGAACTCGGCCTCCGACGGAACCACCAACGTCTTTCAAGCGGGAGCCCAGGCGCTGATCGCTGGCTGCCACTCCCTAAACTAAGAGGATGCTTCGATGGAAAAACAGATCGTAATTTGCATCGGGACCGACCGCCAAGGCGGAGTGCGTGCGCGCCTTTCCCTTCTCACGATGGACGGGGAGGACGTCATCCACGAGCACTTCCACAGCATCAACCTGACGCCCGGTGACGATCCGGCTCGAGCGAGGAAAGAGATCGAGGACCATCTGGCGATGCCGAAGCAGCAATCCGACATTCCGGGGGCGCCATGGGGTCCGATCCCGGATGACGAGTGGGCCAAGGTCATCGGGGTGCTCCCCTTCTTCCACACCGAGGCCGCGATCAAAAGGGTCGCCGACAAGAAGGCCGCTATTGCGGCAGCAGATGAACTCGAGAAGCAGCGCATCGCCGAGGCCATCGCAGAGGCCGAAGCGGCGGCGGCAGCCCAAGCCCAAGAGAGGCCAGCCGCCGCGTGAGCCCGATCACCCTCGAGGAGCTGCAGGCGGTCGCCCCGAAGACGAACCGGGTACGGCTTGCGCTCTTCCTGGATCCACTGAACGCCATGTTCGGCGAGTTCGCGATCGACAACCCGGAGCGCCAGTCGGCCTTCCTCGCCCAGGTCGCCCATGAGTCGAACGGGTTCCTGTGGATGCGCGAGATTTGGGGCCCCAGCCCCGCGCAGAAGGCCTACGAGCCGCCATCGAGGAAGGCCATGGACCTGGGGAACAGCCAGACGGGGGACGGCTTTCGCTACCGCGGGCGCGGCCTTATCCAGATCACTGGCCGGGCGAACTACGCGGCCTGCGGGGAAGCGATCGACCTGCCCCTCGAGCGCAGCCCAGAACTCCTGGAAATCCCAGAGCACGCAGTGAGGAGCGCCGGCTGGTTCTGGACGGTGGGCGCCGGCCAGCGCCTTTCGGTCGCGGCACGGATGTACGGGGTGCCCGTAGGTGTTAACCTGAACGAGCTGGCCGACCGCGGGGACTTCAGGGGCATCACCTTCGCGGTCAACGGGGGCCTGAACGGCCAGGAAGATCGCCTGGCTACCTGGGAGGCAGCGAAAACCGCGATCACGTAGAACACGTTTTCAACGAGGAGGGGGAAGCCAATGATCGGTGAAGCGCTGGCGGCGGTACAGCAATCCCTGCCCGAGCAGGGGGACTTTACGAACTACGTGCAGGCGGTATGGCGATCGCGCGAGCTCGTCCAGATGTGGGTGCTCCTCTCCTCGGGCGTGCTCGGCATGGCTGGGAACTACCTCTTCAAGTTCCTGCGGGACGACATCCGCGGGTCGCTATGTAACTACCTCTTCCGTGACCACCCCAAGTCGACCGCGCTCGCGTTCTTCGTGCTGTGCGGCTGGGCGCTCACCGCGACCGTGGGCGGCCTCGTCCAGGGAGCAGGCTGGACCGCCGTGATCAATCTCGGGCTCACCACTGGCTTCGCCATCGACGCCCTCGTGAACAAGGCGAACCAGGCTGTCTGGACCCCAGAAGAGCGCGCGGCCAAGCGGGACGAGATCTCCACCGCCGCCAACGGGATCAAAAAGCAAGAGGGCTTCGCCCAGCTGCAGCTCGTGGGCTGGATCGCCGCCTTCATCGCCTTCGTCGGATACACGGGCGCGATCTACCACGAGGGAGGCCGCGCGCCGCGCGCCGAGCTCGAGCGCTTCAAGACCGAGGTCGCTGCAGCCCAGGCGGTGCACGCGGCCGAAGACGCGGCGAAAGCCGCCCAGAGCAAGACCATCATCCAGGAGAAAGACCATGAGCGTGAGAAAGCGCTGGCGGACAGCAATGCTGGTTGGACTGCTGCTCTTGCCCGGGTGCGCGCAGAACGTGACAGTGTCGCCAAGCAAGGAGCGGAACCAGCTCGAGCAGCTCCCCGCGTCTGCGATGGCGCCGACGGGAATTCACGACTTTCTGACGCCTTGGAGAAAGCTGAACGAGACACTCGAGCAGCGGTTGCTGACTATAAGGCGGGAGTTGGAGAACTCCTTGTCGTCGCCGAGCAGCAAGCCCTCGACTGGGACAACCTCAAGCAAGCAGTGGCGGGACTCCGCGCACTGAATACGAGGACGCCACCGCAACATTGAAGACCCCGAGCTGTCCGTGCATCCGCAGAAAGGGGAGTCGCGCGGGTCGCTCGAGCACGAAGCCGTAAGGACCGAAGAACCAGGGCGACTCCGATGCCCGTATCACCCCGACCAGATCCACGAGGCCGATGAGGCCGCCGCGCTCGAGTTCGCGCCGCGGACAATTGATCGAAGCGCGCACGTCAGGAGGCAGGCACAGCTGCTCCGCGTTGTCGTTGATCCACACCAGGCCATCGACGTCCACCGAGGTCGACGCGTGGATGAAAAGCGGGCCCCGGTGCGTGGTGTACCAGCCCCGGTTCTCGATCGGCTTCAAGCCGGCCACCACGAGCTCGGCCCAGGGCTGGCGCAGGGAGAGCGCGACCCCGATCACGCCGGGAACTCCTGCACGCGCAGATCCTCCGGCCACTCGGCTGGATCGGCGCCGGCGCGGTCTTTCAATTTCAACCACGCGCGACGCATCTTGTAATCCCCCGCGCAGTTGTATCCGCCACGAAGCGGGTCCGGATCAACCTCAAATGACGTCGATCCTAATTGCTTGACGAATACCGGGACGCTGGCGGCGTTGCCTTGTGCGATCACGCTCCGCGCCCAGGCGAGGTCGAACGGCCTCGCCTTCCCCGCGCCCTGCGTACTCTCGCCGCCGACGATGATCCAATCGATCCCCACATGGTTCTGCACGACGCGGACGCCGTTGTGATCCGGCCACTGATCAAAATATCGCTCGAAGTCGACCGGCCCGAGCGCGGGTTCATAACTGATGCCGTTCTTGAACGGCAGCGCGAGGAGCTTCGGGATGTCGCGGTCGGCCTCCTCCTGGTTGCAGACGGTGATGAGCAGGCGGACGTTGGCCGGAAAACCATCTCGGGAGAGCCAGAACGAAGGCACCATGCGCTCGACGTTGCCGATGCGCTTTGTCACGAGCAGCCATGACAGATTCGGAGTCGCGTCGATCAGGTTCCACAGGTCGCGTCGCCAGGCCTCCGGCGCCTCGTTGTCGAAGACATCGGCGAGCGAGGCGCAGAACACCGGCCAGAAGCCCCGGCGACCTGCGAACTCGCTAAACTGGGCGCCAGCATCCCAAATTAAGGGCTTTCGCCAGTTGGCTGCGCTCGTCCGGAAGCGCGGCACGCCAGTGCCCCAATGCACCGCCTTCCCGTAGCGCATGCGCTTGTCTAGCGCCTCGGCGTAGCAGTGATCACAGCCCGGCCCGACCTTCGTGCACCCGATCCAGGGATTGAAAGTCGAACGCGTCCAGGCGATGCCAGATTCTTCGGCCATCAGCTGAGCCCCAGCGCCGTGCGCCCCTGGTCGTAGGCCCGACGCACCTCAATGAACATCTGGTTGTCCCCGCCGTGATCGGGATGGTGCTTGGACCGCATCGTCTTGTAGGCGGCCTCGAGGGCGTTCTCGGTAGCATCGGGAGCTATGCCGAGGATCTGCCACCAGGCGCGGGTGGCGATCGGAGGCGGTAGCGCCGTGAAGCCGGTGAAGGCACGCTCGAGGATCCGCGCGCCGCCGTGGCGCTCGATCGCGCGCATCGCCTCGATCGTGGCCGCGATCGCCGCCAGGTTGTCAGCGATCCGGTCGTAGAGATCGATCGCCATGCAGCGCGATGCCCCGCTTCGGTCCGACCAATAGATAGCGGCCCCGACATCATCCGGCGCGCGCTGCTTGGACATCGGCAGGCCGTCCTGGCGTAGGCGTAGGTTGGTCGAGATCACGACCGTCTTCCGCTCAACGCCAAGGCGAGCGAGCTCACCGAGGATCCGCGCGGTGCCGCTGTCGATGGTGAGCTCGCGCCTCACCTTGTAGTTGTCCTCGGCACCAGGCGTGCCGCTCCAGCCCATCTTGCTGAACTGGGCGCGCTTGCGGTTCAACGTACGTGGCCAGCCAACCGGCCACTGCAGGGGATAGGCGTCGATCATCGTGGATCTTTCGGAAAGGGCCAGCCAGCGGCCGGGTTCAGGACTACGCGGCTTGGCCGGCCAAAGGGCGTTGTGGATCCTCCGCGGGCGTGAAGGTCACGATCACGTGCTTGTCGCGCAGGAACCCGGAGATCCGGCCGGCTTGCCCCTCGTCGGGGCGGGTCTTCGCCTGGAAGTGCACGACCACCGTGCCGCCCTCTTTGCACTCCACCTTGAATTTCGTGAGGGTGCAGTCCGGGAGCACCATGTCCTTCTTGCCGCCGGTCCCGAGCTTGAACTCGCCCTTCATCCGACCGTCGAGCGCCAGGGCCCCGGAGATCTCCGGCAGCCGGAGCGCGGTCATGTGCTTGGGATCCTCGGCGAGCTCACCCTGGGGCGAATCCGGGCGCATGTAGAACGCGGCGTGCATGGCCGGGTTGAACTGGCTGAGCACGTCGTTCGTGGTCTCGAAGAGGAAGTCGAGATCGCAGGCGAGGATCTTCTCCTCGCCGTGGGCCTCGATCCGGTCGTTCTTGTGGGTGAGGCGCACCTTGGCGCCAGCGAGTACGAATTCCATGGTCACTCCTCTTTCTTTTTCCGGCTGTATTCGGCCGGCTGTATGAACGGGATGGGCGTGCCAGCGTACATGTTGACCGGCAGCGCACCGTCCCAGCGCTCGGCCTTGATCTTCTCGACCTCGATGCGCCGCAGCTCGAGCACGTCCTTCGCCTCCCGGAGCGCCGCGTTTTGCACGCGCAAGGCCTCGGCTTGGGCCTTGGCGATCGTCAGGTTGGCGTAGGCGTCGCCGTCGGCCTTGGCTTTCACGGCCTTCGCCTCGGCCTCGGCCACCGCGACCTTCTGCTTCTGCTCGGATTCGACGGTCTTCAGTTTGTTCTCGGCGCCTAGGCGCAGCTGCTCCTGGGTGACCTTGTCGTTGATCGCCTGCATGTAGGACGGAGAGAAGGCGAAGTTGCGCATGTCGATGTTGATGACCTGCGCGCCGTAGATCGCAAGCTTCTCCCGGAGGGCCGCCCCGATGTCCGCTGAGACCTTCGCCCGCTGCGAGATCAGATCGACCGCGGTGTAGCGAGCCGTGACCGCCTTGAAGATCTCCTGGGTGGCCGTCTGCACGTAGGAGGCCAGGTTGCCGTCGTGCGAGTACTTCTCGAAGACCTCCGCGACCTTGTCGGTGGCGATCGAATAGCGCACCGTCATGCTTACCGACACCGGCTGCGTGTCGCTCGTCGCCCCTTCGGCGTGGTCGATGTCGGCCTGCTCAGCTCGAATGCTGAAGTTGTAGAGCCGCTGCCAAGGCGGGAGCACGGCCAACCCCTCGGCCTCGACCCCGACGATCCGGCCAAACTGGGTCACCACGCCGCGGCTGCCGGTGGGGACGCTGTAGAAGGGCCAACAGATCGCAAATAGGACTATCGCGAAGACAACGGCGGCGATGTCGCGCACGAGCGCAAGGAGCCGCGGGTCGCCATGCTGATCCAGGTAACGCTCTTTCAGGTTCATCTTGGGTGCTCTCTTTCAGAAGGGTACGTCGTCGGTCATATCGGCGAAGAAGCCGCCGCGCTTGGAAGCAATCTTTTCGATGGTCTTGTTCAGGACCTCCTTCGGGCCCGGCGGTGGTGGCGAGGCAGGCTTGTCCAGCGCACCAGGTGGGATGTCGCCCGCCGCCGGCGCTTTGCCCACGGGCCGCAGGGCGTCCTTGCGTAGGTCCTTCGCCTCCACCAGGGTCGCGATCATCTCACGGATCCGCTCGATCGCCACGGCGGGAGGGAAGGCCCTCAGATCGCGCTGAGCGCCCTCGAAGGCGACGGCGAGGTCAGGCACCGTCTGAGCTCGTTCGAACGCACGCAGGGCTGCGGCGAGCCGCGCATCGGCCCGTTCCTGCGGCGACCCCGAAAGCGGGGCAGATGGCGGTGGCGCGCCCTCCAGGAGCCAGGAGGCGAGCTGCCGGCCGTGCTCCCGGGTGAGGATCCGCGGGGTCCATTCCTCGAACACCCGGCAGCGGTTCTTGAGCACGGTCGCGAAGTGGGTGTCGGTCGCGAGATCCAGCAAGGTGGTGAACTCGTACTCGATCCCGGGACGCTGGATGGGGGCCATGCCGATCCGCTTGGGTTCCTTCACCGTCCGGTAGCTGCCATCGCGGTTCTTCTTCTCGGTGTCGGCGAGCACCCAGGCGGTCTTCGAGCGCATGGTCGCGATGATGTGACAAGGCGAGGCGAGGATCGCATCGACGAACCTGTTCTGGGCCGGGTTGACCTCGGTACCGAATGCCGAGAAGCGCTGACGATCCTCGAGAGTGCTCAGCAGGTCGAGCACGCCGCCCTCACCCGCCCAGGCGTGGGAGATCGAATCCTCGATGATGACGAAGCAGCCGGCGCGCTCGAGCATCTGCTGCGCCGCAATATAGCGGTCGACCGTGTAGGGCGGTCCCAGGTCGACGACGTCGAAGGGCCCGCGGTGGGCGTAGAGCATCGAGGACTTGCGCTCGGTGTCGATCACGCCGACCTTGCCCTCGAGGGTGCCCTGCAGCAGGCCGCGGGAAAGATATTCCTCCACTATCCCGAAGGCGAGCTCGAGGGACGTGGCCGTCTTCCCACCGCCCGAGGCAGCGGACACGGCAAGGCGCAGGCGCGCCTGCTTGCGCTCGGCGCGCTGGATCTTCAGTTCTTCGGCCATCAGGCTTTCACCACCGAAGGCATGGCGCACCGGCTGGGCATGCCGCGCCGCCGCGCGGTGACGATGAGCTGGCGTTCCTTCAAAAGCACGGCGACTGTGCACTGCTGGAGGTGCCACACCGGGGGCTCGGGCTGGCTGGGCGCGGTCCAGTAGTTGTTCCAGTAGGAGGAGGTCACCCCACCGCGGCGCCGCTCGATCACCCCGCCCGACTCGCGCACGGGCTCGAGCCAGTTCTTCTTCGACAGGGTCGTGCTCACGTCTTCACCTGCAGGCGTTTCCCGAGTACGGCCATGCGCGAGCCGAAGGCGTAGCCGCAGCGGATCCCGCAGAAGGAGTTATCGCCATAGTCGCCGCGCGCGTCGCGGTGGGTGTCGATCGTGGGGTGGTTCGCGATCTTCGCCAAGCGCAGCTTCTTGCCGCACCACAGGCAGGCCCCTGGTGCGCTGGGGTCGCCATGCTGGGCGAATGGCGTGGCCTGACTGCCGAAGCCCTCGCGCGGGGTCAGGGTTTGAACTACGTCCGATGTGGTCATCTTGCGGCCTCCTTGGCCTGGATAGGGGTGGAAAAACGGGCAGCACCGCCGCGCGCGATGTGCTCGCACCACTCGATGCCATGCGGATCGCCTGGCCGGCGGATCATGTAGGCGCGCGACCAGGTGTCGTCCCGGCAGGTGGTGAGTTCTTCCCGAACCACGGCGTAGGGCGCGGGGGTCGCGTCCAGCTTCACGGCGAAGGCGATCTCGACCACCAACCCGATCACGAGCAGGAGCCAGATGATGAAGCTACTCATGCCGCACCCACCACGATCATCATGTCCGCGTAGTACCAGCGCCACTGGAAGAAGCGCGCGGCATAGTTCGCGTCATCCCAGTCGGCCTTCGCCTCGCGATGGGCCTCGACCTCTTTGCCGAACCAGGCGATCTCTTCGGGGAGATCAAAGCATCCGTCGCGCTGCCAGTCGAGGGCGATATCCTGATGGGCCGGATCCAACTTCCGGTAGTCCGGCATCGGCGGGAGATCCCGCTTGGGCTGCTCGTGTGCGAACCAGCTCGGGATCTCCGCCGGTGCGTGAGCTGCGAAATAGTCGCGACGTGTGCTCATCCCTTCTTCTCCTTGTGCTGTGGTGGAGGGGGCTAGACGGCTCTGGCAAGAATCGCTAGCTTGGTACGCTCGGAAGCTGCGACTGCTCCGGTGATCCGCTTGAATGCGTTGTGGCGAACCGCGCCGGACTTTCCGAGGAAGATATAGGCCACGCTGGAGCCTTCCTTGTAGAACATCCGATACCGCGCGCTCACGCTTTCCTGCTCAACGTAGCCGATGGCTTGGAGGCCCTTCGCGTACTGTTCTTGCTTGGTCATCTCTGCCTCCTTCTCATTTCCCGCTCAATTCCAAATAGTAAAGGCGACTTGACCGCGAAGTCAAGCTACCTTTACAGGATCGAACTCGGTCGCGGTCTCGTGCCCATCCTCCGGCAGCGCCCGCGGGTAGTGCTTGGCGAGGATCTGGTTCATCTTTTCGACCAGGTCGGGCCGCTTGAAGGTCAGGTGCCCGTTCCCGTTCTTGAACCAGCGCAGGTGGAAGTAGGCGATATCGAGCTCGTTCGCGCGTCCCACCCGGAACTCGGCCCGTTCCTGCTGCGAGATCTTCGACCACAACGTGTCCCGGTGATCGGGTTCGGGCTTTCCGTCGAGGATCGAGAAAACCCGCACCAGGTCGTCTAGCTTGTCGGTGGTGCGATGATTCAGGTACCCGAAGCTGTCAGGGCGGCCTCCACTACACGAGGAGCGCAGCCCCCGGAGTACGATCCGCTTGCCGAAGGAGAAGGGGCGGTTGGTCTTGAAGTTCCAGGAGAGCTCTTTGAAGACATTCAGCACGCCGCGCTCGAACATGTCGCCCCGCGCCTGGTAGAGGTTCGAGAAGGTCTGGCGGATATTCTCCGCGGTGAGCTCGGGGACCTTCTTCTCGCCCAGCTGCTTGTCCCACTCCGCGCGGGCCTTGGCGTCCATCAGGGAGCGGATCCCGGACTCGTTCATCAGGTAGGACCAGCCGCCGATGTCGACCGCGGTGCGTGCTGCGTCCATGAAGCCTTTCGAGTCGTCATCGCGGTAGCGCCCGGTCAGCCGGTGCTCGATGTTGCGCGAGTAGCCGGCGGTCATGCAGACGTCCGGGAAGCCGACCCCGGCCTGGCCGGCGATCGACTGTGCCTCGAGCAGGAGCTCGGTCGCCTTGCCGATGCGCTCGAGCACCGCGGCGCGCTGGTTGACGAGGTTCTCGATCGAGACCGACTTGACGAGGGCGCCTCCGTAGGTTTCGCTCATGGTGTCGGCCCTCCTTCGACCTCGTCCCAGCCTGCCGGGGCTTTGGTCTGCTTGATCTTCCCGGCTTCGCGCACCCCGTCGGTCGCGATCCGGATCAGCTCCTCGCCGCCCTCGGCCTTCACCCGTATGAGCTCCGGATACAGGATCCGGGCCAGGGTCTCGGCCTCCGCTTCGGTCTTGAAACAGTAAGGCGGTGGCCCACCGGGCGGGTTCACCGCCTTCCAGGCCCCCCCGCTCGTCTTCACTTCGATGCCGTACATGGCGCCTCCTTTCAGGCGTAGGAACTCCAGTAATTCGACTCGTACATCTTCTTCCCGGCGATCTCGGCGACCGGTGTCATCTTGCTCGCCGAGGCGTAGCTCGCGATGCTCACCGATCCGTTCCGCGCGAGTTTCACCATCGGCTCGCCGATGAACTTGCCTGGCGCCGGGACTGACCGACCACGCAGCCATCCGGTCTCTTCGATTTCGGCCCCGATCTTGCGGATCTCGACCTGCTTCTCGCCGATCAGCCGGGTGACCTCGTAATAGTCGATGTTGGTCTGGTCGTAACCCCAGGAGCTAACCAGCACGTCCCCGACCTCGAGGCCTCGTCCGCTCGCTTTGCGCTCTTCCGCTCGTGCTGCTTTCGAGGCCACGTTGATCGCCAGGCTCGCGAAGAAGTTATCCAGCTTCTTCGCGCGGTCAGCCTCCGAGCGGAATCTGTAGTGAAAGAGCGGTCGACCTGCGGATCCCCAGAATGCGATCCCGTAGAACACGATCTTCTCCGGGTCGCCAACCGAGAACCGGCTCGCTTCCTGGTAGGTGTAGGCCTCACCCAGGTCGCTCGAGCGCGGGTCGCGCTCGGCTCCCTTGGGGATCATCGCGGCCCGGTAGGCCGCTCGATCTGCTTTGTTGTTCAGTCTCATCTGGATCTCCTTTTCATGTCGCCATAGTAAAGTGTTCTTGACTCCAAGTCAAGTTTGCTTTACCATCGGTCCTGTGGGATTTGAAAGGAGATCGAGATGAAAGCGAAGTCGATGAAGTTCGGAATGGCAGCGGCCCTCGCGGCGCTGTTCCTGTTGGCTGCCGGGTTCGAGATGGGCGCCCGGTCGGTCAAGTTCTCACCGGCAAGTCAGGTCGAGATGTCCGGTGCGATCATCGGCGGCCCGGCCGCCAAATCCTCCTGGAGCATGTAAATGGCCATCGGGATCGGAGACAGAGTGCGTAGTTACGATTTCCCAGATCGGGATGGCGGATCGCGCGAGCAGTGCTACGCCGAGGGTACCGTGCGAGCTCTTCAGTGGGTCGGGGGTTGCGAACGGTACGTCGTCCTGATCGACAAGGACGTCTGGGATGGAAAGGAATATCTGAGCCCGCAGGGTTCTCGGGTCGGAAGTCTTCTCTTTCCGCCGGTCAACGGGACCCCGCGCAGCATGGGCGGAATCTGCAACGGAGTTGAACTTCTAAAGGAGGCATCGTGAACACTCCCTGGGGAAAAGCGGATCACAGCAAGCGGTACGGCAGCGGCAGCGCTTCGATCTACGTGATGTTCTACTCGACCCCATCCCACGGCGGCTTTCTGGTCACCAAAGACATGGAGGCCCGCATGCCCTCCGGACTCGCCGCGATCAAGACCTACGCCGGAGAAAACGCGATCGGAAAGTGGTACGAGGAGGACTGCAACTGGGCGATCGTGGCGCTCGCCTTCCCCTACCTCTTCGACGCGAAGGACGTCTTCGCCGCGGTCGAGGGCGGGAACATGATCTGGCGCGGCTATGACGGCGAACCCGACAAGGAGGCGATGCCGGAAGTTCGGGCCTGGTTGAGATCCGCCGAGGGCGCCAAGGTTTGCGAGATCGCAGCCCGCTACGAACTCGAGAACGGGATGAAGTTCAGGCTCGGATGCCAGTCGACCGGCGGCAAGGGCTGGAACGTGAGCGCGAGCAGAATCGACAACAAGATACACCTGTCGATCTATTTTCCAGACTCGGCCAGGTTCTACGATCTCCCGAGCCCCTTCACCGAGGAGCAGGCTCGCGAATATGGCGGCGAGATCCTGAAGCGCGACGAGCGGCGGGCGGCGTGAAGTTCTACCTCAAGCCCCGCGTGATCCACGGGACGCCGATCACCCCGGCAGCGCTCCTTGAGCAACTGCGTGGCGAGTCGTTCTGCGTGAGCTTCGCCGCGCCGCGACAGCTCGAGCGGATCCTTGAACTCCAGGACCAGAACGGGATGCTCCTCCTCGACAATGGCGCCTTTTCGGTCTGGCGATCAGGTCAGGGCAAGGTCGACCGTGATGCCTATTTCGCCTGGGCGAACGCCATCCAGGCGCGCTCGAGCGTGGCCGTGGCCGTCGAACGAATCCCGACCAGCAACTTCGCGAGGTAACATGGGCGAGCTGCGCCTATTCGGCGAGGACGAGATGATCGTTGATCTGTTCGCCGGCGGTGGCGGAGCCTCGGTGGGGATCGAGTGGGCCCTGGGGCGCTCGCCCGACGTCGCGATCAACCACGACAAGAAAGCGATCTCGATGCACCGGGTGAACCACCCGAGCACCCAGCACTACATCGAAAACGTGTGGCGCGCGGATCCGCGCAAGGTCTGCGGCGCCCGGCGGGTCGGCCTGATGTGGCTGTCGCCCGATTGCAAGCACTTCAGCAAGGCGAAGGGCGGGAAGCCGAAGTCGAAGAAGATCCGGTCTCTTGCCTGGATCGCGGTCTACTGGGTGAAGGCCCTCAAGGCGAGGAAGCCCAGGGTGATCGTGCTCGAGAACGTCGAGGAGTTTCAGAAGTGGGGTCCACTGCTCGCCGACGGCACACCGTGCCCGGCCAGGATGGGCACCACGTTTCAGCGGTTCAAGCGCCAGCTAGAGAACCTGGGCTACGTGGTCGAGCACCGCGAGCTCGTGGCGGCCGACTTCGGCGCCCCAACCTCGAGGAAGCGCTTGTTCCTGATCGCGCGCTGCGACGGCAACCCGATCGTGTGGCCGCAGGCGACCCATGGTCCCGGGCGATCGCAGGCCTGGCGCACGGCCGCGGAGTGCATCGACTTGTCGCACTCCTGCCCTTCGATCTTCGAGCGAAAGAAACCCCTGGCCGAGAAAACCCAGCGCCGGATAGCCCGCGGGATCGAGAAGTATGTGAAACACGACCCGTTCATCGTGCCCGTGATGCATGCGGCGGATCCGAAGCGCAACGGTGGCCTGGGACAGGATCCTCGCTGCCGTTCGCTTGAGCGCCCCATGCCGACGATGGTGCCAACCTCGAACCGTGGCGATCTGGTGGCAACCTTACTCGCGAAGCACAACGCCGGGCACGAAGCCACCGGGCAGCGGCTCGAAGCGCCGATGGCGACGGTCACGGGCCGGGATACGAAAGCGCTGGTCGCCTTGAGCATCGTCAAGCTGCGCGGCACTTGCCGCGACGGCCAGCCGGTCACCAAACCTCTCGGGACGGTAAGCGCCCAGGGCAACCACTTCGCCGAAGTCCGGGCGTTCCTGACGAAGTACCACCGCGACGGCGGGCAGCTCGCGAGCCTCAAGGCGCCGATGCCGACCGTGGTCGCGAACGATAGCCTGGCGCTGGTGACTGTGACTGTCGAAGGCGAGCCCCACGTGATCGTCGATATCGGGATGCGGATGCTCCAGCCGCGCGAGCTCTTCTCCGCCCACGATTTCCCACGGTCCTACCAGATCGAGCGCGGAGCGGAC
>Ga0247662_1000003_pt1 | contig 55474 bp, 70 predicted proteins | sample CNK03_metaG_FD_190127 | JGI IMG/M metagenome (GOLD analysis project Ga0247662, IMG submission 190127) | Soil microbial communities from Purdue University Martell Research Forest, Indiana, United States - CNK03 | ecosystem: Environmental > Terrestrial > Soil > Temperate forest > Bulk soil... | reverse complement strand
CATTGGCGCAGTAGCGCCCGCTCCTGCCCCTGGTGGTGGCACGGGTGGTGGTGCTGGCGCTGGGGCCATACCCGGCACCTATAATCCAGCCTCAGGCGGTATTCCGAATATCAGCAGCCCGAGTGAATCGTTGGCCAATCTCATCAACGCGATTTCAGGCAATCTGAACAACCTCGGTCCGATTATCAGCGGTGTGACAGGCGCGGAGAACAAGGCGTTACGCGACCAGTATCCTTCGAGCTACTTCGACACGCTCAACACGCTAATGGGCAATGTGGGCAGGCGGGCTACCGGGGACATTACTGACCTATTGCCGCAGTTGGGCCAGACAGCGGGCGAGTGGGGTATTGGCAGTGGTGTGGCTGGTGGACCGGCAGCCGCCAGCAAACTTGCTCGCGACGTGCTGGGAAGCTCCTATGCTGTGCAGCAACAGGCATTGCAGGATCAGGGGGCGATTCAGAACCTAATTCCCAAGGTGGCACCCTATGACATTGGTCGTCTTATCCCTCAGTATAGCGATCAGCAATGGAACGACCTGATGAGGAAGATTTACGGGTCAGCGCCCATTCCTGAATCAGCTTATGGGCGGGCCCGCGCTGATGCACTCTCTGGCCTTAATCGGGGCTTCAACGCTGGTGGCGGTGGCTATGGCTGGTTTAATCCGATGACCCGACCCACGGTTGGTGCCTATGGCCCTCCGAGTCCGGGCGCTGCTGCGTCGCCATTCTATACAACTCACGGTGGCGGCAACTGGCTCGATTCGTTTGGAGTCGAGCGAGGAATTGCCAACCGGGGATTGCCGGCCAACGTTGGCGGACTGCCAGGATTTCCAGGGCTGCCCGTGGACGCGCTGCCCGGAGAAGGTCCACCGTTGGCTGGAGACGAGAATTCCCCGGGTTATTACGACACAGTGCCCAACATTTACGACACACCATTCGACATGCCGGATTACTTTGGATAACTTATGGCTGGTCCCGTAGAGATCCCCCCGTGGTTGAACATTGATCCCACCGCTCCAGTGGGCCGATTGCTCGAAGGCTATCGTAGTGGCCTAGCTGCCGCCGAAGCACAGAATCAAGCAGCGGCTCGGGCGCAACAGCAGGAACTGGCGGCAGAGCAGGCGGCTCAGATGAACGCCTACCGGCAACAACAACAGCAGGCTCTGGTTCAGCATTGGGAACAGCAACTGCGGCTTCAGCAGGAAAAGGATCAGCGGGCAGCGGCTGAAGCGGCGATCCAATCCCAAGCCATGAATGAGCTACAAAAGAGAACGGCTGCGGGGGAGCCATTCGAAAAGGTGTGGCCCGAACTAGCGCCCAGAGTGCTCTATCGGCATCCTCAGTCTATCGCCCAATCCATTCGCGCCGTAACACCGCCCGGAGAACCTCAGGTTGGCATGACGCCATCCGGGAAGGAATACCTGATCAATCCAAGAACTGGCGCGGCAGTGTTTTCTCCATTGGGAGCACAGCCACAGACCGTGGAAGGTATCGCAAGAGAACTAAGGGATGAGCAGGGCAACTTGCTTGGCCAACGGTACGTTCCTGGTGCCAGGGGCGGTGTGCATTTCCTGCCGCGCACCGAATTGTCCCCGGAAGGCAGAGTCCGAGCCCTCTCAGCAAGACTCGCGGTGGTTAAGGGGCTAATGGAAGACGCGACGCCAACGGAATTGCCGACATTAAAGGCGCAGCGGGACGAAATCATGGGTGAGTTGAAACGGATGACCACCGCGCCAGCACCAGCCACTGGGTTCGCCCCATTACCCGAAGCCACGCCAGCAGAAGCGGAGGCTGCCGCCGCCAGCACCGAGGAAGAGTAATGGCTGTCCTGCCGATTTATCCGAGCACGTTGTCCGATGAGGATTATGCGTTCGAAGGGGACGCAACTCCTACGGTGCCTGTCGGCCCGGAGCCTTTCGCTTCCATCGACCAAGCCAACGTGGCTGGGCCCGCACTGGAAACGCCCAGTGACATAAGGAGGCTGGTCGCTCCGGTCCCGATTAAGCCCGATCTGTTTGCCCCACTGCTTCCACTGGCAAAGACGCTTGGCGTCACACCACAGACGGTGATGGATGCGATGGATTACCTAGCTGCCGCGTCCCCAGAATTGGGCCAAGAAGACGCCGAGCGGTTGCTCTACGGCCCGCAGCGACCACCTGACGCGTTGGCCAAGTCAGTTGCTGGAGCGCAACAGTCGCTTCTGCGCGGGGCAGAGAGCATGACGAGCGTCCCGATGCTGGCGACGCTCGGACTGGCCGCAGCGCCCGCCGCAGTCGGCAAAGTGGCTTCAGCGGCGTTTGCTGGACAAATGGCTAGTCAGGCACCAGAAGCCATCGCGCAATTATCCGATGCGATTGATGCCAGGGATCCCGAGAAGATTGCTTCAGCGGTCACCGATCTAGCCCAGTTGGCCACCTTCACCGCAGCAGCCGCCGCGCATGTCGCTGGGCGCAGCCCGCTTGAGAAGGCGTTGCCCAAATCAGTCGAAGCCCTCAAGGAAACAGGACCAGCGGCAGTGCAGCCCGAGGCACCACCAGAGCCGACTGCTCCAACACCGCCGCCCGAGGTCTCTCCAGCAGCCGAATCGGCACCGGCTGCCGAAGCCGCGCCCAAGGGTATCGGTGCTTCTGTGCGGGGCCCGGGAGCATTGGCTGGTGGTGGTGAGGCCGGAGCGATGTCGTTGCAGCCAATCAGAGACTTGATCGATAAAGCGGCTCCAGCCGTTAAGAATGCGTACGAAGCGGTAAAGAACATCGCATCCGAGGTCAAAGAGACAGGTAAGGAAGCTATCGCCACGCCTAAGATGACCGATTACCGACGCAGCGTGCTCAACTGGAGCGCGAAATTGCAACGGTCCTTTGGCGAAGCAGCCAGTGAACAAAAGAATATCCAGCGGATTGTTCCCGATCCGATTCGCGATGCCGCCCTCACCAACTGGATTCAGGCCGGTGGCGATGACGCAATTCTCGCTCAGCGGGCCGCAGCCACATCTGATCCGAAACTACGCGCTGGCTACGAAGCGGCTAGACATTTGACCCCAGAGGAATTGCAGGTGGCCAGCGATAGCAAACACCTATTCGACTCCTTGGGTCAGCGCGGGCAGGCAAATGACGTTCTCAATAGTTTCAAGGAAAATTACGTCACCCAGATTTGGGACTTGGGCAAAACCAAACCCTCTGGAGGCAGCAGTAGCCGAATCCTGAAAGAGAAATTCAAATTCGCCAAGGCATCCACGTTCCCTACGTTTTTCGATGGAGAGCAGGCTGGTTATACTCCCAAGACCAAGCAATTGTCCAAACTCCTGCCGATCTACATGCACGAGATGAATTCGGTCATCGCTGCGCGTGAGTTGGTCAAGGAGATGAGTAAAGGCGTGGCCAGCGACGGTCGGCCATTGGTCGCGCCCAGAGGGGTCGGTGTGCCAGTGGCCGGGGCTGGAGGCGAGGCAACATTGATTATGCCCAAGGCGGTTAAGGGAGAGGATACGCTGGATTACAAGGTACTGCCCAATCAGCCCGCGCTACAGAACTGGCGCTGGGCAGCCAAGGACACAGCCGGAGCATCGATCTTTCTCAAGTCCGATTTGGCTCTGCACCCCGAAGCCTATAACCGCATTAAATCTGTCTTAGGCCGTTCGGCTATCCGAGAATGGTACTCGACACCCACAACGCGATTGGCTGCCGTTCCAAAGCTCCTGGTGAAAGGATTGGATTCATGGAACAGCGTGACCAAGCGGACCATGCTTGGCTTGCTCGCGCCATTTCATCAAGTCCAGACCGGCACACACGCCGTAGGTCATCGCGTCAATCCGTTCGGAGCGATCCCCGCTATAGACTTGGCCAACGACCCGCTCCAGATGGATGCCGCCAGACATGGCCTGATGCTTTTGCCAGACCGGGCCAGCGAGAGCCAGTTCATGGAGGGACTTCGGCCTAGCGGATTGATCAGTAAGATCCCACTCATTGGAAAGATTTCCGATTGGTACACTAATTACCTCTTCAAAGATTATATCCCGGGCCTGAAATTCAAGACATACGAGGCGATCCTGGACCGCAACCGGCAAGTTTACGCCAGAGACTTGGCTGCCGGATCGGTGAAACAAGAAGACATCAAGATTCTTTCAGCCCAACAGGCCAATGCTGCCTACGGTCATCTAAACTATGCTGACCTTGGACGAAACCCAACCGTACAGCATGCAATGCAACTTGGCCTATTGGCTCCTGACTTCCTTGAAGCTCGGGGCCGTTTCGCTGGACAAGCCACCAAGGGATTGACCGGAGCTAAGGCTGGTCGGGAGCAGGTACTAGCTTTGGCCACGTTGGCCATTGCCCAAGCGGCGGGGGCTTACATCTCCGCGCAGTTAAGCGGCGGCGAATGGGATCCAAAGCATCCGTTCGAATTTAGTGTCGGGGCGAGAAAATACACCATCCGTTCGGTGCCAGAAGACATTTCCAGGCTGTTATTCGACACACGCGCTTTTATTCATGCCCGTCTTTCCCCCATTCTCGGCAAGGGAGCCATTCAATTGGCTACCGGCAAAGATTACGCTGGCCGCAACGTCACAGCGGGCGAAACTGCGAAGGAACTCATCACTCAGCCGCTCCCGCTCACCTTACGCGCACTGCCTGGAGTCAGGGAAATAAGCGGGGCAGAACGGCCAGGAGCCATCAAATGGTGGGAACAACTGGCCGGATCGGTTGGGCTGAAAATCTCCCGCTTCAATCCCAACAAAGCCTTGACCGACATCCACACTGAGTGGCTGAAAAACAATCCTGACCCGATCATAAAACAGGATTATGAGCGCAACCAAGCAGCCACCTATCCGCTGAGCAAATACCGCAGCTTGGATGCCGCGCTGGACGATCACGATCCGCAATCCATCGCTAAGGCTATTGAGGAACTGCGCCCGCTGGTCAGGAAGGATTCTGACATCCTGAAACGAATGCGGCCTTACATTGGCAAGGATCTAAACATTAACCGCAAGCCGCTCTTTCAGGAATCAGCGAAGTTGGAGCGCAAGTTTGTGCAATCTCTGGAACCCGAACAACGCCTGCTTTACGAACGGGCCATGAAAGAACGCCACGAGCAATGGCTTATGTTCCTGCAAGTCTGGCGGCAACGGGGTCCACGCAGTAAACTCCAAACCACAACCACGAACACACCATGAAGCATCCAGGATTTAAGGCCGTAGCCAAAGGCATCGCAGCACGGGAGGGGGTCTCACAGGAACGAGCCAACGCGATGTTGGCGGCTGGCACACGCCGGGCCGGGGCGGCAGCCCGCAAGAAGAACCCGCACTTAAACCGGGTCCACGGCTCGATGAACCCCAACCTCAACCCAAAGTACCACTGATTTTATGCCAGTCGGAACACGAGTTTATCGTTGTGTTCAAAAGGTCAAAACCAAGGGCGGGCATGTCAATCCGTACGCGGTGTGCCAAGCGGCCACGCATCAATCTTACGCGACGGGTAAGGCATTACCTCCTGAGACCAGCCACGCCCGCCACGCCCAGAAGAAGCGCGGGAACGTGCGCTACGTGTGATCATCGTCATCGCCTTTATCGTCGGATTCATTGCGGGGCTTCTGTTCATTCCGCTCTGGACACACTTCGTTGATGACGGCTATCGCTGGTGGTGATGTTCCTACGAGGTCTGCTCCTAGCCAAACGGCAAGCCACCCGGATTGCTGACAGGCTCCTTTATTGGAATGCCAGGATCAACCGCAAACGGCTCTGGCGCGGTATCGAGCGGCATTTCGATTGGAATGCCATCCACATTGCCAACGTCAACTTCTGCAATGCGCGGTGTGTGTTCTGCGGGCAACATAAGTTCGACCGCAAAGCCCAGGTGATGTCCATGGCGACCTTCGTCGCTCTGGCGTTGGACGCCAGGAAGATGGGCATCAAGGTCATGGACTTCACGCCACCGCTGGGCGATCCCTTGCTTGACCCCGAACTGCTGCGCAAGGCGCGGCTGGCCCAACAGTTGGGCTTTGAAGAATTGCAGATGACCACTAATGGGATTCTCTTGCGCAAATGGGGCGCGGAGCTTTTGGAACCGTTCAATCTCATACGCCTGTCCATTGGCGGCTTCTCCCGAGAAGCCTACAAGGAAGCCTATCAGGTGGACCGTTACGACGAGGTAATCAAGGGGCTAAAGCTGGCCCTGTTCTGCGGGCATGACGACCTTCGAATCCACGTATTCCTGCGCACAGGTCGGCCCATCGCTGAGACGGTCAAGAGCGAGGATTTCCTGGATTGTTTCACCTACCCCAACTTCACCTTCGAACAGACCAATTTCTACGATAATTGGGGTGGGGCAATTCAGCCGGAGGAATTGGTGGGCCAGATGGTCATGCGCCCAGCCAAGAAGAAGGCGGGCGTGCCTTGTATTGCGCTGTTCCAATTTTTCGCGGAACACTCAGGCAACATTCGGCTGTGCGGTTGCCGGTTTAAGGACACCGAGGACGATGAGTTAGTCGTGGGCAACATCCATGAGGACCCGCTGGAAAGGATCCTGCACCCAGACAACATCATGCCCTTGTTGCGCCGGTTCGAGGATGGCGCGGTTGTGCCCAAGGTCTGCCAGGATTGCACGCTTTACCGGCCTATCTCGTGAAACGAGCCTTGGGCATATTCTTCTGCGTATTTGCAGCCGCATGTCTAAGCACGATCATCTGTCCGGCTTACTGGCGCGTTTGGCCCAGCTGGACTCTGGGTTGGGCGCTGGGCGGCGGGAGCTTGTGGGTCGGACTGATGTTGTTGCTTGGTCCTCCAGACGGTTAAAAATCGGTGCGGCCAGTGCCATTACAACTCTCACAAATCCATTTGTTTTCACCGATGCCACCAGCCCCGTAAATAACTCCACACCCACCGCAATCGGAACAAAGAGCAGTTACCTTACGGATATTCCAAGCCGGGGCCTGCGATTTGCATGCAGCCCTAACATCAGCCTCCGTTGCATCATTCATCTGTGCGTGATAAATCGCTCGCAGCGGTGGAATTTCGTACTCGATCAGCCAATTCTTTTTCATTTCAGCAACGCCAACCAGCGGGCCCCAGGTTCGTTCCATGAAGCCCAGGAACGCCCGGCGTATAAGGGCGTCGACTGCCCGGCTGATTGGCGAAAGTCATTCGGTTAGTTTTCTCCAGTGCGTAGGCACGTAGTAGACATACATCTGGCCGTCTGGCGTGAACCACAGTCGCCCGCTCTGCCCGCCGCGCTGGAGTTTCGTGACGTTACGGCAGCCGTCCGCATCATCGATCTTGGTGCACACGATTTCCCATAAAGGCGGTAGCTCATGTTTAGTGCTGATCCAGTCGTTCATATCTGATAATCCACCACGAAATCCTCGCGCCACCGCTCGTAAGTCGTGAACCGTCGTCCGCACATCAGGCACACGCGCCTGCGGCGAATTTCGTTGCCGCTTAATCTTGAGTCAATCACTTGACTATTTCCGCTACAGGTCGGGCAGGGCAGGCCAGCCGACTTGCTCTTAGGCCACACTGACGCTGGCAAACCGCGCCGGAGCGATTGCGGACCGGTATGCTGAGTGTGGTACCTCATACCTGCATCCAAATACGGCAAAGCACGTAGCCGCCACAAATGCCTGCGCTTATGCCAAAAATGAACCTTGAAATCTTCTGCAACCTTGGGCAATCGACCGTAGCCGCGCCCACCAAAATGCTCGCCAGCATGAGCACCGTGAAAGTCGCGACGATCTTTTGGACCAAGCTCATACCTGCATGCCCAAAAGCTTCTTCAGTTCATCCCTGCGTGCCCGGAGTGCGCTGAGCCTCTCGGCGTCCTGTTTACTGCAAGTCTGGTGTTCCGCGTAGGAATCCTTGATGGACTTGATCCTCGCCTCTACTCGGTCGAATTCCTTCGAGAAAATGCTTTTGTCCACGTTGGACAATTGAGATGGCTGCCCCTTATGCGCCTGCTCCAAGGGCCGGGCCCGAGCGTCGGTTGCCCAAATGGCGAGCTTTGATTGCCAGTTGACCACGGGGTTGCCGTTCTTGTCCACCCAGCCGCTTGACTCGTAATGATGCCAGAACCGCTCAGCCTCGGCCGAGGGGCAGCCAGTGATGGCCGCCCTGTCCAGGACCGCCTGAAGGCTCCCCGGCCTGCCATCGTGGTGTGTGGTTGTTGTACTTGCTTCTGCTTCTGGTGCTGCTTCTGGTTGTGTTGACGGTGTGGACAATCCGCGACGTTTGTTGACACGCGACTCCTGTTTCTTAACTCGGAGGTATTCCCGCCGCTCGTCTTGGTTAAGTTTTGCGCGGTATTTGGCGTGATTCACCAACTGCCAGCCCCCTTCGATTTCGAGGATGCGTCGGCCCTGCTCGGCCTTTGTGCGTGAATCCGGGTCAGGTGCCTTGAGTTTCTCAAGCCCCTCCCGGCATTCGTCCACCGAGACACGGCAGAGGTCGGCCAACCCCGGCACCGAGCCTTCGACGATTCCTCGTTTATCGGCCAAAGCCAGCATCGTGATCCAAACAATGCGGATATGGTTTGGCTCCCGCCAGATCGTTGACAGGACGATAGATCCGAAAAGCTTAGTGTATCCGGTCATCGTGTGCATGATGTCAACAATGTCAACATGAGTGCAAGCAAAAGTTATGCACAGTAGTCCCTCCGCAATGCCGGGGTTAAGCGAACGTACGGCCCAGGATAATCCGGCTGAATCATAATGCATTCCTCGGTAAGCCCATTTAGGTAGGTTGGCGGCTTGTCGCATCGCGAGAAATAGTTAGTCATGTGGTGGGCGTTGATGTTGGCCCCGTATTCCTGCAAGAGTTCGAGTGCCCGCTTCTTTGTACGTGCCACGACTGTCACGTTGTACTGGTTATGGCGGCTGCTTCCCTTCTTTAAGGCGATGAAGATCCAGCCATTGAAGTAGTTAAGTGCTCTCACAAGCAAAAGTTATTGGCCTTGTTCATGGTGAATGCAGCCAAACTTGGGGCCAGTTAGGAAGCAAAGATCATGCGTATCTGCTGCGTCTGGGGTTGCTTGGTCCAGCGGAACAGTGTGTTTTTCCTCCGTCTCAATGTAATCCCCCGGAGAAACCGCGCCTTTAGCTATCTGCCAAGCGTACGCCCGGCGAGCACCGTCTGGGAACTGGGTCAAAAGCGGGTGAGAGCCAGTCACCTTTGGGTTGGTGCATTCCCGGTAAAGGCTGATGATGGTCATACTGCCCACATTGGATTCAGCGGCTTGCTTAGCCCAATGCTTGCACGTATCGCAGGTGTTCACGACTTATTGGCCTTGTTCACAGGGTTATTCACGGGGCTTGTTGGCCGCACGGCGTCTCTGCTCAGCGTCTTGGTCGCGCATTCGGCTCACGGCCTCTAAAATTGCGCAGGCCAAATCGTAAATCATCCATAGGAAAAGGCTTTGGATGACAAAGCTGCCTATGATTGCAATCAGGACGACCCGTATTTCTGCAGTCACGGCGTGGCCTCCACGGGGCCTGTCGGCCAGTATTGGTTTTCCTCCTGCCACACGGCCAATAGGCCAAGGAACAGATCGTGGTAGTAGGAGACCGGCCTGTCCCAGACCTTCGCTTCCAAGGCGGCTGGGCCCGTGGAAGCCACTGCGATACTGATGATGCAGTCGATATGCCGTGATTGTTCTCCAAGATAGGGTGGGCAGGCTCCGGCGTAGGCTCCGAGTTGGAGAGCCCATGAAAAGTAAAAGTTGAACTTGTTTCGCTTGCTAATGTCTTGAGTCTTAACGTCTACCAGCGAAACTCGGCCATCCTGGAGTACACAGCAATGGTCCTCGCGCCCGGCGTAGCCTTGGCCCACGACGAATTGCTCCACCGCGAGGGTCTTTCTGACCCACTTCTCGTACCAGCGGAGGTAAAGGTCAAATCCATCGCGCAGTTCGCGGGTCGCCATTGCCGCCACGCCGCTGCCATGAAGGTATTCCACGACCTCCGGGAATGGCCGCATCCCCACCACGGCTTGGTGAAATTCCTGGATGATCTTGTGCAGGGCTAGACCTTTGTCCCGTGCCGCTAGGCTATGTTCTTCGCTCCATTTCACGCAGGCGTCATAGAACTCGGCGTCTGTCCACTCCGGTCGGCGCGGGGTCGTCACAGCCGCTTCGAACATGCTTTTCTTGAAGTATTGAATCAGGCCCTCGCCTTTGATTAGGCCAAGGACCGTAGTGGGTGAGGGTAAGGCGCTTACGAGCCGCGCCTCGCGCAGACCGCCGACAAGTTCTCCGGTGGTTGGGTGGTAGAAATGGTTGCTCACTTGCTCTCCTTACTTAGTTGTTTGATTAGGGCATCGGCCTGCATACAAGCCACTTGGGCTACCGTGCCAGCTAAGAGGATTGGATTATGCTCAGAAACGCGATTGGCCTCCTGGAGCCAGTCCCTATTGCCGATATAGGCAGCCATGGCGGCGGTGGCGACGTAGGTGCGTATGTCCATGCCACCAACGCCGACTTGCTCGGTATATCCGGGCACGTAACATGGAAAGGCTGGCGTGCTCATGGATTCTTTACGATTCTGGTTTCCTTGACGATCAGCTTGCCCGCCTTGAGGTCGCGTCGAAGGTTGGCCAATTCCTTCATAAATCCCTCACAGAAGCGCGAGGACAAGGAGAGCGTTCGGGGTTCCAATGGGCTGTCCTTGTCCTTCTGCATCATCGTCACTTGAAGCTTCGGCTTCCATGCCAGCAATGCCTGAGTGATGGGGGTCTGGACGCGCACCACCCGGCAGTACTCTGAGTCGATGTCCTCGACCATGGCAAAGCCGTTGCCGCCGTGCTCGTGGGTCAGGTCGTATTCGATTAGGTCTTGTTTGGTGATCATGGGGACATGTCGTCGTAGGGGTTAGAGTCTTCGCCGCTGTCCTGTTCCTTGGCCTGTTCCAGGTGGGCTCGGGCTTGGTCGCAAGCTCGGCCAAAGGCAATATCGGCATCAGACGGGCCGTAATGCTTGCCCTTCCAATCTCGGCCCAACCTAGCCTTGGCCTCGCTGTTGTTTAAAACGAGGCCATAGCCCCTCTTGTTGTCCACACGGAACACCTGCCCAAGCGTCATGGGCTGGGCGTCGTAGTCCTTCTTGGTCACGCCCGGTGGCGGAATCGGGCAGATCACCTTCTGCCATTCATGTTCCTCGAAGTAATCGCCTGTTTGCACATCCCATTGCCACGCACAGGCTTGGCACACTAAGATGCCGTCGTAATCCTTGGACATGACGACCGCCTTATGCCCGCAGTTGGGGCAGCCCTGAGCCGATTTGTCGGTGACGCCGCCGATGCTCACGGGTTCCTCGAAGTTTGGCCCCACCCCGTCCTGGACAGCGCCTTCCACTGGGTGTTCTGCCGCCAAGGACATGACGGCCTTCTCATGGGCTAGGAATTGTTCGGTAACCGCTGGAGTATTGCCCGCAACGTCCTTGTTGTAATCGAGCACGAACACTGGGCTCCACGCCCCATGCCCTAGGATTGCCTCAATGGTCTCGTTGGACAGAATCCAGCCCTGGTCTTGGGCGTACATGTCCCAATATGGGAGGTTCACAACGTTGGCCTTGGCCTTTTCTACCAACTTGGCCTTACAACGCTCCCTGAAGGCGTTTAGGGCGCTGGCGAGACCCTTGGGTGACGCCTGTGACGCTGGTGACGCCGGTTTGGCTCGCTTGAAAGGGGTCGGGGCGGGCCTTGAGGCTCGCTTTGGTCCGGCTGCGGCGTTGCCGTCATCGTCAAACTCGCCAACGGAGACGTTGAAGATCATCTTGAGCAAATACCGCATGCCGTAGCTTACGGCTGAACCAGTTGCGTGGGTTTTGGTCTGCACATCTCCCCCCTTAGCCCCTTTGCCGTCAGCCGGCATTTCGATTTCTACCCGCTCGGTGTGGCCGGCGCGGTGGCTGACCCGGCAGGTAATGGTCACCCGGTCTGGCCCACTGGCGCGAGTACCGAAGGACAGGCTGAACCCGTGGGCCGTATAAATAGGCCGGACAGCTCGGTCAAGCGCCCCATAGGACACGTACCTACTCCGAGTCTGTGGGTTATCGCTATCCCGGGCTACCGGCAACATCTCGCTCTGGGCCGCGTTCATGGCTTGGTCGTACTCCGATTCAGCCCGCTTAGCCTGCAATCGCTCAGCCATGGCCAGAAGCTTCTCCATTTTCTCCACGTCCACGGTTTGGTCGCGGGTCGCCCGCTCGACTAGGGCAAGCATGGGCTCGATTTCGGGGCCGCGCACTTTGATGCCCTGGACGGCTTGTTGATTGTGCTCAATGTCAATCGCGTCAGTCATAATGGTTTTGTGGTCGTCAGGGCAACAAGGGCCAGGAAGTAACGGTTGGCAAAGTCAGGAGGCGCTATTACAGGGAATTTCTCAATCCGGCTCAACCACAGGGGGTGGATACTCAATTGTCTCGCCATGGCATCCAGGCTCACACGGGCCTTCTTGCGCATCATACGCAAATGTTTGATGTCTCGTTCCATAAAAATTGGTGGGCCGAGTTGCACGGCCCTGGGTTCCTTTAGACAGCTTATCCCTCGCTGGTCCGCATCAGGGAGTGCACCCCTGCTTTTACCGGCTGCGGTCCTAACCACCCAACACGGGTCACCGGGTTCATTTTACTCGATTGCTTTTAACAGCGATTGCAACTGTTCAATGGCGCGCAGAAGGGTGCCGCGCAGCCCGTAGCCATTGCTGGCCTCGGGCACCGGATTCACAGCTGGCTCGTCCAAGTCCTCACGTCGAGCGATGATCGGCTTGATGCGGGTTCGGTGCACCTTGCGCCTCTCTCCTGCGGCCAAACGGGCGTTACTCTCCCGCTTCTGTTCCCGCCACGCTGCCCGTTGCTCCGGGGTGGAACGTGCACGTTCCCGTTCATTGGCCCGACGCTTACTGTCCCGCTCTTTCCTGGTGCCGGTGACGTGGTAGGTGTAGAAGAAGGACAGGGCATTAGCCAGTTTCTTGTCCCAATGGCCTTCCGGGTCAAGCCCCAGGTCGTTAGCCAAGGACGGATTGAGCTTGAGGAACGTTTGCCAATAGATTTTGTCTTCGCCCCGTTCGCCCTGAAAAGCCTTAACCGCCGCTCGCAATTGTTCGGCGTGAGGTTTCCATTGCACGCATAGCTCGCGTAGACTCATTTCATTGATATTCATGGCTTTACACTCCGCTGACTCGGATTCGGGTGGTGTGATGCCGACGGCGACTATCCACATCGGCTTTGCTGCCATTCTTGACCCCACGTTTGCGCTCACGCTTCCGACCCAGCCTGGAAGATGGTGTGACCGCACTCAGCCGGTAGTTTTGGCCCTGGGCAAAGTCCTGGTGCCGGTCAAAACTGGTTATTTCCCGGCCCACCGTTCCAGGGGTCATGTAGCGGGTAGCCACTGAACCCTTGATGAGATAGGAATAACCAATCCCAATGATGCAGCCGTCGGCCAATTGTTTGCGCAGGCAAGCCCTGGCAAACGCGCAGCCTTCCGGGTCTTTCTTGCGCCCATTGCGCCCATCCTCCGGCAAGACTTCCACAAACACGGGCTTAGTCGCGTCCACCACATCCTTAACACCCGGGAAATGAGCCTTAATCCGATTCAACACAGTTTGCTTACTCATGGCTCCCCCCTTTCGACGCGCACAACAGCCCGTCAAAGAACTCTTGAGCCTTGCTCACGGCCGGTTTACCCGCCAGCCATGTGTTGATGTGTTTGGTCGTGGTCGAACTGTGCTTGACCACCGTTCTAAACAACTCCCGGCCCACCTGGGCAGCTACCGGGGTGTTGTAGGAGAAGAAGACGCACACTCCGTCAACCTCAACCTCCGTTTGATTTGGTCCTATGACTCTCAACTTCATATTAACCTTTCTTTCGGTTTGTTTTTGTTTCACCGCTACTGCGGCTTGGGGCATATCTTATCAAAACGGCTTCCAGACGCAAGTGATATTTGACTATTTCTCTCAAAGCCCTTTTAATAAGGGACAACCTACGTGAAACGTGGTGAAACTTATGAAGTCCAACGCTAAAAATGGGGTCTTGAGCGACTATTTCCGGCTTCAAGGTAAGAAAGGCGGCAAGAGCAAAAGCAAAGCCAAGCTCGCCGCCATGGCCCGTAACTTGGAGAAAGCCCGCGCCTCTCGCTGGCCTAAGAAGGAAAGGAGGTGATGCAACGTGCCCCCATTCGATCCGGGGTTGTTATAAGCGGGGGACGCATCCGTCATAAAACACGCACGCTTCCATAGGCAAAGGGTAGGCAAATTTCCATTTCCACAGCGCCCCCTGGATCACGCGAGTCTTCGTCAACTCAGCGATTTGCTTTAGGATCGCCTCGGCGCTTCGCCAGCCGGCGCAACCCGGCCATGCGCCGCCCTCGGCCGATGCACACCCCCAGCGCACTATGCGCCAGGATGCCGGTCTCAACCGCGCACACTGGCCACGGCTAGCGTTTCACTCTTCTGTCCGGTCTGATGGCATGACTGCATCCGGGTAACCTCTCACACAATCCCCAGTTTGCCTAGGCTTGTCCGTATAACTACGGACTATCTCTGGAACCGGCTTTGTGATTTAATCCTGTCCAGCATGAATGCTGCAACGCCGATAAATCCTGCAAAGACGCGGGAAACGGTTTAGTTGCGCATTCTGCCGCTAAAGACAATGCCAACAGCATCAGCTAAAACCAAAAGTCTCGCATGGTTCGAGGTTCTCACTGCCGTCGTCAACGCCGGTCTCAACCGCGTTCTCCTATATGGTCCCCCTGATACGGGCAAGACTACAACGGCAACCAAGATCCGGGAAGATAAGCCCGTGTTCCGGGTCCAATGCTCACGCCAACAGGGAATCGAGGATTTACTTGGTTCCTATGTATTACAAGCTGGGGAAACAAAGTTTATCCCCGGTCCAGTCGCGCAAGCTATGCTCCAAGGCGCAACCTTGCTAGTGGACGAGTTCGACATGCGCAACCCGGCGCATGACAGCATATGGCATTCGGTTCTTGACGATGAATCTATTGCCGAGGTTCGGTTGCCTGACGGGACAGTCATTAAACCCGCTCCCGGGTTTATCGCGATAGCTACCACAAACGCGACCCCCAACGCGTTTAGTCCGGCGTTACAGCGCCGATTCCAACTCAAGTTATTCTGTGGGCAGGCGCATCCCGAGGCTCTCAACAGCCTCAAGCCAGCGCATCGGTCCATTGTCGTGAACTGGCAAAAAGCTCTCACCCCTCCGCAGATCAAATTCGAGCTGTCGGTGTCGGCTCTGCGCACCTTCTCCATCCTGGCAGACTGCTACGGCTGTCAGGATACTGCGGCCCGTCTGGTTTTCCACGACGGCGCAGCTGAGTTTATTTCGGCCCTTGCGAATAACCAGAAAGTTTAACCTATCCGAACCTAAACCCGGGGAGTTGCGCACATTGCGCAATTCCCCTTTCCCCTTTCAAAACCTATGATTCCAATCAATAAGATATTCCAAGCCCGTTGTGAGGATAAGATCACAAGCTTTCTTCCCCCTCCAAACGGTTGCGCTGGCGCAGTGCAAAAGAATCCTGACGGCACCATTCAAGCCGGATTCGAGCCTGCCCTAAATGCCCGTGGTAGAACCGTGAGGCTCCATGAGGCCGATCATCTGCGTTATCACACTCCTAAAGATCACAAGCGCCGTTTCATCACGGAAGCCCGTAAGGAAGGGATGACTGACGATAATATCTTCCAAACCTATAACGCACTGGAAGACAGTTTCATCTCCACTGTGCCCGTTTGGGAAAAGCGCCCAATCTCTGTCCTACGCGACGCTGCCGCCACCGTTCTGCGCGAAGTGCGCAATGCTTACCGGCACGCTAAACCCATCCTGCAATCCAAGGACACCCCTCCGGCAATGCGCGATTACGTCAAGACTCACCTATTCAACGTGAGCTTACGGGCTATCTCACTGGCCAAACGACGGGCTTTTTCAACCACGCTCTGCGCAGAACGCGCAAGTCTTCTCCTGCGCCATTGCGCGTCTCTGTTAGATGTTTCATTGGGCAATATCGCCCGCGATCTGCAGCATGGGCGCTTGGCCGATGCCCGTCACAAGGCAATCCAAGCCATGAAGCCGACCCCACTGCCCAAACTGGACTTGCCACAGCCCGATCTTCCCCCGTTTGACGAGTCCGATCCAGACTATGAGCAACAACCGGAAGATGATAGCCGTTATGGTTCTTCTGGCATCGCCTCTCACACTGGACCGGAAGTAAAGATCGTGCGCCCGCCTCTTACCTGTCCTTGCGACCTTGGTTTAGACGGAGATCCCTTGGAGTCCTACGGTTCTTCTGGTTATCGGCTACGCAGGTCTGCCCTTGTCCCCATCGGCATCGGCATCCCCTGTTCATCCCCATTCATTCGCACTAGCCAGCCCTCGCCCTCCGGTGTGGTTCTGCTCGACGCAAGCGGCAGCATGCACCTGTCCGCCGACATGCTGCGCCGGCTCTGCAAAGCATCCCCAGCCTCAACCGTGATCTATTACTCCGGGGATGACCACGAAGGCAAGTGGGCAAGGATCGTGGTGTATGCCAAAGACGGCCGCAGGCTCGATGATTCCATTCCCCTCCCGGACGTACACACTGGCAACGTTTGCGACGAAATTGCCATCCGCTTCGCCCTCAAAGCCCGCGCCGATCAAGGTTCCAATGAACCCCTTATCTTCATCTCTGATCTCGGCTTCAACGGCAATACAGAGGAAAGTCATGCCCGCGCCCACGAAATTGTTACTCGCGGTGTCCAGGACGGGTCCATCGAAGTGATCGGTAACTCAGACGCTGCCCTCGCCCGGTTCGAGTTTAGTTGCTCTGACCCCCACGACAACTAAACCATTGCGCATTCTGCGCAGCCCCTCACACAGCCCGGGCCACAAACCCGGGCTTTTTTGCTTTGCCTTGCGTACAAAACAGAGGCCCCGATCCTATGCAGGAATCGGGGCTGTTAAGCGGAAGCAATAACCCTTAGTTTTCCTCCCCAGGTTTGGCAAATGGCGCAACTGCATACTTTGGATCGGCGCTGACTTTGAGCGTTGTGCGATGATCGGGTGTGGCCTTGGCAATGGCATCCAAAGCGATCTTGCGCGTTCGTTCCCATGCCTTGCCATCATTCTCATTGCGCTCCGGCATGTCCATGCGCCAGCGTTCGTGTAGTTCCACGTAATAGCGCAACGCCTCAAGCAGTTCAGGCGCAGCTGCAATCAACCGGGCATTGGCTTGGGCGTTCTCGTCTTTGACTATGGCGAGATCGCTGTGTGCTGCCGCTCCATCAGCGTAAATGCCGAATTGCGGGCAATAGTCCGGCGTTGCGTGCTTGGATATGTTCCACGGTCCCGGTGTGTGTGTCGCTTTCATCTTATTCCCTTTGGTTAGGTTTGTTTGTTTTTGTTTGTTCAACCGTCAGGCGCAACTAAAATCACAAACCCGCTTTGCTGCATAGTCCGTACTTATACCTAACCTCACTGGCATCATTCTTGCCTTGGCAGACCCCAATCGCGCATTTATCTTCCGCTTGTGTCTACCGCGACCGCGCAACTAACGCCAACCACACCGCGCAAGCCATTGCCCAGACGCGGCCCCTCCCGCGACCGCAGACAAGCCGTTCTAATCCAACGCATCCTGACAGACACGATCCTGGACCCCAGCACGCCCGCGCAATCACGCGCTTCCTGTGCTGCCGCTTGGTCGCGAGTCCAGGAAGCCAAGCGCATCCTAGACGGTAAGCCATTGCCCGGCGCATTACGTCCTGAACTAGCCGCTCTGCGCGAGCTGCGCCGTGGCCGGCAATCCGCGCACAAGGCGTTGCTTGCGATCAACCCGGCCGACTTGCCGACTGGCAGCACTGGCACGTAATCACACACGCGCACGCAAGGAATCTCTTTTCCTGGCCTAGACCGTCCCGGCACCCCCGACCGCCAGGGGGCTTTTAGAGCGGGTCCTCTTTCTATAAGGGGCCCACCCCTCACACATGAGAGCCAGGTTGGACATAAGCCATAATGGTCATAAGGTGGTCATAAGGCTGCACAGGACACGCAGGGATAGTTTGTCCAAAGACCGCCATGCCCTTGTAGGAGGACCTACGGGATGGGTTTAACGAGTAAACTTGAGGGAGTCTCTAGGAGAGCTTGGTTCGGCGGCACCCCGGTTGGGCTGCTCTGGTCAACCGGCGTCTTGAGGCGGCGAAGATGCTTGGCCTATGGGACAGGAGCCGTCTCGCTCCTTCTACTCTTTAGGAATAGTTGGAAGCAGCGGCGGTATGTTTTTCTCGACCGGGTTTTACGACCCCGGCCTATTTGCTCAGTGACATCTCAAGGAACGCTCAAGGGCACTTCTGGCCGATGAGAAAGTGAATGGACGTTGGCCGGGTCGCGGGTTGGGTTACGATGGGCGCGGCGGCTTTGGCGGTCGGTATAATTGTCCATGAGCCGTCTGGCTTTCTTGCGGAGCTTGTGGGCCTCTGGGCCATTGATGGCCAGGATGCGGGATTCCCTGTTGGAGAAGCTTAAGATGCCGTTTCGGTCGATGAACATGGCTTTAGTTAAGCAGGCAATCCCGAGGGCTCATGCGGCCACAGCCGCAACCCGAAGGTCTATCTCTTCTCTGAGCAAGACTCTCGTTGGATGTGTAAATGCCCATGTTATAACTCGGGGTTGCCTTAAAGTTAAAGTGGATAGGTTGGCTTGTGAGGTGTTTCATGCTCAAGTACAGGGGGAGACCAAGGGTGAGGTCGGCGGTTCTCCCGCCGCACCATGCCTCCACAGAACCAACCTAAAGGGGAAAAGGGCGCCCCCGTGTTTAACCACGAGAGTTGTGAAGCACTGGCGGTGCTGAGGTGGTGCCCAAATCCAGTCCCAGCGGGGGCGTTATGTTGTAACCCATGCTTCACGATGGTTTTTTAATCCTAGGCCACCGGGTCTGCAAGAACTTTTTTTGGAATTCCGTTAGCCTGCCATTCTCCGCACCAATCTCCCTGCCGGGTTTTGGCCCAGGATACGCTCTTAGTGGAGTTGGCTGGTGGAAAGCGGCGGCAGATGGCAACGGCATCATCTGAACCAATCTGGTCCCAGAACCGGCAGTTGCCACAGGATTGGCCCGGAGGATTCATCCTTTAATTAAGTGCTTGGCCCAGTGTTCTTGAATCAGCGGAGGCAGGGTCGGCAGATTCCAGAGCTTGCCATCCACGAAGATCACCAACTGGTATAAATCAGGCCATTTATCGATATATTGCTCAATGAATTTCCACATTTCACCACTATCATCAGTGGCAAACTGGCGAATCACGACATCACCTAACGAACCTTCGGTGGGCCATTCGCAAGCCACCACGACATGAAACTTGGTCTGAGGAAAGGCCCGGGTTGGGATGGGATCAGCAATTGGGCCCTTTGCCAACACGGCTGGCAACAGCGGGCCACCCGCGCAAAGCATGGCCGTGGCAGAGAGGAAGGCGCGACGTTTCATTTATGCACAGCCGGTCCGAAGACCTGCCAGCCCAACAGGCCGATTAGGATAAAGATGATCAGGGAGAGGCCCAGCGGTTTGGCCTTATTGGCCTCGGGCGGCCAGTTGGTCCACACGCCGAAGATGAGGCTGATGATGTAGATGACCCAGAATAATAGGCTGAGGTTCATTGTCGGAGTAAATTGGTTATGGCGTTGGGAGTAAAGTAGTAAACATTGGTTGGCCCGGGCACCACATCAGGGAGAGGGAACTTGCGTTCCGCGATAACCGGCCCCTCAGCGGTCTCGATCACTATCGACTTTGCTTCGCCATTCCAGTGGATAATGGCTATCGTGTTGGTGACGATACGGCCCTCCTGGACCTCTGAGGGTCGCCCAACATGGGGAGTGAAAGTTCCGATGGAATGCCAATTGGTTGAGAGCGTGACAATGATGGCCGCGACAACGTTGGTCATAAGCCCTTCACTTGGGCAGTGGTGGAGCGGTGATGAATGGCGTCACGACTTTGCTGCGCATAAACATGAGCGGCTCGGTGGGGTATTGGACCCAAGTCACCGCCACGGCCCCCGGGCCCGCCGAGGCCAACCGGATGCGCTGATTCCAGTCGATCAGGTCACGGCTTATCTCGATTACCCCCGGCACCGCGCTATTGATTGTGAGCGGAATGAGCCGCAGGTTCTGCACCGGGGCTGGCGCAGCGGGAACGTTGAGCGGCACAGCTTGAGCCGATTCGCCTATGGCATTAGTGGCCGTTACGGTGACGGTGTGCGGCTGGCTTGTGTTCCAGTTGGGGATGACGATGCCGTTAGTGTTCGAACTGCCAAGGAACACGCGGCTAGTCCCGAAGAGTTCGTAGAAACGGTAGCCGCTGGCCCCGCTGGAGGCATCCCAGACGAAGGTCAGATTGGTGGTCTGCCCAAAGGTGGGCAGGCAGAGCAGCAAGGGAACAAGGGTGATGAATTTCTTCATGGCGCATTCTTGAGTGAGTCCCAGCGTTCCTGCAAGGCCCGAGATTCGGGGACATTGAGGTAAAGGGCGAAAATCCTCATGGCTTCTTCCATCATGTCCATTAGCTCGGCTTCCTTGTTCACTGCTTATAGTGATGGGTGTTGGTGCAGGTGGGCAGATGCAACAGGAAGAAGGGCTCGCTAACGGTGATGTACTGGCAGTCAAAGAGACTGACGATCTGGATCTGTCGGGGAAGGGTGGGCGCTTTGGGTGCCGCTACTGTTGGGGCTGGCGCAGGCTTGGAAAAGAACAGCGTGGTTGGGATGCCCAACGCAGCTCCGAGAATGGCCGACAGCGCGTATTTCATAATTGGATGCAATGGTGAAGGGGCGTTGGGAGTGGGTTCAGTAACTGGTTCGCTCATGGTTGTGGTTTATGTGGATTATGGCGGCAAAACGCCTTTTCGGGATACAATTCTGTACACTGCTCCATCCTCAAATACATCATAAAAGGCGTTAATCCCAGGATCTCCATCGATCTCCGGTAGGCGCACTTCCCAGTTGTGAAAGTCGCGTGAACGTTGGAAGGAATAAATGTGATTGGTCTTAGCCAGAAACGTCACCTGAAACAATCGGCAGTCACAGTTTGGATCCAATATAGATGCGGCATGGAGAACTAAGCCGGGGTCAGGTAAGGGCAAAATCGGGGCTGCGGTCATCTGGTGCATGGAGTTTAACTGAAGCGCAAGCTTAGCCTCTGAAACACTCGAAGGCGGCAACGGAGGCGTGCGCAATTTCTCCGCCGTCGCTGACAAAAGTTGAACTGCCGGAGAATAGGCGCAGGTTGGGCAGCGAATGGGGCCAAGATTTCGGATTCTGACTAACCACTCATCCATCCTGATCGGGCGAGGATAGGTCCAGTTGGTTCCGGTCTCGGTGTAATGCCAATTCCCAAAATCTCCACCCAGCCCAGCCCACTCATTTCCGCAGTGCGTCCACGTTGCCCCGCCATCAATCGTGTATTCGGGTATCCAGATGTTGGTATTGTCGGGCACTTGCCAGTACGCAGCCCAGCCAAGATGTGGAATGCCGAGTGGATTATTTGTTCCTGCGATTGTCGTTAGGCTCACTGTGGATGCAGCCAGTTGGGTTCCTGCTAGTCGCAGATTCTGCGGTGTGGCGGGAGGAGACTGGGCCAGAGCAGTAACACAGACTAGAAACGGGAGGCTTGCTTTCATTTTCGGGGCCGTTTTCGTTGAGCTTCTTTCACTAAGCGGTGCATCTTGCGGTCGATGATATGGAACCAGGACAGGCCGTCGTCAGTGCAGATGGTGTTTAACAATTCCTGCACAAGCTCGGCTGCGTGTTGCGTGATCAAGAGTTCGAGTTCCTTGGGCCTCATGCCGCTGGCAGGCTGCTTAAAATCTGGTTAATCTTGCGCTTCTCGAATTCCGCATGGCACTGCCGAGCAAGAGCCTCGCCTGTCCAAAAGTCCAGGCCATAATCAGTCGGCCTGGGCTCATCGTGGCGCAAGCCACGCTTCCAATCCCAATAAGCGATGCAGAAACGTTCTTCGTTGCTCATAAAACTAGCATCCGAATAAACCACATGATCACGACCGCCAGGAAACTGGCGATGCCAAAGACCGTCCCGGCAAAGGCCAAGAGCCGCATATCACCGTAGGCACCGTTCCGACTAATCGTCTTCATTCTGGCAAAATGCCATAGTCCACGGCTTTTGCGCTAGTCCGTTTTATTACGGATAGACCCCTAGTCATTTTTCTGATTGGCTTGGGGATGTATGGCATTTAAGCCACCCAAAGTCGGTGATCCGGTGATTTATTGTGTCGATTCTCCGACGCTGGGCATTAGTCGAGAGCCAGTGAGGATAAGTCGCATTACAAAGTCCGAGATTTTTGTGGCTTCCAAATGTGCTCGATTCACTCGCGATGGGAAAGTCATCGGTGGACGAGGCAACAAGTGGCTGGAACCATGTTGAGAAACGAAATCCTTCGGCGTTTTCCCAATGCCAGTAAAGCCACCATCGCCAGGAACATTGGTGCTGATAACCAAACACCCAGTCCCGAGCCTCAATGCGCTGTTTGCCATGACTCATTGGCAGAGACACCGCGAGAAAAAGGCAACCTTGACCGCGTTGTTGTCCGCATTGTCTCCTTCCGCACTCGCTTACTCGATGCCGACAACTTGGTGGGAGGATCGAAGTATTTTACGGACGGCTTACGATACGCTGGCCTCATATCAGGCGATGCAGAAGCGCAAATCCGTCTTGAAGTCAGCCAGCAAAAAGTTAAGTCCAAAGCAGAGGAACGCACCCAAATCGAAATCGAACCGCTCGACCAAACGCCAGATTCAGGACATGACTCGTGCTGAACTAATCGAGGCTTACTGGGACAGTTGCTTTGGTTCGTGGAATCGTTCTGCTTTCGACGCGCTCATGGAAACCCTTTCGGATTCGGACTTGCGCCAATACATTCAGATGGGCACAACTTAACTCCGCAATGACGCGCCTCAAATCGCTCACTTCTTTCCCGCCCTATGGGTTCCGCTATATCAACCCTGTCTTCGGAATGAAGAAGGATGACGAAGGCTCCTTCTCTGTCGTCTGCCAGAAGGAATTGGCCCGGCGCAAAGCCAACAAATATCTGTGCGAGAAGCATAACCTCGGCCTGGACATGATCAGCGTTGAGTACGACGTGGAACAGCAGAACGTGGCCCGGTGTCTGGCCCATGGCTGGCATGATTTCGTGGTCACTGACGCGCCCGTGACCCGCTACGTGGCTGATGGGTCAAAAAAAAACAGGTTCGGCAATGCTGCGGGAGGTCTTAAGAGGGTGGCGGCGGGAGTTGGCGTACTTCTTGATTGGCTTGGGAGTGGAGGAAAGCCCGTCGATCAAGCCACGGCTGAGCATCGGGCAAATGTGTGCGCAACTTGCCCAAAGAATGATGGAGGCGATTGGAAGGCTTACTTCACTGGAAAGATTGCCGATAAAATCAAAACGCAATTGCTGATGAAGCAGGACCTGCAATTGTGGACGAGTCAGGACGACAAGCTCACGGTCTGCTCAGCCTGTGACTGCCCATTGCAACTCAAGGTGCATACGCCGTTGGTCCATGTGCTGGCCCACACTGACGACGAAGTGAAGAAACGGCTGGCAGAGGGCTGTTGGATTCTTGCAGAGGAAAGAAATAATGACCGATAATCTTCAAGCACGCAGGTTTGGGAAGTGGACAGTTATTGGCAATGGTCGGTCCCAATTTTGTTTGTGCCGATGCGAATGTGGCCAGGAGAAGCCAGTGTACAGATACGACTTGCTCGGCGGAACTTCGCGCCAATGCGTCCGTTGTCATGCCTTCAAACACGGCCACACGGTTGATTACAAGCCATCTCGTACCTATGCATCTTGGATGTGCATGAAGCGGCGTTGTTTAGATCCAAGGTACAAAGACTGGGAAAATTACGGTGGCAGAGGAATTACCCTGCATGAGCCTTGGCACTCATTTGAGAATTTCCTAGCTGATATGGGAGAGCGACCAGTCGGTACGTTGCTCGACAGAATTGACGGGCGCGGAAATTACGAGCCGGACAATTGTCGATGGGCTTCTTTCGCAGAAAGCGCGAGAAATCGCCTTAGTACTAGATGGATAATCTATCAGGGACAGCGAATGACCGTAAGTGATGCCGCCAAAAAAATCGGTGTCCCGATAACATCTCTGCACAGTCGATTACGGCGGGCTGGCTGGCCGTGTGCGGACATCGAGCCATTCGCTAGGAGTAAGCGCAAGTCGCCATCGCTGAAAACGCTCATTAGCACTAAGCCATGAAAACCCAGGAACAACTTGTGCGTATGCAGGAAAACCTACGCGTGGCCATGGCCAGCCTTCAGGCCAGCGGCGCACCCCCAGCGGCCGTTGAGCGAAGCGCACTTAGTTTGGCCAGCGCCGATGATGTGCTCAGTTGGGTGCTGGGAAAGCGCAGCGAATTAGGCAGGCTGGAACAGGAATACGACCGGATCAAAGCGCAAACATAGACAGCCAATGAATAACATCCCGATCAATTATCCCACGCCTGAAGATGATGCGACTGGTTTGCGCGTTGATGTCGGATTCAAGGATGGCTCTGTGATGATCCAGTTCAGCAAGCCGGTGCTGCAAATGGCCCTGCGGCCAGAGCACACGCGCTCGCTGGCCATTGCCCTGCTGCAAAATGCTGAGATGGCTTTGGCTCAAGGCAACGGACCACAACTGCCGCCATCGAGGATGCAGTGAGATGCAGGTCGTCGTTCCTTTCCATTCCGGTGATGCTCAGGACGCCATCGATCTGCTCTATTGGATGGAGCAATTGGGCGACAAATCCGTCACGAAGGGAATTCTCGCCGTAGATGCCGGAGTGGACTGGGGTCGAGCCATTGATGTGCTTACCGCCGCAAGGCATATTTTTAGGTTCGTTCAGTTCGTGGGCAACGAGGAACCAGTCAGCGGCTGGCCCAGGGGTGCCAATTCCTTATTCTGGAAAGCCGCCGAGCATTGTCAGCGACTGAACGAACCGTTCCTTTGGCTGGAACCAGACTGCGTGCCACTCGCTCGCAATTGGTTCGAACGCATTCAAGCCGAATATCAGGGCAGCTATCTCGGCCACATTTACGAGTGCAATCAACCGGGCTTGCCACGACGGCTGTTGAGCGGAGTGGCCGTCTATCCGCCGAGTGCCTTTGAACTGATTAGCCCATTCATCGGCAATCAACCGCATCTGGCTTGGGACGTATCGGCAGCCGAAGCCATCTTGCCGCTGGCCAACGACAGCCACTTATTCCACCATCTCTGGGGTGAAAAAGATTTACTTCCAACCTTCCGCTCAAGCCGAGGTCAGAACGATGCATCGAACATCCTTACTCTGGATCACCTGCGCAAAGGAGCCGTACTGTTCCACCGCAACAAGGACGGGACTCTTCAGCGGCTCGTGGCCCATAAACTGGGTCTTGCCGCGCTTACAGATTTCGTTGTCGTGCTGCCCGTCTGTAACATGGACGCTGAACTGATGCTCAAGATGCTTGATTGGATCCTGGAGCTAGGCAACTCTCAATCTCACGAAACCCTGCTTTCCTACGATCAAACCACTCTGCGTGGTTCGGTGTCGCGCATCGCGTCCAAGGCCAGCGCCTGTTTCGCCAAGGTGCATCAGACGGCGTATGGCGTGCCTAAGGGGACGCGCTTTCCTCAAACGGCCGCATGGCAGCATGCCGCTCGCGTCATGCAGGAGATTGGTCGGCCATGGCTGTGGCTGGAGGCGGATTGCGTGCCGCTGCGTTCATCGTGGTTGCATGAATTACAGATGGAGTACGATCGGTGCGGGAAACCGTTCTGCGGACCCATCGTCCCGACCCAAGGCCACGTTAATGGGACTTCCATTTATCCGGCCAATACTCCGCAGTTACTCCCACGCACCATGAGCCATGCCCTGAACGCATTTGACGTGGAATGCAAGGACGAGATGGGCGCTAATGTTTGCGGTAGCAATTTATGGTGTCTGGCTTGGGCGGTGGAGCGAGGTCGGCTTGTGGCAGATGGCAATGGATCGTTGCCAAGCTTTCCGCCCAATAGCCCGCTCTTGCGGCAGATTCCACGTGAGGCGGCAATCTTCCACAGAGAAAAAACCGGCTCGCTTATAGACCGATTACGCGAACGAAAATGATCTCCACCGACCTCTTTATTGTTACCTGCGGGAAAGACTTCGGTTACCTCAAGTACTGCCTGCTCTCCATCGCTAAATATTGTAAGCGGTTTAACTACCTGCGCGTGCTCGTTCCGGCCAATGATGCTGACGCAGCCGAGAAACTTATTGCTGATGCCAACATTCCGTTCCCGGCCAAAGCCTATGGCCACTGCGAGCCTGAAGGGAAAGGCTTTCTCTGGCACATGCGCCAGATCATGCATGCCGACACGTTTACCGACGCGGAGCGTATCGCGCACTTAGATTCGGATTGCATCTTCACTCGGTTGACCGAGCCGGATCATTTCGCCACGCCCGAAGGTAAGATAATCCTACGTTACGAACCTTTCGCCATCATCAACAAACGACATCCGCAGATGGGTCGCTGGCAGGTATGCACTCAGGCTTGTCTGCGTTTCCCAGTTCTTTATGAGACCATGCGGGCGCACCCAGGCGTATTCCACCGGTCCACTTATCAGCTGGCCCGCAAACTCATGGAACAAGCCACTGGCCACCCCGTGGATGATTACATCCTATCCTGCCAGAATGCTTTTCCGCAGACGTTCGCAGAATTCAACACGCTGGGCAACGTGGCGATGGAGAAACAGCGCGACCTTTATCATCCGGTTTTGCAAAGGAGCGATGCTCCAGATCCACCCACGCCGATTCAGCAATTCTGGTCTCACGGCTCCATCAATGAACCGCAGGAGATTTGGGTTGAGGGCAAACCCACCAAACAGATTCCGATGGACCTGATCAAACGCTATGTACTCTCAGAATGACGAGGAAGATTTCCTGGTTAAATTGTTTGCCAAAGAACCGCCCGGTCGATTCCTGGACATTGGCGCGTACGACGGCATTCACATGAGCAATACCCGCCGTTTGCTCGAACTGGGCTGGAGCGGTGTTCTGGTAGAGGCGCACTGGGGCAATTTCGAATCACTCTGCGAAAACTGTAAGAAATTCACTGACCGCGTGACATTGGTTTGCGCGGCCCTCGCGCCCAAGGCCGAGCTGCGTCGGCTGTGGGTGGATCTGTACGAAGATCGGTCCTGGAGCACGACCATCAACGATGACCTGAAGAATAGCGGTTCGGTCATGGACCCGAGCAAACTGCTGACCATGGTCAGTTGCATCACCATGGATGACCTGTGGCCGCTGGGTCCATACGACCTGATTTCTATGGACGCTGAGTGGGAGGACTTCGCGATTATCAAGAGCCAACCAATGGAGGCATGGCGAAAGGCCAGTGTGATTTGTGTAGAGACCCGTTCGCCAGAGGAGAGGCCCAACGTAAAAGCGTTTCTGCGGCTCATGGGCTTCTTTGCCGTGCACGAAACTAAAGAAAACTTAATCGTCCAAAGGCGATGAACCGCATTCTTCAAATCAATCATCGGGAGGCGCTTGGCTTTTGGCTAAATGAAATGGGATTATTGTTCGAAGTGGCCGAGATTGGTTGCGCTCGCGGCACCTTCTCGCGCACTGTTCTGTCCCAATGGCGAGGGTGCATTTACAACATGATCGATCCTTGGATGACCCAGGACATAGAGATTTACAAAGAGGCACAAGAACGTCAGGAAGGTTATGATGCGTGGCACAAGGACTGTGTTCTTTTAGCTGAACAGGATCCGCGAGTCAGGATCATTAAAGATTTCTCAGTTCCGGCCAGTGCCAAGTTTCAGCCCTACCAGCTGGACATGGTGTACATTGACGGCAACCACTCTTATCCCGCTGTTATGGCCGACATGGATGCGTGGTGGCCTAAGATTCGCATCGGCGGCCTAATGGGTGGCCACGATTATGGGCATATCACCAAAGGCAAAGCCTGGATTGAGGTCGAGCCAGCCGTCAATCGCTGGGCCAAGGAACACGAGAAAGTATTCTACGTCTGCCCTTGTTCCTCGTGGTTCATCGTGAAGCAGGCACCATGATAGCGGTGTCGTCATTCCGCCCGTTGGACGATAATAAGGAAGTGGCCACTAACCAGATCCTGGCCATCGACTCATGGCGCTCGGTGTTTCAGGGCATATTCCTGTTCGGCGCGTTCGACTGGCGCTTGGCCTGCCCGCGCACCACGTTCATCGAAGGGCCAGATTTCCCGCCGCTAAGCCTGCTCTATCTTGTGGCTTCCCAATCCGAGGAACCTGCCGCCATCCTAAACGCCGACATCGTGGTTGGCCGCAACTTAGTTGAAGTGGCCGATAAGGCATTTCGCATGGGCGCTTACGCACTCACCAGTCGCCGTTATGAGTACGATCCGGCCAAGCCAAACTTTGAGGCTGCTAAGGTCGTGGACCTGGGTGCTGACTTCTTCTGCGCTCACCCATGGATCTGGGCCAAGGCATGGCGAGCTGTGCCCGAGCAGTATAGGTTCGGAAACGGCGGTTGGGATAATTGGCTCTTGGGCTACCTCGGGGTAACTCTGCGACGGGCCTTTGCTGATATTACACCCTCTCGCTGCATCTTTCATCCACGCCACGTAGAGCGTAAACGTGTCGCCATGGAACAGCCGATCATGGACCGATACAACACGAGCAGCCTCGGATTCCCTCGGGCGTTGACCTTGACCTGACTGACGGCGTTGCCTAGTGTCCACATTCGATGAACTTTAAGACCGCCTCCGTCATAGAATCCCTTACGTGGCAGATGCGGTTGGCCGATTTTCCACGCGCACAGAACCGCGCTCGTATCAACGCGATTTTCGACGGTTCACCTCCCTATAGCGATCAGGAAGAACGTGAGAATAACATCGCAATTAACTGCAACTTCTTGGAATCAACCAAGGTCGGTCACGAGGCGCGTCAACAATTCAGCAACGCCTTTATGAAGCCGGGCAAGTTCTTCACTGCCCGCACCGATAATGGTCCAGCCCATAAACGAGCCAAGTGGGGCACCATCGTCTCCAACGAAATCAATCGGCGTATGAAACGGTCTCCGATTTATTTCGAGAACATGCGCAGCAAGTTCGCCCTGCTCGTGCTGCACGGCATCGCGCCATCCTGTTGGGAGAACTCGTATGGCTGGTGTCCGCTGTCCCTTGGGGTCGAGGACGTAATGATTCCCAGTGGAACGTTGCTCACGATGAAGAATCTGCCATTCTTCGCGATTTACCGGGCTTACACGGCAATGGAGCTTTACCGGCTCACTAGCGGCCCAAAAGTCGATCCTGGCTGGCAGATGGATAACGTGAAAGCGGCCCTGAAATGGGCTGATGATCAAACATCGCAGCTTTCTGGGACGACGTGGCCTGAGGTCTGGAGCCCGGACAAGATGGAGCAACGAATGAAGGAAGATTCGGGCCTTTACGCCTCCGATGCTGTGCCGGTCATCTCCTGTTGGGATTTCTATTGGTGGAATGACGACAATAAGGTGCAAGGCTGGAATCGGCGCATCGTCCTGGACGCCTTCGGCCAGCCTGGAGTGGGTGGGGTTTTGCCGCAGGGCACCAACATGCCCGATAAAAACATCATCGGCGGGCGCAACCAGTTTCTGTTTAACCCCGGTGACCGCAAGTACGCCATGGATCTGCGTGAAGTGCTCCAATTCCAGTTCGCTGATCTGTCAGCTGTGGCTCCGTTTCGATATCATGCGGTCCGAAGCCTGGGTTTTCTGCTCTACGCGGTGTGCCATTTGCAGAATCGGCTGCGATGTAAGTTCAACGAGGCTGTTTTCGAAGGGCTGATGATGTATTTCCGGGTCAATTCCCTCGATGAATCCGAGCGGGCGCTGAAAATTAACCTTATCAGCCGGGGGCTCATTGATCCAACGGTGCAGTTCTTGCCTCCGCAGGAGCGTTGGCAGCCAAATCAGCCCTTTACGCAGATGGGATTGCTCGAAAATCAGCAGATCATCAATGAAAACTCAGCTTCCTTCACTCAAAACAACAATTTCAGCCGGCCCCAAGTGGAAAAGACTGCCTTTCAGGTCCGAGCCGAGCTTAATGCCACCACCGCGCTCATTTCGGCTGCGTTGTTGCAGGCGTATCAGTATCAGACCTTTGAGTACTATGAGATTTTTAGGCGTTTTTGTGCGAAAGACTCTCGGGATCCCGATGTACGGTCTTTTCGGCTGGCTTGTCTCAAGGCCGGGGTGCCGCCTGAGGTTTTGGTGCCCGAAGCCTGGGAAATCGAGCCGGAGCGCGTCATGGGCGCTGGCAATAAGACCCTCGAACTGGCCACCGCGCAGCAATTGATGGAATGGCGACCGTTATTTGACCCAGAAGCCCAGCGGACGATCCTCAAGATGTCCACGCTGGCCATAACCGATGATTCCGGGGCCACCGATGAGCTTGTGCCTGATACCGAGGACCAAGTGACCGATTCCAAGCATGACGCCATGGTCTCCATGGGCAGTCTCATGCAGGGATTGCCGGTCCAGTTTGGCCCGCGCTCCAATCGCATCGAAATCGTTGAGGTTTTGCTGGCTGAGATGACCCTGATCGTGCAACGCATCGAACAACAGCAACAATCCATGGCCAAGCCCGAGCAATTGGTAGGGTTACAGACGGTGGGCCAAACCATTGCCGAGCAACTCCAGATTTTGAGCCAGGACAAGGAACAGAAAGAGCGCGTGCGCCAGTACGGCGATGGCCTCAGTCAACTGATGAACATGGTCAAGGCGTACGGGCAACGGTTGCAGCAAGCCATGGAAGCTGCCGCGCAACAAAACGGCAATGGCCAAGCCCAAATGGACCCCAAAGACTTGGCCAAGGTTCAGGCGATGCAATTGCAGGCCCAAACCAAGGCTTCCAATGCCAGCGAAAGCCATGCCCAACGCACTGCGCAACGACAGGTGCAATGGGAAGCCGAAGAGAAGCGAAAGCAACAGCAGCATCAACTGGACATGCAACGTCAGCGTATCGAGTTGCAGGCTGATGTGGCCGCAACCGATGTCGAGACGGCTGCCGAGATTCGACGTGAGAATGCCAAGGCTGCTGCGGAGCCTAAGGAGAAGGCGCAATGAACCTGACGCCTCGGGCCAGATTTCAGTCTAACGTCCAACAATCACGGGCCCATCAGGATTTGGTCGTTAGCGAAGGATTCAGGATCGCTTGTGAGGCTGCGCTCCTTGAACAAGTCCTGGCTATGCCGAACATTGGAGATCCAGCCGAGCAAGCGGCTGCCTATAACCGAATCATGGGAGCCACAGATTATATCCGACATTTGCTCTCCATCGCTGAAACGACTGCCCCGCCCAAGGAGAAATTGCCGCAAAACCTCAACTACCGCACTTGAACCATCATGCCATCCGCGCCACCAGCCCCACCGCCGCCTGCTCCTGCCCAGCCTGCCCCGTCTGCCCCAAGCCCTGCCACATCAGCCAAAGCGCCTGCGGCCAGCCCGCCAAAGACTGCCCCCGCTCCATCAGGTTTATCTTCCAGACCTTCACGTCGTGGGGTGGTGCTGCCGGAGAAACAGGCTCAGGACCCGTCCAAGTCAGCTGAGCCGCTCGGCACGATGGACAGTGCCTTTTCCGGCATCAAAGGATTGGCCGCGCCAGAGGACGGAGACCTAATGGGCGAGGAGCCAGCCAAGCCAACCGAGGAACAGAAACCAACTGAGCAAAAGGAGCCCACTACCGATGAACAGGTCCAGGACAAGAAAGTTGAGGAAGAGGCTGCGAAGGCTCAGCCTAAACCGGGCGATAAGAAGACCAATCCTTGGACGTTGGTAGAAAAGTTTAAGGCCGATAATAGCCGGCTCAAACAGGAAAACACCGAGCTTCGCACCAAGCAGACAGAACCGCCCAAGGAAATCACAGAGCGGCTTACAGCGTTGGAAAAGCGTAACCAGGAATTGGAGAATCACATTCGTTTCGTGGATTATTCCAAGAGCCAGGAGTTTGTCGATAAGTACCAGAAACCTTACGAGGAAGCTTGGTCGCGGGCGATTAGTGGACTCAAGGGATTACAGGTCAAGTTCACAAATGCCGAGACGGGCGAAACGGCGGCTCGCGATCTGACCCCAGCCGACATTGCCGCGCTGGCCAATATGGATCCAGCGGCTGCCCGCATGGAGATTAAGAACCGGTTCCCCGAAGATGTGGCCGAAGTGCGCGGATACATTGACAAAATCCGCGATCTGGCCACCGCGCAAAATCAAGCCTTGGAGGAACAAAAGTCCAAGGGTGGCGAATGGCAGAATCAGGTCTCCAACCAGCACAGGGCCGTGCAGGAAAATAATTCCAGGCTCTGGAAACAATTCAGCGATGAATCGGTGAGCAAGTTCGATTTCCTGCGTCCGGTGGAAGGCGACGATGAGCGCAACAGCAAATTGGAGAAAGCCGCCGCGTTCGTGGCTGACGCGCTCTCGGCCAAGGCCAATGACCCAAATCTCACCGAAGAACAACGCGCCACCGTCATCAAGAAGCATGTGGCATTGCGTAACCGCGCCATCGCCTACTCAGTGCTGATGCACGAAAACAGGCAACTAAAGGCGATGCTGGCCGAGAAGGAAGCAGCCCTTAAAGCCTACGGCGACTCCGCTCCTACTGATGGTGAAGGCAAAGGTAAACAAGCCTCGGCCAACAACGATATTACTATCGAAGGAGTAGCAGCCATGCTTAGTAAGATGGGTCGCTGACAATTTTGGTTGTTGACATAGATCCCCCCAGCTTCTATTAGCTCGACTATCCGCTTAATAGGCGGGTTCGCCGGTTCATCCTCGGCATAAAAGGATCGCAAGCCTCCGGCTTCAAAGCACGTTCCCATGAACCTTTGCATTTTGAAGCTATGTCTATTTTATCTTGCGACCAATTTACCAATTTCTTGGTAGACCAACAACCGGTCTACGACAAACTCATCCTCTCCGACATCCGGCCCACCGATTCCTGGGTGCTTAACGTTAAGACGGGCACCTTCGATGCCTATTCCGGCGTTGAACATACCCTGGACCGATTCCGGCATGTCTTCCCCAATACCACCAAGGTCTGGAACCGGACCGAGTACGCCTCCTGCGTGGGAACGCCCTGCGATAAGACCGAGCATTGCATCGGCTGGGGCGCTACGCGCATCACCTACTTCCTGGAGGAGCAAAGTTGGGCCACGCCGCTGTTGTGCTTCGACCAGATGATGCATGTCACCAAGGCCCAGGAACATTTTCGGCAGATCATCAGCGACATCCTGCGCCCGGCCACAACCGACATCATGTCCAATTTCCTGCGCAAGCGGGCCTTGGACCATGCTGATAAGAAATTCATCGCTAACCGGGCGATGACGCAGTTCACGTTCAACTGGACGGTGGTTGGTGACGAAGAAATCTTCTTCGACACGTCAGCGGACCCGACGACGGTGTTCAAGCTCGTCCCGCAGATGCTTCAGGTGCGTTTCGAGCCTCTCATGCGCCGGGGTTACGGCGGCAAGAATCCGTTCAAGGAAACCGCTCCCTACATTGAACTCGTCACCGACATCGCCACCGCTTGGGAATTGGACAAGTTGGGTGGGCAATGCGGTGGGGGAGGCGGGTCATGTCCCACCATCGCCGGCAACTGGCGTTTCACCGAATGGTCCAGCGCCAACGCTTTTTGGCGTTACGGATTCTCCGGCCAGATCGGCAATTACCTCGTTCGCACCGACCCGATGGGATTGCGCTTCAACTTCGTGGCTGACCGGGGCGCGGGCGCGGCTCCTAACCGTTATCGCTATCAGGTCGTCCTTCCTTACGTCAATCAGGTAACCAGTGGCGCAGGTGGCGACCCGGGCCTGGGCAGCGTGGAAAACCCCGACTTCGATAAGGCGCAATTCGCTATCACCTACATCTGGCACAAGATGGGTCTGGAGGCATTGGTGGCAGATGCCACGCCGGTCAATCCCGAGATGCCATTCTCATCGCGCAACTTCGGCGGGAAATGGCAATTTGTGATGGATAATCTCGGTGAGGATGTAAATGGCTGCGTTATCGAGAACAAGCGCCGAAACAAGGGCATGTTCATCGCTGACTTCAAGCTGGCCATTCGCCCGCTCTACACGGAGTTCATCAACGTGTTCCTGCATCGCCGCGAACCGTTCTGCGTGCCTGAAATCAGCAATTGCAGTGAGGATCCTGGCTATCCGACTCAGGATTACGATTCCTGCAACACTCCCTGCGAGCCGGAAATCACCTAACCGGTGGTAGTCACAATGGGTGCCATCATCCCGGGGTTGGCATGGTGGCACCCTCTTTAACCCACATAACTTATGGCCAGCGACTACATGGATCAGCAGGACGAAGGCTCCCAGGATAACTCCAACATGGATATGGAAAATGATAGCACGCCGGAGGAAAAAATGGGGTTGGTGCCACTGTCCTTCTTCAACAAGGATGTTAAACCCGGAGACAAGGAAACGGTGGAGGTTACGGCCATCAAGGACGGAGAAGCCGTAATCAAATGTGTTTACGGTGACAACAAGGACAACGAAGGCCCCAGCGATCAAAGTGACACGAATGAGTCAAGTGAGCCCGGAGAGATGGAAGACTCCATGATGACCTAGTTATGAAAGCCTCATAACTATGGCCTGTGATCCAAATCAGTTGCTGGAGGATGCCAAGTGCTTCCAGTGCAAGTATGGCTCTCTTGGTCCACTCTATGATGCTGTAGAGATTGTCCTTCTGTGCGGCATCCGGGATGGGATGAATCTTCCTTGTGACCCGGACTTCTTAGCCAACGAAGCCAGATGCATTGTTAATTGTATCCCATCCGGGGCTATGCAAGCCGTTAAGATTAGCATTCTGTGCGACATCTTGGGCATGACCTAGGACCAGTATGGCTTGCGAACCAAACCAGCTACTGGAAGATGCAAAGTGCGTCATGTGGTGCGTGCCAAGGGGATCCAATGGAGCCATCATCGTATCGTTGTGGTGCCAGATTTTGGACAATGGTTTCCCACCTGGGATGACGTTCTACATCCTTACTGAGCTGGGAGAGATCATAGACGCGGAGAATGCGGACAAATTACGCCAAGAGTGAAAGGAATAAGCGATGGCAGACAAAAAAATCACACAATTGCCCGCTGCTGCCGGTATTACCGCCGACGACCTCTTCGCCATCGTCGATGCTCCGAGTGGCGCTGCAACGACCCAGAAGGCCACAGCCGCTCAATTGCGCAAGTTCATCGGATGCCAACTTTATCAAGGTCGCGCCCCGGCCGCGCCCGATGATCCCACGTTGCCCGCCCTGGATTATCCAGTTGGTGGCGGGAACCTTAGCCAGTGGGACGTGCCAACGCTTAGCTGGAAATGAGTTAGATATGTTTCCACTTTTTACGAAGAACAATGCAAGAGACGTTTGCCTGAGCGATTCCAAATCGGTCAGCAACCGACTGCTGAGATTCTCCGCGTGCGCAGCAGTTCCTTATTGCTACGACATCGTCGCGTGTAAGTTTGCTCGAATGGTGATTTTCTCCTCTCACGCAGAGATAGTCCTCTTTCCGCTTTTTGATTTTAGCTTTTGGGGCTCGGCCAAGAAGAACTCGGTAATAATGAAGTCTGTTTTGGGAATGTGTGCACCACTCAAGATTTTCGAGCTGATTGTTCGCTTTGTTGCCGTCCAAATGATTTACCTCGTCGGTTGGCAATGGAGGCTGGACAAAAGTCTTGAGGACGACCCTGTGAACGCTCTCGTAAACCACAACCCCGTGTTTTCTGAGCCCGATACGCATGTATCCAGATTTCTGGCGATACGGTTTAAGAATCTTTCCGTTCCGGCGAATTCTGCCAAGATTGCTGACTTCGTAAAATCCCTCAAATCCAGGAACTGGTTTCCATTCCTCATTCATCGGACTGAGTGTCTTAAACCCAAGAACAATAATCAACAGGAATGTTGGGTATAATGACTAATGGCCACATGCACCACCAACGAGCTAATGCAAGCGGCGGCCTCGATGAGCGGATTGAGTCCTGGCCAACTCGAACTAATCAAGACCGTCCTGCTCTGCCGAATCCTGCACATACAAAACCCCATGGCTAGTTGCAATGTTCAGGATCTACTCGATGACTCCAGTTGTTTCGCGTGCCTATTCCCGTTCCAACTCTCGGTCATCCAAACACAGTTGCTTTGCGAAATACTTCATGCGGGCGGGGGCAGTGGCAACAGTTGCTTGATGTGCGGCGATGCCGATCCGGTAGCCGCGCCAAATTGCGAATGCGCCCTGTACTACAACCGCACCACGTCCAGCTTCTGGTACTGGGACGACAACCTGAGTCTTTGGGCAATGTTGATCGGTGGAATATGACCATCCCTGATAAATATGCCTTTTGGCGTTGGCCGGCTAAGATTCGGTCGCTTACAACTGAACTTGAACACCTCAAGGAGGAACATGCCCGGGTTTTGGCTGGCCAATCCAAGCTCCTGGAATGGGTCAAGGTCACGCACCGGCTGACATCCCCAGCCCAAGGCATCAGGGCACTATTGCAGAATGGAAAGCGATTGGTGCCGTTACTGGTACTTTTACTAGGCATGCAGGCGACACTGGCCCAGCCCGCGCCACCGATTTTGCGCTCTCCGCTCACGACCAATTCCCATTTCGGCCCTACCCCGACTGAAGGGCAGGTTCCGATCTGGAACGCCGCAGCCAAGAAATGGTCCAACAATGTGCCCGCAGGCGGTTCTTCCACTCCGCACACCTGGACCAATGACAATGGCACTCTCAAACCAATCGCGTTCCCGACCAATATCCTGCTGCGGGTCAACGTGCCTGACGACGGCATTGGAACGAACTTCTATTTCGACTCGCGGGTCTACCGGACCAACGCGGCGAGCAAACTCTTCACGATCCGAAACGGCGGCAGCAATGCGCTGACGATTGGTCCGAACGGCCAACTGATGGCCGGGAGAGGTAATGGAACTCCATTTCCTGGTGCGGTTCTCTACGGGATATTTGACACAGCCCTGGGCGAAACCAATCAGCAGGAGATTTTCACCCTCAGTGGCAATAGCGCGGTGGGCTACAGCGGGGCTTCGGACCTGATCATCGACACCAATTATGGGGCTCTGATTCTGTTTGCCAACAAGGAGGGGGGCGTGAAATTTACCAGATTCTCGGTTCAGGCCGGGGCTGGCGACAATCCACAGAACTTCAACAGCTTCACAATGCAGGCGTTGGTGGACGGGGCGACCTACATGCAGATGGACCCCAATTTTAGCCTGCTTACCCCGACCAATTATCTCTTCAGCAGCAGCATTCGAATCACCAACACCGACACGTTGCTTTCCCTGCAAAACAGTAATTTCCCAGTGCTCGAAGTGGACGGTGTTGGGGACCTACGATTGATTAAGAAGATCCCGTACCTATGGCCAAGTGCCCAGGGAGCAGCCGGAACCACTCTCACCAATAATGGCTCGGGCGCTCTGGGCTGGTGGCCTATCTCGGCTGGCTCGGGTCCACCCGGACTCACGACTAATGCCAACCAATTCCTTGGCGTTCCGTTGTCCATTAAGGACGGAGCGTTCCTCACCAACATCAACGTTCAATCGAGCCTCGAAGTCTCCAACGGCTGGATTTATGCCTCCGGTCCGGTCACCAATGGCACGCAGCTAAATCTGCCACACTTGACAGTTTCAAGGTCGGCCGTAATCAACGCACAAGGAGACGTGACCAATTCCAGCGCCGATTCCAACTGGAGCCTTTATCCGACCAATGTTTGGAATGATCGGCAATTCGGTTCCCAGAATCTCACCAACTGGTCGAATATCCCCACGGGCGCGATGGCAAACGTCGTCGCGACTGATTATCTCACCAACTGGGCCAATGCAATCAGCAATCTGACCCAGACCAAACAGTTCGGGTCTGCCAATCTCACGAACTGGTCGAACATCCCGACTGGGGCTATGGCTAACGTCGTTTCCACGACGTTCCTGACCAATTGGGCTAATGCGATCAGCAACTTAGCGGAAACCAAACAGCTTGGCTCCGCTGTGCTAACCAATCTGGTCGGGACGGTGGCTAACAACGTTACAAACGTCGTCTCGCTAAGCACAACCAATGCGACGAGCAAGCCACTCACAAACAGTTACACAGCAGGCGTGCTGACGATCTTTGGGGTCGAGCAAGGCAGTGGCCAAGCGATCACGATGAACGCCTCGAATGTCGTGATCGCCAACGATTGGACACAGACGGCCAGTACTACAAATGTCGTTGGAGTGTCGAACTGGGTGAACTCGGTTTCCAACCTCGTACAGACCAAGCAAAATGGGAGCGCAGTCCTAACCAATCTAGTCAGCACCGTGGCTAATAACGTCACTAATGTGGTGAGTTTGAGCACCACAAATGCAACCTCCAAGCCGCTGACAAATGCATACGCTAACGGAGTTTTGACGCTGTTTGGAATCGAACAGGGGTCCGGCCTAGCCGTAACCATGAGTTCCAATATCGTGGTAGCCAATGACTGGGCGCAGACGGCAAGCACGACGAATGTAGTGGGCGTGTCCAACTGGGTCAACTCTGTAAGCAATCTAGCTCAAACTAAACAGTTCGGGTCTCTCACATTGACCAATCTTTCTGGCACGGGGGCAATCACTAACCTATTCACGTCGTCTCTCTCCAACGCCACTATTAAACCACTGGTCGTTGGAGTCGGAACTGCGGCAGGAGCAACCAATACCACTGGCGAGATTCGTGGGCTGGAAGCAGGCCCCAACATCACGCTTACTCCAAATGGAAGCAATTACGTAATCGCAAGCACTGGCGGTGGAACTGTGACATTCTCTGACCTTCTTTTTACCAACGAACCGTCTGGCCGAATTCATCCTGTTACGTGGACCAATCGACTGGAGATGCAACGGCCAATAACCATTGGAACCAACCAGAATGATACGATCATAGGGGCGTCACTAAACACGAATGATTTCTTCGTTGCCTATAGGTCGATAACCAATGGCGAACAATATCTTCCCAGATTTGAATTCGGAGCCTTCAGTAATGGCGCTATATCTTCAATAGTTGGTTACATCGACGACGGGTTTTCTGGCTTTACTCTGCACACCATGCTTGACGGAGGCGCTCCATTCGGAGGTGAAATCCGCATGCTGGCTGACGCAAGAAATATCGGTGGCATGGTGTTCGCAATCACGTCCACAAATGGATTTGTGCCGTTTTCAATTATTGGAAGTGCCACTAAAATAAATAACGTCGGTTATGTATTCCCACCAGTTCAAGGCGCGGCCGGAACTGTGCTCACAAACAACGGATCTGGATCATTGGGATGGTCGGCCCAACTGCAACCGTCCAGCACGACGCTAACGAATCTTTCTGGCACTGGAGCGATTACGAATCTGTTCAGCGCGACGCTTTCCAATGCGACGATTAAACCGCTCGTGGTCGGCATCGGCAACGCGGCCGGAGCGACGAATACGACCGGGGAAATCAGAGGGTTGGAGGCCGGAGCAAACATTACGCTTACTCCGAACGGGAGCAATTATGTAATCGCTTCAACTGGATCTGGTGGGGTGGCTTTTTCGGATTTGGTTTGGACGAATGATACCGTCGCAATAAAGCCGAACGCGTTCCCTACCAATATCATGTTGCGCATTGACGTACCGGATGACGGTGTTGGTACAAATTACTATTGGGATGCCAGAACCTACCGGGCCAATGCAGCCAGTAAGTTGTTTGCACTTTACAACGGCGGATCCAACGCGCTCACGGTTGGTCCCTTCGGCGGCGTTTTCATCGGCAGAAACAATGCCACCCCAGTTAATCTCTATGCTTTCAATGCCATGCGTGACACAGCTATCGGTGAACCAAACTCGGCGTTCATCCAAGCCAAGGCATCGCAAAGCACGGTTGGCTATTTTGGAACCACCCTGTTCGGGGTGAACACTAACTCCTCTGAACTTACGATGAGGACCTTCGACGGAGTTAATAAGCAATGCATCTTTGCTGTCACTGCGGATAATTTCACCAATTCCACCTTAAAGTTGACTGACAAAATTGGATCGAGTGAACGCGGCGTGTTTTTGTCTCCAGGCATTGGGCTAACCTACCCGACCAACTACATGTTCAACACTTGGTATGAACTCACAAATACCGATACCCTTCTTAGCTTGCAGAACTCAAACACTCCGGTTTTTGAAATTGATGGAATCGGTGATCTTAAACTGTTGAAACGGGTCGCTTATTCCTGGCCAGTTGCACAGGGAGGCGCGAGCACCGTCCTAGCTAATGACGGGTCCGGTAACCTTAGTTGGTCTGGAGCATTCCAGCCAGGAAGCACAACCCTTACTAATCTGGCTGGCACCAAAGCTATCACCAATCTGTTCGCGCCTTCATTATCCAACGCCACGATTAAGCCGATTGTCTTTGGTGGAGTCGGAAACGCGGCCGGGATGACCAATACGACAGGACAGGTATATGGCCTTGAAGCGGGAGCTGGCACAACTCTAACACCAAACGGGAGCAACATCGTCATCGCAACCACTGTGAGCGGCACTGGTGTTTCAACGAACGCCAATCAATTTGGAACCCAGGTCACGTTGACTCTCAAGGACGGCATATTCCTGACCAATATAATTGCCTTCCCAACCGGAAACGGGACAGCGCCAGCACTAACCGTAACCAACGTCCCTGGAATCGGCACGAACAGCTTTCAAGTGCTGAACACCAACGGCGTGCCTGTCATCTATGGTTTGACCAACAACGGAATTACCCTCGTGGCCAGCAACGTCAATTTCCTAGGGCCACAGACCAATACTTCGTCGTTAAATGTCCTGGGCGGCGTGACCAACTGGGCGGCAGTGGAAACCCGGGGTAACGCCACTAATGCCGGATGGCTAGCCATTGCAGGCGGATTTACCAACATCGGAGGGTCATTGCTGACCGGGAGCGTCACCAACGGAGGACGGGTGGACACAGCCGGTGGAGCGACCAACTGGATTGGGGCTGAAACCAAGGGCACGCTCTACGCCAGCAGCAATTTGCTGGTGAAAGCAGGCCAAGGCACCAGCAACGCCTGGGTAGGTGGGAGAATTTTTATTGATGCATCAACGGCCACAACAAATCATAGCGGGACGGCAGCTTACACGAATCTGTTCACCTACACCGTTCCCGGTAATACCCTCACCAACACTGGAGATGAATTGGAGTTTTATTTGTCAGGCCAGTTCAAGTTTGCAACCACTACGACCAACGGATTCAAAGCTATCTATGGCACAGCAACCATATTCGATACTGGTCTTATTACAGCCTCGAATTGCCCGTGGGCGGTGACCATACGAATGACTCGTACAGGCAATTCTTCTCAGCGAGTAGAGAGCAAGGTCCTATGGAACGTCAGCGGTGCTGTAAACTCCTCCGGTAACGGACCCCTTTCATGTTATGCAACGAACATGCCATTCGCTCAAAACAATGGCATCACCAACATTTTCGTATTCCAAGGAGAATCACGCATTGCGGCAGTCATCACCAACGATTACCGGGCCATTACTTACACTCCTGGGCTTAACTGAGACATCTATGAAACGATTAGTGCTCGTCCTTTTTCTGTTCCTGATGGCCATTGGGGCTTTCGCCGCCAATCCGCCCTACACGGCATTCATTGGCACAAATGGAATTCTCATAAGGTCCAATGTGGGCATCGGTAAAATCCTCGTGGACGGCGGCGGCATAACGAACGGGTCCAGCCCAGTCTTCGTCACGACCAATCTGTTCGTGGTGAACAATACTTTCAGCAGCAACATCTTCGTTACCAATCTGACCGTCCAGAGCATAACGGTGCTCCAGACCCTGTTTGCGATCAGCAATATCTTCGTGAGCAACATTTTCGTGACGAACATCGTCGTCAACAACATCAACGTGAATAGTAACCTGTTCGTGACGAATGCCTTCTTCTCTGGAATCACGACCAATAGTGGCACGATTTCCAGTCGCGTGCTGATCCTTCCCACCACGGCGGGACTGGGCTGGTTTAACGGCACCAACCAGTGGTACAGCACCAACCTCACAGCGAATGTGGCCGTTCTCCTGACCAACCTCATGGAAGGCGCTGACTATTATCTTCAGGTCAGCAATCCAGCCTCATTTGCTGTCACGTTTACGTCGATAGGGGCTGACAGTTGGATTGAGCATCCTTACGTGGCTGGAACAGCGGTCACCAACGGAATCACGCTATTCAAGTTCCAGCGGTGGGGAACCAAGACCAATGCCTTCGAAGTCAAACGAAGCCTGACCCTAACCAATGACGACGGAAGCATTACATTTGTGACCAATCAGGATACGTTCGTTATCCGCGCTGCGCCCGGTGGGATAACCTTTGGGGACTTGGTTTGGACCAACGACAACAATGACATCACCGTCATTTCTACGATAACCACGAACATTCACTTCTCGCTCGACGGCAGCATGCACATCGGGCCAGAGATAACCAATGGCGTTTTCATCGACCTCTCCAATCCTTCGATTAAGTCGATAAATGTGGATCGGCCCAACGCCAACTCCACGCTTCAAGCTGACGACAACGGATTTGCCATGGCGGGAGCTGTAAATGCTGCTGAAGGCGGATCCACCCGATTCGACGTGTTTGGAATAGGCGACACGGGAGGCGGCCTTTCGAGTGTGGAATTGGCCATGCAAATTGCTAACAGGTACGTCGTTCTCCTTGATCCAACCTACTCAGTCGGCCCCACATCGTACATATTCAACACCGCCTACCGAGTCACGAATACCGACACGATTCTGTCCTTGCAGAACTCCAACGCGCCAATGTTCGAAGTGAACGGTATAGGCGACCTAAAGCTCCTGAAGCGAGTTGCCTACTCCTGGCCCAGCGCCCAGGGCGCTGCTCAGACTGTTCTGACCAACGACGGCGCAGGAAATTTGGGATGGGGCGCTGTGATCGGAACGGGTGGCGGCGATTCGGTGTGGACGAATGATGGCACTAGAATTCGACCATCTGCTCTTAACTCTGGAAGATACATCTACAATGTTGGTGGCTATAATACTGGAATTGGCGTTACGAATGCCAACAACGGCTATACCCCCACGGCCCAGAACGCATTTACTTCACTGCATAACGTTCAAGATGGCGACAATCAAGGGAATCAGTTCCGAATCGTTGTCCAACAGGACACCAATGCAATTCAGAACGCCAGAATAATCGGTGCAGCAAACTATTTTGATGGAGATTCTTACACTGAGCTGGATATTGAGGCACGAGGAACCAATGGAACTGTCGGGCTACAGTTATTTGCGGACTACCTTTTCGGTACGTTTGTGACATGGGAAACCACCAACGGCACTTTTAATTGGCAGTTCCCCAATGCCCAAGGATCGGCTGGCACAGTTTTAACCAATGACGGTAGCGGTAATCTAGGCTGGGGCACTGTCGCCGCCGCAAATCCGCTGTCGGGCACCACCAACATACTCAATCTGTCGGTGCAAGCGGCCAAGCTGCCGGCCACCAATTATCCGGTTATTGATGCTGGGTGGCAGGCTTGGGAAACCGTTTACGCGGAGACCAATGCTGAGGGTGCTCGCATCGCCACGAGTGCCACATGGCAGTTTGTGGTTCCTCCCGACTATGCAACTAACACGCTAAAGCTATTGATTAACTATTCGCTTTCATCCACCAATGGACCCAACACGAGCAACGTTGTCTTTGGAGTTTCGGTCCTGCCGATTAGGAGCGGTACTACCAATAATGTTCACACCAACTTCTTCGGTGCGCTTGTTAGAGGATCAAACGATTGGATCGCCAAATATGACGGCACCAATATCGTGACTAATCTTGTCATTGATTTGGGCGTTAATTCGCTCCTCATGCCCCGAGACGTGGGCCTTATAAAACTGCAACGACTTCCAACCGAAGATACCTACGGCGGGGCGGTCGCAGTGCATGGATTGCAGTTGGAATACACACGCCCATGAATAAATGTCTAATCTTGCTGATATTGGCATTGTCAATGGTACCCGGTCCGGGTGCAGTCCACACCATCATAGGGCAATCCGACAATAAAACACCTATTGGAACCTCTGGGAATAGGGCGACTGAACTATTCGCTCAGATGACTAACTCCAGTTCCATAACCATTGCCTGTTGGGTCAAGTACGACTGGACCGACGCCGGAGTAAATGGCCAACTGGGAGGAGGAGCAAAACAGGGTTTGGTTGGCAAAGGTCGATTCGAACAATCTGGGGCTGACGGAAATCAACAGTTCGGATTATCCTCGGTCAGCGAAAAGATTGGATTCAGCTTCGCTAGTCCCAACGGCACCTATCACATCTGGCGAACAACTGGCGACTCAGTGCAGACAAATACCTGGATGCATGTGGCTTGCAGTTATACCTACAGTAACGCCAATTCTCTCGCCTTTTACATCAATGGCAAAGCTACCTCGGGCAGCTGGGGAACAGGAACTGGAAACGCCGTTGGGATAACGAACGCCACCACTTTTCACACATTCGTCTACCAGCAGAATGGAGGGTCGTCTTTTTTTGGTGGGGCCATGTCGGATTTAGCCTTCTGGACTAATGCATTGTCGGCTGGAGACGTCGGCAAATTGGCCTTCAGCAAAGTGAAGTACATGCCGTTTCAGGTCCAGCCGGAATCGCTGATGTTCTATTGGCCAATGGATACGACACCCATTGGTCCAGTCATTACCGGAGGTAGCCCAGCCAATCTAGACTGCGACAGGAACAAGTACCATTTCGATCTGGATGCAGGCGGGCTGTTCTCTGGAGAGCGCACCCTTAGCTACCAACCCAACGAATAGATGAAGACATTCCTAGCTCTGGCTTTAGCACTGATCGCATCTGTGTGTCATGGAGCGACGATTACCGCAGTCGATACAAGCTGGGCTGCTGTCTCGAACGCGGTCAGGATTGCTGTCTCCGGGGACACGGTGGTTGTGCCAGCTGGATTATCGAGTTGGAGCACAGAGGTCATAATTACTGGCAAAAGGCTGACTGTTTTAGGGGCCGGGATTGGGAAGACGATCATTCTTGATAACGGAAATGGCGCTTTCCAGGTGTTTTGTTCTTTGGCCAATCAGGTGCGAATCTCTGGTTTTGAGTTTCGGTCGGGTGCAAATCATCATTCCTCGGGACTGATCGACATCGACGGGCCATCCAACGTGGCAGGCGATCAGGTGGGATATCGCATTGATCGTTGCAAGCTAGTCATCGCTGACGGAGATACACGCGGGATTGTGACTGTGAACACCTACGGCCTCATTGATTTCAATTACTTCGACGTAAGTTATATCGGCCAATCAATTCAAAGCATTTCTCCGTTCGGTAGCATTGACGGGTCAGACGGCGGATTTACCCCTTGGCGCAGACCACTAGTCCTAGGGTCCACAAACTGCACCTTCATCGAAAACAACACCTTCGCCTATACGGTTGGAATCGCCAATGTAGAGGACTGCATTGATGGCTACGGCGGCGCTCGACTGACGATCCGGTCCAATTATTTCCTCAACTCGCACCCTGGATTTCATGGCACGGATAGCGGTAACCGAAGGTCCGCACACAGCTTCGAGGTTTACTCCAATAACTACGTCAACAACTCGGCCTTCACCTATCGCACCCTAACAGTGCGGGGTGGAACTGGAGTTGTATTCTGGAACAGCTATGGCGGAACCCAGCCAGTAGGCGGGGTTACCCTGATGTATTACCGGGCATCCACGACCCTGGACAGTAGCACTTGGCAAAGATGCGACGGGACCGAATGGGAACTTGGTTCGATAAATCTGAGTGCCGGCGCGAGTCGGGTCTGTTCAACGACAGGCAACGTCCGTTTCTGTGGTTACGACAAGGAGACGATTGGAACCGAAAATCTGGTGTGCGTTGGAAGCACTTTCAGCCGTCCTTTTGATGGTCCTGGAATATCTGGAAGGCCCGGGCGGGATCAACCAGGAGTCACTACAGGGCAGTTTGAAACTCCGATTTATGTTTGGAATAACGGCACGCACACCGCAGGAACGTATGATGGGGGAACACCAACGGTAGGGAACCGGGGCATCGACTTCTGGATTATCGCTGGCAAACATTACAGTAACAATTTCGCACGGCCGGGCTACATCCCACTTGGCAAACATCCATTGACGCTTACCGATCCACAGGTATCGGGACCGCCGCCGTCTGGATGGCAAAAGTTTCTGTTCGGCGCAGGGGCGAACCCGGTTATCTTACCATAATGAGTGACGTATCAATGCGAGAATACCTGGAAACATTGATCGCCGCTCACCGCCGCGAGATTGATGTGAAAAGTGCAGCCACCGAATCGGCCATCCTGTTGGCCAGGGAAGAAGTGGCGCGGCGACTGGGTGAACTCAACCAGTTGCGCAGTGAAGTTATCTCTGACCGTGAACAATTTGTGAGCAAACTACAATTCGAACCAATGATGCAGGAGCGTGACGCCTGGAGAGGCGACATGACTGACAAACTAACCTCCATAAACGAGCGCATAACCAAAATCGAGACCCGGGGCAGCACCTGGACTCTGGCCATTGGCCTATTCTTCGTCGTGCTCCAAATCGCCTTGATGTTTCTATTGCGCAAATAGGGCCAAACGCGCTACCAAGCCAATCTATGAAAACAAACATGCGGCTAACGGCCATGGTCGCCATGGCGTTCACGTTAATTCAGATCACGCTTCAATGCGCGGAGGATCCGAATCAGCTGCCATCGGTTGACTGGGCGCAAGTCGCCCAGGTCCAACCAAAACCCTGGATGATGACCACGCCCAAACCGGGCACTGCGGCCAAACCGGCTGCACCAGCCGCCCCGCCAAAAGAGAAGCCTGTTTCCTGGTGGACCGACTTCTCCATCAGTCCGTACGTCGCATGGCGAAATGTGGATTTTACCGGCAAACCCATCTTCGGCGCGGGGATAGGATTGGGCTACCAGATCAACCGCGCAGTGGGAGTTCATCTCCTAAACACCCTCTACGATGAACCTGACGTGCTTACCTACGACAGACGCGGCAATGCATTTGTCCAAAAGCACGGCTGGACCTCAGGGATGGGCATTGATGAGACGGAGGTTATGGCGCGGGCTGACATGAATGGGCTTGTCGGCAAAGGCAATGAGCGATTTGTTCCGTTTCTTCTTGGTTCCTATACTCATTCGTGGGAACATGACGATGAAGCCATTGGAGCCGGGGCCGGATTTGACATTCGTTTGTCCAAAAACTTCTCCTTCGAGATGAGTTACCGGGTTCGTGTATTTTTCAACGGTGGAGATGAAGGCTGTGGAATGGCTGGACTACACTTTCAGTGGTAAATGAGGGTGCTGTTGCTCTTTGCAAGATTCGTGAAGACTGTCATAAACATTTTCAACGGGGGTTCCCCGATGAAAGAGAAGAAAAAGAAAAAACCAATCCGATTGATCGTGTTCGAAACCGGGCATGACGAGCGGATACCACAAGGACCACCAGATATGGAAGTCACACTAAGTAAGCCAATTAAGCCCGGATTCCGACGCGCTTTCACGGTTGGAACCGATGAAGCAATCGACAAACAGCCGGACGGAACATACGCCAAGAGCGAAACCCTCGAAGGCGATTCAACGGCACCGGTCATTCTGCCCGAATCCACCGCCACTCTGTTGACGGGTTGGATTTATGGCGACGGGTCCATTGGGTCCAAGAAGGCTCGCATCACCGTTGACGGCCACGTCGGAGATGGTGATGTGCCGATCACCCTGGATATCACTTATGAAGTCCAAAGCCCAGACGCCACCGCCTTCCAAAACTTCACCGAAGGTGCCGACGAGGCTATTCCCACTTAAGCTCGCGCCGAAGGTCTCAACCCTCACCATGGCTCCTGCTGTGGTGAGGCCGCTTCCCCAGCCAGTGGCTGTGCCGAAAGCATCCATTTCTGCGTTGCAGGCTGCGCGGCAGGCCCGAAGGCTTCGACGGTTGGAGCGGCTTAAGAGGCGTAATTGAGCGTGTGACGCTTTTTCACGCGCTCCATCCGTTTGGCCAAGTCCAGTCGCCATCCATTGTCGGCCGTTGCGCCGACATTGGTTAGCTTTGCGATGTGAAACCCACGTCGCCGGGCCCCTTCCACCCCGCAGGCCAGCGCGTCGAATAGGTCGGGCGACCGGCCGCTTTTCAGCTTCATCTTATCCTTGGGCTCAATCTCGATCTTGTTGCCACCGACAAACCCCCATTCGCGCATCGAACCTTCCAGGAGGATGTCCTCAGTCATGCCCCGGAATTGACCGCTTTGGATGGTCAGAGCCACTGAGTACCAAAGCTCGGTCACGAACTTCGAATAGTAATCCTTGCACAGCACCCGAATGTTATCGGACACGTAACGCTCGCTAGGTTTACCGCCAAACTCGACTGTGCCGACATGGGCGCTCCAGAGCCGCGCAAAGGCCCCAACGAGGCTGCCACGCCCGGTGGAGTCAAAGAACACATCCTCGGGCTTGATGTGCCTCTGTTCGCATTGGGTCTTCACGAATAGGGCAATCTGATCCTCGGGCAACTCGGGGCTGGTCGTAGTGACGGGGACGAGCATCGTGTCGATCACAGCCAAGATTTCGCGGTCATTGGGGTCCTTGCCAATCTGCAATTCCCCAAAGACGCAGCGATCCCCGCCCACGCTGCCATAAGCGGCATCCAGAAAGCCGATGCGGGTGCGCTCGTCACTCTTCCAGATGGGCGCTTCCATCGCCCCAAACTTCAGGCACATGGCCCGCGTAATGACCCGGCGCAGACCTTGGCCGCGAGGCATGCGGCCTTCGTTCATCATCGAGTACTGGATCGAATCCATCCCGTAGAAGGCGACATCCGACTCAATGGCTTCGCGGGTGATGAGGAACGGATAAGGAACTGGCGCGTCCTTTGGCACATCCATGTTCGGGCAATCAGACCCAACTAACTGCACGCAAATCCCATCCTTGAAACGGGTGGGCCAAGTCTTGGTCATCGGGGCTTGGTCAACGCCTCCGTCCCATCCGCCCAGTTCGGCAGACGGTTCACAAACAACTCCAAGTGCGTCGGTGGTTTCCTTAGGATTCCCTAGGACGATGCACTTGAACCCCTTGTTCTTATTCAGATTGGAAATGGCATCGACGTAGGCCCGGGGCATGAACGCACCTTCATCAGCGACGAGTAAGATGTGCTTGTTCTTCACCCCGATAAATCCGGTCATACCCACGTACTGGCCCCCCTTCTTACACGGAACTCCAGTGACACCATTCCTGAAATCTCGACCCTCACTATCCACGAAACGGTCATCAGTCACGAGCCGTTGGCGACTCTCAACCAAGATTCCGGGTAGCCCATGCATACGGCTTGTGGCCAACTTGTGAGCCTTCTTAATCTCTCCCCACACGCGCATCTCTAGCATCTCCCGTTCAGTCGAGGACACCAAAACCGTTGTGCAATCTGAGAAGGAGTAGTAAAATATGAGTGCAAAAGTTGCAGCCTCGTAAGTTTTACCCGAGCTGGCAGGCCCTAGTACCCCAATAATTCTGTGGTCGAGGAAGTTTTTAAGGAGCAGATCATTCCACTTATGCCATTCCTTTTCGGGCCAAAGTAGCTTCTGGGCCTCTTTGTAATGATAGAAATTGCCCATGCCCGCGTATTCACCATTGGGCTTCTTCCACCGCCCACCAGCCTGGATGCAGGCGATGTGGCACCAGAACATGGGCGTGAGCGGTTCGAAATCAGTGTTGAACAGGACTTGGCGCTGGGGATTGGGTCTTGCCATAAGTGCTATTGGCATTGATAACTCATGCCAATGCCAAATGGCAAATCAGACCTCAGACTCGTGGATGGTCAATTGTCGTTCGCTGGAGGAATTGACTCGGGCAAAATCTCGACGATAGCCACTGATTCCTACCCTGAAGGACTCAAGCGTAACCAGTTGGCGTGGCTTACCAACGGGACCTGTCGTGGTGGTGGCATTACTCAGCGAACTGGCTGGAAGCCCTTGGTCCAAAGTTTTCCATGGCCTGGAATATTTCAGGGCGGATACATGTACGAGCCGCCATTCGCCAATCCTTATCTGGTCCTTTCAATCGGCGGGCATCTGTATATCGTAAACGTAGACTCCGATAACTCAGTGCGCGATATTTCGGCTGACTTCGGTCAGTTCAATCCGCCTAACGAAGTGCAGGCGTTCTTTGTGCAAGCCGAAGAATTTCTCGTGGTTCAAGGCGGGGACTTTGTGACGAAGCCTCTCATTTGGGACGGAGTGACACTGAGGCGCAGCAATGGAATCACGGGCAATCTGGCCGGACCTAATATCAACGAGATACCTCCTGCTGGCCCGATGGACTATTACATGGGCCGGCTCTGGTACGCCTTTGGCCGGGTCTACGCAGCCGGCGACATCGTGCAGGGGCTAAGCGGGACGGCAGCCTACAATTACCGGGACGCCGTGCTTAAAGTAACGGAATCCCCGTTATCGTTAGCGGGGGATGGCTTCATTGTCCCCGCGCAATCGGGCAATATCAGGGGTTTGAGCCATACGGCTGAACTGGATACGGCCTTGGGCCAGGGCCGACTTTACATCGGGACTCGGCGCGACGTGTTCCGCTGCAACGTTCCCGTTACCAGAAGCGATTGGATCGGAGCTGGTGCGACGTTGGCCGGCCGAGGGCCGGACGCTAATCCGCTGCAAACCGTTGCCCAAATCAACTTTGGATTCATCAATGACCGCAGTGTGGTGCGCGTCAATGGTGATCTGTTCTACCAAGCCATGGACGGGGTGCGTTCACTGGCTCTGGCCACCCGCTTCTTCCAGCAATGGGGCAACGTCTCCATCAGCCGCAATGAGAACAGGGTCTTACGCTTTAACGACCGGAAGTTATTACGCTTCGCCAGTGGCATTGAATTCGATAATCGCCTCCTGCAAACCTGCCTCCCAATTCAAACTCCGGTCGGAGTCGCCCACAAGGGACTCATGCCGCTGGATTTTGATCTGATCACGAGCCTGGAAGAGAAATATCCACCCGCCTGGGAAGGGATGATTGAGGCCCTTGATGTCATGCAGTTGTTCGAAGGCGACTTCGGCGGATTACAGCGCGGATTTGCCACCATCGTCAGCAAACAGACTGGCTCCATTGACCTGTGGGAGATTACCACTCAGGACCGATTCGATCAGCAGATCGATAACAACGGCAACCGGGTAACGTGGTATCTCGAAAGCCCATCTTACAATTGGGGTGACGCTTTCGCTCTCAAGCAACTCGATGGGATGGAGCTATGGGTTGATAAGCTGTTCGGCACGGTGGAGTTCGTGGTAGACTACCGGGTGGACCAAAACCCGTGTTGGGTATTCTGGCATGCTTGGAAGGAATGCAGCGCGAAGGATTGCCGGGAAGATACGGAGCCGGTGTTTTGCCCAGAGTATCCGATCCAGCCTTACTGCGAATCATTCAGAGCCACGATGGTTTTACCAAAGCCGCCCGTGCGCTGTGAGAGCGGGAACAACCATCCAACCAACCAAGGGTTCCAGTTTCAGATAAGGGTCACAATTCGCGGTTGGTGCCGCGTCCGTGGGCTGATTGTTTACGCGCTCCCGAGAGAGCAGGGTCCTTACGAGAGGATGCTATGTTAGTAACCATACTTCTTCCTGTAATGTGCCTTGCAAAGCTTGAGTGCGTACTGCGGTTTTCCACACACCTTACAAAGCACAATCGGCCGGTAGCAGGCCATGCAAATTTGCTTGTCCGTTTTCCTGAGATGCCAGTTCTTTTCAATCAATTTGCCGCACTTCCCGCATGGGATCTTTCTATTGGTTCTGGCCCATCTGGAATAGTGAAGCGGACACAGCCCGCGTACTCTGGCCCTTTGTCCGCATTCCTTGCATTTCTTCGGTTTCCTGAAGCATTCCAAACACATCTGTTTTCTGCCCTGCGAAACGTATCTTTTTGGGATGTCCTTGCCGCACTTAAAACACGTTGTTCGGTATTTTGCCGCGTTCCAGAATCTCTGGTAATGATTCGCGCACATTCCCCTAGCGATGGCAACTTTATCGCAAAATTTGCAGGGCTTCTTTGGATAATGAATTTGTTTGTGATGAGCATGATCCTCACAAAGCTCAAGATTGTCTGGGTCGTTATTGTCAACCACCCCGTCACGATGGTGAACAATCTCAGATGGCTTAAGAAAGCGTCCAATCTTCTTTTCCATAATGAGCCTATGTTCAAACACATATCCATCGGTGTGACGATGCGGATGCTCCGGGCAGCGAACCAAAAGATAGCCCTTCTTATTGCGGTATTTCCCGCCTTTCCAGTTTGGGTGAGATGCGCCTTCCATGGATGTGAAAGCGAGTATGGTCGTCGCGACTTTAATTGCAACACTAAACTGCTATTTATATGCCGATAATCGCTTGCCCAAATAAGATAACTTGTGAGTGTTCCGACGACCCCGTGAGAAATTTGAGCGCGGAAGACAGCGATAAGGACCGTCACATCGGAATCTACAACCTCATCATCCTCGATGACCTCCAAACAGCCTACCAAGCCTTCGCCTGCAAGACTTACTGCTACTCGGAGATTAGCCAGGAGGAAGCCGATGATTGCGCACGACGCGCAGCCCTGGAATGCATTGGTGAGCTTCCGCCTCCGGTCGGCACATCGAATCCTCTGAGTCTGTTCTACAATTCAGCGGTGACCCAGACCGTGAGTTGCCCAGATGGATCGACTTTCAGCTGGACGATTGGAGCCGGACAATTCGTAGCGGCCAATCAAGCCACAGCCAACGCCATTGCGGCAAGCGTGGCCAAGAACCGAGCCGAACAACATCGCATCTGCATCGTTAGCACGGGCCAAGGCGGCTGCCGGGACAGCCGTTACAGCACGACGCTTCAGGCGGTGGGAGGCACGGCTCTGTTCTTTCCTTACCTGAACGCACCGCCGAGTTTCTTCGGTTGCGGTCACGGAGAACCAGTCCATTACACATGGATGGTGATTGTTGGCGCGTTGCCTCCAGGGCTGGAATTGGATGAATGCACTGGAGTTATTTCGGGAACGACAACGGCTACTGGAAACTATACCTTCACCGTGCGGGCGACCGACGCTATTGGCTCCTTCCAACAAAAGACGCTTTCGATCTGCATCATTCGAATCACGACTAACGACCCTTTGCCTGACGCGGTGAAGGACAATCATTATCTGGTTAACCTAACCGAAGTTCCGGGAGTGGCAGAGACAGAGCTTTGGACGATTGCCTACGGGAGTTTGCCTGACGGAATGACCCTGACGCCTGCTGGAGTGCTGAGCGGAACACCGACCGAGACTGGCGACTTCACCATTGGAATTAGAGTAGCTGTCGGCACCTGTTGATATGGCTGCCATTTGCACAAAAGAATTCGCTCTGCATGTCGGACCAGCGGTGTCGCTAGTGGACTACTGGGACTTCGATGACGGCGCGACTCCGTTCATAGCCAAGCTGGATCCCGATAACAATTTTGCGGTTACCTCAGGTGCTGTTGGAGCCGGTGCGGCTGGAATCATTAACACCTGCATGCGGATTAGCGGAGTGCCATTGCTCGGAACGGCCAAGATTGAGAGCACCCCCAACCCCATTATCGTCCCGACTCATGGCTTTACTTGGACGACCTGGGTTAACTTCGCGACTTACGGAAGTGGTGAAAGCATCGTATTCGAGATCCATTTTCTTAATGTCCTAAACGTTGAAGTCATAACTTTCAGGGCCGTGCTCCCGTCCGGTCCTCCTCCTGCGTTCATGGTACTTCAGAGAAATAATGCCACATTTTTCACGGGTGGATTCGCTTTTAGCACAGCTCTTTGGTACTTCATACAGATTCAATACAACGCTACGACCAAGAAGTTTGGATGCCAGTTTGGTCATCCCGTATTCGGTCTTGGTGGCTTAGTTGAGAGTGCTCCGATTGCCGATGACCTATCCACGATAACCAAGGGTTACCTCGCCTTGGGATGCCAGAATCAAGGAGCAAGCCCGGATTGGAGGCAGGATGAGAGCGCGTTTTGGGCGAGGCTCCTGACTAACGCCGAGGTAGTTCAACTCTTTGGTGGCGGAACCCCACCGGCTTACCCAGCCATCCCGCAATAACGATGCTTGTTAGTTTAACACCGAACCTTTATAGGAACGTTAATGAACCGCAATCGGCTTATTGATTTCAGACTCTCCCGAGGGCCGCAGTCGATTGGGCTATGTCAGGCTGACACGCTGGGTTGCGCTCAATTCGTGAATGCGGCTACGCAACGGTTGCTCTTGGCGCGCGAGAGCGGCGACACCGGCTGGTGGGGAACTTGGGCTAGGATGGTGTTTAACGTGGACAAGGCTGATCCATTCATCACATTACCAAGAGAGGTTGCTAGGCTGATCAACGTCGATATTTGCCGGAGTCCGGTCAATGTCCAGAATGAGTTTTATGAGTTCCTGAGCTTTGGGATTGGCTTACAGGAGCCGCGCACCGCGACCGGCCGCTGTCGGAACAGGACGTGCGACTTGATGGAGGTCTACGACCGAGGCACATATCCCAGCTTCACTGATTTGGACGCCAACCGAATCCTGCGAGCCTACATCGCCGATAACCGTGACATTGGTGCGCGTATTCTGGTTCAAGGCACCGACACCAGCGACAATCCAATCATTAGCCTTGATGGCACAGACGACATTCTGGGCGTGATGCTGGATGGCACGATGCCCTTTGTCGATTCGCCTATGCTGAATTCACTCATGGGAATCCAGAAAGGCGTGACGGCTGGGCCGGTGCGGTTCTATCAGGTGGACCCGAATACTTCGGTGCAGGAGCTGATCCTGACGATGGAACCAAGCGAACAAGTGGCTGGCTACCGGCGCTATTTCCTGGGCGGTCTGCCTCGCAACTGTTGCGACCCCGGTAGCGACGTGACCAAAGTGCAGATTACCGCGATGGCCAAGCTGGAGTTCGTGCCGGTCAAGGTGGATACCGATTATCTGCTCATCGGCAACATCGAGGCGCTGATTGCCGAGTGCGAGAGCGTGCGGTACTCCAGCATGGATTCGCCCACAGCCAAGCAGATGTCGCAGGAGCGGCACGGGCAAGCGATTCGGCTGTTGCAGGGCGAGCTTGTGCATCAACTCGGGCGCGAGATGCCTGCGATAAATTTTGCGCCGTTTGGCAGCGCCCATCTTCGAAACCAACTGATAGGTCACCTAACATAAGGCATCATGGCATCAGCAACACCATTTGGCGGTGGTAACCAAGCGAATTGGGCTAGGAATCTGGCCGGCTGGGCACCGATGCCGATTAACATTGGCGCAGTAGCGCCCGCTCCTGCCCCTGGTGGTGGCACGGGTGGTGGTGCTGGCGCTGGGGCCATACCCGGAACCTATAATCCAGCCTCAGGCGGTATTCCGAATATCAGCAGCCCGAGTGAATCGTTGGCCAATCTCATCAACGCGATTTCAGGCAATCTGAACAACCTCGGTCCGATTATCAGCGGTGTGACAGGCG
>Ga0247662_1000002_pt1 | contig 73873 bp, 101 predicted proteins | sample CNK03_metaG_FD_190127 | JGI IMG/M metagenome (GOLD analysis project Ga0247662, IMG submission 190127) | Soil microbial communities from Purdue University Martell Research Forest, Indiana, United States - CNK03 | ecosystem: Environmental > Terrestrial > Soil > Temperate forest > Bulk soil... | reverse complement strand
TGGCATTTTTCCAAAGGACTTTTTAAGCGATGAATGCAGAGGTATTCATTCCTTTGTCGCAAGGCAAGGTCGCGGTGGTGGACTTCGAAGACTTTGAAAAAGTCCGCGGCTTTAGTTGGTATGCCGACCGTATTCATAATACGTGGTATGCAGCCACCCACATAGGAAAAGGTCGCAGCCGTAAAGTCGTGCGGATGCATCGCTTTCTTCTTGAAGAAAAAGAGGGCTCAGAAGTAGACCACAAGGATGGCGATGGATTGAACAATCGACGGCACAATTTGCGGTCTTGTTCCCATCGACAAAACTTGAGCAATCAAAAGAAACAATCGGGACGTTCTTCCTCTTTCAAGGGCGTTAGTCTCGCGTCTACTGGAAAATGGCGAGCCCAACTCGACAGCACCCATTTGGGATATTTCGACACCGAAGAAGCGGCGGCTCGCACGTATGACTCCAAAGCACGAGAAGTGTTTGGAGAATTTGCCAAATTAAATTTTCCATGAACAAAAATATAAAGTCCGGACTCCGGGGAAGCAGCCGCGATATCGGTTTACATGGTGCAAACGGCAAGGGAAGTCGTAATCGCACAACCGATTCAGTCGCGTATGCAAAGAACCTGGAAGAGGTGGCATTCTCACGTCTTCCAGCCAGCAAAGATTCTGCCTTCAAGCATACCAAACCCGGGCGCTACGTTAAGATATATGGTGCATGTGGCTACTTGTCCTAATTTTTTCCGCCGCGCTGTTGTGCGCGCTCGCATCGCATGGAACTCGCTGACGAATTAAAGGCCAAGGCGCTGCCGATACCAACCGAACAGCGCGTTGACGTTTACGTTGTAACTCCCTGCGCAGATATAGAAGCGTATTGGCGGCTGGCCGGCGGCATCTCGACTTTTCATTCGTTCCCATTGCCAGCGACTGAGGCCGCGCAGTTTTGTGGGGTCGCGCTGTTCACGCTCGACAACCCTCACCGGGTTCCCGGCTACGTGTATCAAGCACTGCAGCCCTTCTTCGAGCGCGCCGGGCGCGAGGCGAACGTGTTCGAGTTTTGCCCGGTCCGGCGGCACTTTACCCGCCGGGACGAGGACTACCTTCTCGCAAGAATACTATGAAAGTTTTTATTTACGGATTGTTTGACTTTGAAACGGACACTCTGCGCTACATCGGAAAAACCGAAGACCCGAGACGACGCTTTAATAATCATCTTGCAGGCCGGACAGCCGCAACCGCTGGCTGGGCTAACACTACCGATGTATATCTGAAAATCCTGGCGCAGGTTCCCAAGGCGCAAGCCGAGTTTTCTGAAGCCAGTTTTATTTTCCATGCCCTGCAAGAAGGGGCTCCCCTCTTGAATAAGGAAATCCCCTAGTCTTCTTTAGGGGTTGGTTCTGCTTGCGGTCCTCCCTGGCTGTGGTATGTTGGGGCGTCGGTTGAGAACGCCGCAGGACGCGGTGAGGGTAACATGGCATGGGCCACGTAGCGTGAAGATAAACCTAGGCGCGCTCCGGTCCGCTCGAAACGGAACCCCTCCACGCGTTAACCTGCGGCACTCTCAACCGATAAACCTAAACTGAAGAACGACAAATGGCTACACTGAAAAAACACGGGGCTGAATTGGCCCGATTCGAATACGTAACTCACTCCTTGGTCGTCATGGAAGACGGGCACGTTTTGCGCAACGACGGGCACGGCTGGAAGTGCTACCGCAAAGCCAAGCCGGGCGTCACGGGCGCCGAGCTGGCGCGCCTGCGAACGGAATCCTTCAACACCCGCCGCGCTGCTTGTCCCAACCACGACGCGTTCGTGCGCGGCCTGTGCGCGGCTGTAGACCGCCGGCATCGTTGGATGTTAGCCGAGGCCATTAACTTGATGCCTTCAGACCCCGACGGCGTTTTCTGCACCCTGGAAGACCACGGCGTGGAAGTGGACCTGGACACCATCGTGGACTTGTGTCGGCTGTGCGAGCCTGGACAGGCTGGACTGCAGGCCTTTTTCGAGGCGAAAAAAGCTGCGAAATAAATTTGACAACCGGCCACGGAGGGCCGATAATATCCTGTCGGTAAACTTAAACTTAGATTCAAACGAACATGAGCAGAAAACACTTCGAAGCACTGGCCGCGGCAATCGCGGAAAACTATCAGCTGGCCGTGGACGCAGACAACGTCGAGGCCCGCGCCGCTATCGCTCGGCTGGCCGGCAGCATCGCGCGTGCCTGCGCCAACGACAATCCGCGGTTCGACGACCGGCGGTTTCTCGCCGCCTGCGGCATCCAAAACTAATTCCTAATGCTAGGGGGAAGGGACGCCCCCGAATTTTTCCAATGAATTTTGACCTCGAATCTTTTATCGGCAATCTGGTGGGATTTTTCGCCTGCCTATTGTTCGGCGCCCTGATTGGCGCGCCGATTGCCATCCTTGTCTACACCCTCACTAAGTAACATCATGCACACTGTCACCATCACCTTCCCCACCGCTGAACTGGCCGAATGGTTCGCGAAAATGGCAACCATCAGCGTTGCCATGCAGCAGCGCCTCTGTGGCGCGTCCGCCGGCATCCTGCAGGACTCGCTGGCTAAAGCGGTCAGCGTAGGCCAACCTGTGGCCGGTTGTGACGCGCCGCCGGCAGTGGCCGCGCCAGCCAAGCCGCGCCGCCGGCGTAAGAAGGTTCTGGTTTGCGAATCGTGCGGTTCGACGAATGACGATGTTGTCGAGACTACGTGCCCGTATGCCGCGGATGTTTATAACGACCCCAACGTGCCCGCAGTGCTTTGCAAGTCCTGCTACAGCAATCGCTGCGACGATATTTAATCCCATGAAAAACATTCTCCAACGAAACGTTCTCCAACCCGCTCAAGACGTCTTCGCTCAAACCCTAATCGCGCGTGCACGCATAAACTGGCGCGTTCTCGATTGAACTGCTGCGCGACCGACGCACCCGCAAGTATTTTCACGTTGTCCTTTACCGTTCGGATTCAGGACGTTACGAACTAACTGCATACGTGAGTTGACAAACCGCGCCACCTGCGCGACAGTATACCATGAACTATTCGATTGTTTGGAAGATTCGAGAAAACGGAGCGGTAACTTTTCGCCGCGACCTAGACGACATGCCCAGTCTGGCGGATGCCTTGGCCAAGTTTCGCCGCGAGGAACCAACCGCTTACATCGTGCGCGCGTATGTGCACGAACAGATACACCCGGAACTTTTGGCTGGCGTGCTCAACCATGTGGAGCAAACCGCGATTGCTGAAGGCTGGCGGTCGCTGGGAGACTAACATCATGAAACGCTTTCTCGTTTTCACCTTCGACCGCTGGTATCCATCCGGCGGATGGAGCGACTTCGCGGCGTCGTATGACGCCCTCGAAGAGGCACAGAACCATGTTTTCGCCACGCACAGCGACCACTATCAAATTGTGGACGCGACCACTGGGCAGGTCATCCAATCGCGCTAAGCCATGACACCGCGCGTCTATCACCGGGACATTTACCTGCCGGCGGACCTTGTTGCGGCCGTCCAGTGCCACGACTTCGCCATGTTGCGCTATGGTAAGCATGCGCGCTTTGCGGCTCTGGATGACTGCGTGCCGCCGCGGGAACTGCCGCGGTCATTACTGCTGGCCGACTGGGCGTTAATCCAGGTCGAGACCACCGCGGGCCGCGCCTCGGGAATCCTGGTGCGCCGGCCGATGCAATGCGACCCGCGGCTGCATCTGGTCCTAGCAATCGGCGTGCCAGACATGCTCGTGAGGACGGTTTGGGTGAACAGAGCGGACGATAATCACCGGAGCCTGGACCGAAAAAAATATGTGCAGGCGCCTTGACACCGCGCCGCGCCGGTGCGACACTACCACCACGATGAATCTATTCGATAAAAACCCACTGACCGGCCGGCGCGATTTTCTGGACTCGTTTTTGTTTCCCATGCTTATTGGGCTGGCGTTTCTTGCGTTCCTTTATCTTCTGCTGAAAGCGGGGTCCCTGTGACTATCTCCGGCTGGATTTTGCCCGGCGGAAAGTTTGCGGCGCTGGACGGCCTGTGTCACGAGGAATGGCTGGAGGCCAACACGGATATCCACGACAACACGGGCGCCGACGTCCGGCAGCTGGCCCTGAACCGCGGCTACGCGCGGGCGCGCCAATACGGTGGCAAGTTGACCATCGAAGTGGGCGTGACGTTCTTTCGCGGCGCCGTCCGGCGCGCCATTAGCCGCCTGCTGGAAGACCGCGCCGAGGACTTCGACTTCGTGACGGTCCAGCTTGTGAACGACCGGGGGCTGCTGGTGCGGTCCGCCGCGGTCCAGGTGTTCGACGCGGAATGCCCGGCGGCTGCCGCCTTGTCCGTTTTGGAAAAAGTTAGCTGACCGATTTGACAAACGCAACGACCGGCCTTATATTCAGCCATGAATAAAACATATCAATTCAGCAAGAAAGACATCGGCGCGGTAGTAGTGTTCGCCGGATTTGACGGCGGCAGCTACAGCGCCAGGATTGTGGAGGCCCGCATTACCAACATTCCGCTGCGTGACCAGACCGTCAAGGTCGAATACTTCCCCGCCGGCAAGGTGCCGGTCTATGCCACGCTGGACCGCGCCGACTGGGGCCGGCTCACACTGTTTCCCAAGGACAGCAATTTCCTGGTGCTCGAAACGCTTTAATTATATGGACGTCAAGATATTAGGTGGCTTGTTAATCTGGGGCGTGGAATTATTTATGTCCGCCCTTCCTTTTCTCGGACTTTTGATGTTTCTCGGATGGTGTTGGAATAAAGAAGAGGAGAGAATGGCGGATAGAATTGCAGACCGCATCCGAACCCGCGAATAGTTCCATGAACGAAAAAATTGTTGACCTCGAAAAACTTCTTCCTTGGGGCGCGCCCAAAAAGGTTCGGCTCCAGGATGGGACGGACCGGATTCTACGCGTGTCTTTCACTGTTCCGGCTTCGTTCTGGGACGCGTGGAAACAGAACAAGGAAACTCTCCGCGCCGCCGGGATAGCGCCGAAACGCCAAAACGACGGCTCTTGGGTCATCAACTGGTGGGCGCACGTTGACCCGGTCGCGGCCAAGGCGGACCAAGAAAAGCGCGCCGTCGCGGTCGAAGCCTCCCGTGCCCAAGACGCGGCGCTCGATATCCCCCGCCCCGCCGGCCTGGAGTATCTGCCCTACCAACGCGCCGGCATCGCCTACGCGCGCCAGTGCTGGTCCGTGGGCCGCGGCGCCCTTATCGGCGACGAAATGGGACTTGGCAAAACCATCCAGGCAATCGGCCTCATTAACCTGGACCCCAACATCAAGTCCGTTTTGATTGTGTGCCCGAATACGCTCAAGCTGAACTGGGCGCGCGAACTAAAAAAGTGGCTTACTCGCCCGATGACAGTCGAGGTGCAATACAGCAACAAGCCGTTTTCCCGCGCCGATATCGTGATTGTGAATTATGACACAATCCACAAGTTCCTGCCGAACATTGCGGACCGCACCTGGGACCTGCGCGTATGCGACGAAAGCCAATACGTGAAGAACCCCAAGGCGCGCCGCACCAAGGCGACGTTATCCACGCGGGCCGCGCGCAAGGTATCGCTGACCGGAACGCCCATCGAGAACCGCCCGATTGAAGTCTGGCCCGTGTTGAACGACCTGGACCCCGTCAGCTGGCCGAAGACAAACTTTTTCCAGTTTGCGCGCCGCTATTGCGCCGCTAAGCAAAACGGTTTCGGTTGGGACTTTTCCGGCCACAGCAATGAGGCCGAACTGCAGCATAAACTCCGCTCAACCATTATGGTCCGCCGCCTGAAAAAGGACGTGCTGACCGAATTGCCGGCCAAGCAGCGCCAAGTCATCGAGCTGGACGCGGCCGGCTGCAAAGAATTGCTTGAACTGGAGGAGTCAATGGTGGCCGAACGCGAGGCCGCGCTAGTTGAATTGCGCGCTCGTGTTGAGCTGGCCCGCGCTGGCGAAAGCCGCGAGGAATACGCCGAGGCCGTCCACGCGCTGCGCCGCGGGCAAGGCGCCGCGTTCGAAGACATGGCCGAAATCCGGCACAAGGTCGCGCTGGCGAAACTGCCGCAATGTCTCGCGTTCATCGAAGACGCCCTGGAGTCCGGAAAAGTTTTGGTGTTCGCCCATCACCTGGACGTGGTCGCGCAGATTGTCGCGCAGTTCCCGCAGGCCGCGGTCATCACCGGAGAAACGCCGGCACACAAGCGGATGGAACAGGTTGACCGCTTCCAAAACGACGCGGAGTGCAATGTTTTCGTGGGCAACCTCGCCGCGGCCGAGGGGCTGACGCTCACCGCTGGGACTCATGTGGTCTTTGTCGAAATGCAATGGGTGCCGGGCAAGCACGCGCAGATGGAAGACCGCGCGCACCGCATCGGCCAGAAGGACAGCGTGCTTTGCTCTTACCTCGTGCTTGAGGGTTCGCTGGACTCGCACATGGCCCGCACCATCGTGGAAAAACTCGCGGTCATCGATGCCTGCCTGGACAAAGTAACGGACTGGGCCGAGGCCGAGGTGGAAGAAGTCGAACCCGTGACGAACGTCCGCCTGACGTTCGAGAAGGTGGCGGCTGAGGCGCGGCTGGTGACGGACCGCTGCGCGGAATTGGTGCACCTGGGAATGAAGACTCTCGCGGGTGTGTGCGATGGTGCGCGCAAACTCGATGACGTGGGCTTCGCCGCCGTGGACGTGCGAATCGGGCACGCGTTGGCGCACCGGGCAACCATCACGCAAAAGCAGGCCGCTCTGGGTGCGCGTATCCTTTTCAAATACCACCGCCAGCTGGGCGCCGCGTTCATCGCGGAATTGAAGGCCGAGCTGGCAAAGGGGGCCGCGTGAAAACGATACGACCGAAACGCCCGCGCATAGGCCAGAAGTTCCCGACATGGTTCAACTCTGAGGCTCGCGTGGTCAGTGTGAAAAAATATCGCGGGAAATATCCGCAGTGGTTCACTTGGGAAGTCGGCGTGACTTCCCGCCGCGACGGAACAGTATACACAATCTGCACATGAAAAAATCCGAACTAGAAAAACAAATCGACGCGCGGCTGAAAGAAGTGGGCTTCCCCGAGCCGGACAACGTCGCCATCGTCGGCGCGCAGCGGGAAAGAATTGTCGAGGCGCTGGGCCTGTTCTATCACGGGCACACGCTCGTGGTGGACTACCGGCAGCCAGGGCACCAAAAAATTTACGCCTGTCAGTTCAAGGTGGAATAACCCTATACAAATCGAAAAAGGCTTCCACTGGTATTAGATAGAATGAATTCAAACGTCATGCTTGGCTCTTTTATGGTCGATGGTGGCTTGGTCACTGTCGAGGTTCCCTGCGGCAAACCCGGCGCGTCCGCCCGCGATACCTACGCGGCGCTGGAAGCCGAGGTGTATAAACTCTTCCCCGGCGCCCAGAGCGTTCGGCGCGTCGGTTCGAAAATCGAGAAACGCGAGAACGCCGCCATTCGCTTGACGGACGGGCAGACGGTCCGGCAGTTATTCCCGCACGACGGGGACGAGAAGTCGCTGGCGCTGCACGTTGGACAGGTGTTCTTTCACGGCGCATCGTGCGATATCGTGCTGCGGTTTTCCCGCGGCCAGGACCGCTGCCACATCACGCTGCGCGACCGCCTGCGGGGGACGCCGGTCAACATCACCGGAGGTTTTGTCCTGGGGGGCTCCCTGGCGGCTAACCTCGCGGAGTCCATCACGACGCTGCTGGGTTCCACGGCACGGGAATTAACGCTGCGCATCAAGTGAAGTTTTGCGAGAACGCCCTTTGCGGCTGTCACATGGAAGCCGGGGACAGCAACCGGCTGCGCCGAATGATTGGCATGCAGGAAGTCGAATTCCGGCAGTTCACGATAATTGATTCAGTCACGCGCCGGCGCCTTCGCTTTTGCGAGGTGTGCGCCAACGCTGTGGCCATGGCGAACGAACAACCAAAACATGAGACCGACAAACGAAAAGAAGGACACAACCATAACGGTTGAGGGAATAGGCCGGTGCAAGCCGGAATTCGGCCGATGCTGGATAGTCACCGAACAGGAAACTAAGCTGGACCTGTCCGGCTGCGGTGCCACGCAGGAAGCCGCCATTGCCGCTCTGCGGCGCAATTACGCGCTGGGAGGGTTCGGAGGGCCGACCACGAAGAAAGGAGCCCATAATGCACGCTGAGACCACCTGCCCAGTCATTGCACGCGCTCTTTATTTAAAGAGGCAGGCGAAAGCCGAACGCGCGGCGCGGGTCCGCCGGCCCTGCCGTCTATTTCCGACACACTTCAGCGAGGAAAGTTTTCTCGCCCGGCTGGAACGTCGCGGCATTGTTTACCTGGGCCGCTTTCAGCGCCGGCTGAAGTGTCTCCTGCGAAATGCGGACCGGTTGTCTGCCGAATATGGGGGCGACGCGTCCGCCGTGGGCCGGATGGTGCAACACGACGCGGCGCGCTGGCAACGCTTACTCGCTATCGTTGAAGGAGTTATAGCAAAACGGACCTTGACGCCGGCCAAAAGGGACTCCCGGCCGAAGCGCATTCAGCGGTTGGCAAAATCGCTGTAATGAAAATTTTTTCGAACCAAAACCAAAATCAAAATGAACCAAAAATTCTATCGTGACCTCCGCGACCTTGTGCTCGAAGCGCATCGTCGCAACCAACAATTCGTGGATGCGGTCTGTGCAAATTGGAACGGCCGTCTCATTGCGACCTGCGGCGAGGCCGACCCCCGTCTCGCGTGTATGCCATCGCTCGACCGCCCTCGTGTCTCTCAACCCCACTCCGACAATGACGTCACCGGACCAACCTGCTAATGAACTTCCAAGAACTGCACGAACTTGTGACCAAACTGAAAACAGAAAATGCGACGAGGGAAACGGCTTTTATCCCGATAGCTCCGGCCGACCTCGGCGCGGGTATCACGAACCCTGGCACGACAGCGCATGGTTCGCCGAATGGAAGCGACTCGCTGGCGTTACCGACGCGAGTGAACCCCTTGGCCATTTATATCCTCGGCCCGATGCGAGGGCATGACCAATACAACTTCCCGGCCTTTTACGAAATGGCCGCGAGACTCAAGAACGCCGGCTACGACCCGGTGAACCCGGCCGAGCTGGACCGCCAGGACGGTTTTCGAATCGAGTCGTTGGCCAAGGACCACGACTTCACGAAATATCCCGACGGCATGGACGCGGAGCAGGTCGTGCGTCGGGACCTGCGCGCCATCCTGTCCTGCGCCGGCTACGTTGCGCTCCCGGGCTACGAAAAGTCTAAGGGTGCGCAAGCGGAGAAGGCTGTTTTCGACTGGCGCTGCGCGAAGCGTTTTGAAGCCGACGCTCACGGCATGTTTGTGCAGGTGCCCAACGACAAGCCGCCCACGGTTTCGTCCAACCCCAAGGACATTGCCGGCACCAAGAAGCCACCACTGCGACTGCTGCCGACCATCGGGCTCGTCTACCTTGCGAAAGTAATGGCCCTCGGCGCGAAAAAATATGGGCCTTGGAATTGGCGAGACGCCGCGGTGCGCGCAACGGTCTACGACGAGGCTGCCTTACGGCACCTGTTCGCCGTGCTCGATGGGCAGGACCTTGACGAGGAGTCCGGCCTGCCGCACGAGGCCCATATAATGGCGTGCATGGCAATCAAGCTTGACGCCAAGGCGTGTGGCAAGCTTATCGACGACCGAAACAAAAGCGGCAACGTTGCTCCGCTGCTGAAACAACTTACCGAAAAAAGCTGATGAAAGCGGCATGGTCACGAATCAAATTTTTCTATCGTCACTTCGGCATCCCGAATCCGAAAGAGTTGCTCATGCTGCTCTGGCCCAGCCAGTGGCTCTCGGAAAAGCTGTGGCCCCGTTGGGACCCCTACGCTCACAACGCGAAGGTGGCGCCGGCACCCAAGGCCGGTATCTACAGCGCGGAGCACGGCATCACCCGCTGCGCGGACGGCCGCGTGGTGCATGGCAAAATCCACGTTCCTGGCGCATGAAGGACTACGTCGAAGACATCCTGTGCGACTTCGCGCACCTTTTCGGTCTGCCCTTGAAGAAGGTTGGCTGGCTCGGGCCGCGCCGGAAGTTTTTCGGGGACTGCAAAAATGGGCGCATTCGAATCCAGCTTCGGCGCCATGGCTACCGCATCTATCCGTATCACCTCATTGACACCTTGTCGCACGAGCTGGCACACCTGCGATACCCGAACCACAAGCGAGAATGGTTCGAGCTGCACCTTCGAATTTTGACGGAGATGAATCGCCGCGGAGTGTATGAGGCACTTCGCAATTATATGTCTTGACAAAACTGCCTCTGCCGCCACTTCTTTCTATGAAAGAACGTGAAGACATTTTTAGCTTTGCTCCTGGCGGCGGGGACACTCCTGGCCGACGACCCTCCTTCTCCCATCCTCTGCAATGTGCCGCGAGCGCCGCAAGACTCGCCCCTGTATATGACCTGGGAGGAAGCGGAATCTCTGCTGGGCAAAAAGGTCAACTGGTGCCCGCCGGACCCCAATCCGTATCTGCTGGGGCCGGAGGACGGAACTTACATGACCCTGACCCAAGCGGAAATCGAGGACCTCGTGAAGTTTTGGGCGGCGCGCAAGGAAATGTTTCCGTGGATAGAGGAGGTCTTCGATTGCGACGACAAAGCAACCGAATTCAAATACCTCGCGTCCTGCTGGTCCGTGCGTCATTGGCATGGCGAGCTGCCCGGCGCGCTCGTAGGCAAGGCCTACGTGAAGCTGGACGGGCCTTACTCGCTCTTTCGCGACGACGAGCCGTGGGTGACCGGGCTCCACGTTATAATTTTCATCGTCCGCAACGACGGCGAGGTGTTCTTCTTCGAACCACAGACGGCAAAATTCGCACCGGTTGCGTCCTTTATTTATGAAGGGTCAATCGAAGTCATCCGACTCGAATACTGACCCATCGGGGCTGACCTCCGCGCAAACCCGACGAATTAAAAATGCCCTGGCCAATGGCTGGCGTTGGAATGGTCGCGCTTATGTTCGTGGTGACCAAATCGTGCGACGATGGCAGGACTTGCCCGATTGTCCCGAACAATTCGAACTTCCTCTTTGATTATGTGGCCTTGTATGCAATATCGCGCACACGCGCGACTGAACCCCGCCTGGGTGGCGCTGGGGAAGCGCGGGGGCTATTGGGAATGTTACACAGATTGGGAATGTTACACAGATGCCTGCGGCGTCATGCAATGGTTTTATGTTCCGAAGAGGGACAGCGAATACGACGGGGTCACATTTGGTTTGACCCCGAAGAAAGGTGGTGAAAAATCATGCCAGTAAAAATCAGCAAGAACAAAGGCGGCTCTTACTCCGTCCGGACTCCCGGCGGCGTTAAAGCCAAGCACACGACCAAGGCAAAAGCCAAGGCGCAGGAACGCCTGTTGAACGCGGTTGAACACAACCCGGACTTTCATCCTCGGCACGAGAAGATGAAGAAAAGAGTGATGGGCTCTTAACATTTCCGGAAAAGTCTCCACTGGTTAGAGTGAGAGATATGCCTGAGACGAAGCAACACCATTGTTACTCCCCGAGCACGTTACAAGCCCGCGAAGCTTGTCCGTGCTGGATGCCCACTGGTGGAACCAACACGGCGGCAGAAGCAGGCACACGCCAGCACGAGGCTGCCGAAACAAGGATGGATGACCCGCGGCTGTCTGATGCCCAGGCAGCCGCGGTTGCTCAATGTGTGCTTTTCTGTGACGACCTCGCGAAAAAATTCCCCGGTTGCGCCGTCCTCCGTGAGCAATATCTACCAGTAGATGACGAGAAAATTATTGCGCCGGACGGCACTGTTTTCGATGGCACGACAGCCGGCTTCGCGGACTTCTCGCTCGTGACCGCGGACGGCCTGCACGGCGAAATCGTAGACTTCAAGATGGGTCAACATGCTGTGGAGTCTGCGGACAACAATCTCCAGGGCTTGGCCTATGCGCTCGGCCTACTCAAACGTTTTCCAACGCTGCAAGACTGCAGTGTGACTTTTATTCTTCCGCATCGAGATGAACTCGACTCGCACACAATCGACCTGAGTAGTGCTGATGCTTTATTGCTGCGCATAAAAACAGTCGTGCACAGGGCGGTCCAGGCTAATCGTGCGGGAGACTTTTTGATGGCATCGCCCAGCGTGTCCGCATGTTCATTCTGCGGACAGCTGGGGCGGTGCCCGAAGGTCGCGGAACTTGCCCTTCGAGTGGGTCGTAAATATAGGCCCATTGATATCCCGGACTCTTTGACTCCCTCGCTGATGCAAGACCCCCGAATGGTTGGCCTTGGGCTTCAAGTCGCGCAAGTCCTGAAAGCATGGAGCGAGGCGTATCGTGCGCAGGCAACGAATAAGGCAATCATGGAGGATGGTTTTCTTCCCGAGGGTTACCGACTTGTTTCGGCTACGCGTCGTTCGGTTCGCAGCGCGGCGGGGCTGGTGGAAGTCGCCAAGCGGTATCTTCCCGAGGATAAATGGCCCCTGTTGATGGCGCTCTTTGAAATTCCAATCGGGCCAGTTGAATCCTTAATTTCGGTCGAGGCGCCCCGCGGTTCAAAGGAGGATACGGTTGAGCAGTTCGGTAAGGACCTTCTGGAGGCCGGAGCCGTGGATGAGTCTGAACCTTTCGCGTATTTGAAAATGGACACGCGAGGAAAGCGGAAATGAAATCGCGCCGAACCTATCACCGCGGATACCGTCGGAAAAATCCGGCGAAGTTCAAGGCCTATCGGTCACGTCTAATTCAAAGAAATAAGGCGATGGTCAACGCCATTAAAGAAGCATCTCCATGCGCGGATTGCGGGCAATTTTTCCCGGCCGTGTGCATGGACTTTGACCACTTGCGGGACAAGTCCTGGTCAATAAGTGACCGCGTAAAAACAATGACGGGACTCTCCCGGTTAAAAGAAGAAATTTCAAAGTGCGAAATTGTGTGTGCTTGTTGCCACCGCCTTCGCACGGCGAATCGTAGAAAACAAACCAAAACCAAAAACCAAAATGAGTGACACCGTTAGTTTCGTTCGTGATGGGGTCGAAGACTCCACGACTCCGGTAACCCCGGAACCCGCACCGTCGGCGGCTGAACCGACCGGCAACGAAGTGGCGCGCCCGGCGCAGTCCAGCTACTTCGACGAGGACGCAATTCGCTACGAGGACATCGCTTTTCCCCGGCTGAACATTATCCAGTTCGTCGGCAAACTGATGGCTGAAGGCGGGTTCACCCCCGGCAGCGTGACGCTGGCCGGCGAGCAGGAAATCCTCCCCGCGCCCATCAAGGACGAGGAGCAGCCCGCGCCGCTATCGCTCACCGTGCTCGGTTTTCGCCCGCTGCAATACGCGGAGAAACTGGCCGGCGGGAAACAAGGCCGTCTTTTCAACAGCGAGAATGACGTTGTGAAAAACAACGGCACGCTGAACTGGAAAGAATGGGACGCGTCCAAGGCCAGCGGCAAGCCGCTCGCCTACTTCCAGACCCTGGCCACTGCCTTAGTGCTGGTGGAAAAACCTGCGGACTTCGCCGACCCGGACCAATACGTTTTCCCGTATTCGTTCCAGCCGGACGAGAATACTCCTCCCCGTTACTTCGCGCTCGCACTCTGGGGCATGAAGGGCAGCGCCTATACCAAGGGAGCGAAAGTCATCCGCACCCAACGGGCTTGCGGTTCCCTGCGCAAGACCTACCTCGCGCACGCCTGGACGCTCACCACGAAGAAGGAGAGCAAGGACGACAACTATTATTTCGTGCCCAAGCTTCGGCCTTCGGCGCGTAATAGCGACCTGTTCCAGACGTTCCTGAAATCAATCATCGGCGCCTAAGGGCTCCGTTCGCCACGGGCGGACCGGGGGTTCGTTCTTCCCCTCGGTCCGCTTTTTCGTTGTTTGACAAAAGAACGACCGTGTGCGAGATTGGCGGCGTGAAACCGAGGCCAATCAAGATTCGTAAGACGTGGGGAAACCTGCGTCCGGTAACCAAAGTCAAACCCTCGGCCAAGGCGTATAGCCGGGCCGAAAACAAGAAGAACACACATGGCGAATAAGAACAGCACGAGACGGAAAGAAGCCGCGCGCGATGCCTTCGGGCGTCTCAAGCAGCAACGCCGGTCTTTGCCGGCAGATGAAGCCCAGGCCGAGCATGTGGGCGCCAAGCCCCGCAAAACCAAATACGCAAAAGTCGGTGCCTCCGGCCCGGCAATCGCGAAGAAACTCGGACACCACATCAATCCCGAACACCAATCACCCCGATGAACATTTTCGAATTCAAGTTCGTTCAACCGCAATATACCACCGGCCCCGCGCCGTCTATTAAGTGCCTGTTGGCCACGGCTGAGGCGTCATCGCCGGAGACCGTCGTCGCCGCGACCATTGAAGAGGCGCTGCTGGTTTTCAAGCGGAATCGGCCGGGCTGCAGCATTATTTCAATCGTCTACCGCGGACCCGCACTCACATGAGAATCCTCGCTGCCATTTTTTTCGGGGCCGCGCTTTTCATCTGGGCGTGTGGCGAAGGTCCCGCGGCGCTCTTGATGTTCTGCGCCGCCGGCGTCATTTACTTGTGTTGCAACCATGAGTGACCTAATCATCGAGAGCCATTGCCGGGAGTATCTCCTGCTGTGCTCCAAAACCAACCGCGCGGACAAATTCAAGCGCGTGTCAAAAGAAACCATTAACGAGGTAGAAGCAATGGTGGACACCGTCATTCGGCAAATCGAATCGAAGGTGCCCACACCGTTGCACGACCTGCCGCCGTGCCCTGAGGCTTTGCGCTGCACTACCGGCTACGCGCTGGAGAAGTGCCGCGACCGCCTCGAAATCGCGGTCCGAAAAATCATGGCCAACAAGGTCCAACATACGCCGTCTTGCGGCGTCACCCTATGAACCGACTGACCTACTACCAGCTGCGCATCGGAGGATTGACCTATTTCGGTTTTTCCATTCTCAACCAAGAAATTTTTTCGTTCGGCCCGACTAACACCGGGCACGAATACATGAAGGAACATGGGATGACGTTGGACAACCTTAGTCAAGTTTACACAGCCGGCGGCGTCTTGAGGTTCGCTTCGGAACACCGCTTCTGCATTCATCCCTGCCGGGAACGCACTTAACATTCTGCAAAATCCCTCCACTGGTATTAGCAGAATGAAATCCGCTGCGCAATACTCCAAGGAATGGCGCGAGAGGAATCGCAAGAAGGCTCGTCGGGGTTCGCGTCAAAACCAAGTTAAGCATTATGCCCGCCGGAGAAGGATAATCGACGAGCTTAAAAAAGACCCATGCGTGGACTGCGGAAAAACATTTCATCCCGCCTGCATGGAGTTTGACCATGTGCGGGGGCGAAAGCGGTTTTGTGTGGCCCAAGGTTGGAGCCACTCGTTGAAAAAGCTTTTTGCCGAGATAGCCAAATGTGACCTTGTGTGTGCCTGTTGTCACCGGCTTCGAACATGGAAAAGAAAGGCGGCGAAAGGCCGTCCACGAAAAGTATGAAAAGTATCGCAGTAGACTTCGAAACCTATTACGCCACCAAGCTGGATTATAGCATTCAGGACTTGGGGGCAGAAAGATACGTCAGAGACGACCGTTTTGACCCTTACCTGATATCGGTCTGTGACGGGAAAAATTGCTGGGCCGGAAAACCGGCGGACTTCAACTGGGGCGCGCTCGAAAACCAAGTTTTGGTTTCGCACAATGCTCAGTTCGATAGGACGGTTTACAACGAGATGGTGAAACGGGGCTGGGCGCCACAGGTGAAATTTTCTGCGTGGCATTGTTCAGCCAATCTTTCCAGTTACCTCTGCAACCGTCGCGCGCTCGACGACGCCTGCCAGTTTTTGCTCGGCATCACGCTCGACAAGTCCACGCGCAACGACGCGAATGGGAAAACATCGGACCAGTTGCGCGAAGACAAGGCTGGACGGGAGCGCATGCTGGCTTATGCGCGCAGCGACGCGTTTCATTGCTGGCAACTCTGGGACAAGTTTGGGCACCTGTGGCCGGAGCATGAGCGGCAGTTGTCGAACCTCACCATCGAGCAGGGCATGCGGGGCGTGCAAATCGACACGGAATTGCTGAATGAATACCTGCGCATCACCGACACGATGATGATAGTCGCCCTGCACGCGTTGCCCTGGGTGTCTGCCGGCGCCAAGCCGACGAGCCCCAAGGCCATGGCCGAGGCCTGCCGCAAGGAAAACATCCCCTGCCCGCCGGTCAAGTCTAAGGAAGGCGTGGGCGCGTTCGAGAAGTGGGAGGCCGAATACGCGCCGCGGTTCCCGTGGATACAGGCCGTCATCGCGTATCGGCAGCTGAACAAGTTTCACGGCACGCTGAAGACCATCAAGACCCGTCTGAAAGACGACGGCACGTTACCCTTCGGCCTGAAGTATTTTGGCGCGCACACCGGGCGCTGGTCCGGCGACGCGGGGCTGAACTTCCAGAATTTTCGAAAGGTGCCCATCTATGCAACCGCTGAAGGCGGGCTGACTGAAGACAAGAACCTCGCCGTGCACGCGCTCGACGTGCGCCGCCTCATTATTCCCCGCCCTGACGCTGTATGAAGATGATAGTTTCCGACCTCTCGCAAATTGAACCCCGCGTTCTCGCATGGCTGGTCAAAGACAAGGTGGCCCTAGCAGCCATGGCCGCGGGTGACTCGCCATACGTCGCGCACGCCAAGGCGTCCATGGATTGGAATCCTGGCAGCCCTCGATGGGTGAAGGGTGACCTGAAAAAGGAGGACCCCATCAAATACGCCCTGGCCAAGGTTCGTATTCTCGGGCTGGGTTACGGCGCCGGCTGGCGCAAGTTCATCACCATGGCGCAGTCCATGGCTGGCCTGGATATCACCGCGGGGGACCCCGAATGGGAACCCGCGCTGACGCGCGACGGGGACCCCGTCATCAACGCGGACGGCACTCAGAAAATGGTTTCGGGCTACGGTCAAAACTCCCGGCGCATCGTCAAGGACTATCGGGACAGCAACCCCGGCGTGACTGGCCTCTGGCGCCGCCTGGACGAGGACTTCAAGAGTGCGGTGGGCGGCGACTTCAAACTGCAATTGCCTTCGGGCCGAGTGATGACGTATAAGGACGTCCGGTCCGAATGGAAGTTGGTGCCGGTGACCGATGACGACTCCAACATCAGCGCGCGACGTCCCGGCGACGACACGCCGCTCGGGTTCAAGCGCAAGCTGTGTTTCACCGCCGACGTCGGCGGCATGCGGTCCACCCTGTATGGCGGGCTGCTTACAGAAAACCTCGTGCAGGCGACCGCACGCGATGTTTTTGCTTTTCACCTTTTGAAATTACATGAAACTCCGGGTATACACGTCCTTTGGTCGATACACGACGAAGTCGTCTGTGAATGTGCGTCTCACATTTCAGCTCGGGATGTTCAGAATATCATGTCCATTACTCCCCCGTGGCTGGCTGGGTGTCCTGTTACGGCGGAAGCCAAAGAAGTTCCCTGTTACGAAAAATGAAAATTCTTCCCATCTCCGGCGGTCAACAAGTTCTCTTGGATGATGGCGACTTTGAAGCGTTGTCGAAATTCAGGTGGACCGCACAAAAGCGAAAGCACACCTTTCACGCGGCGCGATATGAAGGAAAGAAGTATGTCTACATGCACCGACTTCTCGTCTCAGCGGGTCCCGGAGAACAAGTAGACCACAAGGACGGCAATGGATTGAACAACCAGCGTGACAATCTGCGCGTGGCTACACGCGCGCAGAATCAAATGGGCTATCGACATGACTGCGTGCAGCGGGGGTCCCGCGGGGTTTACTGGCACAAGGCAGCGAAAAAGTGGATGGCCCGGTTGGTGCACAATCAAAAAGGTGTTTATCTCGGACTGTTTAACAACAAGGCCGACGCGCAGCAAGCCTACAACGAAGCAAGCCAGCGGCTCTTTGGCGACTTCGCCCAAAGGAATTTTCGATGAATCAAATAAAGTGCTTCGCGCTGCGGAACCTTTGTAGCCACGAAATTACGGAGTGCCTGCCGTGGGAATATCCGGCGGACAACCTCGCCAAGGTTCCGCCGGACTGTTTCGCGGATAAAAAGCTGCGCGACAAGTGGGCGAACACCCCGGCCACAGTCCACCAGATGTATTCGGGTATTGCAGGCTTGAACCCGAACCTGCGCATCAACAAGGAAAACCCCGCGCACGAGTGTCAGGTGGTCCCCATCGACGTGGACTGCAAGCTGACGCGCGCAGAGCTGGACGGCGCGCTCGAACGGATGGGCAAGCTGCGGCCGAATTACATTGAAACCACATTCAGCGGTCACTTCCGGCTGGTGTGGATACTCGGGCGACCCATCAACTTTTTGGGCCGCGCTGAGTATGCGAAGTTCCTGCTTGGGAAGCTGCACGAGCTGATACCGTATCGGCAGGTGCCGAACATCGACGAGGGCGCGGTGGAGTCCTGCACGCGCTATTATACCAACGGCTGCCGGTGGGAGAAAATCCACGACGAGCCCGTGCCGGCGGACTTGGTCCTCGGCTGGGAAATGGCCTGCTCGAAAAAGTTTTCATTCCAGGGTCCCGAGCTGGTTGAAATCCCGCTCGAAATTGTCGCGCCGCTGCTCAAGGAAAAGTATCCACGCTTCGCGGACTGGGAAGGCGACTTTGTGGTTGACTCCATGGGGCCGACGTTTTGGGAGCCGGAGTCCACGAGTAAAAAATCCGCCATCGCCGACACCAAGGGCATCCGCTCTTTTGCCTCGCACGCGTCGCATCACGCATACATGACCTGGGCCGACTTCTTCGGCGTCCCCTTTGTAAAGGAGTTCCAGACAAAACAGATGGGCGCCGCGGTGGACGGAATCTTTTTCGACAATCACCAGTTCATCTACAAAAATCTCAAGGGGGAATGGATGTTCGACACTACGGACTCCCTGTCCCGCCACTTGCGCGTGGAGCGCGGTATCTCGGACCGCCGGCCAAAGGGCGGTCACTACTCACCCCTGGACGAGGCAATCATTCACATACGTAACCATGGGCAAATTGCCTCGGCAGGCAGCTTTGCCTTCTATCCCAAAGGACTCATGCCATATCAAGGAAAGCGGTTCCTGAACGTGCACACCATCGACGTTCTGCCGCCAGCGCCCGGAACACAAAAGTGGGGAGACAAGTTCCCCTTCATCGCGAAGTTTTATGACGGCTGGCTGACCAGCGGCGACGCGCTTGACTCCTTTATCTCCTACGCGGCGTATGCCTATCGCTGCGCCTACAACCGCGACCCGCAGCCCGGTCCAGTTTCTTACTTCATTGGGCCACCTTGTTGTGGCAAAACTCTGAATACGCGCTATATTATCGGAGCCCTGTTTAACGGATACGCCGAGTGCCAGGACTGGATTATGGGACGCGACTCTTTTAATAGCGAGCTGTGGCAGGTGTTCATTTGGGCATTAGATGATAATTCGCTGGGGCTTGACCAACGCACGCACCGGCTGATGACGGAAATGTTGAAGCGCGCCTGCGCGAATCAGGCCTTCCGCTCGAACGAAAAATACCGCGCCGCGAGTCTGGTGGACTGGGCCGGTCGCATTTTGGCCTCGTGCAACGATGACCCGGACAGCCTCAGGGCCATCCCGGAAATCGGGATGGGAAACCTGGACAAGCTGAACCTGTTTCGCTGCGTCCCGACCCGCACCGATGGGTTCATTTTCCCGGAGCGGCCGGTCATCATCAAAACGCTGGCGAGGGAGCTGCCCTACTTCGCAAAATATCTCATGGACTACGAAATCCCGGAGCGGTTGCTGACGCCGGAAAAACGCTACGGTCCGAAAGTCTATCACGACCCCTCCGTCATCACCGAAGCGAACCAGTCGTCCCAAGCCGCCGGCATGGGCGAACAGGTGGACGAATGGATGCGAATCTACTTCACCGAAAAGCATCCGTCTCACGACTGCTGGGAAGGCACCGCCTATCAGCTTTTCAAATCGATGATGACGGACTGCAACATGGGCGAAGCTATTGGCCGCACCAGCGCGGACCAGCTGGGCAAAATGCTGCCCGTTTTAGCCATGAAGGGTTTCGACATCAAGGTCCAGGGGAATGACCTTCGCCGGCTTTTCACAATTTGCCGCGGGCGACGTTATCCGAAGAACGGAGCGAAACCCGTGGCGGAAACCAAAGACAACCCATACACCAAGCAATGAACTTCACCTTCATGGGCGTGGAAATTCCAACACCGAAAGAGACGGAGGACTTCTCTTCTCGGTTTGGAAGCTGCATGCCGCTACACCCTCACTATTTCAACGTGAACGACACAACCAACTACTACGGACCTGGGACGGACCTGAAATTCAAACTTCTGACCGCCGAGGAAGAAACTCAACTGTTCAACTCCGCAAAGGGCTGCCGCGGCCAAAAGGCCGACGACGCCCGCGAGTTTATCATCACGAACCACCTGCTGTTCGCGATGACCTACGCGCGCAAGCTGGTCCGCGGAAAGCTGCCGGACAACGAAGTCGTGAGTGCGGCGAACTTCGGCCTGATGAAGGCTTTTGAGGCATTCGACCACAAGCGCGGCACCCGGTTTGCGGCTTACGCCAAGCCCTACATTCAGTCCGAAATCAAGTCTCTGTGGCGGTCCAAGGATATCGTGGACTACCACGGGAACTACCCGGACGACGAAGCTGGGGAAACGCTCTTGTTGCTGGACGAGGACGAGGGCGTGGTGCAGCCGGACGTGGAAGGCGACAGCAAGGAGTTAATCCTGCGGTGCCTGGAGCAGTCCAAGCGCGTGCTGACCGCCAAGGAAGCGAAAGTCTTGCGCATGTTTTACGAACAGGACCTGAACCTCCGCGAAATCGGCGACACGCTCGGCATTACGCGGGCGCGCGTGCATCAAATTCATAATGGAGCAGTCGAAAAGTTGCGTCGCGCGTTCAAGAAGGCCGGCGTGGACGAAAGGGGTGAGGTTTAGTTTTATGAGCTGCGTGGTGTTTATTCCGTTAACCCACGGTCAAGTGACCGTGGTGGACTTCGCGGACTTCGAACGGGTGCGCGGCTATACATGGTATACGGTGGCAAAGGGAGGACGAAAATATGCAAGACGGAGCCGCTCTGATGGCCCGGCGGTCTATCTCCATCACGAAGTCATGGGCAAGCGCCAGGGCCTGCACCTGGACCATGTGGACGGGGATGGTCTAAATAACTGCCGGCTCAACCTGCGGTTTCTGACTCCCGCCCTTAATCAGGCCAACCGCTCTCGGCTCAACAGAAATAATACGTCGGGGTTTCGGGGGGTTACCTTTTCTGCGCACAGAAAAATCTTCATCGCGCAAATCGCGGTGGGCCGGAAAGGGATATTTTTGGGTCATTTCACTTGTCCTGTGGAGGCGGCGCGCGTCCGGGACATGGCCGCAAAAAAGTATTTTGGTAGCGCCGCGGCTCTTAATTTTCCATGAACATCTTAGCTTTAGATTTGGGCACGAAGACCGGCTGGGCCAACAAACTTGCAATCGGCCCGTGCCACGCGGTCAAGGCCGGCACCTGGGACTTCACGCAGAAGAAAAAATCGAGTTGCTGCATCATCGACCAGCGGCTCGTTCTTTTGCGTAACGAGCTGCGCGACTTTTACGGCAGTTCGGGCATCGACCTGCTGGCATACGAGGACGTGAAGTTCGTCCGGTCCCAGGCCCAGGCGCACCTTTGGTCCGGCTTCAGGGCCATCCTGTGGCTTTTTGCGTATGACACCGGAACCCCGATAATCTGCTGCCCCGTTCAGACGCTGAAAAAGTTTGCCACGGGTCACGGGAACGCGGACAAGGACGCGATGGCCCTGGCTTACTACGAGAAGACCGGGTGCCGGCCAGACCAAGCGCCGCTGGACGACAATGCCATCGACGCGTGGCACCTGCTGCACTGGGCCGAGGCACAATTCTCCTCTTAACATTTCGGGAAAAACCTGCACTGGTATAAGTAGATGAATGACTCCGCGCCTATGCTTGTGTCGAACCGGGAGACCGTCGCCACAGCACAAGTCCACACGTTGCTGCACATCACGAACGCATTGCAGGCCTATCTGCTAGGCTCGCATCGGGAGTTCGACCCGTCCAGCCCGCACCCCGAGCTGGACGGCGGTGCGCTCGCCGCGGCGACGGTAACCTTCTGCAACGCTTGCAAGCGACTCGATGAACTGCTCGCGGACGCGTCCCGGTGGAACCTCGACAAGACGAATGAACTCTACAGCTCGTTGGTCAAGACCCAGGCCAAACAACAGCGGCTGTTGGCTGCGCAGACAAAAGTCGCGGAGAATGCCCTGCTCCCCAGCACGCAACTCAAGCCGTCCATTTTCCAGCACGGCGGAATTTTCCTCGCCATTTACGGCGACCCGGCAATCGCGTCGGGACACCTTGTAGGGCGAGGCCACACGCCAGAGGCAGCCCTGCACGACTTCAATCTGGCATTTAAGCGTCTGGCGAACGACCAATTTAGGGTCGAAGTCGAGCAAGACGAGACCCCCAACCCAAAGAAGAACAAATCAAAGTGAACTGGACCGCCTTAGAAATCGAAGCCCTTCGCGACGGCGTCAGCAAAGGTCAGAGTGATGCTTATCTCGCAAGTGTTTTCCATTGCAGCGAACCGGCCATCCGGCGCGCTCGCCAGCGTTTTGCGCCGGAGAGCGTGAAGTATCGCCGTCAGCTGCCGCCAGCCGTGCCGGCTGTGCCGACCACGTTCGAGCAGGACAAAGCACGCAAGTCGGACGAGTTTTGGAAGCGCGAATACAAGGTCCTCGAAAAGAAATACGAACGCGCCGTGGCTCATGCGGCCGTGTCCGAACAGCTGGTGGAGCTGGCCCGAGAAATCGCGCCAGTGTCGTATAGCCCGCTTCCCGCGGTCATCCCGTCAAAGGTTGGGTCCGACTGCTCTCAGTCTGCGGTTCTGTTGCTGAGCGACACGCACGTCGGGCAGGTTATCACGCCTGACCAGACCCTGGGGTTTGGCGGGTATGACCTGGATGTTTTCCTGGCGCGCCTCAAGACCGTGGAAACCGCTATCACGTCCATTGTCACCAAACACACCACGACGAAAGTGGACGAGCTGGTAATCTGTTTCGGCGGTGACCTTATCCACGGCGCGTTGAACCACGGAGCTGAAGCCGCGCAAAAGATGACGCTGTTCGAACAATGCTATGCGGCCGGCCACGCGTTCGGTCAGTTCATCCGGAACGTCGCGCCGGTATTCCCATCGGTGCGCATTGTCGGAACGGTGGGCAACCATCCGCGGTTCGCCAATCAGAAACGCATGCCCACGGAAAACCGCTACTCGAACCTGGATATGTTTTGTCTGGCTTACACCGAAGCCCTGACCAGCGGCATCACGAACGCGAAGTGGACCCTGGACCGGCAGCCCTCGGCCCTGTTCGAGGTGCAGGGGTTCCTCTTCCAGTTGCTTCATGGCGACACGCTCCGTGGCGGTGACCGTGCGCTGGGCATTCCCAACCACGCGGTGGGCCGGCACATTTCCAGCACCACGCAGCTGTTCACCAAGCACGGGCAACGCGCTCCGGACTACTATCTGTGTGGTCACCTGCACCGGGACATTGTGCTGCCGCATGCCAAAGGCAAGTTCATCGTCAACGGCGGCTTCCCCGGCATTGACGGCTACGCTCTGGCCGAGGGCTTCTCGCCCGTGGACCCCTCACAAACGTTTTTCCTCATGCACCCAAAATATGGGCAGACCGCCAGCTATAGCCTTTCGCTGAAGTTCGCCGAAGTCACCGAAACGCGGCCCTACGCTTTGCCGGGAATATAATTTGACAGAACAAACCCCCTGTCGTAACCTACAGACATAATGAAGCAAATCATTACACTCATGCTGGCGGCGCTGGTTTTAGCGTCGGTTACTCCTGCCAAGGCTGGCACCAAAATCATCGGTGAAATCAACGGTTTGAAGGTCGTCCGCATCAAGACGGCCGGCGTTTTCGCGCCCAGCACGACGACCATCGTGGTGTTCGACCCGAAGAAGCCCGGCACCATCGAAGGCGTGCTGAACCAGACCGGCGGTCCCGGGTTCGTTCCCGCGGTTGCCAACGCTGGCGGCATTGCCGGCGGCGCGGCGTTGCTTCGCCCGGCCCGTTCGAACACCAACGTCGAACAGTCCGGCGGCGGAAGCGGCGCGGTGAATGTGACCACGGGTCCCGTCAACAACTCCACCACGGTCAACGACGCTGGTTCCCATAACCACCACAATAACTAACATGAGCGACCAGTTCATCAAGGAACTCCACCACATCGGCACCCGCACCGCGGTCCTCGGACCGGAGCTGCAGGCGCAGCTGGCCGAGTCCTTTCGTTGCTTCTCAACGAAGGACAAAAACATCGCGCGCGAGGAGCTGTTCAAGGACCTCGTTCGCATCGCCGAACAGCTGGGCGCGGCAATCGGTTTGTTGAAGAAAACCATCAGCATCCCGGAGGGGTTCTACGCGCTGCCGCTGAATGGCGGCACCGTGAACTTCAAGCTGAACGACCTGCACCGCCAGCTGGTGGATGCGGCTGCCACACTCACGGACGCGGGCGGGTTGTTATACCCTGAAGCGGCCGAAACGTCTAAGTGCGAGTCTGAAGGACAGTAGGACCACACTACGCGGGCTACGGACGGCCCGCGCGATTCAAATGAACTTATATCAAGAATACAAAATTCACGCTGAGAGCAAATTCGGCGACTTGAACGTCGGTCAGGCCTTTTCCACTTCCGACAACGGTCGCGTGTTTATGAAACTGTGCGGGCGCCCGGCCCTGGACGTCGGACGCAAGGACCATTATTTCGAGTGCGGGGTGAATGCGTGGTCTTTCGACCGCGATGCCCTTTACCACTTCCCAGATGATACGGTCGTCTACCTCGTCGATGCAACCCTGCGCTTCGCCTTCGTGGCCGGGAGGGATGCGGAGTGAAAAAGCACCTCGTTTTAATCTGGCTGGCTTCCCTCCTGTTCGCCTGGACCGCGCTCGCCTCACCCCTGCCGTCGTTCAAGCAAATCCCGAACTACATGACGCCAGACCAGTGCGACCCATTCAGCGCGTCCGCCACCGCGTTCTTGCGCGCCCAGGGCATCCCGGCGCACCGCATCATTTACGGCTGGTCGCAATACGGCGGCGCCCGCGGCTATCACGCTGCCGTTCTGTTCAAATGGGAAGGCCGGCTTTATTACATGGACAACCAACGCACTCGGGCGTGCCGCGTGGACGGCAAAACCGAACTGGGTTGCGTGAACTGCGTTGCGGGCGCCTTCGGCAGGTTCCTGTGGATGACGAGCGAGGACGGCCCGGTTCGTCGGGAACCGCGGAAAATCGCTGACCTTTTCCCCGATGAAAATTAGTGAAGTAATCGCGGAGCTGGAAAATCTCAAGGCTCAATACGGAGACGTCCCGATGGTCGTTCGTCGTTATGACCAGGGCCATTATGGCTGGGAAGAGGCCGGCGAGGTTTGCATCGGGAGGCATTACTTCCAGCATCACGAAGACGGTGGAAGTTTCGAAGACGTTTCTGCTGCACTGACCACATGAAGCCCCGCTACGAGAAAAATACTACCCGGTTCAAGTTTTGGTGTCACGCTCACCGACGCTGGGCAACTTACTGGCTATATCGCGAAGGCATGAGCCCGGCCCCGCACTGTGAGCCCGGCCTAGGCGGAATTACCTTGCCGTGTTCTTGTGAATTGCGACCTTATGGCACCCCTCCGGCTACATATTTTGGGTCTTCCTAACGCGCCGGTCACTCGGGACGATGCGTTTTCCCTCTGTGGGTTCTCCGCGGCCGGCGGACGGTTCTGCCGGATGATGAAGGACCTCGGGCATCACGTCACGTTTTACGGGGCCGCGGGCTCCGATATTCCGTGCGACGAGTTCGTTCCCATAATCGCCGACGACGTGCGGAAAAAACTCCTGGGGAAGTCCGCTTACCAGCACGCCCGCATCGATTACAAGACCGCACTCTTTCAAGTCTCCAATGCGAACGCAATTCGCGAAATTCAGGCCCGCCAACAGCACAAGGACATGCTGTTGACCATCGGCGGGCTGGCGCAGAAACCAATTTTTGACGCGTGCCTGAACCTGGAGCAACGGCAAATGCTCGGCGTGGAATATTCTATTGGCTACGTCGGCAACTTCGCTCCCTGCCGGGTGTTCGAGAGCCATGCGTGGAGACATGTCGCCTATGGCGCCCAGAACATTCTCAACGGTCGTTTTTTCGATACTGTCATCCCGGTGTTTTTTGATACAAACCGGTTCCCCTTTTGTGACCGGCACGAAGATTATTGCCTGTTCGTCGGGCGCCTCATATATGAGAAGGGCGTGGGGATTGCCTGCCAAGCGGCCACGGCGGCGGGGGTGAAGTTGAAAATCATCGGGCACGATGCGAACGCCATGCCGCCGGCCGGCGGTCACGAGTTCCTCGGGCCGGTGAGTTGGCAGGTCCGGAATCAACTCATGGCGCGGGCCAAGGCTGTATTTTGCCCAACTCTATATTTGGAGCCATTCGGGTGTGTTGCAGTGGAGGCCCAGCTTTGTGGCACTCCGGTTATTTCCACGCCTTGGGGCGGAATGATAGAAACGGTCGAGCACGGAAGGACTGGCTTTCATTGCACCATGCTGGGTGAATTTGTGCAGGCTGTTCGAGACGTTGAAACACTGGACCGGCGATACATCCGGAACAGAGCAATCCGGGAGTATTCAATGGAGACCATCAAACACAGATATGAGACTTATTTTCGGCGGCTGGAAACTCTTTGGAACCGAGGCTGGGAAACGTTATGAGTGATGCGATTGTTTTTCTACCCCTGACGCAAGGGAAGGTGGCCATTATCGACTTCGCCGATTTTGAGCTTGTCGGCCGGTTCAAATGGCATGCGGTGCGTTGTGGGTGGCGGCTGTTTTATGCATCCCGACGGATAGGCAAAAAGCACGTATATTTGCATCAAACCCTTTTAGGGCACCCGGGGGTTGACCATGTCAACGGGGACGGGCTGGACAACCGGCGGGATAATCTTCGACCCGCCGCTCCATGTCAAAACAACCGGGCATTCAGGCGAAAAACCCCGGGCGCTACAAGCAGGTTCCGAGGTGTATTTTGGCATCCCCCGGCCGGCAAATGGAAGGTAAAGATTGCGAGGAAACACCTCGGACTTTTCGAATCTGAAGAAGACGCTGCCAGGGCGTATGACGCCGCGGCCCTGGCCGCCGGCTTCTTCCCTGAAGCCCTAAATTTCCCGCCTCCGGCTACACGACCGGAGTTGATATCGCATTGAGAATGCGACCCCGGCCCGGAGCCGGCCCGCTGGTGGGTCCCCCTGGGACTAGATTGGCCACCCGCGCGCTCATGGCGCGCTTCTGGGCGCCCGCGGGTAGCGGGGGGACCTCAGACCCTACCGGAGGTGCGCTCGCCCCGCCTGGGGCAGCCTGCGCAGCGGGCGCCCCCTCCCCGTCGGTGGGTTGAGCGTCGTTTCGGGCCTGCTCGAAGGACTGCAGCAACTGGTCAAATGGGACGGCCACGGAGTCGAGCTGGCCGGACTTATCGGCCTGGACAATTTCGTCCGGTTTAATGGCTAACCCATTGAACATGATGAAATTACCGGGCTTCGACTCGGACTTGAAAGCAGCGAATCCGGCCTTCTTCAGCGCCTCGGCGTTTTTCGAAAGTGTTTCAATCTCAGGCGTTTTCGACTTGAGCGGCGCGTAGGTGGCCGGCGGGGAACCCTGCAAAAGCGCGTTCATGGCTGGAATCTTCAGGACGGCCTCAGGCAGCACGGACTTTTCCTCCGGCGCCGGGGCCTCGGGAGCGGGCGCCGCGGCCTGGGGTTCGATGGGTGCCGGCGCGGAGGTGTCGGCGACGGGCTGAATGTCATTGGGACTGACCATAATTAAGAAGTGGGGTGAATGTCTGAGTTGTCAATGGGGCTTTGCGCCTCATCCGGGCTGGTGTCCGACAGGTTGCCGTCGTCATCGCGCGCGGGGAAGTGCCGCTGGGCGCCGGCCACAAGCCGGGCGAGTTCCTCGGGAGTGAGGTCGAAGTCTTCCAAAGTTAGTTCTTTCATGGTGTGGTCTCGGGTAAAACGGCCTTCTTTACTTTACCACCTTTCGGCTTCTTTTCAACCTCTTTCAGCGAGAGGAAGCCCTCGGGTGTTTTGGTCGTCTTCGCGATGAGCGAGTTGTAATCGGACTTCTCCTTGCCGGCGGACTTGACCCAGCCGTTCTTCTCGTAATGGTCCTTCTCCGCGAACCAAAGGATTGCCTGCAGCGCGTCGGCCTGGATTCCGTGCTTGTCGGCGACGTCCTGCATCACGTCCTGGCCGAAGAAAAATTCCGGGTCAGCGATACCCGTCTCGTTGGCGGATTGAATGCGCCAGGGCTTGCCGGATTCCTCATTGGAGAGACGGTGCAACAGACGCATGGCCCACACGTCAATGGTTGCCTTGAAAGACGCACCTGAGAGGTTCCCAGTGAAGTTCGGGGTCTTCGGACCCTCGACACCTTGCAACCAGGAGCGGCCCAGCACGCGAAGCACGGCGCGCGAGTTCATGCCGAACTTTTTCCCCGTCTCCTTCGTCGGAATCAGGTTGTTCGTTTCTTGCCACCAGTTCAGGTAAGCCTGTTTGGTTGGCTCCTCGATGCCCTTCTTTTTGTTCTTGGCTTCCTGGGCCGCGAACTCCTCGGCGGAAAGCTTGCCCGCGTCGCGCTTCGCTACCAGCCGCTCTTGTTTCTCGCGCGTCTTGGCTTCCATGTAATCGGAAATATCTCCGGCGGCATACTTCTGTTTGCCTTCCTGATACTTCTTGAGCATGTCATCGTAGGCGCCCTTCCGGAATTCGTTATACGCAGCAAGCGCGTCCTTGAAGTTCGGGCCGACGAGCTGTTGCGGAGACGTAGCGCCCAACAGTTCGGCGAAAAGTTGCATGTCGTCGCCCAAAAGATTTTTGGCCTTGGCCCGATATTCCGAATACCAAGTCTCGCCGGCATGGACGTCCGGGTTCTTTTTCGCTTCGAGATAAGCAGCGTCAACTTTCGCGGCGAGGTCCTTGCGATACGCTTCTTTTGACCCGGATTTTTCTGCCAAATCCGAGTGAAACAAATCGTAGGGCCGCTTGATTGGTAGTGGTTCGCCGTCCCACTGGGCCATGTAGTCGCCCTTATCGTCCGTCACGAACTGCAACGGGTGCGCCTCGGGGAACTGCTTGGACTTCTCGATTTTGTTCGTGACGTAATCGTTGTATTCCGGCGTCCCGGGTTTCTTTTTCTGCGTGACGTTGGTGTTCTCCGGGGTCAGGTAACCCCCGCGCGCCTGCACCTCGGCTTTGGTCCCGAACGTGGCGTCTTTGACATACACCGTGTTGCCCACAGAGACGGCCTTGCTGCCGCCCGTCACAGGCTCGTCCGTAGCCTTGTCGTAAAAGTAGGAGTGCTTCGTGGGGTTGAATCCGACCGCGGTCCAATCTTCCAGGTCCGCCGGAACTTCCCGGTCCGGATTAAACTTGCCCTCGACAGTCGCAATCGGAAACTTCGCAGCGCCCTCTTTGATTTTGCGGGCGCCCTTCTCGTTGCTGAAAAAGGTTGGGTCATCGAGCGTGACAATCGAATCGTAGCCAATGCGCTTGCCGACTTGACCACCGCTGGCCTTTTCGTGAATCGTCTGCACGAACTTGCCCGTGCGGTTATACGCGGGAATGTCGATGCGGACACCGACGGGAGTGCCGGGGTCCAGGTCACGGTGTTCTCCGACAAAGGGACGCTTGTCCACGGACAGGGCGTCCGTGATTTCTTCGTCCGTCGGAATTTCCGGAACCGGCGTCTCGGTCAGGTTGCCGCCGCGCGCTTCCACGTCAATAGGCTCACCCTTCACAAGTTTTTGAGCCACGTCAGGAAAGTCTTCGGCCCGCAATTTCGATTCCCCGGTTCCGCCAGTGGGAATCAGTTCACTCTTCTCCGCATCCCAGATGGATTCTTGATTGTTGTCGCGCGCGAACTTGATTGCGTTCTCCAAGTGTTCTTTGGGAACCAAAACATTCAAATCAACCGAGGTCAACGGTTCTCCTTTGGGTCCCCGTCGAGCGATGTTAAAAACGCCGAGGGCCACGTTGGGAACGTGCCCAGGAACATCTTTGAAAGAATCAATCAGGTCCTTGTTCGACAGAAGACTCCGCGGGACGTCTCGGCTGCTCAAGGTCACCACGAGCAATGGCTTGCCGGCAATGTCCTTCACTTTTCCGCGACGGTCGAAGGTCTCGCCCGTGCCGTCTTCTCCCTCTTGAATTTTTTTCAACGGCTCCGGCGTGAGAAAAGCCCGGCGTCCAGTGAACTCATTCGCTTCGAGTTCGCCTGTGCGCGCGATGTTGCCCTTATCGGCTGGTTTGAACTGTCCGATTTTGACGGAATGCTCCAGGGCCTGGGCGCGGTCCAAAAATTTTCCGGACTTCGTGTTGAATCCGTCGGTCAGGTAGCCGGACGAATACAAACCTGAAGGGTCAGGGTCCGTCAGGTTCGTGCCTGCGGGCAGGTCTTTGACCTCGCCCTTGCGCGCCGCTTCGTAAAAATTGTCCAAGGCTTCTCCGTGCCACGAGCCGGTGAATACCTGCCCGCCTTTGGTGCGGATGGACGCTTGCTTGATTGCATCGGGCTCGCCTTCGGCCGGCTTTTCCTCGGTCAGGAACCCCTTGCGGGACTCCGGCGTGGCGAATGGCGGTTGACTGTTCGGCCGTGAACGACGCCAACCGGCTGGACCGGCAGCCGAGCCGGAGTCCGTGGCCGCTTCGACAGCTTCTCGGAAAAATTGTGCCTTGGTCGCGTCAGCGGACGCGCGGTCCAAAGCGTCGAAATTGCCAGCACGCACTTCGGCCATGGACGCCTGTGCGGTTTTCACCGCGGCGTCCTGGGCGTCCATCAGCGACTTCAGGTCCGCCGGGTTTTTCAAACCCAACCCCAAGTCATACGCCGAGCCAGTCAGGGTCGCGTTCGGTCCAAATCGGTTCTGCCATTGTTTTGGCGAGTCGTTCACCACCTCGTCGATGGTTTCGCTCACGGGCTTCTCTGTCAAAAATCCCGCGCGCGTGATATCGGTGGAGCCGCCGCGACCGGTCAGCTCTGGCCGGCGTTCTGCCTTCAAAAGGTCCGTCGCATTCAGCCGCTCGACGACCGTGTGCAGGTCGCCCACCGGCATGCCTGCAGCCCGTAGACGGTTGCGCAGGGGGTTGGTTTCCTTGACCTCAACCGCGCCACGACCGCCGGTGACCTTTTCCGGGTAGACCGGAATGTTGACGCCGCCGGTAATGCGCTCGCTGGGCAATCCCTGGGCCGCGCGGATTTCCTGCGCCTTGATGTTCGCTGGGAGTCCCTTGCCAGCACGCGCCGTCACGGGCGGGCCAGTTTCCCTGCCCTGCAAAAGATTAAGCCATTGCTCCTTATCCGCGCCCAGAGGAACGCCCTCGCCCTGTTCGGCGGGGATGGACGCGCCCAGTTTGGCGGGCGGGCGGACGAGTTTTTCACCGCCGCCACGGAACCCGCGGTCCTGGTTATCCCAATATGTGTTCAGGTCCGCCAAAAGCTGGTCTGCGCCAGCGGGAGTCAGCGCGCCCTGGGCATCCGTTTCCCACGGCACGGTCTCGCCGGTCCTTTTCGCCCATTGCACCGCGCGGTCAACGTTGGCCAAAACTTTGTCCGTGCTGCGCGCAATGAGCTGCGGCTCGCCGGACTTCATGGTCTCCCAGCGGGTTGGCCGGAGTTCCTTGGAATGCTGCTCGCGCAAGTCGGGAGGCAACCCCCGGCCGGCTTCAATCTCAGCCTCGCGCTCTGGCTCCGTGGGCTGGAACACCTCAGTAGGCGCACCGGAGTGCTCCACCTTTAGGCCGACTTTTTCGTCCAAGGCTTGGTTGACCGTGTCAACGACGTCGCGGTTGGGCTTGTCCTCGGCCCACTTCATGGCGACCCCGGTATTGGTCACCTCTGCGCGGCGCGCGGATTTATCTGGACGAACCGTCGGTGGAGCCTCTTCTGCGGGTGCCGGCGCGGGAGGGGGCGCAGCCGGTGCCGCTTCGGGTTTGGCCGACGGTTCGAAATTGAGTTCGCCCTGCGCGGCAGGTTCCACGGGCGTCTGGATTTTGACTTCGGACGGCGGGGCCGCGGGTTTCACTTCCTCGGGTGTGACGGTAGCCGCGGCCTCTGGGGCGGCTAGCTTCACTTCGGGAGCTGTGGCCTGCTGTGCGGCGAGACGGTTGCTCTCGCTCAAAATGTCCCCGGACGCTTCGACGAGTCGCTTGCGCAAAGAATACGAGGGCTGGATGTCTAATCCAGGAGTTTTCCGGCCGGCGGTCATGTCCGCGCCAAGCGCGTTCCCTAGGGCTAAAGACGCATCGAGCATCACCTGCTTGAACCCGCGGCGCGGAGCCGGAAGCCCCAGCGATTCGAGTGAGGTGTTGTAAAGCAGGTTCGCCCAGTTGTCCGCGATGAATTCGCTTTCAACTTCATCGGGCGTCATCTTCCGGCCGAGCTGGGATTCGTAATGGTCCTTGAGCTGTTGCAGTTCGTCGCCGGAATAATTTTCGCGGACGGAATCGTGTAACGCTTTTCGCGCGTCGGGCGCCAGGACGGATTCCAAAACATGGGAGACCTCATGCGGAGCGTCCTCGGTCGATTTGACCAGCGTGACCATCTCTCCCTTGCCGGCGTCATCGGCCATGAAAATCTTCGAGACGCCGCGGGACTTGGATTCCTCGGCGACCGCGGCCTGCTGCTCGGGAGACAAGGGCTGGCCACCGTTCGCGCGCACGGCATCGTTCTCGATTGCCTTTTGATACGTGGCGTCGTCTACCAAAAAGAGTTTCTTTCCGAAGGGGCGCAAAGTCTCCCTAAGGCTGTTCACCATGTTCCGCGCGTTCTCGGGCGCGCTCGCGGCCACTTGGTCATGGACCGCATTCATGGCCGAGAAGTTGTCATACCCGGGCGAAGGCGTCTTTTCCCAGGTGATTTGTCCGGGGTCAAAATATCGCTTGGCTCCAGCCTCGGCCACCGCGCCTTTGATGCCAGAGACGGTTCCGTGAACAGCGCCGCCCACCGCACCGACACCGAGCAGACCGCCTTGCGGTTCGTCGGTGGCGAATGCAAGCGGAGCGGTCGCTGCCGCGCCTTTGACGGCGCCAACCACGGGCGGTGCAACAACTGCAGTCGCGGCTTTTGCCGCGTTCAAAACTTTTGCGCCGGTCGTCTGTTCAAGGCCCAACGAAAGTTGGCCTTCGGCAGGCGCCCCAGCGGCTTCGCCAACCTCGCGGAGGAGGGTGCCGCCCTTCTCGATGATTTTGCCAGCCAGCTTTCCGGCGCCGGCCGCAGCCATTGCCTTGAAGAAGTGGCCAGAGCCCAGACCGGCGGCAGTGAACGTCGGCAGGTGAGCGGCCTTGCCGATGACCTGACCGGTCACTTCCGCCCCGCGGCCCGCGAGCTGTGCGCCCTTAGCCGCTGCGGTTCCCGCTTGGCGACCGAGGTAGCCCAGAGCGGCGTTCGCGCCGGCTTCATCCGCGGCAGTAAAAAGAACCTTGCCAGCCGCGCCGACCGCTTTCAGTCCCGCGCCAGTGGCGACCAAGGTAATCGGGTCTGTGAGGCTGAGGAGCTTGATGTTTTCCGGGTTGAGCTGCACACCCTTGTCAACGAGGTCTTGGACGCCTTCGCCGCGCGAGAGGCCTTCGACGGTTTCGCGCCAACCGAGGTCTTTGAATAGCTCATTTTTTACTTCGTCGTCAGAAATTTTGCGCCAGTCTTTCTTGCCACCGAATTCGAGAGCGGGGCCTAACAGCTTGCGGGTCCCTTGTCGCACCATGTCCTGGAGCGAGCCCACGGCAGTCTGCGTGCCGGCAATGGCCTCCGCAATGGCTTTTTCTTTGTCCGCTTCCGCCATGTCTTCCCACTGGGCGCGCTTCTCAGGGCTTTGAACTTTCCCAATGGCTTCAGCAATCAGCGGCGAGACAGCAATGTCGCTGATGTTCTCCAAACGTTTCGGAATGGACTTGATGATATCCTTCAGCAAGGGAATCGTTTCCTTCTTGACGGACTCAATAGTTTTCGCGGCCGTGATTCCCTGGGCCTGCGACTCGCGATAGGTGTCCAGCGCCTTTTGATATCGCTGAGGGTCACCAAAGATGTTGTCCTTATTCGCGAAAATGAAGTCGTGAATCTTAAAGTTCGGGTCCTTGGCCAAGTCTTGGGGCGTGCGCTCGTCCAGGGCGTCGGCCTGCCGTTGACCCTTGAAGGGGTCCTGCACTTGCTGTTCCCCGGCGAACTTGTCGTGAGGGACCTGCTGCTCGGCGGCAAAAGGGTCCGCGGGTTTAACTGTCTCCTTCTCGCCCGGAGCCAGGGGCGGCAAGGGCAGACCCTTGGCGCGAAAGGCCTCGCGCATTTTTGCATGCTCGGTGGACAGGTCTTCCTGACTCAAAACCGGCTTGACGTCCCCGGGCTGAAGAGGGACGTCGGTGAATTGCTCGCCTTTGGCGATGTCCTCCAGAACGGGCATAAATTATGGCGTGGCGACCGGCGGTTTGTATTTCCGATTAACGAACTTCCGACCGTCCGGCGAAAAATAAAACTGTGCGTCCTCGGGGGCCTCGTCGGGCGAGTTCACCGTGGGGATTTGCTGCGTCAGCTTCTCGCCTGCAGCCGCGGGCGTGACCCCTTGAGCACTGGCTTGCGGTGCCGGGGCGGCTGGCGCGGCTGCAGGCTGAGCGGCCGGGACTGGCGCCATTGGCTGCGCCGCAGGCGCGGGAGTCGGGGCAGCCGTAGTCACGGTCGTTCCGGGCTTCGCGCGATTGGGCAAGTCCACAAAGTTTTTGCCGTTGATGACGTTCATCTCTTCGTCCGAAAAAATTTCGTCCAGGTCTTGCCCGAGGTTCTGCTTCTCTGCGCGCCGCTTGAGGAAACTATAGTGGTCGCGCGAGTCTTCAGAAATGGCTTGGTTAAAAGACTGAAAGGCCTTGGCCATCTGCCGGCGGTCGTTCTCGGTCAAAATAGCGCCGCTGGGCAGTTGGTCGTGGCTCGGGTTCGAAAGATACTGGTCCCACTTTTTCCGCAGCTGGTCCGCGAGCGGGGATTGCTTGTTCACGAACTCAATCATCGACGGCCGGATGACCGCGGACGGGTTCGCCACCTTCAGGAACGCGTCAATCAAAACGCCATCCTCGGCGTTCGAAGGTGCGGGGTTCGACAAAACGTTCTTCGCGGTGCGCAGCGCCCCAATGGAAACGTCCAGCCCGCGCTCGTGGTTTTTCTTATCCTTCTGCGAGACCAGCTCGTCAATCGCCTTGGGGGCGTTGACGTCCTTGGTCGAGACCGTTCGCATCGGGCTCACTGGCGTCCCTTGCTTGGTGACCATCTGACCGGTCACGGTCTCGCGGCCGGAGGGTTCCACCGTGGTCTGCGTCTGCTCGTGTGCGTTGAGCAAAAGCTGGCGGTCCAGGTCTCGCTGTTCCTTGGATTGAATCGCGGTCTGGATATTCTTCAGCGCCGCCGGCACGTCCAAAACGCCATCGGTCCGCATCGGCAGTTCCATGCCTTCATGTCCGGCCGTCTCGGAGTGTAGCTTCGCGATTGCCTCGTGTGACCCGCCGGCTTTAAGGTTCTCCAACTTCTGACGTGCCTCGCGGGCGGCGGTCTCGTGCATCAACGGCGCGAGCGAGCTGGCTGTGGCTTCTTCGCGCAGCATTTTTCGGGACTGCAGATAATGGAGCAGGTCTTCGGAGTCCAATTGGTTTAGCAACTCACGCGTGGGCTTGTTGCGAAGCTCATTCAGATATTTCTGCCGGAGAAGAGTAAAACGTTCGGTTGGCATAATTACGATAAACCTCCGAGGTCAGGCATGATATTCATGTCCCCGATGGGTGCCGCTTGAAAGGGTGCCTGGGTGTTCGCAACTCCTGGCTGAGCTTCTGCGGGCGTAAACCGCTCGTCCAAAAGTTGCTGGGTCGCGGACTTCTTCGCGGCCTTGTCTTCGGCTTGGTCCTGCTTGGCCTGTTGCGGCTTGGCCGGCGCCTGCTGTGCGAACCGCAGGTTGTTAATCGCTTCTTGAAGCACGTTCTGCGCTTCGAAAACTCGCGCGTCTGTGTTAATCGGAACCAATGGAACTTCCAAAGCCATATTATACCCTCGCTCCTTTCGAACGGTTTTCAGCCGCAAAAAGAGGCTGATGATTTGACCAATGAAAACATTCGCGTTGCTGGGCGGGGTCCGTCAAGTCAAAGCTTGCACACGGAATTACGTGGTCAAGTTCCCACACGCTACCATAATTTTCCCGGGTCATCCCTGGACGAAACTGACCCTGAATATAAATACGGAATTCTTCCAAAGGCATTGCGAGTAGTGTTTTAGCTGAGCTACTCTTGGAATGACCCTTCAGGGCACTTTTTATTCGATGACGAAGGTTGTGTGCGATTCGATTGGCCGGCGTGCCCATCCACTTATGCCAAGTCTCTCGACTCCGTTCTGGATTCGCCTTTCGCCAGTCTCTACGACGCGTTCGCATCTTTTCTGGATTGTTCGCATATCTAGCCGCCTCGCGTCGGCGGCCGTCCGCTCTACGAGCTTCCAGATTTTTTGCGCGGTATTTCGCGCAGGCTATCCGATTTCTTTCTTTTGCAGATAGCGTCATGCCTGCAGCTCTTTCAATTGTTTCACGATGGCTTTGATACTAGCTAAGGTCACCCCCACCGCGTCTACGATGGGAATCGTGGTTTCTTTACCAGAACCGTCTCCAAAGAGTCGAGACCAGTCTTGGGCCATGGGGCCGGTGTGTCGGCCGGCAGGAACGCCCTCGATGTCCTTTTTATATTCCCAATTCGAGACCGGGAGCTTAGAGACCTTGTCCAGGACCTCCGACTCGTCAATCTTTTTGATATTCTCCTTGGAATTTTTGTCCGAAAGCATGCCGGCGATTCCCACGATGGAACCGATGTCCATTCCGCCCCCGCCACCCGCGTTCTGATTGCCGCTGCCGTAGGAGCCCGGCGCGCTGCCGCCCATGCCGCCGGCCTGCTTGTCCAGCGTGTTGTCCAGAATACGAGCCTGTTCCAAAATTCGTTGCGCCTTCAAATTGTGCAGCGACATTCCGATATTCCGCTGAGCCTGACGCCCAGCGAAGTCCACATTTAACAGCTCGCGGCCAGTCAGCCCAGTCGCGGCGTCCGGCATCAGTGACTGAGCAAGTCCGAGATAGCCCGGCGTCCGCATCTGATTGGCCCGCTCGGAGGCTTGAATCGAGGGGAAAATCGAGCCAAGAATTTTCGCGCGCGATTCGGTCATTTGTTGCGCCGTGCTCGCCAAGCCGGCGGCTTCGACGGTGCGGGCCTGCCGCAGCTTTTCGCCGGCGCTGCCCAAGACATTCGAGACAACACCGCCCACCGAAGACGACTGCGGCTTGATGCCGGCCTGCGCGGCTTGACCCACTCCAGCGCGGACCAGCTCGGCCTGATATTCAGGCGGAAGCGTTCCACCCATCGACAGCAAATCGTTCGCTTTCTGAACGACGGTGTCTTTGAGCTTTTTCAGCGCGGGGTCCTGGTCGATGTTCTCCGCAAAAAGTTGCTTGGCCGTCCGGGTGGATTCCAACGCGGACGACGGACGCGCGGCCTCTGCGAGTAAGTCCTGCCGTGCCTTTTGGCCGAGGGCGTAAAGTTCGGGTTCGTATTCTTTCTGCAGCGCGACTTTACGGTCCAGATAACCCTTGTCGTATTGCTGAACGAGTCCAGCCACGCGGTCCAGGTTATAATCCTCCTTGAGTTGGGCGCGCTGTTGCGCGAGCCCGCGCTTCTGTTCGTTATACGCGTTGCGGTTCGCGGCCGAGTCCGTAAAGAGTTCGGCGAGCGAGGCGCCGCCACCGAGGACTGTTCCGATTGAGCTTCCCATAGTTACTCCAAGTTTTTCCGAAAATAAAGTTCGACGGCGGAATAGCCGCGCTTCTCGAACAGCGCCCGCCCGCCGTCCTTTTGAACAGTGAACGGGTGACCGTGAACCACCGACATGCACCCGCGGGCTTCAGCGTTTTCTTCCGCTTGTTTCAAAAGAGCAGCGCCGATTCCCTGCCCGCGGCATTCGGGCGCCACCCACAGCAAAACTATGGTGGCGGTCATTTCACCATTGAACACGTCCCGAAAATAAGTCATGCCGCAGAGTCCGCGAATCGCGTCATCGGCCGCAACGATAATCTCCGCTTGGTCGCGCCGCACCATCGGCGCCCAGACCTGCTCGAAGAAGTCGAGGTTCATTTTGCCGGGATACTTGATGTCCTCGAAGTAAGCCCGGAACAGGGGTTCCAGGCCCCGGATGCTCGTGTGCGGGATATATGCTATGGTCAGGTCCTGCGTCATGCGTTATTCCTTCACCAGATGCCAGAGGAACACGCTCGGCGGAACCGTGTTGTGTCCCACAGCCGCGGCCGTGTAGTGCGGCGCGTCTTCGAGCGTGAATTGTCGGCTAGTCATAATCTGCGTGCCGGTCCCGCCCAGCGTGACACCCGTAGACCCGCCGTTAGGCGCAGTGTGTGTCGGACGAATCGTCTGTGAGTTCGGCGGCGGATTGTCCGGGATGCCCGCGTTCAAAATCTCCGTGTCCGCGTCGTCCACCCGGAACAGCACAACGTTTCCGTTGACACTGTTGAGGAGCGTCGCGTGACCAATCATGTGCGAGTGCTGCTGGATTTCCAGCGACCCCAGCACGTGGAGTTCTTCACCGAACACGTCATTCGCCGCGCGCTGCGTGATTCCCGCGGGTGTGGACACTGCGTTGTCCGGTGACGCGCCCGCGTCTTTTGCCGCCTGAGCGATAGCCCGGCCACGCTTGCTTTCGTCATTTTCGAAAAGCAGCGACCAGCCCGGATTTGCTTTCAGGGCCAGCGTCAGGTTATCCGCCGTGACCGCCTTGACGTCGCCGGGCGAGCCCGCGACCGTGCGCCACGCGCTGCGTTCCCAGTGAATCAGGACGTTGATGTCCGTGTCAAAATACTGCTCCAGGTCCGCCGGGTTCGATGGACGGTTGGCCGTGTCACCACTCGGTGGAACGCTCGGCGCGGCTTCCCACGAGTTGCCGTCCCAGCCATACCAGCCGAGAGGCCGGTTGCCGACGGAACGGAACCAAATTAGCGGGTCCGCCGTTCCAGGCGTGCCGGGGTCATTCGGCCCAATGAACGCGAACTTCGAGAGCGAGTCCGAGATATCCAGCGGGACGTAGTGGCCGGTGTTGATGTCGAACACATACAACTTCGTCCCATTTTTGAACCACGGGCCGGAGTTGCTCGCGGGCTCCACGTCGCCGATGACGAAAAAGCTGATGCCCACTGGCGATTGAATCGACATGCGCTCCAGCATGGCCGCAAAATACTCCTGAGGATTTCCCTCGAAGTCGGGCGGCAGCTGTGCCGCGACGATGACCAAGTTTGTCTTTTGCAGTGGCATAAATTAGTGTGGGCGGCGTTCGAGCGCATCGACGCGGGTCGAGAGCGCAATTAGCGTGCTCTCAATCAACTTCACGCGCGAGTGCAGTCCGAATAGAACCGACATAATCATCTGGACTGGGTTTTCCATGTAGAGAGCGAGTTTATCCGCGTCCCCCGCAGCGACTAGCGCCTCGAACTGGTCGAGCGCCTCGGCTGTCACCACCGTGTATTTTCGCCCGTCGCGCCGCGTGAACTCGCGGTCGAACACTTCGACAGTTCGCGCTACGGTTTTGACCGCTTGGTCCGGATTAGGTTTGCCGTGATTAGGATTCGCCATAAATTATCCACATAGTGGCACTACGACCGCCAGGGTTTCCGAGGGGTTCGACTGTCCAAACTCGCCGAACGCCACGACTTGATAATAAAAAGTTACGCCGTCTTCCACGTCCTCGGAAAACGTCAGGGTGTCCACCGACTGCCGGTAAACAAACGGGCCGACCGGGTCATCCGCGCGCAGAACGTTATATCCCAGGGCACCGGTCACCGCATCCCAGGTCAGCGTCACAACTCGCGGGCAATCACTCACGCTCGCTTGCAAATTCGTCGGGCCGGCGGGAGCGACAACCGGCAAAAATCCGGAGATGTCGGTTCCGGAACCACTGCCGCTTTCTTCGGGGCCGAGCTGGCAAATGAGCGGAGACCTGTAATTGATGCGCAGGGCTCGCCGCGTAATCGCGCGCAATGAATCATATTGCATCATAGCCCGAGTCCCGTCGAGATAAGAATCGGCAGAGCCTCTTCGAGTTTTCGCGCCGCCTTGCGCCGGGCGGTCGTGGTCGCGATTTTGTCCGCGTCCGCTTGGCTGATGACGGACTCCCCGTAGCCAGTGCCCACTTCCGTGATGCCCTGCTCAGTAATCGTCACCGTTTGGTTGCTCGTGAAAAGCGGAATGTTCGCGTTTAGGGCTTCGACTGAATCCGAGGCGGCGCCATCGAATCGCACAAAGTTTTGTTCCGGGCCTTCGTTTTCTTCGCACCGGCCCGAGAGTTCCTTGTTCGGGCTGACTGAGCCCGGGCTGCCCGGCGCGGGTTCCAGGTAGAGACGAACTCCACGCACAGCACCAGGGCCAGAGCCAACAATGAGAAGTTGAAAAGATTCATCCAGGAAGTCCAGCTTAATGCTTTCAACGTCGCATGAAGACAAATCCTCGTCCGACGCGAGCAGCCGTCCGTCCTGGGTCCGCAGCGCCCGCACCTGCTTTTTGAAAGCAAAGATTTTCTGGTCACTCGATACGTTGTGACCGACGCGAAACGAACCGCGGGGCGACTCAATTCGTTTCGTGAGAATGCGTTTATACCGGCCCCGATGCGGTCCAGCCCAGAAGACCCCGAGGTCAACGGTCCCTGCCAACTCTGACAGGAAGATGTCCGCATACAGCATTTTTTTATCCTTGAGCGGGACGTCCGCGCCATAAGAGCGGGTCTCGACATACCAAGTAATTGGGCAACCGTCGTCCAGTCGGTCCGGGGAGAAAGCCTCCCACAGCCGATTTTGCCCGTCAAAATCTACGCTCGCATAAAAGATTCGGTTCGCGCCTGCGAACAGCCCGTAAAACCATTCCACCGGACGGGTGCCGGTCCAGAAAGAGTTCCAAGCGAAGGGCGACTGCTGGTCTTTCCGCTGCAGCGTCGCTCCGTCCAAGCACCACGTGTGGGTGTTGTGTTTGTCGCAGTAAGGGACGGACACCAAAAGGTAATTCTCGAAAAAGCCGCAAGCGATTCCGTTCAAGTCATCCCCGAGCCGGGATTTGCTGTCCGCCATTTCGTTGTCCTCGTAGGGCGTGATGGACGTCTGGCGCGTAAGCATCGCGGCGTTGACATTGGTCAGGCCTTGCGCGGAATACCACCACAGCAACCCGTGCAGGAGTGACACGGACCGAGGCGCCACGCAACCCACTTCGGGGAACTGGACAAACTGAAAGTTGGTGGTGGTCGCCCAGAGCGTGCGGTCGCGGATTCCGGATTGGATTAGAGTCGTGGAATCTTGGGTGAAAACAAAGAGTGATGCCAGCTCCGCATTCGCCGTCGGTTCCGCCAGCGCCGTAATTTCGCCAGGAAGCGTGAAAGCTTCGAGGGTCGCGAAGTATTGGGGTTCGAGGAAATGTCGGGGGTCATACAAGTCCGAAGCGAAAAGTTTTGCGCCCTGGGCCACCCATAGGCGGTCCCCGCTCCAAGCCATCGGTCCGCCGAGCTTGATATTCGCGTCGTGTTCCGCGTTAAACCCGTCGAACACGGCCGGCGCGGTAAGCCCGCCGTCCTGAATGATTACGAGGTTGACGGCCGGCACGAGCCGGAGCGAGCCGTCATCGTTGCGCGTCACGGCCTGCTCGGCCTGGACGAAGAACAGCTGGCGCGCGGACGCCGAAAATTGAATCGAGAGCTGCCGAAAGGTCCGGTAAGGATACTCGGACAGATACACGTTCCCGTCCACCGCGAACAGAATCGACTCTATTCCCAGCTTCGGCCGGAAAACGAATCCGCCCTGCAGGTTGCCCGGCGGCATGACAAAACGACATTGGTATCCCGGCCTGCATTGAACTATACCCCCGCGGTTCACGGTGTTCATTGACCGTGCGTAATACCCCGGCGCGAGTTGATTCGCGTCAGACATAGAGTCCATTCCACCAAGGAATGTAATCTCACCGTCCTCTGTGCGGGGCGTGATAGCGTCCTCCTTTCAGCGGTTAAAGACTGCCGACGTATTCGCTGTAGTTGCCCTTGTCATGGCCGTTTTTCAGGCGGTCAATCAGGTCGCGTTCCTCGCACTTGCCGTCGGAGTATTGAAATACTTCTTGCGGCGCGGGGACGTTCGCGTTGGTCTTCGCGTTTTCTTCTGCTCCCGAAGAGGGAGGCATGCCTTTGTCTTGCTTCATAAATTTAAGAAACATCCCAGTCATCTTTGACTGCGATACTATTGCGGTCCTCAACCTGTAAGGGTAGCGCATTCGGACCGACCAATACGCTCTCCTGTTCAGTTAGAATTCGTGTAGCATGCGCCTCGAAGGTCATGCCATTGGCCACGTCGGAATCCAAGTAGAATTTCAGGGCTTTACACGCCAAAAGTAAAGCGAGACGGCTGTGCAAAAGAATTCGCGTATTCGGGCTAGTAATTTCGAAAGATTTCTTCCGATAAAGAACTCGGACCCACGGGCATCCGCGAGAAATTTTCAGACGACGGTATCGTGGCACTGTTTCTTCCGGGTCGTAAATCCCAATCAACGTGCCGCTGCTGGATGAATTATCAAAAGTCGAAAGTCTGATAATTCCATCGGAGCGTTCTTTGATGACTTGAGTAATTCGACCGACTTCGGGGTCGCTTGATGCGGGAACGGCGTATCCAAAAATTGTAGGGACCAAAAGCCCGTCAGTCCACACACCATTCTCCAGCGTCTGGAGCGGCTTATTTTGCTTATCGAATCCGAACACGCGAAGCTCGCGACCGGAGTCGGACGGCTTGTCCACGAAAGCCACTAATCGGCCGGGGCAAACAAGGTCCTTATAGGTCACCGCGGGCAACTCGTCACTCCACGAATAGTCACATCGGGTCTTGCGGTCTCCCGGCCCGTTCAGGTGCCAGGAAAAAAGTTCGTTGTGTCCAAGCGCGGGACGACCCGCGAGATTCACCGCGAGAACGGTCTCGATTTCAGAAGGCAGAGTAATACATTTGTTCTGCACGCAAAGGTCGATTGCACCGACAAGAGGGTCGATTTCTCCTTTGTTTGCGAGCAGCCGGATAGCATCAGTTAAATATCTGAAAAGTTTTTCCTCGCGACAAATGCCAAAGATATCGCGGATGTCATCCAGCACGTCTTTAGCTTGAAACATGTGTTTCTCCTTTCGGGAAATTAACGCGCGCCTCTAGCCCACGCGCCTCAACGGCAGCCTTATCATACGCTCGCGCTGCCGATTCTTCGCATTCAAAAACCCCCAGATGCCGAGTATTGAAAACAGCGCACCATTTTTGCAGTCGCTTGTTCCAATTCACACCCACATACTGACTGCTGCCGGCACGTTTTACTCCTTGTTTGCTGGCGGCATATTTAAGACGGCTGGCTTCAGACCGAATTTTCCCTCGTAATTTTTTCGCGCGTCTCTCTATCGTCTCAGAAGATTGTGTCTTGCCCACGTTTTTCAGACGCATTTGAAGGCGGTATTCAGGGTCCGTCTCGAATTTCTTTTTTAATCCGGCTCGGATTTTTGCACGGACCACACCAGTCATGTCCAATACCCCGTCTCCCCCATCTGTTTCGTTTACCAGATTAGCACCCGCGTCGCGGAAAAACTTAATAAGGTCACGCTCCCAAAATTGCCATTCCGTTTTGGCTACGTTCAACAACACTACAAGCCGCGGAGATTTTGATTGCGCCAAAAGACTCCTAAGCCAATTCCCGCGGTGCGAGCGATTTTTTCCTCTCGCCGCTTCCGTAAGGTGGCTGATTACTCGCTTTTCCGGATTATCCGCTTTCCCGACATACCGCAGCTCGCCGGTATCAGGGTCACACAATCCATAAATAAAAGTCCTGTCGGACATTATTCGCCTTCGGCTTCTTTCTTATAGCGGTCGAGCGCGTCCGAACCAGACTCCTCGTCCATCGTCTCCCCCTCGGACTCACCTTCCTCGACGTCGTTAATGGACTGGATTTCCAGGTCCACCGTATAACGGGTCTTGCCGTTTTGGTCCTTGGACTTCGCCTCATGCGTTTTCCGGAACGTGACGGTCAGCTCTCCAGACTCCGGGAGGTCATAGCTCGTAGGCCATTCAAGATGGAGAGTCGGGAAAATTTTCTTCTGGCTGGACGCGACCGATGTCGGTCCCTCCAGGTTGTAGCCCAAATCAATAGGGGTCTTCATACCTTAATAAGTGGAGTTTTCCGGACGTTTGTCAATAGAGTTTGAGGACGGCTATTCCAGCCACCTCAATCGGCACGGTGGCGTGTTGCCACCAAATGTTGATGCTGTCCAAGGCCCCGTTCGTTTCGCTATGCGAAATGGTGTTCGTGGCCGCATTACCGTCCCAGAACCAGTTCAGGGGCAGCGTAGCGTTGTCCGGAATAGCGACCGCCTGGAGGAGCGAGCCCCAATCCAGAGCCTTTTCTGGCCCGTCGGCACCCGTTCCAGAGCCAGAGGGTCCCAATCCGAACAATACATAATTGTTGCTTGTGGTCCCGAACCGAACGCGCCGGATGTCGCAGATATTCACGACCAACCCCGCAGACCCGGCCGCGGTGTAGCCCTTCATGGACGTAAACCCGCCGCCGTCACCCCAGGTCGTGTTGTGCTTGGTGGAGGCGCTGGCAAACGTCGCGGCGAAGGTCGCCATGTCGCTGCCGGTCGAATACGTGTATTGATTAGTATTCGTCGGTCGCGAGCCCACTCCGATGAAGTTCGCGCAGCCCGTGCTGCCGGCACCGTCCGTAATACCAGAGCAAACGCCGAAAACAAAGTCGCCAGTGATAGTGGCCGCGCCACTGATTCGCAGAAGGACGCCAATGCGAAGCCGCTTCCACTTTTCTCCCCACGCCATCTTGCGCTTGAATTCGCCAGGGCCGACGAGCGAGAGCCGCTTATCGGTGCCAGCAAAACCCGTGACAGCCACGATAGTCGCGCCAGACGCCGAACCCGAGCCGCTCCATCCGGAGCCACTCGTGAAGTTGGAGATTGCGCCAGTCGCGTAATCCTCGAAATTATCGAGCGCAAAAGAATCGCTCGTATAGGACGCGCCGGCCGCGCCGCCTGACCCACTTGCGCCTGTCGGCCCAGTTGGTCCTGTTGGCCCCGTAGGTCCAGTTGGCCCAGTAACGCTCGCGCCTGTTGGCCCTGTTGGCCCCGTTGGACCTGTGGGACCCGTGGGACCCGTGGGGCCGGTTGGCCCAGTCACGCTCGCGCCGCTTGCTCCCGTGGGTCCCGTTGGTCCGGTAGGTCCGGTAGGCCCGCTTGCGCCATTTGCTCCGGTAGGGCCTGTGGGGCCTGTTGGCCCGTTACTTCCCGTTGGCCCAACCGCGCCAGTTGGTCCCGTTGGTCCGGTAGGTCCGGTAGGCCCAGTTGCGCCGTTTGTCCCGTTCGTTCCGTTAGTTCCGGGCGGGCCTGTCGGACCCGTCGGACCCGTCGGACCGGTAATCCGGTTCAGGTCGTTTACGTGCAGCCGAAAAAGTTGAATCACGCCGCCCGCATTGAGCTTCCCAATCAGGATATGCCCGTCGTCCGCCGAGGTTAGCGGCGCTGTCTCGTAAAATTCCTCTAATGCGTAGTTCATCAGTAAATTTTGTGGACCGCCATGCCGCAGATTTCCAACGGATGCGTGCCGTCCCAACGAATGTTGAGCGTGTCAAAAGCCCCCGTGCTCTCGTCGTCGTTAAAGCTGGCCGCGACCGTCGTGGACCCGGAGCCCGTCACCGTGACGATTGTGTCGTCCTGCGCCAAGCCGCTGTTGTTCGCGCTGTCGAGCGCAACATCGAAAAGCGAACGCTTGCTGAGCGAAAATTCTGCGTTGGTCGCGTTGGTCGAGCGCATGCCCCACGAATACGCAACTGACGTCGCCGAGGTGGCGAACACCGGCCGCGCGACTTCGAGGAAAAACATCGTGCGCAGAGCTTCGGTAGAGGCGAATCGACGACCGTCGGACCCGGCGCCGACTCCATGGTCTACCGGGGCGCCCACTCCACGCTTCGTGACGAAACGCGTGCTGACGCTCTGCGCGAAAAAATCTTTTGTCACGCCGTTCGTGAACACCCATGAGCCGACGCTAGCCGGGTCGAAGTAAGCCCCGATTGCGTTGTCCGTGTTTCCCCCGAAGGGGTTCGCGGTGCCCGAGCAAAGTCCGATGAATCCGTTCGCAGTAAAAGTGGTCGCGCCATTGACGCGTAGCAAAAGCGCGATGCGTAGCCGGTGCCAGTCGCTGCCGATATACAGCTTGCGCGCGAACTCGCCGTTGTTTAGGCTCAGCCGTTTTTCGGTGCGGCCGTTCGCGATGTTGCGTTGCACGATGGTTCCGCCCGAGACAACGCCGGCCGTGTCCCAGCCGAACCCGCCGTTGGGCGCGACAATCGCACCCTGCGGGTATTCCTCGAACAGGTCCACCGAAAACCCGTCGGGGTGCACCCACTCGTCCGAGCTGTCCGCGCCTTGTGCGCCGGTTGCGCCCGTCGGACCAGGAGCCCCGCTCGCGCCTTGCGCGCCGGTAGGGCCGGTAGCGCCGGCCGCGCCCGGCAGCCCTTGCGGCCCAGCTGGACCCACGGCACCGAGTTTGTCAGGCGCAATTTTCTTCGTGATGTAAGGCTTCGGGGCGCCCGGCGGCTGCTTTTCCGCGATGAAAAGCCACCCCTCGGGATTCGCTTCGGCGCCGTTTACGTATTGGCTAACTTTCATTATCGTAAATCGTCGTGAATGGTTTCGCCGGTGACCTCGTCCAGAATCGGAAAGCCGTCTTCGTCCTGCAGCACGTCATCAGTCTGGTTGACGATGATGCGCGCGGGCAGCGTGCGTCCGGGCAAAATCTTCGTCGAGCCGCGCTTGGAGCACGGGAAAGACAAATCGTTTTCCGGGTCGCGTTGAATTGGATGCGTGCAGTCGCTCATTGCAATCGGATATACGCGATGTTCGAGCCGTCCTGGAAAATCGTTTGTGGCGAATCTGCGCTCTCCGACGTAACATGAACGTCGATGATTTGATTGTCCGCGGACGTAGTGACCAGCGCCCAGATGTGCACGTAGTTCGTGTGGTTCGAGCCGCCGGTGTTGAAAATAATCACGTCGGGGTGCTCGCCGCCGGGCACAGGAGTCGCCGTGGTTTGGTTGTTCAGATAAAAATCCCAGCCCAGGTTGTTTCCGCTGCCGACGTCGTTAAAACACCGGAACCGCGCGATGACCCAATAGGTCCCGGCGACCGGAAGGTTGACCTCGGGGTCGTCCGTTCCGAACGTAATTTTCTGGTCCGTGTTGTCCACGGCAAAATCCGTGGCGCCCGTGATGACGACCTGACCGTTTTGGTTCGTGGTCACCGCTCCCGTCGGCCCCGTCGGTCCAGTGGCGCCGCCTGCGCCAGTAGGCCCCGTTGGTCCTTGCGGGCCGTTTGGTCCCGGCGTTCCCGGCGCGCCCGTTGGTCCGGTAATCGTGAGCCCCTGTGGCCCCGTCGGGATGACAATCGTGCCGGGCACGGTCACCGCGTTGGGCGAGGGGACGGCGGAAATTAGTTGCGCGAAGACCGAGTTCGACACTCGGCTCGTCACGATGTAATAACCGGAGCCGGGGATGAAAACCGTCTGGCCGACGGTCACCGTGGGGGAGTCCACGATATTGAAGTTCACCGTGCCGCCGGAGGAGGGCTGCACGAACGCCGTAAGCAAAATTGTCCAGGGAGTCGGCCCAGCCGCGCCGGCCGCGCCGGGCGCACCAGTCGGGCCTTCGAGCCCATTGATGCCGTCGCGAAATAATCTTAAAAAGTAGCAACTTAAACCTTCCCCATCCGCTCGGGGGTTCCCCGGCAGTCCAATATCCAAATTACAAGGTAAAATCCACCGCACTTCCCCATTTATCTCCGTCTTCGTGACGGAGCCGAAAAAAGCGTCTACAAAGTTTTGAAGTGCGCTTGGCAAAGTTTCACAGTCCGCAGAGTTCGGGGGACAAGAACGACATGGATTTTGTAATTGCGACCCGCAATTCGAGGGAAACGTAGTATTGCAATCCGCGCCGCCGCACCCGCCGCAATCACAATCATTGCAATTATTACATGACATATCGTGCCCCCTTGCTCCGATTTTCCGAGGTCAGCATCGGCTGAGTATTAGACCAATGAAAACATTCCCGCTGCTGTGCCGGGTCTTTTAAATCAAAACTTGCGCAAGGTCTGACGTGGTCTACTTCCCACAGCACACCATAATTATTCCACGCCATTCCAGAATGAAACTGGCCCTGCAAATAGATTCGATACTCCTTCCAAGGCATTGCCAGAAGTTCTAGAGTTGACGCGGTTTTTGTTCTCCCGGACAAAACATTCGCGATTCGCGACCGAACTTGCGACACCAACGGATGTCTGTCCCTGTAGAGTTGCATGGATGCGGCCCGGCTAATCAAATTTCGTTTCCTCCAAGCACGATGCCCTTTCGTAACTTTTTCAGGATTGTTCGCCCTCCATTTTCTGGAGTATTCGTTTCCCTTTTTGCGTCGAACCACTGGGTCTGCGTAAGGCATAAATTATTTCTTGAGTAGTTCCGTCACCTGCCCGCGCAAAACTCCGTGCCGATGGGCGAAGAACCACCATCCGGCCAAGCCCACCGCGCTCGCGAGAATGAGCAGTTCATGTCCGACAATCAGAGTCGGCAAAACGATGAGCGCAAGACCGGCCGCAGCAATCACCGCGCTGGTCGTCACGCTGCCGCCCACCAAAAGCTTCAGCGGCGGATAAACCGCGCTGGCTGCGCCGAATAGGAAAAGCAGCACGCCCACCCAGACGATTCCTTTGAGAGAAGACAGCTTCGCGGCGACTTCGCGCGCGGTGTCTTTTTGCGCGGCACCGATTTTCGTGTGGACTTCTTCAGTCGTTACGCCGGTGGAATCCGTCACGCGCTTGTAATCCTGAATCGTCGAATCCTTCGGATTCTGCGACTGATGAACCTGAATCACCTTGTGACCGTCCGTAATGGACGCGTTACCGGGCTTCAGCGGAAGAATCGAGCAGCCGGCCAGCAGAGCAACCGTCGTGAGTAGGACGAATAGTTTCATTATGCTCCGATAAGCCCATGACTGATTAAGTCGTCAATCAATGCCTTGACGTGTTGAGCGAGGATTTCCAGCGTCACCGTGCTGGTAGCAAAAGTCGTGCGGGCCGCGGTGCCCGTGGCTGCGGTCCAGCCCGTCTTTCGGGAGTCCACGACCTGGGTGCCGGCCGATTGCAGAACGGCTCCGTTCCGCAGGTCCAGCGCGCCCGCGGTGAAGCGGGCCATTTCCGTGGTAGCCGTCGCGCCATTGGCGACCACATTGACGGTCAGCCGGCCGCCGTGCGCCGAGCCGGTAAAAGTCTGGTTCGCGGTGAGCTGAACCACCGCACCGGGAAAATATCCCGTGCCGTCCCAGCCATAAAAATCGATGCGGCCCAAGTTGTCGTTCGCGGCCACCGGGTTGTTCGCATTCCCAGTCGTGCCCTTCTTCTGTATCCGAAGAATCGCCGGAGCGTTATCCGCCACGTGACGGGTCAGCAACACCGGGCTCGCCGCGTCGGGGTCCACAACTAAGATTCCATTGTCGGTTCCGTCCACGCCGACCGTGACGGCCCCGGTGGATGTCAGCGCCGGCACCGTAAGTGGGCCAGAAAAGGTGTCGCCGGCCTTGTTCGCGGGAGTGTAGCCCAGAGCGCCGGTCACGTCGCCGGAGGTCAGCGAAACCGCGCCGGTGCGCGCGTTGAAAGAGAGAACGCCAGACGCGACCCCGCCTTGGAGCAGAAGACAAATCTTCTTCAGCAGCGTGTTGTCCGGGTCGTTGTATCGAGGGGTCGTGTCCATAGGATTAAAACATGATGCTCAGCTGCAGCGCGATTTTGTATAGGAGCCGGTGGTCCGAGTCGCCGGGCTCGGCTTCGCCGCCGAGACTCTCCAGCCACTTCGCGAGAAGTGTGTTCTCGGAGTCGCCCCACTTCGGGCTGTGGTCCGGCCAGAGCATTTACGAGATGATTGGAGACGCTTCCTTAATCAAGTTCAGGATGGTCCCGAGTTCCGCGTAGTTCACCTTGTGAGCCGGCACGCCAAGCGCGATGGCCGTCTTGCGGGCCAAGTTCACGTAATCATCGGAGGTGCTATAGGTAATGCCGATAGCGGCCTCCAGGATTGCCCCAGCGATATCTTTGGGGTCATTGTAAGCGTTCATTACTTCTTGTCCTTTTTGTTGTCGCGATGAAGTGCTTGAGCCTTGCGGAAAATATACCACGTGGTCACCGCGGCCACGGAGATTTGTCCGACCAACACCAGCGCGTTCAAAAATGGCATGCTCGTGTCGATGAAAAGGTTTGCGAGAGGGGAACCAAACCCGAGCAGGGCGGCTCCGGAAACTTTGATGTTGTCGAACATCAGAAAAAGGTTGGGAGTGAGGGGTATTATATATAATACCCCTCAAACCCAAATTGGTCAGGTAATGGGCGTGTCAATGCCGAGGGCAGTGACGAGCTGATTATCCCAGTCGGAGCCGACGCTCTTGTCCGTGATAGCGGACCCGCCGGCAATGAGAATTTCCTGCAACAGCCCGGAGACGGAGCGGCCTTCGAGCCCGGTAAGGCTGAGGTCGTGTCCGAGTGCGAGCAGCGCAGCTTGAGCTTCAACGTAGGTCATAATTTTGTGTTGGTTGATTGTTTAACTTGCCGGCGAGAGGTTAGTCTCGCCGGCAAGACCCTACAGACCCAGCTTAGGAGTCGCAGACTCCCAAGGTGGCAAACGAGTCGCTTCCGGAGAAGCTCGAACTGTCCGTCACGGTGCAGTCCGGCAGACCGAGGTCCGCTTGGCAGCGCCGATACAGGATGGGAACAACGTGCTGAGGCCGAATCGGCTGATACGCACGAGTAATCTGATACTTGTGCCAACCGAAGTCACCGAACTGGTTACAGTCGTTGTCGATGATGTAATGCCATTCCAGCTCACCCATGTGAAGCTGAGGGGCAAACTTGAAGGTGCCTTCGCCAACATACTTCTCGGGCACGAGCCGATTGAAGGTGTTGTCGAACATCAGGAACCCGACTTCAAAATCCGCAGCCAACCACGCGGGATTGACCTTGGCGTAAGCCGTGTTCTTGGTGAGGTTCGGGACGTTCACGACGGGGTCAACCAAAATCAGGTTGCCGTTACCGTCGAATCCGGTCGCACGCAACGGGCGCTGGTCAACACCAAACGCGATGCCGCGGTAGGCCGGAGCTTCCTCGAACTGATACGCGCTGACCGATTGCTCGCCCAGCTTGTAGCCGCCGGTCGTGAGACCGATGAGGATTTCTTTCACGCCGATTTCGTTACGGAAACTCTCGATGATGTCGGAGCTGCCGATGAAACGAGCGTGGGGCATTCCTTTGCCTTCGCTGTCGAACATGGAGGCGAACAACGCTTCCTTGACGAACCGGGTGACGTAGTGCAGAGCCTTGAAGCTCAGCGGACCCGTTGGCAACAGGGGGGCGAACTGGACGCCGAGGTCCGTTTCGACACCGCCAGTGAACAGAGAATCAAAATCAAAGCCGGCGACGGCGTTGAATTTCGAGGCGCTGCGCAGGTAGAGCTGGGCGCGGATGTCCGCGTTGACATACTGCGTGACAAGCTTCCTAAGTGAATCTTCCGCAGAGAGATACGAAGACTTAAAGGCGCTGTAGCCTTTCTTTACGCATACGCGAGGACCACGACCACGCTTTGTTTCCAAGCGGGCGGTAAAATCAATCGCGTCGGTCAAATCCTGGATTCCGTTGGTTCCGCAAACTTCAGTGTCGCACTGAAAAGTGGGGAGGGCCAGCGAGTCGCCAGGAGCGGCCTGCATTTGAACGGGGAAACGAATCTCGTCGGAAACCCCTGAGGGGAAGACACCTCCGCCGATGACATTGATGAACACGCTGTTCGCGGCCAATGTCTTGGCGACCGTCCCTACGAGGCGGGACACGTCTTTTTGAGCAATTTCGGAAATTACGTCCGGAGCATTGCAATCAGCACTCATTTGAGAGCCTTTCTAATTTAAGCGGCAGAACCGCTTACGGTTTTTTCCTCGCAATGGGGCTGCGAAGTTACCCTGCCCGCGCCGGCCAGCCGCAGACAGATTAGGCCGATTGCTTCCGACCAAGAAGCCCTTAGGTCACTGAAGAAGTGAAGAAATTTATCGATTTGTCAAGTGCCATTCGCTTTTTCGTTCTAACCCTATGACAACACGCGCACACGAGGTCGCATTTTGCTATTTCATCCACGATGGATTCAAAGCTTCGGGTTCCATAAGAGTCCGAAACATGAAACAGCTTGACTGTTCCTGGGCGATGGTCCCAATCCAAGGCCTCCGGCGGAAAATGTCCTCCACAGTCATAACATCCGCGTTCCGCTTTAAGAAGGTTGAACTTCCGGCCCAATTCATCGCGACGCGCCTTAACGCGCCGCTTATTTTCTTCGACCTGGGCGGGATTGCGTGCCAAATACTCCTCTTGAACTTCAACCGCACAAGGCTTGCAATAAGTCTGATGCCTATTCGGGCGGCTGCGGTCCTTGCCGAAGTCCTCTGGCGGCTTGTCACAATTACAACGGGGGCACTTCATTCCGCGAACCCTCCGTCTTTGGACTCGCGTTCTTCCCGAATTTTGGCCCCTTCTCGCACTACGTCCCGCACCTGACAGGACCGTAAAAACAAGAAGTCCCCATATTGCATGTAGTGCTTTTTCTTGGCTCCCATCAGGTCCGCAACCAGATGGTTACAAACCGCGGCCAGATATTCCCCCGTATCCGGGTCGCGGGTAAGTATCTCGCACCAAAAATGTTCCTGGCCGGCGGATACCTTCACGTCGTCCCCGGGTTCGAAGGGCTCCCATTCGCGGCCGTAATGGCGAAGAATGCGTTGCCAGTTGCGTTTGAGGGCGCGGTCCATCTGGTGGTCCCACCACTGGTCCTCCGTCATGTTCTCTGTATTTTTCCGTCTCATGTCACTATTACCAGTGCCACAAAATCCGGAAATGTCAAGCCCCGTTCACGTGCCGCTGCAAATACTGCGCGTAGGTCAGCTTCAGGCCCTCGGGGAACGCCACCTTCGGCGACCAGCCCAGCGACCGGATTACGGTGTTGTCGAGGACTTTTCGCTGGACGCCCGTCGGTTTGGACGAATCGAAAAACAGCCAGCCCTTGAATCCGACGGTCTCGGCCACCTGCTCGGCAATCGCTTTGATAGTCCATTCGTCGCTGCTGCCGGTATTCACGACCTCGCGCCCGTCGTATTCATGCATGAGGACCAAGCACGCGCGGGCCAAGTCGTCCGCATAGAGAAGTTCCCGCTGGGCCGAGCCGTCGCCCCACACGTCCAGCTCCCGCATCCCGATTTTCTTGGCGGTGTGCATTCTGGTCAGGAGCCCCGGCACCACGTGCGAGCGGACGCTGTCAAAACGGTCCCCGCCGCCGTATAAATTGCACGGCTGCGCGCAGATGAAGTTCAGCCCGCGCTCGTCGCGCAGATACTGGCACAGGCGAATGCCGGCCACCTTCGCAATTCCGTAGGCCTCGGTCGTGGGCTCGAACGCGCCGGTCAACAGCGCCTCGGGTTTGATGGGCTGCGCGGAGTCCTTCGGATATATGCACGAGCTGCCCAGAAAGAGGAGCTTCTTCACGCCGTATTCGGCCGCGTTCAGGATGACGTTGTTTTGAATCGCGAGGTTCTTCGTGAGAAAGTCCACGCGGTTCTGGTCGTTGGCCAGGATGCCGCCGACGTGGGCAGCCGCCAGGAAAACATACTCGGGCCGGTGCACGGAGAAAAACCACTTCACCTGCGTCGGGTCCGTGAGGTCTACTTCTGACCGAGTGGCTGTGACCACGTTCCGGTAGCCGCGCGCCCCGAGCTGGCGAAACAGGGCGTCGCCCACGAGCCCCCGGTGACCGGCCACATAGATTTTGGATTCCTTGTTCATTTCTTTTTCCTCTTGAGGAACTGTTCGCGCGCGTATTCGAGCTGCCGCCGAATCGCCGCGTTCTTGACTGAGTGCACGAAAATTTTCCCCCGGTTCCAGACTTGGTCCGTCATTACCTTCAACCCGTGCGGGAATCCCGTCCCACAGCTGAACCCGTCCGGAAAGGTCTTGTGCGGAATTCCGCCGGCCACGGCGACCGCCATCATGAACCAATCTATGAAGGGCGTCTGCTGGTCAATCTGCACCAGCGGCGCGGCTTTTACCAACCGCTCCACAATCTCACGCGACCAAAAGTATGGCGGCTGGAACGCGAGGCGGGGCCACTTGTAATCCGGCTTCCGCTTGTGCATCATATCGGACACTTCGTTGCTCCACAGCACGTCATGCTTGAAAAGATACTCGGGAAGTTCCGGGGCCAGACAAAAGCTGTCGGAATCATTCGATAGGAAGTGGGTCGCGTTGAAGTCGAGCATCATTTCCCAATGGCGGACCTGCCGCTTCAGGCTGTCCTCGCCAATGTATTGCCGCTTGCCGCCGAAGCGGCAGATGTGCGGCCCGAACGTCTCGATACGGGAGTCCTCGGGCGTCATCACGACGATGGGCACCTTGTGATGCTCATACATCGGGCGCAGGTCGCCAATTTGATGGGCGTCGCCAGCGTAACCGTGAACGGTCACGACCACTTTCTTCACGCTTTGTTGTATTTCGTCGGGCATGTTTGGGTCCTCCGTGTCAGGGGAAACGCAGTCAGCGCCCCCTGAAGTTTTGCGACGTCTACGTTCTGCGTCCGCGTCACAAATTGAATTACACTCGTGACCGTCGGCAACGGTCTCGCCATCAAGTCCTCATACCACACCACAAGCCGCCACGGGACGGGACCATAAATCCACTTCGTGACGAACCTTGAATAAAACTCAATCCGATTCTCGCACGTGTCCACGACACGTCCGGCCACGCGCTTGTCCAGGTTTTCCCACGACTCAATCGCTTCGAGTGGGTTTCGAATCTGCACGATATAATTCCGGTCCGGCAGGACGGGCGTATCCAGGTTGAAGTCGTGATTCTTTTGCCAGTTGGTCTTCGAGCCCGGACCGATGCGTGCTCCGTCCCGATAAATCTCCCCGTAGTGAAAATTCTCACCGAAGTAGGCGCGCAGCACTTCAGTCAGCGCATGATGCCCGCACCGCGGGAAGCTGATGCATTCCGTCGGAATCATAGTGCGCGGGCACTCGTCGCTCATAGCCACCGCTTCCGGACCAAATTGTAGACGTCGTCCGTCTTGCAGCCGTGGAGATACACAGCGCCCTCGGACAACAGCTGGTCGTATTGTTCCTGCGTCACCTGCGGGCAGCGCCACCAAGACTTCATCTGCTTGCAGTCCGCCCAGCCCATGCGCTTAAACTGCGGCGCCATGCTCCAGTCCCAACCAGCCCGCGGGCTGCAGCCGCCGATTTTGCGGGTGAACCAATGCAGAAAACCCATGTCGCCAGAGACCAGACAGTTCCCGTTGATGTGCTGGTGCCCGGCTTCCTTCACACCCGTGGGCAGGAGCGGCCCGAACACCCGCAGGGGGCGACCCGGCCGGCTGGCCTCGTCCCACGCGTTGGACAACTCTTCTATCCAGCCCGGACGCAGCGGAGAACTGTCCGCTTCAAGCAACGCCACAGCCTTGTAAGGAGAGATGCGACGGGCCGAGGCGTGAGAGTAAACGTAGTCGAGAGTTCCGAAAACGATGTCGTTACACCCAGCCGGCCAGCCAATGCCCCGGCGTCCCCGGCAAATGTTCGTGTGAACGTGGAATTTCTTTGCAACATATTCAATGGTTGGGACGTCGTGGGTGCAATCGAACCGCGCGGAGAAAAGCACGTCCGCGTTCTCCGATATACGGGGCTCCAGGTCCGCGACGAGGCGGGCGAGTTTGCCAGACTGTTCGCGGTCGCCGGCCCAGTAGGTGAAGCAGATTAGAAGTTTATTTGGCGGGTTCACCATAACAGTAGCTTCCAATGTGCCCGCAAAGCAGGCCCATGTCCACGTGCGGCGTGTGCCCGGCCTGCGTGGCGCGGATGCAGAACTGGACGTCCTCGCCCATTCCCAAACTCGAATGCCGTTTTGATTTTACCGCCGCGGCGCGGAGATACTTCATCGCCTCCGCGGCGTCTGGCCAGTCCTTGACGACCTCGAAGGCGTGCCGCAGGTCATGCTCGCTCGACGTGAACCACTGACCGCCTTTGCCGTCGCGCCCGCGCGCGAGATGCGGGAATTCTTTCTCGATGTCGAGCAGGACCGAACGGTGAATCAGCATGCACCCGGTCCCAACCCATCGGGTGGGCTTGGTGAGGTCATACGGTCCGCGCTTGGCGTAGCGAAGCTCATCCGGGTCCGAACCCTCGCCATACATCGCCTTACCATGGCGCCAGCGACCAAAATAAAGGCCCCCAACCAAAGTCTTGCCATGAGATAAAAGCCGGTCGATAGTGTTAAATCCGGCAAAACGCTCAGGCAGATTGAAACGAGTGAACGAATTAAAAAGTTTCGCATTTCCCCAAGGGACGACCATGTCATCGTCGATAGTCAGCATCCATTCCATGTTGGTCTGCAAAAATCCCGCGGCGAGCTTGTTACGGGAATGCACAATAAAAGCATCCCCGAAGTCCAACATCTCCGCGGTCCGCCCTCTGCCATTGTGAATGAGCCCCATGACGCTGAAAGCCATTCTCGGCTCCATTGATTTATAGGCAGGAAGACAAATGCAAACTTGTGACACAGGATTTTTCAAATGAATTGTCCAGAAGAATTTCTGGGCATTTGAATCGCCCGCGCGCGGGACTTTTCTCGGGTTTCTTCCCGGCAAAAGGCCCGAGTCCCGCCGGTTTTTCCCGCGCTAATCGCTGCACAATGCTCCAGTGATTTTTTCTTTCCTTTCAATGCCGCGCTCAATCGAGCCCGCGCCTCGGGCGACAATCCATTTGCTCCTTCTCCTCCGTCCGTCGCGTTCACAAGGTCCATCCCCAGACATCGGGCTGCGCGAATATATCGGGTCTCCTCTTCCTCCCACTGGGAATAAGGAACCTCAGCCAGGACAATCAGAACCGGCCGTTCCTGCCTGGAATGAATTAAACGCAGCCATGCCCCAAGATGCGAATTCAATCGGCGCGAATATAACCGATGACGACGAAGCCGTTTATTGGGATGGTCCGATTTACCGATGTATCGGACCTTCCGGGTTCCCGGTTCGCACAAGGCATAAATAAACGTCGTCTTCACTTAGCCGCGTCGGGCTTCAACCTCGGCCCGCGCCCGGTCTAGCGCATCAGCGGGTTTCTCGTTGATACTTCCGGCACCGGCGGCAGCGATAGACGTAACAGCCGCAGAGTCGCGAAGGCGATTCGTGGAACCCTTCTTCACTTTTTCCAACAGGGTGTTGGCCGCGGCGAGTTCCGCCTTCAGCTTCTCGACTTCGAACTTGTGCGCGGCAGTCGCGGACGAGTAGTCGGCGCGCAGCTTCATAAGCTGGGCCAGACCAACTGCCAGGAACGCCCGCATCTCCGGGCTGTCGTCGTCGATAGCCTCTTTAATGGCTTCCTTGGTCTCGGTCAAAAGCTTGTTGTGTTCGGTGATGGACGCCTTCTCGGCCTCGGTGGATTTGTCCGTGGCTTTTTTCTCCACGAACCAATCCAGCTTCGGCAGCATGGAATCGAGCGTTGTCGCGGCCTTTTCGCGATACTCTTTCTTTGCGACCTCGCCAGCCTGGGCTCGCTGGGTCAAAAATTCCTCGGAGTTTTTCTTCGCCGTTGTGATAGCCGCGGTCTTTTTCTCCTTGAGGTCCTCGAGCTGGGTCAGCTTCACCTCGATAAACCGCTTGGCGGCGGATGGCAGCTTCTCCAAAATCGGGTCCCATTGCACCTTGAAAACGCCGCCCATCGACTTAATTTTTTCGATGGTGTGGTCCGGCACCCCCACAGATAAAAGCTTTCCGTAAATCGACTCGGTCTGAGCATTTGACTCGTCGTCGAACTTCTTGAACTCGGGGTCGGCCTCAACGTCCAGCTTGCGCCGGAATTCGCGAAGGTCCTTCAACTCAGCTTCTACCTTCGGGTCCAGCCGGCCAACCTTTTCATTCAGCTCCTTGATTTGCTTCTCGAACGTGTCGCGCTCCGTCTGCAGAGTGAGTAGCTTTTCGTTCGCGAGCCGCTTGATGTTTTCAAAAGCCTCGGCAGATTTGCCCTTCAGTTGCGGGGCCTGCACGTCGGCAAAAGCATCGGTCGCGGGGGCATTCGGTGCCCCGGGGCCTGTAGGGCCAGACGGCCCAGGCTCGGTCTTTGGAAGGAACTTCCCAGTCTTCGGGTCTCGGGAGGCGTCGGCCGCAGCAATAGCTTCAGGGGTCGGTCCAGTCGGACCGGGGTTGCCGGTAGCGGGGCCTGTTGCACCAGGAACCGGAGGAGCGTTGTCCTGGTCCTGCTGTTTCAACAACTCGTCGAGCGCGCTAGAGGTTTCGGCGGAAATGGACGGCAGGTTGCCGCTTAAGTCCACGCCGGATGCATTGGGGTTTGTGGTTGCCATAGGTTATGTAATTTCTTCGGCCGGTTGAACTCCGTCGTTCCATTTGCTGTCGTCATCCAAACTAGGGTAATTGGATTCCGGCTCGGCCTGCGGTGGTTGATGGGTCTGTAAATCCAACAGCGCCTGGACGGCGCGCTGGTAGCCTTCGCGTAGGCAGGACGACACCAAAGTCGCATGCGGGTTCGCGTCGGAAAAAGCAGGCATGGCGAAAAGCACATGCTGCAGAGCGATAGCGCCGGTCGTGCTCGCGAGGAAGTCTTTAAGAATCTTCGCGTCGTCGCTATCCCATTTGCTGGGTTCAGTTGAAATCATGGGTCTGTAGGGTTAGACCGAATGCTAGGGTGTCGGTGCGGGGGCAGCTGGTTCTGGTGGCATTTCTGTCGGTGGCGGCGCGCCCGGAATCGGGTTGCCAGCTTCGTCGGTTGGCCCTGGCTGCGCCCCGGCTGCCAGTTCCGCGTGACGTTGCTGAATCGCCGCATGTTGCTGTGCGGACTCGATGAGCTTCGGCATCTGCGCCGTGAGCTTCGCGATAATGTCCGAGAAAGGTTTCATTGCCGCCTTGTCCACGCCGGTCTGCAAACCAATTTGCTCGTGCGCGGCGCAGTGCTTCAAAATCGCGATGAGCACGGGCAGCGCGTGCGGGTCCTGGACCGCTTGCTGCGCGGTGGACTCCAACGCGGGCATCGCAATCTGCAGGTGAATGAGGTGATTGTCGCGCGGCGACACAGGAACTTCTGTTGCCTGCGGAATAATCAGAGACGCCAGCTCAATCATCTGCGCACGGGCCTGCTCGGCTTGTTCCGTCGGGTCGTTGTCTGGCAGCAACACCGAATTCGCGAACTCTTCGTCCACGAGCGCGATAAGTTTGCGCCGTTCAATCTCTTTGGCGTTGTAGAGCGCGTTGCCGCGGGCTTCCTGCGCGATGATGACGACCTGCTGCCGTTTAATTTCGGTGTAGTCCTTGACGGTCTCAGTCGAGGGCATCTCCGAAATCATTTTCAGTTCTTCCCTGGACATGACCATGAGAAGACGCTTCTGCATTTCCTTCGCGTCGTCCTCGGAGGTGTCCGGGTCGCAGGCGCGCCGCTGAATCGTGGTCATCGCCGCGGAAAATTGCGTGAGGAACCGCGAGATGACGTTATCCTTGGTCTCTTCTTCACGTGAGGCGAGAAAATCCACCGCGGCCTTGGTCACGCGCTCGCCCTGCAACGCTTTTGGCGTCGTAGCGCCGGCCATCTGGTCGAGCAGTCCGGTCAGAAACTGGTCAAGCTCGATAAAGGGCTCCACCGCGGCGTCCAGCTTGCGTTCGAGCACGCTGTAGCCTTGCGCAATGAGAATCGCGTTGCCGACGACCGACATTCGGAAGCGTTTGAGGACTTTTTCGTCCGCCTGGATGATAACCTTGCCGGAAAGGTTCAACCGGTCCACGACTTCGTTGCGCGAGCGGTCAATGATGCCCGCGATGGAGTAAAGTTCGCGTCCGATTCCCTTCGAACCATGCACGGTGCCGTTGCCCTGCTGAAAAGTGAAGAACGCGGCGGCGTCCGCCATCGATTTATACTGGTCCTCGCTCGTGAACAGCTCGGTGAAAGTTTTTTCCTCGAAAATGTAGTGGGAAACCTGCCCGTCAATCTCCGTAGCGAGCAAATGCCACACGACAACCACGCGCGCACCGCTTTCGTGCGATAGTCCGAGGTTCGATTCGCGAATCAGGTCCTCGTAAACGCGTTCCCACGCGGAATACTGCGAGCGGCGGTCCTGCGGCATCGCGGAATTGATAATCTGGACCGTGTTTTCGAGATTCCATCCGCGAGTTTCGGCGGCTTTCTTGTCGCTAATCAGTTCGAACAGCTCGTGGAGCAAAAAAACCTCTTTCAGACAGACGACCTGCGCTTTTCCCGGGATTGGCTTCGTGCCGGTGGGCACCGCGGCGAAATCTTGTCGGAAAAACTTCGGCATCCAACTGAATTCATCGAGCCAAGCGACCACTGCCCAGCCGAAAAGTGCGTTTTCCTGTGCAAGGTCACCCAAAAAATCACGCCAGCCGGCGCGGTTGCGACACAGCGCGGTAATTTCGCGCCGGAAGGCCTCGGTTTTCACCGCGGCGCCGTCGATATCGTCCGGAAGTTTCGAGTTGGTGAGGTATTTGACACCGTCAATCGCCTGCACGAATCGCGGGGCGACCTTTTCGACGAGCATCGCGAGGACTTTGGTTGAAAAATTTGCTTTCCAAGACAAGCCTTCGTTCTCCAGCGCGTCCGTGCGGTGCGGTTTCTCGCTGTTGACTTTGGCCTGTATCCGGGCATTTTTCAAATTCCTTTCCCGCGAGGCCGCAAGCAAAACCATTACAATGTTCCTCGCTTGCACAGCATCCCGAATTGCCCGATTGCCGGGCTTCAGTTGCTTGTTAAGGTCCGGAGGAGAAACAGCGCCCTTGAAATCTCCCGGCGGCGCGCCTGCGTAACTCGGTTCAGGAAGGGAAGGTGCCAGTGGCATACTTTTTCAGATATTCTATCGCGCTCAAAAGGCGCTGCGGCTGGTCGTCAAACTGGCCAAGCCCAAAATTACACTTCGAACACAGAAGTCCGCGATTCTCGCCCGTATTATGGTCGTGGTCTACCGGCGGATTTTTAGGCAGCGGCTCCCAGCAAATGGCGCAACATCCACATTGTTCCGAGGATTTTTGCTCGACCCATTCGGGCGTCGTGTTGTGGTCACGTTTCAACTGATGCTTCCGCATCTGTTCCGGGTTTTTCTTGCGATATTCTCGTTGCTCACGACGTTCCCGTTCCGGGTCCCGTTGATACCGCGCTTTGTTATATTCGACCGCGCATGTGCAACAATAATAATTGAACCGGCCGGTGGCCTTGACTCGATACCCGTTTTCGTCCGTAAGGACGACGGCGCACTTAGAACATTTCTGGATTGCGGTCTCGGTCATCTTCTTAATAAGTGTTGAGAATCATTGATTTGTCAACCTACATTCGTGATAACCCATCGATGGTCCGGACAGGACTCCGTGGTCAGCTTGGCCTTAGTGTCCACAAAACAAAGGCACAGCCCGCACTGCCGGGTCTTCGGCTTGAAGTGCGGGCACCGGTGGCAGGCGTCCAATCGCTGGGCGGCTATCTCCGGCCCCACGAATACTTTGGAGCCGGTGGCCGCGGCCACAATCACCCGCTTGACGGCCTTTATCGCGGTTTTGACCGCCTTGATTTTTTGCATGACGTGCATCCGGGACCGGGTTGGGGGACGACTCGTTTGGGACTGCTTGCGGCAGAGGAGCTTCTGCAATAACCAGGAAAGTTCTTGCAAAGCTGGTCATCAATCTCCACCGCGGGGTCGCCCACAGGCAAGCGGTTGATGATACGGTAGTTAATCACGCGCGAGACCAGCTGGGCGAAGGACTTGCCCAAGTGGGTTACGCCGGTGCTGTCTATATACACCCAACCGCCTGGGGGAAAGAGACCTCGGTTAAATCTGAGAGCCATAAAAATTCACAATTCTAAATCCTCGTCCGCGGTATCCAAATCATAGAACCGGTTCACCCGGTCGCATCCCAGGTCGCGGGCGTGCGGGTCCCATTCCGAGGATTGCACATTTGTGGGTTCAATCGAGTCGTCGCCGGCCATGGATGGGATGAACCCGCTTCCCTTGCGCGCGGCGTGAATCAACAGCGTAAACGCGTCGGCGAGGTTCGGCGACTTGCCGGCGTGGCGAGACTTCCAGTCGCGCTTGGATTCGACGTGGGACTTTTTCCCAACCATCCGGAACAGCCGGTCCGTCAACTCCCCCGTGAGGTCCGCGACGTCCATGCCGAGGGCCACGTATAAGAACCGAAACTCCAGCCATCGCTTGACCGCGAACCAAAGCTCGCTGTTCACCCGGTCGTAGAGTTCCTTCGCAGTCGCTTCGTCCTCGGCCATGATGCGCGTCTCGCTGGCGCTCTCGTAAAAGTTCACGCCGTGGCAGCGCCAGCCCTTGACCTTCATATAGTCGAACACGCCCTGCCCGTTGCCGGTCCGGTCTATCGCGAGGTATTCCGGCTTGATATGCAGCTCCCGCGCGAGGCGCATAATCGCGTCGCCCATCGTGAAGGTGTCCCCTTTCGGAATGTGAAAAATCTTTTGTGCCAGGAGCAGGTGCCGGGGCGCCTTGTGCCCGTTGCGGTCGTAGAACCACACGACCTGTCCGCCGGGGAACTCCAGGCTCGGGGGCATCTTCACCGCGGACGCGCGGCCGAAAAGTCCGCTGGCGAATTCGCACGTGTCGCCGCCTTCGAGTGCCAAGTCCGCGCCACCGACGGGCGTGGGCGTGTCATACCAAATCGGTTCGGCTTTCCAGGTTGTGGTGAGACCCGAGGGAATCACCGCGAGAACCATGCCCAGCGGCGGGAAGCAGCCGCGCACCATCGTCCAATACCCGGGCGAGTCGAGCCCGCCAGCGTTGGCGATAATCTGCTGCATGCCCTCGTAGGTCTGCATGCCGGGATACACCTCGCGCTTTTGCTTGATGTTTTCGGACTGCATCGCGTCCAGCCGGACGGTCCACCAGCCGCGCGTAGACATCCAATCAAAATGCAAGTCCGGGTCAAAACTGGCCCAGCCGAACTGTGGCTCCACGCGCACGCCCACGTCGTCGTTGCGGTCCGAGGGGTTGAACGCGCCGGCCACCTTCAGCCCGCCCTTGCCGGAAGCGTTCGACAGCAAGTTGTCGATGTCGTGCCACAGCCCCTTCGGGAGGTTCGAAATTTCATCGACGAACACGAACAGCCGCGACGTCTCGCCGAACAGGGGATGAGGCTTCTTGCGCCGAAACCGCGCGACACCCTGCAGCCGGCCGGCGGCTTTCTTGCCTTGAGGAATCACCACGCCGGTAATCGAGCCCCGCTTCGCGCGCTGGTCTAGCCCGATGAACAGCTTGCCAATCTCGCCCGGGAGAGGGATTGCGGACTCCCGGTGAAGCGTGACGAGGTGCGAGAAAAGGTTTTGCTCCAGGTGGTCTTCACTAGGCCCCAGCACGCGAATCGAGGTATACTCCGGGTCGCGGACCCATTCCAGAAAAAGCCGGATTGCCATCGAAAAAGACTTCGACTGCTTGCCGGCGCCCATCAGCAAAATAAAGTCCTGCTCGTCGAACGCGGACCAAACCCGCTGCGTGTTGTGCGGGCGGGGGTCGAACTGGTTAGGGGTCCAGAGAAGTTGAGCGGCCTCTTCGGTCGCTCCGTTGTTCAGCGCCCAATGCAACAGGAGCGTGAGCATCTCGTAAGATTTCTTCTTGGTCTCGACGGACTGCTTGGAAATTTCCGGGTTGCTCTGCGCGGCCCAGGCACGGACCAGCCGCGCGGCAGTGAACACGTCACCGCCGTGAATCAGTCTCGCGGTCTCCCGCAACAACCCTTTAACAGGGTGCGTCTCGGCCAGCGCCATAAAAGTAAAGGGCGTGTTTATTGGAGCCTGTAACGCCGACTCTGCGGGCGACGGGGTTTCCCTTCTGGGCTGCGCCCGTGTGTCGCCATTTCCCCGCTGGCAGGCCGGAATCTAAAACGCCCTTTGCCGGACCCTTGGGTGCGCGGCCAAAACGTTCCGTTCTGCCAAAATTGGTGGATGCTATCGGGACCCTACACGCCGGGTTCTTACCGGAGCAACAGAAGCACTGTTGCCTTACTTTTGGTCTCACGGGTTGGAGGTATCCTCGTCCCGTCCGCCGTCGCGGGCTGCCTTGCGTCCAAAATTGGTGGACCCTATCGTGGCCCTAGCCGCCGGGCTCTTTATACCGGGGGTCCCGAAAGGAACCCACTAAGATTAGCGGGAGGCGGTAGCTAACCGGATGTCCTCCCGGCCTGCTGAGTGCCGTCGCACTGTGTTGCAGGACTTTGGTCGTCTCGATATTTTTCGTCCCGAGACGTCAGCTGACGGATGCGGCCCCGAAGGGTCGCACACATCTTGGCTTTTAACGCTATGCACGCTCCCGGTTTTCTGGGAGGCCAAGAAATTGTCAAAGAGCAACTGTCCCTTAATAAGTGCCGCCTTCAGGCGGATTGTCAAGGTTCACTTTGGATAATTTGTAAACCGTTGCGCGGTGCCAGACTTCGCTGTTCGGCGGGGCGAACCCCGCTGCGCGCAGGCTGCCGGCAATTTGCGCGTGGGAAAACCCATCGGCGCGAGCCTGCTTGATGCGGCGGATTACCTCTCGCTGACGCTCGCGCACCTTGGGGTCCGGATGGAACCCATACCGCGGCGGGCCTCCGCATGGTTGCCCGGTCTTCTCGGCCATCCGGCGCCGACCGTCCTGCAGCTTCTTCACGATGACTGCTTTTTCCCACTGTGATAACGCTCCCATAATTTGACGAAACATAACGCGGCTCGGGTCATCGGTGTTGGTCATATCCTGACCGGAGTCCGCGGTGAAAACCTTGATGCCCTTGGTGGTCGCGCTGCGCAGGAAAACTTCCTGGGCCATGAGGTCGCGCGCGAGACGGTCAATCCGCTCGACCACTATGGCTTCCGCGCCGATGGTCTTAGCCTCGTCGAGCATGGCTGCCAGCATTATGCGGTCGTCGAAGTCCACGCCGCCGGACTGCACCTCGGAGAACTCGCGAACGATTGCCATTTGATTCGCGGCGGCAAACTTCGCGACGACGTCCTGTTGTCGTGGCAACCCGGTCTTGTCTTCCTGCTCCCAGGACGACACGCGGTAGTAAGCGAACACGTTCATCGGTTGCCCCGTTTCGATTGCAGTTTGCTCACCGCGTCTTGAGTGTGGTGGATTTCCGACCACACGTTGGAGAACCTTTGCACCACGTAGTCGTGAGACGCGCCCCATACAACTTCAACTCCGAACCGGTGCGCTTGCGGATTTCGCGGGTCATCACCAATTCGACCTGATTCATCCGGACGATGCGGCGGCGCAGCAGGGACCTCGCGTTGAGCAGGTGGTCGAGCTGCATGTCGGTGAGGCGAAGGATTTCCCCGGCCTTCGTCTTCCAGAAGAAGAGGTGCGGCGTCTCCAGCTCGGCGACTGACCGGACGTTCGGCCCGTCGGCCTGGATGACAGGCGGGTAAAAGATATGGGTGCGGGCCGGCGACTTTACTCGGGCCTTCTTTAGTTTTTTCTTTGATACTTTGGTCTTCATTGGTCGTTATCTTGCAGGTAGCGGTTGAGTGCCGGGTCAAAGGCGCCGGTCTTCTCGGCGTTCTTCGGGTGTTTCTTGTTCTTGGCGTTTAGTGCCCTGGCACGACGGCGCAGCTTGCGCAGCTCGGCGACCGCGTTCATGCGCTGGATTGTTGCAAGGCTAAACATTAGCGGGAGGGAAAAAAGGGCTTCCCGACCACCACGAGTTTGGTGATGCGGTATTGACGCTTGGGCGCGCCAAAACGGTTCGCGGCGGCGCGGGCTTCTCGCGCTGAGTCGTAGGTTCCCTCGGCATTGAAGCTTTCTTCCCAGGCGTCGTGATTCTTGAATTGAACTTTGTATTGCGGTTTGGTTCTCATGTTAGTCTCCGTTCGGGTCCCAGGAAACTCGCACACCCACGTCCGAAGTCAAGTGGATGACGCGCGCCTGGAAGCCCCGGCAGCAAAACTCCGAGGAGACAGCAAGGGCGGCGCGGTTGATAATGTCGCCCTCGTCAAAACCCAGGTTGCGGTGCTGCAGATTGCGCGCATACGCCGTGATGTTTGAGTAGGGGTCCGTGCCACCGTAGACCGCGAGCAGTTTGCGCTCAGCCGCGGCTATCCATTCCGCCGCGACGTCCGCAACCAGCCGGCCGATGCGGGAGTCATTGGCGTCGCGCAGCACGAGATAACGGTCGCGCATTTCTTCAAGGGTTGGGATTTTTTCGTCGCTCATATTCTACTCTTACCAGTGCCACAGATTTTGGGATTGTCAAGTTTTTCCACTTCCCAATATCGCACACTTGCCGCCGGGTGTCAAATCAGGGGGACTTCCCCCGGTATGAAAAGCAAGAAAAGCGCGCCACCTCTTAGGTATGTCACTATCTGGCAGGCCCTCACCATCCTTGGTATCGGCATCATCCTCGGGCTAACCGTCGCGGCTGTTATCTTTGGGGATTAGGCCTCCGTCAAATAAACAAGAAACCCTTTGGCGGCACCGCCTATAGAGACGATGCTAAGGGATTCCCCGACCGCCGTCTGGAACACCACCATCACGGGGTTCACCGTCATCGTCAGGTTGCCTCGGGCTACAATGTCCATCTGGCCGGTAATGGGATTCGCCGCGGACAAAAACTGGACCGTGGCGTTCGCTGCCGCCGTCACAATGAACCCCAAAACCTTGTGCCGGTTGCCAGGGCTCGCTGCCGCGATGACCGTTGTGCCTGCGGCACCCTGCGCGAGGGAAAAATAATTGACAGACTTGCCATAGTTCGTCGTCGGGATTTTAGCAAGCGTGGCTTCAGTCGCCGCACCGACGGGCAGCGGCAGGGACGCCGCGCTGACCGGCTGGGTCGCTGGAAAATTGTTGACCGCCACTGACGTGACTGGTGCCGGGAAATTAGTCACGGCCACCGAGCCGGAAACGTTTTGCGTGGCGGGGAAGTTGTTGACCGCCGTCGAAGCCGGAAAGTTATTGACCGCAACCGAGCCGGAGATGTTTTGCGTAGCGGGAAAGTTATTCACCGCGACTGAGGTTACCGGCGCCGGGAAGTTCGTGACAGAAACATTCTGATTCGCCGGGAAGTTGTTCACCGAAACGTCGGTTACCGGCGCGGGAAAATTGTTTACCGCGACCGTCCCGCTTACCGGCTGGGTCGCTGGGAAGTTGTTTACGTCCACCGCCCCCGTGACCGGCTGCGTGCTGGGAAAGTTATTAACTGCAAAAGCCGAGGGGAAGTTGTCCACCGACAAGGTGCCGCTGACCGGTTGTGTCGCCGGGAAGTTAACGACGGTAACCTGCTGGTTGGCCGGGAAGTTGTTGACCGATATCTCGGAAGGGAATTCCGGAGCCGGCGGAAAGTTGGACACCTCAACTTCAACTGCCCCGGCGGGGGTCACTTTGGCAAATTGAGACGCGGACGCGTCCTTGAGTCTAACGTCTGTCATATCGGGGGGAGGCTGAGAGGCGGGCGTAAGAAGGACCGCCGAACGGATTTCACCCAGGCGCAAAAGCATCTTGCGCCAGATGTCGTATTCGCTGTCGCCGAATTTCCACTCGGAATCGGGCATTGGGATTGGCTGATGTTATTCCGTATTTCGTAAGGCTTCCCAATTCGGCCAATATCGGCCATACTCTATTCGAATGAGTCCCTTGCCTAAAAGTTCAGTGAGCGCGCCCGGATTCTGGATTGCCGAGGGAAGGAGCCCCTCGTGAAGCATGACCTGCTGCAGTTGGCAGATTTCAGGGTCAGACAGCCGCTGGCAAAGTCTCATGCGGGTTCGGTGATGAAAATCAAAACGCCGTGTGCGGACGCGTTGGTCATCCGCAACACCAAAGCCTCTCCGGCAGCGGTCTGCACGATGGGCACCGGCAGCGTGGGCGGAACGACGAGCGGGACGGACGCGGTGCCGCCGACGTTCACGGGCATCTGCCCGGTGAGCGCGTTGCCGTTCGACAACAGCTCCATCGTGTGGTCCTCTTCACCGTCCGTGTTCGAAAAGGCCAAAAGCCAGCCGAGCACCTTGTGCACTTTGCCGGGTGTTGCTGGCGCGAGTTCTGTGTCCCCGCTGTCGTTGGCCACGACCGCGCGCTGCAAAACGGACGCCGGCAAAGGGCTGGGGGCTGCCGGGGTGATAACGACGGGGAGGGGCGTGACGAGTGCCGCGACTTCTGTGCCGAGGTGAGTTTGAAGGTCACCGTATGGGTTGCTCATTACCTAAGAAGTGGGACCTCCTGACCGATTGTTAAGCGACGGTTCTGTCTGGTTGAGAAACGCCACGACTCGTTCCGCCAGCTCGATGTCCGAGGTCCTCGGTCCGAAGCCGGACTCTGCCAGGAAAAAGAGATTCAGGTCGAGGACCTCGTCCTTGATGACGTAGTGATGGTCACGGTAGAGAAGCGCATAGCGCGGGGCTGGGGGGATGGGGTTGCCACAGACCGGGCATGGGGTTCCCGTTCCGCTGGGCAGGGGTGTGTCATTTTGGCTCATAAAGTGTCAAAGTGTCCCGCGCGAGGGACTTTTTTCAAATCGCGCGCGGTTGGCTGAGCGAGCGCGCCGGCCCCCGCCGCCCCCGTGGGGGGACCTCGAAAGTTGGCACGATAACTGCGGTGCTTGCCTAGTGCACCGAAGTCCTTGTCGCCCAGGCCTCCGCACGAGTGACCCGGTCCTAGGTCCACTGTCCTGGTCCTGGACACCACGGTCCGAGGCACTAGGCAACTCTTGCCGGGGTGATTTGTTGCCTGTGATGGCCACACTGGTGACGCGTAACGCGTTGCGCTGCACAAGTTGCGTGTCACGAGGTGCTTGGACCGGGGTCCGACGGGCTGGCGTTACCGATAACGGGCTCCGCGGGCACCGGTTGGACACTTGGACACCCATCAGCGGTCAAAAGTCGAGGCGTCTCGGGCTCGGTTCGCTCAGCCTTAGGTGTGACATTTTGGCACACTTGTGCCGTTTCGTCCGCAAGCTCGCGCACGATTACATCCGCCGCCTTAGTTGTGCCGCCGGGCGTGTTCAACGACGCCATCACTGCGGCGTGCAAGGCACTTGCGTTCATCTGGTCCGGTTCATCGTCGCGGCCGGCGCGGGCCGTCACGGTGTCGTCCAGCGCCACGAACGTGAGATTGTTCGCCTTCTCAGCTGCCGCGGCCAAGTCGGTGAAAAATCGGGCTGAGACGTGACGCACACCGTTCTTGCCTGTGGCCGTTATTTCGCTGACAATCTCTGCTTCGGTCATGTCGTTAAAGTGTGTGATGACGCGGTCTATCAAAGAACGGATTCTATGCCCCTGACAAAAAGCGAGCGCACGGTTTTGAGCTTTTTCGAAATCGCCTGGACGGCCGGACTTCGACAGCATTGTGACGCGTTGAATTTTCGCGTCCCATCCCTCTTGGTCTGCGAGCTTTCGAACGATTGCCGGGTCCATATCGAGGGCCGCCGCAGTTCGGTGCACATCTCCCACCATGGCTACAAAAACCAAGAGAATTTGGCTGACGTCTAACCTGTTCTTATTCAGCTTCATACACCAAATTTGCCATTGTGTCGAGGTCTATTGCGAGCAAGTTCCGCTTGTCGTTTGCGACGCTCCGGCGTCCAAGGCTTCTTCAGTCCAGCCTTGTATTCAGGGGCCGCATAAACCGCGCGCAAGGATTGCGATAGCTTACGACGAGTGTCTTCCGTTGGCTTTCGCCCGCGATTGCCGGCGCCGCCATCGCCTTGGTTCAATAATTCAAAACCTAAAGCGCGATATCCGCGGATAGCTCGCGTCTCCGCTTCATCAACTTGGGCCGCGGTGCCTTGCCACAGCACCCGCATCACAGGTTCCTGGCTCAACCCAGTCCACCACGCATAAAGCGGTTCTCGTCTCGGACGCCTCGTAAATAGGCGATGACTGGCCATTCGACCGGGAAGGGAGGAGGTTTGGCCAATATAGCGGATGTTCCCGAGGTCGAGCGGGTCGACCAGCGCATACACAAAATGAGGACAATTCTCTATCATAAATCAGCCCAGGGGTTTGCGTGCTCGGTCAGTCGCGTGTGCGTCCCACCATTGCTTGCGTTTCGTTGCGCGTATTAGCTTCTTGGCCTTTGCGTTCAGGTCCTTGGCAGCCTGCGGCGCACACTTGAAAAGTTGGCGCTCGATGTCTTTCGGGTCCATACAATGAATAAGTGGGGCGCCACGGTCAAAAGTCAAGGCCACAGTTGACCGTGCAATTTGCAACCCTGACCTCGTCATTCGGACCGGGGACCTCGCTACGGGGACCGGGGAAGTCGTGCAAAATGCCACGCGCATAGAAAACGAAAAGGCCCATGCGGTCCATTTCGCACCTGGGACCGGGGACCTCCATACCTCGATTCCCAGACACTTACATAAGTAGACGTCCACTCCAACCTGTGACAGCTAAATCTCACTTGACTTATAACTACCTTAGAAGAAGTATATATATATATATATGGAGCAGAGGCACTTCCCGCTGTCACAGGTTTTGGTGGACGTCTAGGACCTTTACTTTTTGGGCAAACCGCTCCACTGGTAAAGATGACATGAAGATACGACGAGGCGAGATGAGCCGGCGCGTTGGTTGGCGTAACGAAATCGAACGAATACGCGGCCTGTGGAAGGACGTTCGCCGCTACTCCGCGGACTGGGGTCCGGACCATCCGCAGGTGCAGCAACGCCGGGAGCAGGCGGAATCCCTGGCGCGCCGCCTTCGCATCATCATAAGCGAAGTCCGCATGAAGCCCGAGAACCACGCAAAGTGGTATGCGGACATAGACGCGGCTGCCTTGGAACCTCAGCCCGCGGCATCCGGCGCGCCGGCAGCCAAGCCTAAGACACGGGCACAACGAGTCGAAGCCATTGGTTACGAAAACCGCCTGCCGCTGTGGCATGGCCCGAACAACGACTGGCCCGCACCGCGGCGCGTGATGGGCGTGGCTTGGTGCAGCAAACTCAGCCGCTGGATAATTCGCCTGCAGACGCGCCTGGGAGTTTATAAGAACACCAACACGCACGGGTTCACGCCCGCGCAGCTGGCCGACGAGGTTGACCGCATCAAGGCGCATCTTGTTTTTCGTGGTTGTCTGGACGGCCGCGTTCGTGTTGGGGTGTGGAACGATAAAACATCGGTCGCATTCAATCTCAAAGTGCTCGAAGCACAACAGGGCGATGCGTTGGACTCTGACGATGCCCTGGGGCTTATCGCGCCTTTTTACGAACACCTTTCTTGCTGGCTGCAGAATCAATCGGAATACGCCAAGCATTGCATGGAGGCACGCAGGGCGGGGAGACTGCCGGACACCTTCAAACGCTTCCCGAAAAAATCTTGGTTTGCTAAACAACTCACGCGCATGACATCATTGCCCGCGAAAGACGCCGCGAAGCTTGAGGCCTCTACAGCGGTGTGGAAAGAAACCACTTAACATTTTCGGAAAAGTCTCCACTGGTAAAGATAGAATGAACGACAAGAAAATTTTTATTGAGTTTCGCGATGGTGGAACCTGCGAGGCGAATACCCTCAGGCAGGCTGTAGAATTGTTGGGAGGGAACCGCGGACCAGTGAGGCGCGACGTTCATGTTCCCCGAAAATTCTGGGTGTGGCAACACCTGCGTGGCACCAAGAAGAAACCAATGAACGTGATGTATCACCGCGGCTGCTTCACGATGCCCGAGGGCCACGACTTGAGCGTATGACAATCGAATACACCTTCGGCTTCACTCCCGGAATAAAAATGTTCCGCGTCACTCCCGGCGCGTTCCTGGCCAAGCGCGGCTGGCTCACTGGCCCATGGTGTTACTCTCGCCTCACCGCTTTTGTTTTCTGGCTCGCCACTACGCTGGACGACCGGGACCACGCGCGCAAGTTCCCCTGCGGGTTTCCAAAGTTATGACCATACTGTTCTTTTTCCTCTTCGGCTGTATTGCGGGCGCGCTTCTATGCCGCCAGGGTCCGCAAGGAACTCCCGGCGTTCCGGGACCGCAGGGGCCGGAAGGTCCGAGTGGTAGCCGCACGTGGTTCAACCTCGTGAAGCGGCAATCAGAACTAGAGCGGCAGGTGTATAACCTGCACACTCGCTTGTTTTGTTTTGAAGTGGAGCAACGCAAACGAAAATCTCTGACCGATGAGTGACGACTTGAAGGGTCCGCCTCCTGAAGGACCTATCCAACCCATATTCAACGATAGCGTCGCACAACTCGAACGCGAAAGGCGAAACCTACGAGCACTCGCAGAAAAAGTCACGCCGCCCAGCGCGAGGGAATTAATCAAGTCATCAGCGGCAGCGTTCAATCAACGGGAGCCAATCCCGGGGAGCCGGAGAGCGCCGGCGCCGCTGCGTCAGCGCCAGACGATGCAACAACAGCAACCATTACGCGGCGCTGTTCCGGTCCGCGACCTTACGCCTACCAAAAGCGTGGCGACGAACCCGGCGCCCAGTGGGAACCAATCTTTGCAGAACCAGATAGCAAACCTGCAACGCCAGTTAAACGAACTGACAGCAAACCAACAGACCAAGCCGATGAGTAATTTAATCCAACCAGTCAACGCGCAGGGCCAGCCCATCGCAGACCCGCGGCCAGTGCCGGCGCAGCCCGAACCGCCGAAACTTGTTTTCAATCCCGCGCCTGACGGCACGTTCGTCAAGGTGGCTGACCGGCCGGCGCCGAAGAACCTCCCAGCTGGCGCTGTGTGGACCCAGAAATATCTGGCAACGCACGACAACCAGCCCTTCGCTATCGCGCGTGACAAGTTTTGCGCGGACCTTATCGCGCAGGCAATCAACGTTTACTTCAACGCGATGCTGCAGCAACAGGCCGAAGCCGCCGCCGCCAAGGCCGCGCGTGAATCGTCCCAGGCCGATGCCAACGCTTTTGACGCGCTCCCGACGGGCGAGCAAGAAGTGGACGCCATCACCGGTGAACCCATCGACAACGACCCGCTGCCCAGCGTATGAGCAAGCTAATCATCGACGGATACGGAATCGTGGGGCCGGAATGGTTTCGGTTTGAAGTGCTCACGGATATTTCCAAAGAGCGCAACCGGCAAGAAGCACTCAAAGCCGCGGGGAAGTTTCCCGCGACGTGCGCGGATGACACAATCAGCGACACGGTGAAGTGTGCGGTCCTGACCGAGGAACTAGGCGAAGTCGCGCGTGTGTTGTGTGAGCGCACGTGCAAACCCGGCTGCGAAGCAGGCAGCGATGCACGCTTGCTCGAAGAGTTGGTGCAGGTCGCCGCGGTCGCAACCGCGTGGGCCGAATGCCTGAAGTTGAAAGCGGCCGAACGCCGGCAGCGCGAAGCGCAACTCTGTCAACCCATCGTGTTATGTCCGACACCAAACGTGTAAGCGGCGTTTCGCCGGCGTTCCTGTTGTTCCTCGTGTTCCTCGTGCTGAAGCTCACTGGCTTCATCACGTGGAGCTGGTGGTGGGTGACCTGTCCGCTCTGGTTTTGGTTCGCAGTCGCCGCACTGTTTTTCCTGGTGCCCTGTGCCGCGGCGCTGGTGCTCGTGCCGCTGGCCTTTGTCGGCGCGTTCCTCTGGCATTTTTTCAAAGGACTTTTTAAGCGATGAATGCAGAGGTATTCATTCCTTTGTCGCAAGGCAAGGTCGCGGTGGTGGACTTCGAAGACTTTGAAAAAGTCCGCGGCTTTAGTTGGTATGCCGACAAAGGAATG
>Ga0247662_1000001_pt1 | contig 80679 bp, 122 predicted proteins | sample CNK03_metaG_FD_190127 | JGI IMG/M metagenome (GOLD analysis project Ga0247662, IMG submission 190127) | Soil microbial communities from Purdue University Martell Research Forest, Indiana, United States - CNK03 | ecosystem: Environmental > Terrestrial > Soil > Temperate forest > Bulk soil... | reverse complement strand
AGCGCGCGTCAGCCTTGGCTTGTTTCGCAGCGCGCTTCGCGTCTCGCTCGAGTTTCGCCGCTGCACGCTCCTCTCGACGAGTAGCTTGCTCGCGACGCATCTCGGGAGTACGCCCCTCCTCGTCGATCTCGATCAACTCCCCCGGTGCCCATTGCTCGATGAGTTTCGTCATTCTCCGGTCGGAGAAGTCGATCTGAGCGATCTGGCTCTTCGCGGCGTTGATTGCGACCTGCAGCGCTTTTTCGTACTTGTCTTGCTCGATCGGGTCGCTCGAGTCGCGCCGGTAGGTTGTGTATGTCCTGTTGATCCTTGAGTACCCGTCGATCTGCTCCGGACGCTCTTCGTATTTTCGAATCGATTCTTCGTATCCGGAACGCCACAGAGCGAGCTGATCTCGATACGCGGAGCACCCGGAGCTGGATTGCTCGTACGGCGGATATCCAACTCCGAAGCAATCACCGACGACGTTTCCCGTGCCGGGTCTCTTGTAGCCGTGGAGCACCATCCGCCCGTTGGGGTTCACCTTGAAGTGACCCTCGCAGACCGGACACGTTCCGACGAAGCGGGTCGTTACTTCTTGGACTTCTTCTTCGAGCGCGTACGGCGCTGAGTCGGGCGCCGCACCGCCTTCTTCGTGCGACGCCGGGGGGCTTTTGGGGATGATCTAACGCGACCTCGCGACGGTTTCCGTGACGCCATCTCCGCGTCAACTTTCTCTTGAGCCTCGTGAACTATCTCACCGATCTGGTGAGCGTACCTTATGAAGTGCCCAAACTGAGATCGGGTGCCGTACGCAGCGCGCTGAAGCTCTGTCCACGTCTTTTGGTACGCTTTCTTAGGCGGTGTACCGTTTTCTCTGTGACGTCTGTAGTGAGCGATAGCGAACTCGAGCGCTTGCGCTCGCGCTTCGGGCGGAACAGGCTCAACTCCGTATTGGTCTCCTTCTTCCCGGACGGAGCCGCCGCTCAGTTTTCTGATGGCAACTCGGTACCGATTGAGCGCTCCGGCTCCCTTGTCGGTGAGCACGAAATAGTCACCGAACGATGAGAGCCCCTCTGTCTTCCGCTTGAGGACGATGTAACCGTTTTCTCTGAGTGCCGAGTACGCCCTGTCGTAGACGACGGAGTCTCCCTGCATCGGCACTTTTGCTCCGCCGGCGTGCTCTCCCATTCCGTACAGGAGTACGTTGAGCATGGTCGGCGTGATGCCATCTCGAGCCAGTTCTGGTGGCACCCAGGTGTCGCTGCCGCTGCGAGACCCCTCACGGAAGAGCGGGTACGACGACGGCGCCGGTGGAGCTCCTCTTCGATGCTTCGGCACGAACTTCACATGGCCACCTGGAGGCACGTGCGAATCGGCTTGGTGTCGGTGAGGGAAGGGGCCCGCGGCGCGACGGTCGTTGCGGTCGACGGCGATGTAGTCCTCGCGGGCCTCGCTGGTGCTCTGCGAATCCCACACGAGCTCCCCGTCGCGCGTGATGACTTGAACGTAGTCGCCCTCGAACGTGGGATCTCGGAGCAGTTTTTTTGCCTCTCTCACCGCCACATCTTCGTCGTCGAATCCGAATGACTCGCCGCCTCCGCCACCGAGACCGCCGACGATCGTGCCGTCGCTCCAGAGTGGTTGGATGATGTAGAACGGGTCCTCTACAGGTTCGTGTCGCGCCTCGCTCATTCCTTCTTCGTTTCTGCACTGCGACTGCGCTTCGTACAGACCGTCGAATTGCGTCACGAGCTCTCTTGGGGCTTTCAACACAGCGCGACAGTATGCGCGCATCTCACGATCGTCACCGATCACATCTCCGAGGCCACCCGAGAGCGCGGTGCCTGGAGTCGTACCGGATCCGGTGGCTCGTTCGCGGTAGAACGCATGCCAAATCCGCGGCGCCTGACGGAGAAAGCATATCTGCTCTCCGGGAGTTTCCCCTTGAACGGCACTCATCTTGTAGGCCACGAGCCATCCGTCGCCAACGTCTTGAGAGATAGTCCAGCCCGACATCCAGCGCAGGAAGTCGTAAGCTGCGGCGCTCTTCCTTCCTCGTCTGCCGGTGCGTGCCTCCGCCGCATGTCTCCGTCCTTCGATCGGTTTTGCTCCGTTCGGGATCCGTTTTACGCCTTCGCGTGATCCAGGCCCCTCGGCATGCCAGTACCCGCCCTTGCGCCAGGTGCGCGCTTCTTCGTACGGATACTCGCCGCCGCGGGGAAAGTAGATCCACGCCTGAGTCTTGTCGCCGTTGAAAACAACGTGCGTCGCTCCCAGCTCGCGGCCCGCGTGCGCCACGAGATCTTCGAGCGTGTTGAAGTCGGCGACCACCCTAGACTCGCTGGCGAAGTTCGGCTCGTTCGACGCTCTCAGCCCAGCCTCGATCCCGGCGCTGGTCGGCTCCCATCCTTTTCGACCGTAGGCCACGAAACCGTTGTCGGCGAGATTTTGAAGCGCTCCGTCTCGGTAGGCGTCTCCGTTGTTCCAGGATGCGATCATCCAGTCTTCGATGCCGCCGCCCTCTCGAACACCCTTCGCCTGACGCCCTCCCAGCGTCACCGTGTGGCCAGAGGCGTCGATCGGGTACTGCTCTCCGCGACGAGCTTGGATCGTGGCTGCGTGTTGCTCGATCTCTTTTCGGAGCGACGCGGGGCAGTCAGGATAGAACTTGAGCGTGAGCGTGTCGAAGTCCAGGAAAGCGCACTTCGCGTAGTCTCCGTGCTTTTCGCGCTTCCTGTCGGCGTACGAGATGCCGGTCGAGTACACGCCGATAAACAGACGGTCGTTCGTGTGGTTTTGCGATTCGCTCAGATTCCCGCCTGCGTACCTACCCGTTCCAGCGAACGTCCACGTCGATCCGTCGCTCGACTTCCACAGCTCGTGCCAGGTGGTGTCGCCGCTTCTCTTCGTGTCGCTGATTCGAACTTGCGCATCCTTTGACTGCGGTCGGTGACGCTGCATGAAGCCGTTCGCGAACGCCTGCGCTTCGCCGTGCGTCCAGAAGACGGCTTTTTCTTTTCCCCCGACATGACCCGGCATCATGTCTTTTGTTTTCCAGTAGCCATCCCAACCGAAGACTTCAAACAGATCGTTCTTGTAGCGAACGGGAGTGCCGGCGCGCTTCTTTCGCGCCTCGCTAAGATCCGTCTCGTCTCCGTGAATCCCCGCATCGTCGAGCGACATCTGAAGCGCATCGCGGATCGTGTAGAGCTCGTCGATCTCCTTCTTGGAAAAGGTTCCCTTGCCGAGTTGGAACTTGTTTCGACCCACCTTCTTCACGCGCGAGATCTCGGAGTTCAGATTGCTGATGGCATCCTGAAACACTTCCGCCTCGTGCTGTCCACCCATCGAGTAGATAGCGTAGAGCGGGTCTCCTTGGCTGCTCCACCATCCCTGCATAAGGTTGAGCGCATCGTCGTCGTACAGTGTGACCTGGGTCATTATCTTCGGTTCCTTCGCGAGTGCCCCATGTGCTGCTCGTAGATGCTCTCCGGCGTGTCTCCGGATCGATTCAACAGATTCACGACGAGATGCGTGAATCCGTCCGCTTCGACTGGGCTCGTGTTCCCCTCTTTGGCGATGTGAGCGAACGGTTGTCCGTTGAAGCAGATTTGTCTTCCAGCTTCTACGGTCCACCCGTGCGCTGAGCTCTCTGACATTTCGCGCGCTCCGATTCGGGTGTCGACGTGATCGTACTCCCCGTTCTTCACGGAGTTGCGAAAGCTAGCCTCGAGCTGCCCCGCGGCCTCGCGCCTGGTCGCAGGAGTGAACATCGTGCTCCACTCGCGAGGAGACGAGCTAAACTCTTTCGCGTAACGCTTTGCGCCTGACTCGACCAGGTACCCGAACAGGGTAACCGCGCGAGCCGGATCGTACGTGCCCTTGCGCCACTTGCGCAAAGCGTTCAGGAGGACGCTCCGGCCTTGCCCGCTCGGTCCGTCTGGGGATAGGTCGGAAGTGTTTTCGATGAACATCACGAGCTCTTGTGCTGCGTGTTCATCCGCGGGGGCGCCGCGACCTGCGTGCATGCTGCGTCTGATTGCCATTTACTCGTCCTCCTCTTCGTCTTCGTCTTCATCATCTTCTTCGTCTTCCTCCTCGTCGTCCTCGCCGAGTATCTCTCGACGGAACTCATCGTCCTCGTCTTCGAGATATTCGGATCCGGCGATTTTGCCCGAGGCCCACTTCACCTCGTCGTGGATGATGTCTTTGGACCAGCCGGCGGGGCCTTCATCTACGGCGTATCCGTAGTCGAGCAACCCGCACGCGATCGCAAGCGCTCGCTGCTTCGGTTTCAGATCTTCAAGGTCGCTCGTGCTCATACCGATAAAGCTCAAGGCTTTCCGGACTTCGTCCTTGCTTGGCTGGAGATCTTCCGCGTCGTAGCTCGCCTCGCGAGTCCAAAATGGGAACCCAACATCAGCCGCCTCGTCGTCGCCAACGTACTCACGCACCGGTTGAATCTTGAGCAGCTCGAGTGTGTCTCCGTCGCTCCGGGCGATGGTGCCGCCGTACTTATCTGGGCTCATGTCGCCGTCTACCTGCTCCCACATCGGCATGTTCGGGATCGAGATCTCGATTTTTTCCGGAATGTCCTCGTGTCCTGGAAGGCTTGGTTGTCGACGGCTCGCCACTCGTCGTGGGGCACTTTCTTCGAACCCATCGTCTTCGTCTCCCCCCGTCGCCTTCTGCTCTCGCGCCTGCTCAATCAGATCTCGAGCGATGTCCTTCGAGTCGAATCGCCTGTTATCGCCTGGTACGCTCGAGGAACCCCAGTACCCTCTGTGATCTTGGTCGTAGTCCGACGAGCCCCAGTTCACTGTCCAGTTTCCGTCTGTGTGAACTTGCAACCGGACGTCGATTCCGCCGTCGTCGCCATCATCACTCGATTGTTGCTTGTTGATACTGCGGAGCTCGGCCGCAACGTCAGCGATGCTTGGGAAGCGCATTGTGTCCTCTGTTTGCAGGGGTTCGAATTCTTGAAGACTATCGCAGAACACGCGCGTGAGGCAGAGCGCCTCGCGTCCAGGCTGCGACGGTTATTCTAGTATGGCTGAAAAATGGATTTTGGGGAAGGGGGTGGGCGAGGGGCGCGTAGATGGTGTATACAAGGTAAACATGAACAAGCTTCCCAAAAAGTGTCCAAAATGCGAACGGGAGCTTCGTCTCGCGCACGGCATGAACGGAACGCTGATCTGCGTGTCGTGCTCCACTTTTTGGGCGGAGCGATGGGGTAGACCGTACGGCGGCGAGCGCAACATGCTCACCGGCGATGGGCGCCGACTCACGCTGCGCCGTCGCGGACAACGCTGCCGGTGGTACGACGGCGCGCGACAGGTCGGACCGGAGCTCGCAAACGTTGCGCCGGCGCTCGCCTACGCCGAGGCGCAGGGGTGGCGGAGCTCATGAACCTCCAAGACCTGAAGCTGCTTGTCGACGTCGCCTATCACGAGCGCGACGGACAGCAGGGATTCACCGTCGGACAGGGGTTCAAGGCTGCACGTGAGCGGCTGATCGCTGGCAGTCTTCTCATTCGTAACCCTTCGCAGCCGAAAGAGACGGCTCAGGTCACCATGACGAATTCCGGGTTCGCATTGCTGAATCGTCTAGTCGATCGCCTGGAGTCGGGAGCGATCGTCGCGGCGATCGGAGATTTTATGCGATGACGGACGCTCTATTGGCAGAGCTCGCTCATCTCTTCTCGATCGAAGCGTTTGAAGCAGATAGGCGCCCTGATCCGGAAGAGGCGGATCGATTGTGGGATATCGCGGACGAGCTGCACGAGATGTGTCTCGATGCAGATAAGGAATGGATCGATGAAAACTTTGGGCCAGATCGCCTACGAGGCGTTCACATCAGGACGTGATCTTCATTCTCCGCTTGTGCCATGGGAAAAACTCCCAGAGACAGCCAAAAGGCGCTGGGAGCGCGTAGCGCAGGCAGTCAAGAAGGCCTGAGATGCCTCGCGGCAATAGAGCCAAAACGCCCGGTGTTCTCGATCTGGTGACTCTGGTCGAAAAAGTTGGAGGAACCGTTTCAGAGGGAACGGCTCTCGAGCTCTGTAAACGGTTGCGAGCCGCGGAGCTCACGATCCGGGCGCAGCGGGAAGTAATCGAGGAGCACGCGCGTACGATCGCTAGTCTCCAAGAAAGGAAACAGAAATGATCAATCCGAGATGGTACTGGTTGTTTAGTGCGATTGTAATCATTGTATCCGGTTGCGGTGGGAGCGATTTTTCTTTCACCGAGAGCCCTGTGGTCGACTACGACTCAGGTCATCCGTCGACAATGCCGGTCGATGACGCGGGCGCGGTGCCTCCAGACGTCGCTCCAGAGACGTCAGACGCGGGCGCCGGAGGCGCACCCGGTACCGGAGGCAGGACGGCCACAGGAGGCACTACGGGGCACGCTGGAACCGTTTCTGCCGGCGGGAAGACTGCGACCGGCGGCTCGAGTGGAGGTGTCACGGCGACCGGAGGAGCGCAGGGCACCGGCGGTCATCCGTCGGAGGATGCCTGTGTTCCTGTGACGCACACCAATGGCGTCGGGCAGACATGGCGCGACTGCGTACCGGTGGGCACCTACGACGAAACGCAGGCAATGAAAGCGTGCCTTGCGCGCACCGGCGACCGGCGGAGGTGTAGCCTCGCGCCTGGGTGCGGGAGCGCCGCACAAGTCGTTCAAGGTACGGGCGAGGGATACAATCTGCTCTGGGGGTTCGACGGAAACACGGCCGGTTTCGTCGGGATCGACGGCGCCTGTCCGAGCGGACACAGCGGGGCGTGGCAATGAAGTACACAATCGTGAATTACCTGCTCTGCGCGCTCGGGCTCACGCTCGGCTGGCTAGCTCTGCAGCGAAATGCTCGCGCCGACGCTCAGGACGGTCTCTATGCGGAGAAGTCGACCGCGCTCGACGGGGTTGTTGTTCGCCGCATCCGCGATCCCCACAACGACGTTGTTTGCTACGTCGCTATCGGCAACGGTAGGGGATACGCCAACCAACCGATGGTTTTCCCTGCAATTTCCTGCGTGCGCCAATGACCTGGGAAGACGTAGCCCAGCTTCTTCTCGATGATTTCGATGTCGCCTCGGCGTTCAAGACGGAGGAACTGAAGGCCGCCCTTGCGAAAAGACTCGAGGAATTGGCGGTGATAGGCGTGATCGATGGGCCTTACGGGTCCTGAAACGTTTCACGTGAAACACGAGTTACAATGATCCCATGCTCCCCTCGATTGGCTACGGAGTAGATGTCTCGGCGTACCAAGATCCGGCCACACTGCCTTGGAAAGCCTTCGAGTCCGGGCTCAAGTTCGCGATCTGTCGAGCTGCCTACGGAGCCGAACTTCGGGATGCGCGAGTTCAGGAGCACGCCCGGCGTTTTCGAGATCTTGCTGTCAACCTCGGTCTCTATCTCTTCTTCCGAAATATTCACAACGTACGGAAGCAGTTTGATCTCCTCTGCTCCGTCGCTGACGCCGTCCGGCTCGGAGAAGGCGACATCTACCCGGCGATCGATATCGAAGCAGACACGTTCCCGAAAAGGCGCCTGGTGACGCCCGACTGGTCAGGTCCAGCAGAGGAGCTCACGAACATGATCGTCGAGCGCTGGGGAAATTGCCTGGTGTACATCACGCGCGCGGAGTGGCGAGCCATGGGGTCGCCGACATGGGTTCTCGAGCGCCCGCTGTGGGTCGCGAACTACACGAACGCGCCGGCGCCGTACGTGCCTGGTGATTTGGTGCCGACCATCTGGCAACACCGCGTGGCGCCGTTCGAGCTCAACGGTGGAGGCGGATACAACAAGGCGGCGCCGCTCCTCGATCAGAATCGACTGATTCAACCGCTGCCGATCATCGGTCTCGATCGCACCGAGGTCGGCAACGCTTACAAGGAGCGCCTACAGGGACTCATCGCGTTGACAGCTGCGCAGGCGTTGCATCCGGATGAGGCGCCGCAGGATAGGATGAGGGCAGCGTAGCGTCTTGCCCCGTTGACCGTGCCGTCCTCGAGCGGCGACGCTTGGAGCCATGATAACGATTATCTCATTGCCGTCCTAGGGGCTCTCCTGTACGCGCTTGCGGCGAATCCGAAGCTCGCGGAACTCGGGAGGATCATGTTTTTTTGCGGGCTGCTCTGGACCGTCTACATGCTAGCCGGTGCGACATTCGCCGTTGGTAGAATCCGATAGCTGCGGTATTCTGAGGTCCATGTTCAAGGTGGGCCTCGAGTTCGCGAACGGAACGACCGAAGACTCCAAGAAGCTCGTGTCCCGGCTGTTCACGCCGGCGGACATCCTCACGGCGATGCGCGATGCGCGCATGCAATTCAATACGAGCGACGTGGTGCTCGTCGCCTCCGATACCGACGCAGACGGATTCGATGCGATGCCCCGTCGCGGGTACCTCGATCGACTCCGGCGCGTGCTGGGCCATCGAGCTCCGCGTGCGCTTGCGAACATGACGATCGCTCACAAGTCAGCGCAGAAGGTTGTTCAGCTTCCAGCCGAAGATTCGGCGGCGTGGCTTGTGATCACGCGCGGGAAGGACATGCCGGTGATGTGCGTGATCTACGCCACGCCGTACAAGATTTCGGAGGCGAACTAAAATGAGCGCAAAGTCAGGACTGCTGAGCGCCCTCGGGGCCATCATGGGAGGCGTTGCAGGCGCCGCCGCGGGGCACGCTGCAGCGACGATGCGACCGCGCATCAGGTACTCGGCGGAGAGCACCGGAGACACCATCGAGGACGCTATGGTGGTCGGAGGTGCCGCTGGAGCGGTGCTCGGGGCGTTCATCGGGGGAGCTGTCGGAGGAAGCGACGGCGCCACGCATCAAATTACCTCAACGTCAACCGCGCAGCTTCCGCCGAAGCAACTCTGACGCGCTGCAAGGTACCGCAAACGGTACTTTTGCGGCAAATCGCCACGATTATGCCGGTCTGAGCTACCTTGTCGGCCATGACGCCCGATGAGCGTATGAAGTGGCGCGAGTTCGAGAGGGAAGCTGACGAGCTCAAGGCTGAAGTACTTGTGATGTGGGGGCGGATCCGTCGATTGCAGGACAACATGGCTACGTTCAGCGACGAAACGATCGAACGGGCCAGCCAAACCGCCCTTGAGAAGTATCGCGATGAGATGCCAAGCGAGACAAAGCTGTCGATCTCACCTCAGAAGGTGCGTCTACTCTTCACGAACGGGCGACCGTGGGCCTTCGTGGTCTGCACTGCTCTGATCGCTATCGTGGTGCTCGCCTGGATCCTTCGGCCCAGGTGATTTTTTGGGTAGTTCAGTCGGGGGAGGAGGAACGGAAGGACCGTGCGTCAACCGAGCAAGCCTCTCGAGAAACGCTTTCTCGAGTTTTTCGATGGCTATCTCGAGAGCTAGGACGCGTTCTCGAAGAGTCGGCGACTTAGGCACGACGAGGAACGTAGTAGACGACCAGCGCGCCAGCAACGATGGCGAGCACTGCGCCGGTGATCCATGTGGTGGTCTTCGCGGTTTGCTTGATTCCCTCGAGCTCTTGCTCGATCTGCGTCGGGATCGACGGAACCGGATCTGGACGCTGTCCGGTATCGCTTGAGCTGGTCACGTTCTGTCCGGCGACGGTAGGAAATCCAGGACCGTTCCACGGTGTCGGCGCGGACACCTCGAACAGGTACCAGTCCCGCGGCGGGTCTGAGTCGTAGTGCTCGGTGGTTCGCACTGCGACCGTGGGCTTGTTCGATGAGAGCCACGCTCCGAACGCATCCGAGTCCTTGGCGAACACGTCGACCCAGTACTTACCGGCTGGAAGCGGGTTGTGGCGTTCGACTTTGCCGAGACCCATCCCGAGACGGATCACTCGATGACCGTTGAGATAGATCCCCTCAGGACGAATCACGGGACACGCGCCCAGGAAAGCGGTTTCTTCGCCGATCATGATCTCGCGTGCCAGTTGGATAGAGTAACAACGATCCCGATGAAGAGGCTTGCCGCAGTCAGAACGGCGATGGTCTTTCCGAGACTGTCAGCGTTGCTCGACGCCGCGAGCGCACTTTGCGGCAGGTAGACAGCCGCTGCATGGTAGCAGCCTTGATTCCCTGTGGAGGCCTGCCACATGTGGGGCTCGACGCGAATGAGCGCGGTGACCCCCGGGAGTGGGTAACTCTCCGTTGTGCCGAGCGGCACGGAGATGTCGTTTGATAGCGCGAGCGCGCGCTGGGCTACTGCTTCCGGAATAGGGCCGTCGCCGGCGCTCCAGGCTCTCCAACCGTTGGGAGGCTCGAGGCGCGGACATTGCGCAGCGAGCTCTGTACCAGCGCCGTATTGCGCCATTTCCAAAGGATTCTACGTGGGGCACCTTGACACGTCCAGTTTGGAGGGAGCAGTATGTCACCAGGCATACAATGGTACGGCCTCCGGCTAAAACGAGAGTTGCAACTTTCAAGGTAACTCCCGAGCAATGGGAGCAAATTGAGCGCTGCGCCGAGCGATGCAAGGTCAGCGCAAGCGCATGGCTGAGATCGGTCGCGTCGCAAGCCGCCACAAGTCGACCGACAGCTGACGGCAGAATTCAAATTCGATACCCCAACGGAGCAATGACATGACCGCCGGAGTGAGAGACGCAAAACAGTTGATGGGGTTCGAGGTTCCTGGAGACCAAAAGGTCGCTCTGCCGGTGCGACATTGGAACGCGCTCAAGCTCGCGCTCTGGAAAAATCGACAGGGCGGCGAGATCATCGAGCGGCAGGCGATAGAGATTCTGGAGTCGTGTGGTCACGTAGAGGGGTGTCCGGGCATTGATTCTGCTGTCGAGCCATGTCTGAGAGAGTGTCCTGATCGAGAAACGCGCATGAGTGCGCTAGTGATCATACAGGCGACTCGGATGGTCACGCCGATCGATGCGGCAAAAATCGCCAACGAGCCGTACTACGCACCGAGTCGCGAGTACTTCGCAGAGATCGTTGCGGAGCTCGCTATCGCTCAAGCCGAGAACGATGCGATGCGTGAGCTCCTTCGGCAGGCAAACATCCCCGCTCCAACTACTACCGAACAACTGGCGACGTTTCCGGCGCCGCCTCCTCTTCCGCAGCTCGAGTCTCCAACAGGATAGAAAAAAATGAAGTTCGTTCCGCGCTACGGTCAAATCATCGGACGCATGGTCACGGTGCGTGCGCCGTCGCAGATCATTCGTGTCAACGAGGGCAAGGTTTCCGTGTTCGTGCTCGTCGATGCGGCGGGACCGGATGCGGTGAGCGCCGGGATCGTGCCCGGAAGCGTGATCGTGCCGCTCGTGATGGCGCACGTGATTCTCGAGGACGCTCGTAGACCGATGGTCGAAGAGAAAAGTGTGGCCTTTTTTGCGCGCGATCTCCTGAATTCGGATCTTCTGATTCAGAACGAGAAGGGTGACAGGTTCGTGGCGTTCGATTCTGATGAGGCAGCAAAACCTCTCGGTGGCGGCGAGGATGGTGTCGCAATCCGCGCCTCTCGGGAAATGGCGCAATCTGCGCCCGTTGCGGAGGCGTGATGTCCTGCGCCTGTCCTTCCCGTTCCCCGCGTGCGCTCGGAGAGCGAATCCAGCGCACGCTGGGGACCAGCAAACGCATCAAGCCTCACGCGCCACGTGAGGAAGAACCTGTCACGCTTGTCGGTCGACCTGGCGCCAAGTGTCGTCCATACATCCAGGTGATCAAGGACGACGAAAAATTCGCGGCGTGCAACGCGCTCGCGGATGAGCTCGGGCCAATCAACACGCCGCAGAAAGCGTTTCGCCTGATCGGGGAAGCAATCGGAGACGAACTCAACGAGGTGTTTGGCGTCGCGATGTTCGATATCCACCTTCGCTTGAAGGGTCTCTCTGAGACTGGGCGCGGGGAACCAGCGAGCGTTATGGCGCCGCTCATGCCCACGCTGCAGGCGGCACTGATCAACGGTGCGCACGCCGTGATCATTTTTCATGTGCATCCGTCTGGTATCAAAGCGGAACCGAGCGAGGCCGACAACGCGACTACGAAGGAGTTCGCGAAGGCCTTCGACACCGTAGACGTCAAGTTCTTAGACCATGTCATCGTTGGCGGCGATTCTCGCCGCCGCAGCTTCTACTCATACGCAAAATCCGGAGCACTATGAACGATTCTCTCAGACTTCCTCCGCCGAACGTTTCGCGTCCCATGGTGACGCGCGTGCTGAGCGATGCATTGGTTCCGGAGGATGGTATCGACGCAAACGGTAAGCCTATTCCTCCTGGGTTTCCGTTGATTTGGGCATCGGGGCAGAGCCATCCGCTCGTCCCTGGCGCGAGAATCGTGCGCATTTATCGTGATCCGGACGGAGGCGTCGAGCTCTACTCGGTGTTCGATCGGAATACGAAAGGGATGCGTAACTACATCCCTCCGGAAAAAATTCGACTCGTTGAAGAGGTGATGTCGATCGATCTTCTGGAAGAGGAGATTGCCATCGCGGAAGAATCCGACGACGAAGACGGCGACAGAACCGAACCCGAAGGAGATCATCCCGAACAGGAAGAAGAGGAGTCTCCCGTCAACGCGCAGGTGAACGGACAGGCCTGAACCCATGCCTCGCAAGAAAATTTTTCCACGTCCGCGTTCTGAGGGCTCTCCAAACAACACGCCGACACAGGATGACGAGAACGACATTCTGCAAGAGGCCGAAGCGGAGACAGACGAGAACGGACAGACCGTGGTTTCCGAAGAAAAGATTCGGGAGCTGGGCGCTGTCGACGCGGAATCAGTTCGGGAGAATCGCCGCTCTCAAGACGTGGTGAACAAGAAGAAGGGAAACGTTCCCAAGGTTGCGTTCAACACTAACGATCCGATTGCGATCTACGACATGGTTTTGCGTACGTGGGGCGCTAATTCAGTCGAAGTGATCGTGAAGAGACTCACCGGAGGCCCTCCGGTGACGCACGTGATTCAAAGTCGTCCGCGTAGCGGTGTGGAGCTCTATGCAGCGATTCAGCAGCAAGTTCACGGATTCAGCCCCGAAGCGGAGTACGAGGTCAAAGTAATTGACTCGAGTCGCAAGGAGTACAGAGGCACCGGACGGATCGTGATGCCTGACACGCGCCCGCCTGGGCAACAGCAGCAAGGCCAACCGCCAATGAACACCTACAATCCGTACGCGCCAAACGGGTATCCGCCGGGCGGAGCGCCGCAATCGACTCCGTACACGCCGCATCCAACAGGCGGGTTTCCTCCCAATTTCACACCGTCGCAACAGACGCCTGTCGTGGTGCCTGCACCGGCCCCTGCTCCTGCTACAGGCTTCGATCTTTCCTCGTTTCAGCAGATGTTCGAGATGTTTCAGGCATGGCAACGGCAAATGCAACCTCCCCCGGCTCCGGGTGCGCCCCCGACGCCTCCGATGGATCCGGCAATGTTCCGAGAGATGCTCGCGATGTGGATGCAGATGCAGCAAATGCAACAGCAGCCGCAGCAATCAGCACCGGCGCAAGCGCCAGCGCCAGCTCCGGCTCCACCAGTTTCTCAGATCTCGCAGGTTCAACCGCTTCTTACGCTCGTTCGCGAGCTCAAGCAGCTATCGCAAGCGCTAGGCATCGAAGAGGCGAGACACGCTCCGGCTCCAGCGCCGATGTATCGTCGTGCGTATGAAGACGCTCCTCCTCCGCCACGTCATGTCCCCCCGCCGCCTCCACCGATGACGCCGGCGCAACAGTTTCGGGATTCGATCTCGTTTCTTCGTTCTGCGTCTGACGCTCTCGAAGAGTTTCGCAGCATGATTCCTGGAGGAGAGGCTCCCGAGAGAACACACGCGCCAACCTCGGATGACGACGACAGTCCAGTACGAGTGATCGAGACTGGAGCCGCCAAGATCCTGGTCAACAAGAAGGACGGATCGCTTCGCCCAATGGAGACGGCGTGGGCGAACATGGACAAGATCCTGAAGTGGAGCGGCGAACAGATTGACAACGTCAACAGGGCTCGTGAGCGGCGCGAGAACGTTCGTGTGCAGCTTCCGGCCGGGTACGTGGAGATGACTCCTGGATACCAGCCTCCGCCGGGCATGGTGGCCGTTCCGGTCGATCAGAGCCAGCTTCCGCCACCTCCTACAGAAATGCCTCCACCGATTCGTCAGCATCCACAGCAAGCGTCGTGGGGAGCGCCGCCAGAAACACAGGAGTAGCCCGTGAAGTACCGGATCGCCATGAGCGTCGAAGTGGACGCCCGCGACGACAATCAAGCTCACGATTTTGCGGTCAAGTTGAAGGGTCTGCTGAGCTCTCCTCTTGTACGTATGGCGGTTGAGGGTGAGGGGGTACGACTCTCACGCGGCGACGGGAAGCCAGTAGTTCACCAGCCGCAACGGCAGATTTACTGAAGAATCTCGGGGAAGCTGGACGGATCCCCGACCACGCGCGTAGTCTTTTGGGGTGCTTTACCATGTACGACCTGGCGACAGTCCGGCGAGTATCGCGGCACGGGATGACATGGCCGGGTGTCCGAAGTGCGCGATCGATCTGATTCGAGCGAATCCGCACAAGCCAGTAGTGAGGCACCAGAACGGTTTTGTGACGTTCGCGTCGCTTGTTCCGGGGGAGGTGCTCAAGATCCCCGAGAAGTGGCACAACGGCGAGCTCGACACGCGCCCTCGCGCATACTTCGCGGCGCTTCCGTACACGGATGGCGTGACACCGTCTTCATTGGGCCTCGCCGCCGCTGGTGTGCTGAATGACTACGCCGATCTTGATACGGCAACCATTCTCATCGGCACTCTGGCAACGATCGACGATCCGTCTTTCGTACAGATGGTCCCGGAGGCGACTGCACTCATTGACGGATCTGTGGCAACTGCTGACTCGAGCTCGAATCCAGTTGCTGTCGCGCGCGCGAAAGATGTACACGCGGCTACGGCCGCCGCGAGGGCCAGTGCCGCCGTCATGGCCGCAGCCCTCGCCGCGGGCGACCAATCGGCGGCGATGGGAGCTCGACTCGCTGCGCAGAACTCTCTGTCTGCGGCGATTGGTAGCGTGCGATTGGCTTTGCAGGCGGCGTACTCCGGGGAACCCGCAGCAACGATGCCTTCCACTCTTCCCCAGATCCCTCCAGCGGTGCTTGCTGCTGCCCAAGCTGCTGCAGCAGCGATCAAAACAGATCCGAATTACTGCGCAAATATCGGCAACGCAGGCAGCGCCGTCAACGCTGCCGTGCATGCCTTCAAAACGGCCTGGAACGCCACTCAGACTCCAAAAATTCCGGTCAACACGGGCAACTACGAACAAGAGACAGCGGAAATTCTGGCGGACGTTCTCGGGGGCGCTCCGTTGCCGTGCGATCCGGTCGAGATCACTCCAACTCCGACTGCGCCAAAGCCGCCTCCTTATTCTCCGCCTCCATTCGTGGCATCGAATGCGCCGAGCGGCGAAAAGATCAGCACAGGCTCCGTCACTTTGATCGCTCTACTGGCCGCAAGCGCCGCTGGTGGCGCCTACTACCTCGTGAAACAACGCACATGATCGACAGACCCATCGACGGAGTTCAAACAGACCAACGGGTGCACCCTGCCGGAAAGAAGGGGGCTACGGTTTCTCTGCGCGAGGTTGCCGAGCGAGCATGGAAAGCCCGCATGAGTCCGCGCCTGCGCGCGTGGGTTACTCAGGAGCTCGACAAGGCCAAGATGGTAAACGGAACGCATCGACAAAAGGGTCAGGTGATCCTGGATGCGTTTCGAAAAAAGGTTCCGTACGTCGCCGATCCTGTGATGGGCGAGTTCATGGCAAAGCCGGAACAGGTACTCTGTCTCGACGAGGGTGGTCTTTGTATCGTCGGAGCAGACTGCGACGAAGTGTCAATCACGCTTGCCGCAGCAATGATGTCGATCGGAATCGACGCGATGATCATTGGTTCGAGTCATCGAGAACCCTACGACACGCCGACCCACGTGTTCATGGCGTTCAAAGACGAGCTCGACAAATGGGTGAAAATGGACGGCACGACGAAGCTTCCAGCAGGGAAGACTCCTCCTCACATGCGCGAGTTTTGGTACGAGCCTGGTGAGCAGGCGAAGGACAGCGGTGAGGGGGATTTCGTCGGCATGAGCGGTCCTGGAACTCTCAGCGGACCTCCACAACGATTCGATCTGCGGTATCCGGGAATACGGTAGTAAGGCGATCGTTGTACGATCGTATGTCGCGTGTGTCACACGGTACGTGAATCTTTTGGCCTAATTTTGGCCTCAATTCACGGTGTAGGTGTATCGCGCCAGATTCTCGTAACTATTTGTTGTTACTTGAGTTTAGTGGCGTATCTGCGCAGTGCTCGAGGCGTATAGCTGTGCACTATTTCGGGATCTGTCAACGGTCATGCGTTGGGCTTGTATTGACTCGTGAGATCCGAATTTGAAAGGATTGCTAACTGTAACCCCCGTGACATGGGCCTTTACGACGATCGGTTGGCGGATCTCGAAGAGAAGCGACGCGGAGTTGCTAGCTCGAGGCCACGGAACCAAATGGGGAGTCGTTACGCCCGGGTAATCCGTCCAGAGGAAAGCATGGCAAAGACCAAAGAAGCTCGCCGCCGCAAGAAGCGCTCCACCAAGAAGTCGAGCAAGGGTCGCCGTCGTCGGCGAGTTCGTGCTGCAGTCGCAGCTCCTCGGCGTCGCAAGCGGAGGGCGCGCAAGGTTCGCGCCCGTAGGAAGCGGGCAATGGTCATGGAGGCACCGAAGCGTCGTCGTCGGCGCCGCAAGGTGCGCGCTGTTCAAGCGTGGCACGGAAATCCGGCCGGCCATCGTCGGGCCGCCAAGAAGGGCCACGCGCGTCGTCGTCGCAAGAGCGGTCGTCGTCGGTCGCGCAGGACGCGCGAGATGCGCGAGACGATGGTGATGGCGCCTCGCCGGCGTCGTCGGCGTCGCAAGATGCGAGCGAGCGTCGTGAAGTCGTCGCGTCGTCGCCGGAGTCGTCGGATGCGTTCGAGCATCATGCGCGCCGGTCGCGGCGGGTCGATGGGAGCCGCGGAGCTGATGCTGGCGGTGTTCTCCGGTGGCATCGGGTTCGTGGTCGCGGACGGCGTGGATCGCCTGCTCGCGACGTACAACCCCGCGGGCACCGAAGCGCCGAAGGACAAGTTCACGTCGAGCGGTGCCGGCACTCTTGCCAACACCCTCAACGTGGCGGCGAAGCCGAACGTCATGCGCATCGGTGCCGGCGTCGGTATGACGGCGGTCCCTGCGTTCGCGTCGATGTACGTGCGGAACCCGTACATGCGTGCCTCGCTCGAGGGTATCACCGTCGGTGCGGGAGTCTCGCTCTTCAAGACGCTGTGGAACAACCTGCTCATGCCGCTTCTGTTGCCGAAGGACCAGAGCGTTCCCTCGTTGCAGAAGAACGTGATCGCCCGCCTGTACCCTGCGGAGGTGGCTGCGGCCATCAACCTCAAGCAGGGCGCGATGTCGGGTCCGGGTGCGCTGTCTGGCGCTCCTCAGCAGCTCGGCATGGGAGCTCCGGACGTTGGTCCGTTCGCGCTCGCTGGCGACTCGCCGTATCCGGACGCTGCTCAGGCGCTTCGGGCACAGGCCGGCGTGCACGATCAGTTCCCCTCCGTGCAGAACGTTTGGGGAACAGGTGGGCCCGGGAGCGATTACCCGACAGCGGCTCAGGTGATCGCGCGCAACGCCGGCATGGCGGGTCCGGCCGGTCACGGCAACCCAGGTCAACCGGGCCTGAGCTGGACGCCTGGCCCTCCGTCGGACATCGGTCCCGGACCGCAAGCGGCCCCTCACAAGGATCCGTCGTGCGGGTGCATCGGGGAGAACAACCGGTTCCTCGGATTCATCGGCGACAAGCAAGAAGAGGATCAGCTCTTCGTGATCAAGAGCTGATCGACACACAACAATCGCGCCGCGGATAGTCCGCGGCGCAAAGTCAACAAAGAATCGGAAAAAGCTCGCGGCGGACCAGGAAACGGCGAGCAACGGAGACGGAACATGGCAGCAATGAGCAAGGTGAAGGAAACGGCGATTCTCGGGAAGCGCAACTCGAGGTTCGGTGACTCGCGCGACGTGAAGCGCGTTCAGTTCGGTCTCGGTGAGTCGCCGGGAACGGTTGGGGCTGGCGAGAAGTGCTTGCGCTGCTCGTTCGGCAACATCCCCGTGATCGAAGAGGTCGTGTGGACGATTCCTCTCCCGCTCACGGCGGACGAGGCTCTTTCGACCCTCGGTGACACGGTGAACCTTCTCTCGGGTTCCTCGAGCGTGCCCGGAGTGGCGTCGATCGACTCGACGTTCCTCATCAACGGCATTCTCCAGACGGACATCCTTGCTCAGGGTATCGGTGTGCACGTGTTCCATGAGCCGATGAGCTTCTCAACGATCGGCAACTCGTTCGCGGCTCCCGATGCGAGCGCGACTCCCCCTCCGTCTCCGGACGTGTGGACCGACAACGATCTGTTCAACGGTGCGCTCGGTGGACAGTTCGCTGGAGCGAGCCCCACCGCGGACACTGCCCCAGCTCCGGCGGTGTTCGAGTTCGGTGTCGACGTCTGGCGTGCAGGCTGGAACTTCATCAACGCCTACCAGTTCCAGTGGAAGACGTCGCAGCGCGAACTCGTGTTGAACGAGCTCGCTGCAGACGTCTCCTACTTCGGTTCGTTCGCGGACGCAGAAGCGGCAGGAACGAGCGAGGTAGCGATCGCGGAGTTCGTGGCCGCCGTCAACGCGACGTACCGCTCGAAGGGTTCGAATACGGTGTTCCTCCCGGCGAACTTCCGCCGCGTGGGCAGCGTGAACAGCACGTCGGCGACGAGCAACGTCGGCGTGTTCCACCCGACGAGGGACTTCGACCTCGCTCCGGTGACCTGGGGTGGTCTCCGGTGGCAGGGGTACGGCTGCCGCGGGCAGATGTATCGGCAGGTCGAGAGCCCGTGCTTCCTCGAGCGCGGGATCCCTATCGGCATGCAGTTCATCGTCCAGGACGCCGTGCACCAGGCGCTCATGCTCCAGGCCGTCACGATCAACAACGGCGCGCTCGGTTCGAACGTTTCTCCGGACGAGAACTTCACCTGCTTCACCCAGGTAGGCGGAGCGGCCGGGCAAGGCGTTCCGACCGCTGGAGCGATCGCTTCCGGCGCGAACAACGTCATGCTGGAGCAGACTCTCGACGCGACTCCGGTGCTCATCCAGCAGTCGGTCAACCAGTGCCGTCAGATCTACAAGGGCGGCATCCTCAAGCTCGCGATCAAGATCAAGGGCTGGGAAATGCCGGGCGGTTGGAAGGCGTGGTGCGAGAGCACCGGCGTCATCGGGCCGTCGAAGGGCTGATTCGTAGTCCCCCGTAAAGACACGAGCGGCGTGGCGGATAGCGTCGCGCCGCTCGTTTCGTTTTCAGGCATCTAGAAGGAGTTCCGCGCATGCAGCCCCGTGACCACGATGTGAAAAACCTCGCCCTGTACGCGCCGCGGGTCGCGTACGCAATGGTCGTCGGCGTTCCCCGCGTACCAGTCGTGCTCGACATTCCGATCCAGTTCTCCTCGAGCACCGTCAATGCTCCGCCGGTTGTGCAGAGCTTTCAGAACAACCTGACACAGGACACGCTGATCGAGCGCGTCTCGTACGCTCTGTCGCAGCCGAACAGTTTTCCCGGATCGCCGTTCCAGAGCCTCTACTTCAACCAGCTCAAGCAGAGCGGGCGCACCGGAATCGGAATTCGAATGGACGTGTACGGCGGTCCAAAATACGCCATCAACGATTCGTTCACCGATCTCGGTAACCTCGCCGACGTGTTCGCTGTGACGTGGCCTCAGGGATGGCCGCTCTACAAGCAGAGCAACGTCAAGGTCGCCGCGATTCTCACCGACACCCCGACTAGCGTTCCGTACAGCGCAACGATCTCGTTTCTCGGGTGGCAGTTCAACGACAAAACGATCGACGACATGTCCGATCAGGACGCTCGTGCCGCTCTCCGAAAGATCGGGATCGACACGCCCGATCTGATGAACCTGCTCCCGCAGAGATGATCCATGAGCTCCCGCACCGAAAATGTGATCCGGCTGCAGAAGCACCCTGGTGGGGTGGCAGCCGGATTGCGCTCGGTGCTCGACAACGGTCGCGTTGAGCTCATCACGAACGGACCCAACTCCGAGTTTCAGTTTATCGGAAGCGATCCCTGGAACACGAACGCCTACACGGGCCTAGTGGTTCCTGCTGCCCCGAGCTCTTCAATCGGCGATGCTCGGTATTTGTTCATGCTCGCTCGCGCGAGCTTCGGAACTGGCGAGCAGAGTTCTGACAATCTCGGGGTAAGGCTAGTCGGAATCCGCCAGTACGCGGAGCTCGTTGCCCGCATCTCGGCAGATGATGATGACGTGTTCGCCAGCGGCCCTCCCACCGGATCGACTGTCACGTTGCGTAAGGAGATCACTTCTCCGCTTTGGCATCCGTTCGACGGAGACATCTCGTGGCACGTGATGATCATCAACAAGGTCCAGCGTGACACGCGAAACCCTGCGAACGCGGACGGGTTCATCTACCAGGACGCGCTTTCTCCGGCGCTGATCTATCAGACTGCCGCTCCGTACGCGCCGCCCAACGGCGGACGTCCGTGGGGCACCCCGCTCGCGGCGTCTCTCGGCAACATTCACGAGCTCCGGTATCCGTGGCGGACCACCAGGAGTGAGCGCGTTCTCGATATCCCGCTCCCGGTTCCGTGTGACGTTGCGCTCTTCGCGAGCGTACGGCAAAACGATCCGACCCTGAACCCGGTATTTGCTGGAGGGGTAACATCGAACCAGCTCGCGTCACTCTCTCCTGAGGATCAGTTCGTAGCGGCATGGCCGGCGTTCGCTCAGTACGGGACGATCGCTGGAGCGCTCGTGTTCGACCAAAACATCGGAGAAGATGTGCCATGAGTGGAGTGTCCAACGAGGACGGTCGAGACTGGGGCGCTATGGCGAAAGCCGTAGCCATCCCAACGATCTTCGGCGCTGGCATGGGCGCAGCGATGTCTCTCGTCGCAAAACCTCAGTACCGTAGTCCGATCATCGGAACCGGCGCTGCGTTTGGCGCCCTGATGGGCGTTGCATTCGTCGGAAGCACTGGGCTCTTTCAAGAGAGACCGCGCCAGGTTGGCACCAGCGGTTCACTGAGGTTCCCATGACCCCCGCGCAAGCGTACGGACACCCGAGATTCATCGACGACGTTGCGACTCAGGGACCTACTGATGAAGGTCTCCGTCGCGCTGACTGCATTCAGCAAGAAAAACTTTCCAGGTACTCAGATTGTTCAAAAGGAGTGATTCCAATGTGGACCCAGCAGGCACTTTCGACCGTTCGTGGGCAGTCAGCCGGATACGTCGCAGGTGTCGGCGACATGGTCTTGTTTGGCGGAAGAGGCGCACTCGGATTCGCGCTCGAGGCTGCTGGAGATCCGGAAGTCTGGTCGAAGCTAGGCGCTGCGCAGCAGACGTGGGTCGCAAATACTTTGCGCAAGCTGAACGACAAGATCGTGTCCACGACGGGAAGCAAGTGCCCAACATGGAACCCCGCTGTCATCACGGCGACGGCCGGATGCTTTCAGGTGTGGTTCAACGCGAACTACGGCGGAAAGCTCACTGACGCGAGCGGAAAACCAGTCATGCTGCGCACGGACGGAACCTTCGACCAGCAGACGCTAGACGCGCTCCGTACCGTCGTTGCGACGTTCGGAACCACGGATTTCCCGGATCCGTTTCCGGGCACGTCTCTTCCGGGAGAGACTGGCACCGGGGAGAAGAAGCTCTCCACCGGCGCCATGATCGGTATCGGGGCAGGGGTCGCAGCTGCAATAGGCGGCGGTCTCTACCTCGCCACGCACAAGAAGAAGCGCTGAAAGGGAATTTTCGATGACGTTGTTTCCGTATCGCGTTCGGCAGGGGGAGTCGCCGGCAATCATCGGTCGCCGGTTCGGCGTTTCTTCGGCCGCAATCGTTGCCGCAAATCCGCACAAGCCGACCACGATGGTTGCCGGACAGCGCACCTTCCGATCTCTCGGGGTCGGAGAACAACTGAGCGTTCCGATCGGTGTCGGCGCAACGGTTCCGATTGCGGATCCGGCTGCTGCTCACGCGACAATCCGCGAGGGTAGCCGAGGACCGGATGTGGCTCTCTGGCAGACCATCATCGGATCAGGTGTCGACGGGATCTTCGGACCGAACACGACCGCGAAGACGAAGTCCTGGCAGGCAGGACATGGGCTTGCGGCGGACGGCATTGTCGGTCCCAAGTCGTGGGCAGCGGCGCTCGGTGGCGCTTTCCCTGCGGCTCCGGCGGCCAGCGCACCGCTTCCCGCGCCGACGGTGACTCCGGTATCGTTGCCGTCTCTGCCTTCCGTGAGCGCTCCTGCTGCGGCGATGGCGATCGCCACGATCGACCCGTGCTACTCCGGCAACGTCGACATGATCTGCGCGGCGCAGCGTGCGCTCGGAATCACGGTCGACGGAAAGTACGGCGCAGACACCGCCGCAGCTATCCGTAAGCTGGTTCCGAATGCACCGGCTGGATGCAGTCCACGCCCATCGTGGTGGGCTCCTACCGGGAAGAGCAACTGCGGAGGCGGCGCCGTTCCGTCGTTGCCGGCCCCCACACCGCTCCCCATGCCGTCGCTACCGCCTCCGGTAGCTACTCCTGTGTCGGTTCCGGCGATGCCTCCAGTGTCGCTCCCGACGTCGCTTCCCGGAGCGGCACCGGTGCCCATCGCTTTGCAAGCGTTGGCGTCTGCCGATCCGTGCGCTCCGTCCAACTCCGAGCTGGTTTGCGCGGCGCAGCGCGTGCTCGGTGTGACAGTGGACGGGAAATACGGCAACGACACAGCGAACGCGCTGCGTCATTACGTTCCAAACGCTCCCGCAGGATGCTCCCCACGACCGTCATGGTGGAGTCCCACCGGATCGAGCAACTGTCGAGGAGCGGCGCCGGCGGTGACGCCATCCGCGCCGAGCGCACCGACGTTCATTCCGACCCCTGCCCCAGCGGCGCCGATGCCGGTTACGTCGCCTGCTGCTGCTCCTGTCATTCCGGCAGGTCCAGTTCAGCCGACAGTGACCCCTCCCTCTACTTCCGCGTCAATGACAACGACCGGTGACAAGAAGCTGTCTACCGGTGCCATCGTCGCCGGAGCGCTCGGGGCTGCTGCGCTCGTAGGAGTGATAGCTGTGGCCACTTCCAAGAAGAAGGGCACGCGACACCATTCTGGCGGGACGCATCACGCCAAGAAGCGAAAGTCCAGCAAGAAAAAGCGAAGGTAGCGCAATCCTCATGCAGGTAGTCATCACGAAAGGGCAGCTCGAGGCGGTCAAGGCGTGCAACGTTTACCTCGACTCCCCAGAATGGGACGCGCTCGAGGAAAGCCTCGTGTACGCGAACTGGGAGGCTACCGTTGAGCGATTGCTGGCAACGCGAGCTGGATCTTCGTATCTCGCGTTTCTGGTTTCGAGAGAACTCGTTCCGATGACGATGACGGAGTTCAAAGCAGCGCGAACCGCGCGGGAGCGAACGACGACCCATGGCATTTAGAATTGGGCGCAAGTACGCGCAGCACACATATCCGGAGCCTCGCAGAAGTGGCGGCGTTACCCCGGATGAGTTCGCGAGAAATTTTGCGGTCGGTCCGGCCACTGACACCGACATCACGACGACTACCCCGCTACCGTGGTCTGACGTCGACGTTGGGGCTCCCGGGAACAGTGTGACGATCACTCCGGAGAGTACGGGTGTAGTCCGCGTCTTGGCGGTGATGACGTTCAAGAACCCTTCTGGAGCCGACACAGTGGATGCGGTCGTCCAGATCCTTCTGGATGGGGTGGCTCAGGCTTTTCCAAACAATGAGACGTTCACCGTGCCCATCAACGGTGGTCTTGTGGTTCCGATGCTGGTTGAGCTCGATGGGCTCAATGTCGGCCAAGCGTATGCGATCGGAATACAAGTAAGCACGAGCGATTCCGCGACTCTGAGAATCGTTCAGGAGTCGTCTTCGATCGAGGTGCAAGAAGTCGAAGAATCGACAGGGTGAAGCGATGTCCTTTCGAAGCGGCAGGAGACTAGCGCGGCACACGTACCCGGAGTTCCCCCGGGGCGGAGGAAGCTCGTCCGGACCGTTTGCCCGAAACTACGCCGAAGGACCCAGTACCGACACAACGATCGATGTCGATCCTGGTATACAGCTACCATGGTCGAACGTCGCGGTGGGTTCTCCGGGTGTGAATATTCCAATTACACCTCTGTCCACCGGTGTTGTTCGGATATCCGGAACGATCGTTACTCGCAACGATACCACTGACCCAGAGACTCAGTCTGGTCTGCAGGTGCTCGTGCAAGTGGACGGAGCGTCTCAAACGTTTCCGTTCTTCGAGGCCCCATCTACTGAAATCGCGAGCGGTCAAGCGATCCCGTTCCTGGCTGAAGTTTCAGGTCTAGCGATCGGGGTTCAATCGAACATTTCCATTTTGCTCATCGCTCAAGATGCGAACGGAGCCGTACTACAAGAGCTGAGTTCATCGATCGAGGTGATCGAAGTAGCTGCATCTACCGGTTGAACTGGAGAAAACGATGCCGAAGATGATTCACGAAGAGCTGCTGTGCTGCGGGTCCAAGCGGTGCCCGACGGTGAGGATCTTCGAAGATTGTTCCATGGAGATATCCGACGACGATTCCGAGATAGGATCGGTCGGAGTCGTGAAGCTGAGCCCGGAAGCCGTGAAACGCATCGTAGAAATAGCTCAGAAAGCACCAAAATGACCTTCGTGATCGGTAGGGGTAGATACGCTCGATCGGTGTACCCGGTAGGCGGGTCTGCGGCAGGCGGTGACGCATCGATCGCGCCTCTGGCTCGTCAAAAGTTCATTGACGGAAACTCGTCTCAGACCGGAAACAACGGATCCGCTGGAGATCCTTTCACGACAATTGCGGCATTCATCGCATCGCGACCAAGCGGATCTACTGAAGACGTCAACACCAACTACGTTGGTTGGTTGATGCCCAGAACCAGTGGGTATTCGGAAGATGTTGCATTCCCTCCGTACGCATCTACGGAGCTGCGAGCGACTTCTGTTGCCGACGGTGGTTCTTCGGGAGGCATGGAAATCACCGGAGACTTCACCTGGGCGAACGTGGCTGGCCCGGCTGCGGGCCCCACTGCCGCTGTATCCGTGTTCAACGTGCGCATCATCGGAGACTTTACAGTCACCGATGACGTAAACGCGCCTCCTTCTCAGGTATTGATCTCAGGAGACAACCCAAGCCCTCTCAGCGCTTCCCTTGGAGGTGTTTTCGATTCGTCCGCATGTACGAAGCTCGGCATCGTTTCATTCGTCAACGCTGTTGCCGGAGACGACGTCGTGTGTGGCACCAATCCGAACAGCGCAACAGTTGTTTTCTACAACTCCCAATGCACGGGAGAAGTAAGCGCGCTCGGAATTAGGGCTGTACGAACGGTATTCAGCGGAGCGTCTCTGACGTGCGCCGACACAGGTCCCGCTATTTTTCAGGATTGCGCGTTTCAGTTTCCTGGGCAGCTGCTTACCTGCTTTGCTGGAGCGACATTCGACGGCACCTCTTGGGACAGTTTTATGGAGGCCGGAGGAACGCGATCCTCCGGCACTATCGTTTTAGTTGTGGGAGGGTATCGCGCCGGCGACGTGCCTGGGGCACCTCTCACCGGAATAAGCACAAGCGTTTCGCTGAACGGTACCGGTGCAACGGCTGGTTTTACCGGATCCGACTCTGGAAACCATTACACGTGTTCAAGTCCTACTCCTGCCAGCGTCACCATGTTGACCGGAGGGGGAGAGTCAACCGGTGACACCATGTGCATTTCAAAAACCAATCTCGGGGCCAATGCGATAGCCGTCATCAACGGCGGTCCCGGAGCAGGAACGATCGGAACCATTCCAGCCAACAGTCGCGGATTCGTTGTTGCCAGATTCGACGGAACCAACTGGATATTCTCAGAGGGAGGCTCGATGGTCGCCTGAGCGCCCACTGAGAGAAAAAAATGGCACGAGTAATCGGCAGAGGGCGCTACATCGGTGAGACCTATCCGACCAGAAGGGCGGAGGGAACACCGATCATACAGCCGGCCTTTGCGTTCGATCAGAACGCTACCGAGTACACCGCGATCGAAGGTGATCCTAATCTTCAGATCGCGTCTGCGTCCATCACGCTGGTCGCTGGGTCTCGTGTCAAAATCGAGGGGCTTGTTTGTTTCACCGGATCTGTCGCCTCAGGAAGAGGAGTCGTCACGTCTCCTTTGTTCTCGCTGGTCAATGCGTCGCAATCGTTTGATGTTGGAGATTTCAGGACCTGTAATTTCCTGTCCGTTTCCGATCCTCAGCCGGCTGGTCTTGTAACCATCGGGTTGTTTGTCACGGTGTTGGGTAACGCAGGAGCTCGTATCGATGCTGCCGGATTGACTGCTCTCACGCTCACTGAAATTCTCGCAACCTAAAAAATGTCACGGCTATTCGGCAAGGGCAGGTACGCAACCGGGACCTACCCAACGCGGGGTAGCGATGGTGGCGCCGGATCCACGGGCCCTACTGGGCCATCCGGTGGCCCAACCGGTGATACAGGCCCCACTGGCGCGACTGGTGTCACTGGAGCAACAGGAAGAACCGGACCGACCGGAGCGACAGGTGCAGGTAGCACCGGATCCACCGGCAGCACTGGCGCAACCGGAAGTGCCGGTACCGGGACAACCGGCTCGACTGGCGCAACGGGCGCAACAGGATCAACTGGTGCAACGGGGGCCACAGGTGTCACCGGTCCAGCTGGCACTGCGGCGAATACCGGATCAACGGGATCGACTGGAGCAACGGGTCCACTCGGAACGGGCCCCACCGGCGCAACCGGCAGCACCGGTGCGACCGGTAGCACAGGACCACTAGGTACGGGTCCAACAGGCAGCACAGGCAGCACCGGCGTGACCGGATCGACCGGCGCAACAGGATCTACTGGTTTCACGGGTCCAGCTGGCACTGCAGCAAGCACCGGCGCTACGGGACCGACCGGCACCGCCGGAACCGTTGGAGCAACAGGTGCGACAGGTCCAACCGGACGCACTGGTTCAACAGGATTCACTGGTTCCACTGGCGCTACGGGCGCCGGTTCGACCGGAGCAACAGGCCCGGCTGGTGGCGCAGGACCGACGGGTAACACCGGTGCTTCTGGAGCCACTGGGCCTACGGGAAGAACAGGCCCAACTGGACCGGCAGGCGTCACTGGTGCAACGGGTAGCGGTTCAACTGGAGCAACAGGCAATACCGGACCATCAGGGCCAGTCGGCGCAACAGGCGCCACCGGCATTACGGGCCCCACGGGGCGCACCGGAGCCACTGGAGTCACTGGACCATCCGGCGCCGGCGCCACCGGACAGACCGGCGCTACGGGGCCTACGGGCGCACTCGGAACGGGTCCCACGGGACCGGCTGGCACAGCGTCTTCGACCGGCGCGACTGGAGCTACAGGGGCAACAGGTTCGACTGGATTCACTGGACCAGCTGGAGCCGCATCGTCAACGGGCGCAACGGGCGCAACCGGACCGATCGGCACTGGTCCCACGGGAGCGACTGGTGTCACTGGTTCGACTGGGCAAACAGGTCCCACAGGAGCTACAGGACCAGGCGCAACCGGCAATACAGGCGCAACGGGGCCAGCTGGAACCGTTGGGGCGACAGGTGCAACAGGTCCCACTGGACGTACTGGCCCTACGGGTCAAGCAGGCGCCACTGGAGCCACTGGCGTAGGTCCGACTGGAGTAACCGGTCCTACGGGTGCCGTGGGAATCGGTGTCACTGGCAGCACCGGAAATACTGGACCGACAGGACGCACAGGTCCAACCGGGTTCACTGGAGTCACTGGTGCAACGGGAGCGACTGGAGCTCTTGGAACGGGACCGACTGGCGCAACTGGAAGCGCTGGATCCGTTGGACCTACCGGCGCGACAGGAACAACGGGACCAACCGGACGCACCGGATCTACAGGATTCACTGGCCCCACCGGATTTGGATCAACGGGGAACACCGGTCCCACGGGTGCAACTGGTGCACTCGGAACAGGTCCAACTGGTGCAACTGGTGCAGCTTCAACAGGCGCCACTGGAGCCACAGGATCAACCGGTTTCACTGGCCCTGCTGGTACCGCATCCGCAACCGGTGCAACGGGACCTACAGGCAACACTGGCGCAACGGGATCAGCTGCAACCGGTCCGACTGGTAGCATTGGACAAACTGGAGCAACGGGTCCAACAGGTAGAACCGGATCTACTGGGTTCACTGGAGCTTCTGGAGTCACCGGTGCGACCGGTTCGGCTGGTGCCGCCGGAGCCACTGGTGGCACCGGAGCGACTGGTCCAACAGGTGCCGCGGGTGCCGCAGGAACGGTTGGAGCAACCGGAGCAACGGGTCCAACAGGAAGAACAGGATCCACCGGGCCCACGGGCCCCTCTGGCATCGGAGCGACCGGTGCGACCGGACTCACTGGAGCAACGGGTCCAATAGGCACGGGTCCTACTGGAGCAACCGGCGCCGGCGGTGCTGTTGGAGCGACAGGCGCAACAGGTCCCACCGGACGCACCGGTCCAACGGGAGCCACAGGCAACACTGGATCTACTGGCCCGCTCGGCACAGGACCAACCGGAGCTACCGGAACAGCTGGAGCGACAGGTCCAACAGGGAGAACAGGATCTACTGGTCCACTCGGAACCGGTCCGACTGGCGCAGCTGGAGCTGTTGGAGCAACAGGTCCCACGGGGCGTACGGGATCCACGGGTCCTACTGGTTTCACTGGGCCGCTTGGGATCGGCATCACCGGAAGCACCGGACCCACCGGAAGAACGGGACCCACCGGTCCCACCGGCGCCACTGGTCCAGGGCAGCTACCGATTTCGCGTCAACGATTTATCGACGGAGACACGACGGCGGCGACGCACAACGGCTCGATCGCTCAGCCGTATTCTACGATCGCTCAGTTCATCGCTTCGCGCACCAACGTCAGCGTAACCGACGCATCTGCCATGTACACAGGCTGGCTGATGCCTACGCTGAACAACTATCTGGAGAACGTAAGCTTTCCGCCTTACGCATCCACCGGTCTTCGCGCTGACTCATTTGCGTACACGACGGGAACCATCATCGGCGGAAACCTGTCTTGGACAAACGTCGCCGGAGCTCATGCAGCAAACATCGCATACGTAACGGTACACAACATCACCGTTACCGGAACCTTCACCGTCACCGACGATGCTGGGGCTCCTTCCTCAAACGTACTATTCAGCGGTGACGAGACGTCTGGAATAGCGGCGTCACTGATCCTGATCGGTGGATTTGTATCCAATACAACCACGAAGCTTTCCGAGGTCAGATTCACGAACGCAACTATTCAAGGAGTGGGACTCCTAGCCGGAAGTGGAGCAAACAGCGCATCATTGTTTGTAAACGTTTGCAGTGTTCTCGCTGGAGACATAACTGCTTTTTCCGTCGTTTCGAACAATTCGTTGCTGTCCGTAAACTCGATCACTACTGCCAACGCAGGTGGATCCACATTCAGATCTACTCAGTTCAACAATCACCCGTGCTTGTTGACTTGTTTTGCTGGTGCCTCTTTCGACGGACCTTCGTGGCGCAGCTTCAAAGAGTCAGGGGGAACCCGCTCAGCCGGAACCACTGTTCTTGTTCAGGGCGGATACAGCGGAGGAAGCGTCGAAGGGGCTACGCTACCTAGCACCGGCACGGTGAACGTATCTCTCAACGGAAACGGTGCAACCACCGGGTACACTGGAAACAACTCCGGAAACCACTACGAGACACCAGGTCTTACGGCGCCTCTCACGGTAAAATTGTTAGTAGGCGGCGGAGAGCTCGACGGAGACACTCTGCTTATATCGAAGTCTTCTTTCGGATCTTTCACCATAACTGTCACCAATTCAGCGTCTTCCATTCTAGGGGTAATACCATCAGGAAATAGAGGATTCCTGCTAGCTAGGTACAAGGCGTCGGATGGGGACTGGGTGTTCGAGCAAGGAGGTTTCCTGTCGTGACAACATGTCTTCTGTTGGCTGCAGTCATTGGCGCAACGCTAATCATGGTGCGCAGCACCGTCATGGCTAGAGTCAGAAATATCTGGCCTGAGATGCTCGGGTGCGCGCAGTGCATCGGTTTCTGGATCGGGGTGACGGCAGGTGCGCTCGGACTCGTTGTCGCTGGGCACGGTCGAATCGTTGACGCGATCATTGTCGGGTGCGCAAACAGCTTTCTGTCTCTGCTCGCAAACGCGGTTCTCATACGTCTGCTCGAAATGGACTGAAAATGACGCATCTCATCGGAAGACGCGGATACAAGAGCGAGGCGTACCCGACAAGGGGAGCTTCGACTACATCAGGGGGGACTGCACCGCTCTCAAACGTTTTCTACATCGACCCGCATTCTACAGATGCGGGTCCAGCAGACGGATCCGACGAGCATCCGTTCACCACGATTCAGCAAGCATTTGACGCGGTGTTCCCGGGAACACTGATCGGTGCCGAACTCACATTCCTCATCACTCCGTGCTTTTTCGGTGACAATGCCGGCGCGCTTGTCCTTCCTGACAACCTGACCGGTCTCTTTATGTCAATCGTGGGCCTGTCTGGTTCAAACAGACCCATACTGACAAGCGTAGAGTCCTCCGTAATCGGTTCCTCCCCAACGGTCGACACCATCACAGGGGGCGATAACTCGAGCAATATTTCGATCAGTTTCCAGTCCTGCAGCGTGAACACGATTGACCTGGGAGAGGAAGGGGTAAGCGGGGGGCGCCTGTCTTTCGACGGTGCCCAGATCGGACAGATCGACTGCAACGTGTACGAAGTTCTCGCCGTTGCATCGGCGTTGGGTGAAACGCAATGCGCGACACTCGAGGCATACTCGAGCTCCGGACAGGATTGCACGTGGACAGCTGACGAGATTCGGGTCGACTCAGCTACTCGGTTCCAGATTGCGCAGAACAACGTAACGCTTTCGCTCAACAATCCGACAGTCATGTCGAGGATGCCACAGGCGACCATTTCCGTCGCTGTGCCGGTCCTAGCAACCGATGCGCTTGGGTACGTTGACGTGAGCACCGTCGGGACGGAGCTCGAGGGTATCAACATCGGGGACAGTATCGTCGCCAACCCGACCACTGACCTTGCTGGCGCCGGAGCCGGAAACGGCGGATTCTTGAACTGCAGGGTCTCTGCCGCGGACACCATTCGATGCGCGTTCGCCGGGGCCTTGCCTGGAGGGGCGGCAAATTTTACATTTGCAAGAGTGAACTGAAAGGATTGACCAATGAGACGCAAGCTGAAGAATCTGAAGAACAAGAACGGACACTCCGCCAACGGAGCGCCGCGACAGCTCCTCGATGAGGCCGTGTACCGCGAGGCATCGGCGAAGCATGCCGGGCTGACCAAGGGATACGACAGCGAGTACAGCGGCGGGAGCAATCCGTCGCGCCCGCGGGACCAGGCGATCAGTCTCCGGTCGCGCAACGTTCCGCCGGATTGATCCAGCAGATTTTCTGCGGCTCGGTTGATCTGTTTGACATTGTTGACAATGACTTGTAGCGTCCAACGCTATGCTCTTGACCAGAGGCCTTCTCGAGAAGGTCGACCTAGAACCGCTCCGCCCGTACGTCGCGAACCATGAACAGTTCTTCGGGAAGCGCGAGCACTACCGATTGCTCGCGCTTCTCGGACTGCACGTAGGGCCCGGAAAAACGATCATCGATATCGGAACGCACCAGGGGGACTCTGCGCTCGCGCTGTCGCTTGGCGGAGCGGAGGTGGAGTCGTTCGACATCACCGACAAAATCGGTGGTCGATTTTCACGCGACAACATCTACCCCCAGGCAGCGGATCTGTGGGATCCGGCAACGCGCGCTAGGTGGCGTGCCACGTTGCTCGAGAGTTCTCTGATTCTGATCGATATCGATCCTCACGAGGGAACGCGCGAGCTCGAGATGGTCAGGTGGCTTCAAACCAACGACTACCGAGGCATCATCGTGCTCGATGACATCTGGTACTTCAAACAGATGCGGGACAACCTCTGGTACCGCATCGAACCGCAGCACCGAACCGATGTGACGATGCTCGGACACTGGTCCGGTACCGGCATCGTGTCGTTCAGCCAGCGCATTGAGCTTGAGAAAATGCATAACACGTCCAACTGGACGCTCGTCACCGGGTACTTCGACCTCACGAAGGCATCAGACGCAAACGACGCAATCCGCACTCGTCCAGCAACTCACTACATCGACGAGCACGGCTCGTCCGTGTTGTCACTCGACAAGAACTTGATCGTGTTCTGCGACCCGGATCTCGAAGAGAAGATCTGGAAGATGCGTCCGAAGTGGTTGCACAAACGCATGCTCGTCATACCGATGTCGTTCGAAAGCTTTCCGCTCACCAAGTATCGAGACCAAATCATCCGGAACCGAGGAGGCCAGTCTGGCTGCTCCGCCGATCCTCGCAACACCGCTTCGTACTACTTGTTCTGCATGGCGCGCTACGCGATGCTCAAGATGGTCATCGCAGACAATCCGTTCGCCTCTTCGCACTTCGCCTGGATCAACATCTGCATAGAGCGTATGGGGTTCAACAACCTAGTGCACCTCGATGAAGCTCTCAGCTTGAACCGAGACAGATTTTCGACGTGCTGGATCGACTACATTCCACGAGCAGTTACAGATGATCTGCCAAGATATTTTGGCGAAGGCGGATGCAAAAATTGCAAGTCCGGCTGCTCGATGTGTAGCGGGTTTTTCACTGGCAGCGCTGTGCACATGCACTTGGTGTGCGACGAAGTGGAGAGAGTGTTCCAGCGTTGCCTAGCGGAAGGGTACGGGCACGCCGACGAGCAGCTATTTCAGATCGTTCACTACGACAATCCGGGTCTGTTCGACTGGTACATCGGCGACTACCAGCAAATGATTACGAACTACGCCGGCGTGTACGAGAATCCGGAGGCTCCGATTCGAAACCTGATCGCACGCAGCATCGCCGCCGGCGACGGAGAGGTCCGTCGAAAGGCGTGTCGCATCCTTCTTGACTCGCACACATCCGGAAAGTGTGAACTCGACCCGATCACGCGCTCGAGACTCGAGGCGGCGCTATGATCAAACCGCTTCCATTTCGTCCGGAAAACTCCGACGCCACCGCCTACGTCGCGACTCAGCCAGAGGAAGGTCTCGCGCAGCTCGAGGTGCTCAAAAAACTGGGTTGCCAGCCACACCACAAGGTGCTCGAGATCGGATGCGGTGCCCTCGTGGCCGGATTTCCGATCATGCAGCACCTCGACGTCGGTAACTACTCAGGCGTCGAGCCAAACATGTGGCTCGCATCGGCCTCGATGAGCATTCCGGAGGTAGCCGCAACGGTTGTCGACAAGCGCCCCGAGTTCTACCCAAGATCGGACTTTCGAGTCGACTCGGGGTCAAGGTTTGACTTCATCATCTCGCACTCGATCCTGAGCCACGCTTCCAGCGTACAGCTTACTGATTTTCTTGTCGCTGCAGCCTCGCAGCTCAACGAGGGAGGGGTTCTCGCTGCGTCTATACGACTCGCAGAGGGAAACTCGGTTGGTTCTCCTGGCAGCCCTCGACACGGCTCCGATTTCACCGAGTGGCAGTACCCTGGCGTGTCTTGGTTCAAGAAAGAAGATGTCCTAGAACGCGCACGACGCTTGGGATTGTCCGCAACGGTTTCTGGGGAGCTGACGCGAATCATCATGAGCGGCAACAGCAAAGCCGTTCATGACTGGATCGTCGTACGAAAGACGAAGGTGGCGCTGGTGACCGGATTTTTCCGTCTGCCGGATCGACCTGTCGACGAAGATCAGCAATTCCGGATGTTCGACTGTCTTGCAGAGTGCGGACTTCCCGTCACTCTGTTTTTGGACACTGAACTGCTGCCGTACACGAACAGACGCAAAAATGTATGCGTGATCCCGACACCATTGCACTCGTTGCCGGCATTCAGATGGGCAAATGATCGCGACCTGAAGCTTCCGGAGCACAGAGATCCAACGAAAGACACTCGCGACTTTTTGCTTCTCCAAAATTCGAAGCTCGATCTGCTCAAGAGGGCACAAGACTCAGATACGGAACCGACTCATTTCGCGTGGATCGACTTCGGAGTGATGAAGGTTGTCCAGGACTCGAAAACGTTTCTCGAGCGTCTGAGGCGACTGGCTCCACCCTCCTCCTGCGCTCTCTTTCCAGGGTGCTGGAGCGCAGAACAAGCCGCAGAACGTCCGAGCGCCGATATGGTCAGCTGGCGCTTCTGCGGAGGCTTCTTCGTTGTTGACCGGGACACCCTACCGCGTCTCGCGCAACGTCATCGCGCCACGCTGGAAGCGCACAGAACGCTCACATGGGAAGTGAACGTCTGGGCGGAAATGGAGCGCGCGGGACAGAAGTTCGACTGGTACAAAGCGGATCATGACGGCTCGCTCATCGGTGGCGCCGTTCGAATCTGCCTGGTGATGATCGTCAAGAACGAGAGCGCCATCATCGAACGATGCCTTACGTCAGCTCTTCCGTTCATCGACACCTGGTGCATTCTGGACACCGGATCAACGGACGGCACTCCGGAACGGATTCAGAATTTCTTCATCGCACACCACGTGCCCGGGACGCTTGGCAGATCGACGTTCAAAAACTTTGCACAAGCCAGAAACGAGGCGCTGGAGGATGCGCGTGTTGCGGGCGGATGGGACTATGCGCTGCTCATCGACGCCGACATGGTGCTCGAGGGAACCCTCAAAAAAGACGAGCTCAACGCCCCTGCCTATACCATCCTGCAGCACAACGGAACGCTCAGCTACTCCAATACTCGACTCGTTCACAGAAATGCTGAAGCGAAATACTTCGGGGTCACTCACGAGTACCTGTCCGTCGAAGAAGTGCGAGGTTTGGACGGACTGTCCGTCAACGACATCAACGATGGGGGGAGCAAGTCTGACAAGGGGGAGAGAGACATTAGGCTTCTCAACGATGGGCTGGCTGAAGATCCCGGCAACGGTCGCTACATGTTCTATCTCGCGCAAACGTATCGCGAGACGGGGCGTCACCACGAAGCGATCAACTGGTACCGAAAACGAATCGCCGCGGGCGGATGGGACGAAGAGATCTGGGCGTCGCACTACGGAATCGCTCAATCGTACAAGGAGCTCGGAGACGAGGGGAATCTCATCAAGTGGTGCCTAGACGCCTACAACTTTCGCCCGTCGCGCGGTGAGTCGCTCAAGCTGCTCGCCAAGTTCTACAGAGAAACTGGTCGCAACGAGACGGCGCTGCTGTTCGCTGAGGCCCTTCGAACCATCCCGTATCCAGGCGATCACCTCTTCGTAGAACACGACGTCTACGACTTCGGCGCTGCTCAAGAGATCTCGATCGCTGGGTACTACAGCAAGCAGCCTGTCATGAGGGCAAGCGGGCGAACCGACTGTGCCGATCTGACGCTTCATTCAAACGGTTTGGTTCGTGAGGAGGCCAGGAAGAATTTCACCTTCTACGCCAAATCCGCCCGAGAACTGTTCGGCGCAAAAATACGTGAGATCGACTGGAGCCCGAGCAACGGGTGGGCACCTATGAATCCGTCTGTATGCGTCGAAGACGGTCGTCGATTCGTTCTCGTTCGAACCGTCAATTACAAGGTCTCCGACGGACAATACCCCACGATCGACGGCAGCGGCATCATCCGCACACGTAACTACGTTCTGGAAATGGACGTCGACTGGAGAGCGACAGACGAACACGAGATCGAAGATTTCACGGGCGCTACACTCAGCAAATTTCCCGTGGAAGGCTTCGAGGACTGTCGTTTGTATCGAGGGAAGGATCATTTTTTCGTTTCGACCACTGTTCGAAATCTTGCCGACAACACCGATGGTCGTTGCGAGATGGCTATCGCGCGACTCGACGCCCTATGGCGGGCCATTGAGATCAGACCAATTCGAGACTGGCACCACGACAAGACTCAAAAAAACTGGATGCCGATCTCAGGACGATCGGGGCAATTCGTTTACCTGTGCGATCCGACCATCACGATCGACGCCACGCCGCCCAGTACCGTCGCGATAGCCAACCACCGCTCCCAGGCATGTCTCGTTGACCTGCGAGGCGGATCGCAGCTCATTCCGTACGAAGACGGATGGCTATGCATCACGCACGAGGTTGCGTGGCGCCCGGAGCGCGTGTACCTGCATCGCTTCGTTCTTTTCAGTCGAGATTTCAAGATCGTTGCTACGACCGATCCGTTCTACTTCCAGCACGTCGGTATCGAGTTCTGTGCTGGGCTCGCCTGGAATGACGCCACCCTTGTCGCCAGCTTCGGTGTCAACGACGCCTCTGCGCATCTGGCATTCTTCGATCGGGCGGACGTCGATCTTAAGCTAAAAGACCTGTAAAACTGCACACGTAGCCACGCCGTCGACCGGTCCTTGACTATCCTGTAGAGTCGAGTGGCTACTCGTCATGCAGGTCGCCGCCCAACTCACTCCCAGTACAGCGTCCCGCGTGGCCGGGGAAATCATCGCTGCGTACAGCGAGCTGCGTGGGCACTACCCGCCGGCGAAGAGCTCCTGGCTCTGGCCGCTAGCGCTCTCAGCGAACGAGACCCGAAATTTCGAAGCGTTGTGGAACAACAATATCGGAAATGTAACGACTAGCGGCTCAGGAAACGTTTCCTACTTCGTAAATCCGCACGTCTCCGAGCCGCTCAAATTTCTGGCGTTCCCCGATCTTCGCGCCGGGGCTCGCTCCATGCTGTACTACGTCAACAAGTACGGCGGTCTCGACGCTGCCGACGTCGGCGACCAGACTGGGTGGCAGCGAGCGCTCGACAAATACCTCGGGAGCCCTTACCCCCCGCTCTGGGGACTTGTGGCGAAGCTGGATAGCTCCGTGCAGCCTGATAGCGAACACATCATCTCGACTCCGGAGAGGCCATCCGGAGTGCCGTTCGGAACAATTCTAGTCGGAATAGGCCTCGCAACCGCTGCCGGATACGCTGCTGCACGCTGGCTTCGTCAAACGCCACCCGAAGAGCATTTTCCTGACGTTATTGTGATGAATTGAGGATAGCCATGAACTTCCCACCGTACCCCGGAACACTAGGCAGCGCTGGCACGTTGTCGGCAGCAGCTCTTCGAGGTCGCGCGATTGGTGACAGTCTCCAGTCGGGACAGTCCCTTCAAAAGGGACAGAGTCTTCTCAGCAAGAACGGCGACTACGAGCTCGTGATGCAGTCAGACGGAAACTTCGTCCTGTATAGTCGCGATCTAGGTGCTCAGGGGGCCATCTGGAGCACTGGTACGTACAAGGGTTGCGTTGGACAGTACGTAGCTATGGGGACCGATGGAAATCTGGTCGTTTACGGGTCACGACCATGCTGGGCAAGCAACACTCAAGGACACTCCGGAGCAAGGCTCATCGTTCAAGACGACGGCAACACTGTCATCTACGACACTGCCAACAAAGCGATCTGGACATCTGGAACCGAAGGCGGATACCCGCCCGGCGAAATGGAGCTGTTCAAGTGGCGCGACACATTCTTGGCGCTCAAGTCTGAAATCGACAAGTACACGGCATCGCATCCGAGTTCTACTACGCAGAACGATCAGAAGCTTGCCGACTACATGTTGAAGGTTCAAAACCTTCAGAGACACGGTCCGCACGATGCCTTCGGCGAGGCGCTTCGCTCTGGCATCACTGACACCTTCGGAGCAATCACGAAGATCCCTGTACTCGGACCAGTGATCAGTGCTGCAGTTGCGCCTCTCTCCATGACGGTGAGTCTTTCGCATGGTGAGCGCATCGATCATGCGCTGCTCGACGCTGCGAAGTCTCAGCTTGGAGCAATCAAAGCCGTTGCTCCTTACGCGGCTGCCATCGTTTCCTTCATTCCTGGCATCGGTACCGGGATTGCGGCAGCCCTAGCCGCGGGTATAGCCCTTGCGGAGGGAAAGCCGATCGATCAGGCGCTCGAGGAGGCCGTCAAGGCGGCCATACCTGGCGGCGCACTCGCGGTGACCGGGTACGAGCTCGCCAAGAAGGTGGCAAGCGGACAGAACGTCGGAAAGGCGGTTCTCGAGGCCGCTCGCTCACAGCTCCCGCCGGCGGCACAGAAAGCGTTCGATGTCGGTCTCGCGGTGGTATCCGGCAAACAGATACAAGATGCGATCACGACAGCCATCGTGAACCTTGCGCCTGCAGAGGTGAAACAGATCATCGACACCGGCGCGAAGGCGATTCAAGCTGTCCCGGGACTCGCGAATATTGCGAAGTCGTTGCCGACCGACGTCGCTCGACAGGGTCTGCAGCTAGCGTCCGGAGCATTCGCTCGCGCCGGTGTGAATGAAGCGCAGATCCGAGCAATGCGTTCGCAGCTGACCGGCGACATGTTGAAGGGATTCGATGCTGCGCTAAAATCACAAGAGGCCCACTTCCCATGGGCGTCAAACGTCACCTCAGCTCCTCCGGCGCCGGCGCCGGGAGGACCAACGCAAGCACAGCTAGACCTGCAAGCTCTGTCCAAACTATCTCCTGAACAGCAGAAACAACTCGTCGACCTGCAGGCTCTCTCGAAGCTCACTCCGGAGCAGCAGAAGCAGCTCGTAGACATGAAAAAGTTGTCGGAGCTGACGCCAGATCAACAGAAACAACTGGTTGACCTGCAAGCGTTGTCGAAACTCTCTCCGCAGCAGCAAAAAGACCTGGTCGCCTACGCCGAGGCGCAGAAGAAAGGCACCGCTACTCCTGTTGTCGCGACGAAATCGGTCACTTCGATACCCGCGAAGACGACAGCGATAAAGCCCGTCACCGCTGCGGCAACGGTAACGACGGCACCTGTCGCGCCGACGCCTTCGAAGTACCCACCGTACCCACCGATGTGAATAGGCAAAAATGGCAAGCAAAAACGACACTATCCCGGCGTGGCTCCCATTCGGGATCGTTGCGTCATTCTTGGTGGCGATCGCTGCCGGCGCCAGATCCAGTTGGAAGACGGCTGCGGACCAGTCTGCGACCAAATCCGGCGCGCTACAGGATTGGGCCGGTCTGAGCCGTCTGACCTGAAATTCTTTATAAAAAACTGAAACTTACAACCAACGATCGTCGACGCTGGGGCGGGCGCTTGCTCTCGCAGAAGCGAGACTGCTATCCTAGCGAAAAAAGAGGTGCGAATTGGGTCGCATAATCGGTAGAGGTCGCCATGCTAGCGAAACGTACCCGGAGCGCAGTCTAGCCACTGGCGGCGGCTCTACAGGCCCCACAGGGCCCTCTGGAGGACCAACCGGCAACACCGGAGCGACAGGCCCTGCAGGAGCAACAGGCGCCACCGGAGCGACAGGGATAACCGGTCCCACCGGCGCCGGAACAACCGGAGCGACTGGAGCCACTGGCACCCCCGGCAACACCGGATCCACGGGTCCCGCAGGCGGCGCATCGAACACTGGCGCGACGGGCCCCACAGGCCCTACCGGCAACACCGGATCCACGGGTCCCGCAGGCGGCGCGACGAACACAGGCGCTACGGGGCCTACGGGCGCGGGAACCGGAGCCACGGGACCCACCGGTCCGACCGGAGCTGGCTCGGGAACTGGAACCACAGGGCCAACAGGATCGACAGGTGCTACCGGCATTACTGGTCCGACAGGTAGCTTTGGCGGCTCTCAATCCACCGGGAGCCGATCCAACAAAAGCATGGTTGCAAGCGTTACCGTTGCGGACGGAGATCTCGCTTGCGCAACAGCAGTTGCTACCACTCCGACTTCATCGAGTACGACAGGGGGATACGTTGGAGTGAGCGTAAACGGCTTATCTCAACTAACCGGCGACGGTACGAAGGTATCCGTCAACTGCTACTTTTCAGCAGACGGAGGAACGACAGCAAGAGCGATGAAGTCGATCGTTGCCGGAGATCTGCTTTATTGGAACGGAACCGTTGCGGGTTTTCAACTCGCATCCACTGACCGCATCGACTTCCTCTACGACGTGAGCACATAGCGCATGCTGTTGCCCGAGAAGCAAATCGACGTCCCTTCGTTGTCGTTCGATCGACCGACGATGGGCTCGGCTGCGTGCTCGAAGGGCTGGCAGGACGCCAAACTGCTCACCATCGCGGGGTGGGGAGCCGTCTCAGCGCCAGCTACGGCATCGGTCCGGTATCTCGACTTCGCGAACAATCGAGACAACCCGGAGCCCACCGAGCAGTACTCTTTCGTTGTGATGCCTATCGGCGGTACTGCCGTTCGATTGTGGGTGAACATCGTCAATCCACTGACCACAGACAGTGTTGTCTTCACGTTGCGTAAGAACGCAGCAGACACCGCAGCCCAGGTCACTCTAGCAGCAAACGCCGCTCAGGTTTCACTCCTGAATCAGGCGATCTCATTCGTGGCAGGAGATCGGCTCAGTATTTCTGTGCAGCAGAGCAGCACGCAGACACAGGCTAGCTGGGCGTGCATGGTGTCTTTAGCATTTGCCTCTCCGGACGGGAGCTAAGAGCAATGCCTCGCGCGGCAGGAAAACAGGTATCGAGCACGGGCATGACGTTCTCGAACCCGACGCAGGCCGACCAGCCTGCGACGCTCGACTACCTGGATCGAAAGCTACTGATGCGCGCAGGGTGGGGCGCAGGCGCAGCAGCAGCAGCGGCGGCGACGCGCTTTCTCGCGTTCATGAGCAACACGAGCAATCCGCTCACCACGGAGCTCTCGTCGTTTTTTGGGATGCCAATCGCCGGGACCGTCGTTCGGATGTACGTGAACGTGGTGACGCCTCTGACCACGAACACGGTCACTTTCACACTGAGAAAGAATGGCGTAAATACTGCGGCAACAGTTGTGCTCCCCGCCGCTACGAATCAGGTATCGCTGCTAGGTCAAGCCATCTCGTTCGCTGCAGGAGACCGGTTAAGCATCGCCATTCTTCAGTCCTCGACGGAGGCGCAGGCGAACTGGAGCTGCTCAGTGGCACTCGCCTACGCAGCAACAGAGGTAGCTCCATGAAACTACCTGGTAAGCAGGTGGACACTTCCACGTTGGCGTTCGCAAATCCGTCCTCTAGCTCGCAAGCCGTGACGGAAGACTACCAAGATCGAAAGCTTTTCGTGCTCGGGGGATGGGGATGCCTCGCGGCTCCGGCCGTTACTAGTTTGCGGTTTCTGGACTTCGCGAACAATCGCGACGTCTCCCAGGCGGAGCTTTCGTCATTCGTGGCGATGCCGGTCTCAGGGACCATCACAAAGCTTCAGATTTCTTGCGGCACAGCGCTCACGACCGATACGGTGGGTTTCACGATTCGCATCAACGGGACGACTACGGCTGTTTCCGTGTCCCTGCCTCCAAGCACGTCGACCGTGCTCACCACTGGGCTCTCGCTCTCGTTCAATGCGGGCGACCGCATCAGCATGGCGGTGCAGCAGACGGGCACGCAGGCACAGGCAAACTGGGCCGCTCACGTGGAAATTTCGTACGAGACAACGACTAACGATGCGATGCCCATCGCTGCGGATGCGCGCGATTACTACGTGTCGGCCTTCACAGGTAGCGATACGAATCCAGGCACTCAGGCGCAGCCGTGGCGCACTGCTCGCAAGTGTTCGAACTACACATTTCAAGCGGGATTCAAGGTGCGGTTCGAGCGCGGGGGTACGTATGCCGGACCGTTCATCGTGAACGGGAACGGTGTCTTTGCGAAAACCACCTTCGATACGACATACGCCTCAGCGCTCGCGACCGCGATCACTACGTTGAATGGTGACGGCACTCGCGCTGCGTACCATGCCGCGCTTATCACGGACGGTTTCACTGATCCGACAGCAAACACTCTGTCCGACCAATTCATCGCTGGTCTCGCGGCAAGCATCGCGCGAAAGGCAGCGTTCGCGGCGGCCGATTCTGCGTCAACCTGGCTGACGATTGAAGCGTACGGATCCGGCGTGAACCCCATCATTCAATCGCCGAGCACCGCTTACGGTGGCATCTGGCTAGGGTACGGAAGCACCTACACTGGAGGGATCAAGGTACTCAATGTGGACGTGGACGGTGCTCTCGTCTCCTGCATTCTCTACGACCCCGGCCCGAGACACACGAACGGCACCGCGACGACCAGCAACGCTTTTTCTCCAGTCGGCACGTGGCTCGAAGGCTGTCGCCTGACGAACGCAACGGGCATGGCCATCAAGACGACGGGCTTTCCCTACCCCGGCCCCATCTCCCCGTACATGCAGTTCTGCGGTGCGGGGGTCACGATGATGTTTCCTCAGTATTTGATGATGAAGAGTGTGGAGATCGACCACTGCGACGCTTTTGCGTTCCTCTGGTCCGGAACGCAGGTTCACATTGAATCGAATCACGTTCACCACTCGTACATCGGTACGTTTTACGTGCAGGGGATCTCGAAAGACAATGTCACGGTGCCGCTCACAGACGGGCTCAGCATCGAAAGCATGGTCATGGACCATGTCTGCTACGCCGCAAACCCGAGCGCGCAGGGTCCAGGATTCTTCAAGGGCGAGAGCGGTCCTTTGCTCGCTAACTCTCGGAACATCACTATCACCAATCTGCAAGTCAACGGCGTACCGTTGATCCACGCAGACGGCGTCGCCATCGACTTGGAAGGCATCACCGCGGGCGACTGGGGAACGGTTGTCATCAGCGGTGGTACGCTTTCAAACTGCGAGGGAACCGGTTTCCTTCAAAACGATGCAGGCTCGCACGTGGGTTCGACGTTCCTCTTCGACGGCATCGCCATGACCCTCAACCGCACGACATCGGGGCAGCCTCCGGTGCCAGCCATCTCGCCTCCCGCGATATACGCTTGCCGTACGACAGTGACGGATACTCGCGTTTTCACCCGATGCTTCATCACGCGCGGCAGCAATACTCAGAACCTCTTCGGGGGCGATGCAACCGACTCCTATACCCCGACGTACAACACTCCGCCGACCGGCATGTCTGTAGGACCGTCGAACACGGTCACACCGTAGCTCTTTAGTTTGAGAGCCGCGCGGCGAGCAATACAAGCCAGCAGAGCGCCGCACCGATTGCAAAGCCAACGATAAACGGCAGCACAGACAGGCGCCGGCGTTGGTTCTTGGGAGGAGCAAGACTCTCCACGAGAAACGCTTCCGTCTCTCGTCGATACTGCGCTCCTCGTCCTTCGCGGTGCGTCGGAGGGCCTTCCTCTTCGTCTGAGGGGGGCATGACGGGAAGGATAGCAGAGCCTTTACCGATCCGCTTTCCGACGCATTTCCTTCCGGACAGCGGAGACCGCCTTCTTCAGGCGGCGCACGTCGAACTCGTTCTCGTAGCCGCCGTAGATCCATCCTCCATCCCCAGGCTTCTCGTGTGAGAGCATCGCGTCGATGATACCGTACACGTACCGGCGCGCTTCGGTCTGAGGTCGCATTCCGCTCGTGCCGATAAATTGCTGTTTCAACTCATGCCGACCTTCAGCGTCGCTCATCTTTGATCACCCCAGATCATTCGAATAGCCTCTTCGCAATCACTGGCCCGATACTCATCGACGTAGAGCAGTGAAAAATTGCGGCGCGTCTTGTCGCCGCCGACGCATTCCTGACGATAGCGATCGATCGCCTCTCGACGTCCTTGCGCTTTTGAGCCTATACCGAGAGCTACAGCGAAGACGCCGGAGCTCAATGCGAACACCGTCGACATCACCAATATCCTTCTTCGAGATGGGGTACGGTTTTTGTACGTCCAGCAAATGCACGTGTCGCAGTGCAATCCGTGTTTCATGGTTTAGACTCCGTGCGTTTTGCTAACGCTTCGTCGATCAGTCCTCTCCCTGCAGACTCTTCGAACAGCCCGGCACGTCTGATGTACTCGTTCATCTGCTTGATGCTTCGGTGCCCCGTCTCAGCCATGATCATGTGAGGCTGCCGACCCATCTTGGCGGCGCTGGTGACGAAACCGCTCCGCAGCGAATGCCCCCCGAACTCGGCGGGATCCAACCCAAGCAGCGAGACGTAGCGCTGCACGCGCCTAGCCACTCCCACCGGGGCTAGAGCCTGCGTGAGCACAGCGCCAGTGTGCATGTCAACTCCTCTGAAGACGGGACCCCGATCTATTTTCGCCACGGAAAGCCAGCGACGAAAGGATGCGACCGGACAGTAGCGCTGGTCCGCCACAGGACTCAGCGGAACCGTTAGCGATTTTCCAGTCTGATCGGTCTTGCTTCGAGGGATCGTCCACTCGATTCCCTGCTCGACAGAGCGAAAATCCTCCACGCGCGCCGCTGCTATCTCACTCCGGCGACGACCGCCACCCTGCCACCCGACGAGTATCATCGCTCGATCCCTAACTCCTCGAACGTCATCGCTTATCAGATCGATCACCTTGTAGAGGAGCCCCTCTCCGGTGACCCCTATGTCCCTTTTTTTCCGCTTTGCTGCGGTTCCCTTCAGACGCCCTAGAGCGTCGCGCGTCTCCACGAGCACCGGATCGAGCCACGGACTTACTTTCCCCAGTCGACGGTAGCTGCGGCAAATAGCCGCAAGAGCTCTGATAAGCGAACTGTACCCCATTGGTCCTTTGGGTTTTCCGCTCGGAACGTCCTTGGGATCCCTGCCTGTTTCGGCGAGCTCGAAGAGGTACGCGCGAATGGCCCGCGGCGGCGCGGAATTGGGGTCTAGGGCGTGCCGCACACACCAGGACGCAAAGCAGGTCAACTCGAGCCCATAGGCCCTCCTGGTGTTCGGAGGGAGGGCATCCTGTACGGCGGCCTCTGCCCGTGAATCTAGGGCGATTAGCGCTTCCTGCGCCTCGGTGAGCGCATCGTTCGATCGATGTAGGTCTATGTGTGATGAAACCACTGTGTCTGAGAACAAGGCTTATCAGACAGCCTCCACCGAGTCAACGGTTGGCCAGCTACCAGTCGTCCACACATCCGGTGCAAAGACACCACGAAGGGACCGCCCCCGGCTATTCTGATGGCCTGTGCACGGCCGAAGAGCGGTGCTCCAACGGTTGCAAGAGGGGCCGTGGCATTTTGCTCCAAAATCGAGTTAAAATCGTCATTCCTGGACGTCGAAGGTCGCCATTGCAAAAGCGTACTGAATGACCCGCACAATCGGCAGAGGGCGTTACATCGGCGATATATATCCGCGTCCAGGCGGCCTCGGTGGCACGGGAGCCACCGGGACAGCTGGATCCACTGGAGCAACCGGAGCAACTGGCCCTGCTGGTTCTGCCACCTCTACCGGAGCAACCGGATCTACAGGTCCCGTTGGCGCAACGGGTGCGACCGGACCAGCCAGCACAACGGGACCAACGGGGTTCACTGGAGCAACGGGCACAACGGGCGCCACCGGAGCAACCGGAGCTCCGGGAACGGCGAGCTCCACTGGGGCTACTGGCGCCACTGGAGCAACAGGTCCGGCGGGAACGGGCTCTGCAGGTGCGACGGGAGCAACAGGGACAACCGGAGCAACTGGGACCGCCGGCGCAACCGGAGCAACTGGTGCAACCGGACTCGGGGCTACAGGCCCAACGGGCGTAGCCGGCGCGACAGGACCAACGGGCACAACCGGTTTCGGATCAACTGGACCGACCGGATTCACCGGCGCAACCGGACCCACAGGAGTCACTGGTCGCACTGGAGAAACAGGTTCAACCGGATCTGCTGGGGCCACCGGATTCACCGGCGCCACTGGACCAACTGGGGGCACCGGACAAACCGGAGCCACAGGAGCAACCAGCGCCACAGGACCAACAGGATCTACAGGAGACACTGGAGCGACCGGTGCCACCGGTGCAACAAGCGCAACCGGACCTACTGGGTCTACTGGCGCCACAGGGGCGAGCTTCACCGGACCAACCGGACAGACCGGAGGCACAGGTCCCACTGGTTTCACGGGCCTCACAGGCAACACAGGATCTACTGGTCCCACTGGATTCACTGGCGGCACTGGCGGCACAGGACCAACTGGATTTACTGGATTCACAGGACTAACCGGAAACACGGGACCTACTGGGTTTACAGGTTTCACAGGTCCCACTGGAGACACTGGATACACAGGATCCGCTGGGCTAACCGGTCCGACTGGTTTTACTGGAAGCGCAGGGCCTACAGGATTCACCGGGCAGACCGGAAGCACAGGGCCTACAGGATTCACGGGGCAGACCGGAAGCACTGGACCCACCGGATTCACAGGACCGACTGGATCCACTGGCCCAACTGGAACCACAGGTCCCACAGGGAGAACAGGACCTACCGGACCTACAGGAGCCACTGGACCCAGTTCGATTCCAGCGTTTTTGATGTTTGGAAACGCTCAAGGGATAGGAATCAACAATTTCTACGCCCCCTACCTCAACTATGCCGAAGACGCGACGGGCTCTGTAGAGGCTTTGCTATCAGTAACCATCGCTGCCGCCGGCACTCTTTCCAATTTCAGAATGAAATACACTGCAGGCACCTCCAACGGAGCGGCGACTGCAATTCTAAGAAAAAATGGAACCAACACATCCATGACAGCAACCGTTGCGAACGGAGCCTCTAGTGGAAGCGATACGACTCACACTGTCTCCGTCGCGATTGGAGACATCATATCGATCATATCGACCACGAGCAGCACTCCGAGCGTCAATGCTATTCTTTGGATTTCGGTGGACTGGGGTCCATAGGACCAGAGCTAGGTGTCTCGTCCACGGTAGGCGTGTCGTCGGGAGTCGTGTTATCGGGAGTCAGAAAAGTTTTCCGCTTTCCTAGCTCGTCCAGCGCTCTGGAGCAGGGGGCGCAAATTCGCGCCCAGTCGACGATGCGAATCCGGTGACACCTGCGACAGATCGAGGGGGTCGGCATGACGCCCGGGATTCTACCTTGATTTTCCGGGTACTTCCGCTCGGTATCTATCAAGAGTATTCTGCGGAATATGGCAAATCAAATCGCCCTCTCATGGGACGTTGACGTCGCGGGCACCACGCTGGGATCGGCGGGGGCTGCCGCGCGACTTCAGGCGGTTCAGCTCTACCAAGACGACGTCACTGATCCGGTGCTCGGTCAGCTCTTCGGGCTCACCGTCGACAGCGACGTAACCAGCGAGCCTGACGCGACCACTGCGCGCCGCGTGCTCACGCTGAACATGAACCACACGAACACTCCTACGGCACCGCCGCCTTTCCCATGTCATCCTCGTACGTCGACACCTCCAGAGCTTCCGTACCCGCTCACTGAAAACGTTGAGCTAGCCGGCACATTCTTTCTCACCAACGGTTTGACAGCAGTGCCTACGTCGAGCGCGCAGGTGCCCGCGCTCAAGGCAGGAGACAGCATTCAATTCCTTTCTCAGGAAGGCGTCTTCTACGAAGTAGCGATCGCATCCGTTACACCGACGTCGATCACGCTCACCGCTCCGTTTACCGGAACCACCGGAAGCTCACGCGCATTCAAGCAAGTGGCCGCTCCAGTTACTCTCGCAGCTTTCTTTTCATCGTCGCCATCTGACACCAACTTCTTCGGCGCTGGAGCGACAGCAGTCACGCTCACCTACAACGACTCGGCGGACAACGGACCATTCTCCGTAACCGTGAACATGAACGGCATCAAGCCGGCGCAGATCACGCTCGATCCGAGCAGCATCGACATATCCGAGATCATCAACATTGCCGTCGCTAGTACCGGTGCATTCGGAAACAACATCGGCCAGATTACGCTCGTCGAACTATCAGACGACATTCCACCGTTACCGGCCGATCCGTCAACCGAAAGACTTGTCGAGCTCATTGACGAGGCGCAGCTCCTCATCGCAAGCCATCTCGCTTACATCCCTCCGTCCTACTTCGCGCTGGCACAGCAAGGCGCCATCTTCGTTCCGACTACGCCGACCAATGCGCAGCTCGCCACGCCGTTGGCGCAATTCGTTGCTCCTGAGACGGCGGCCCCTCCGCCGAGTCCTCCACTCGACCCAGCAACAGTTCCGGCGCCTACGTTTTTGAGCGATCTGTTCACGCAGACGATCAAGATTGCACTAGCCGGAGCGCGCGTTACCCCCAGAACGATCTCGCTCGTATGAGGTAAAAAAATGAACCTTCCTACCGCAATCTCAATCGCTCTACTCTCGTTTCTCATCTGGGTCTTCGGAAGCGCGACGGTCACGTCAGCGTGCACTCCGGCGCAGCGCGCTCAGGTCATTCCGGTGCTCTCTCAGGTGGATGCAATCGGCTCAACCGTTGCGCAAGCTATTGCCTGGTGCGAAGACCACGGTGCCGAGCCGGCGGATGTGCTCGAGGCGCTCAAAGCGGTCTCAGAGAAGGACCCGGGTACCGCTGCAGTGGTCGCTCATCGAATTCTGTCGAAGATGTCCGCCAAGGGGGTTCCGATCCCTCCAGAAATCGTTGCGCTCGTACAGACGGCGGAAGGAGCGCTAGCCGCGCAAGCAATCCAGGACGGAATGACTCGACTGTCGACCGGTGGAGCGCCGAACGGAGCGTCCAGCTCATCGACAATCCCAACACCGGCGCCTTTGCCGTCCTCAGGACTGTGACCCGAGATACCCTGATCTGCGCAGCCAACTCGCTTCGATTCGACCAGCCACCGCGCGAGCTCTGGAGAGAGTTGGACGCTAGATCGGGAGAAGCGCTCGGGAGAGTATCCCAGCAGCTCCTCAAGCGCCTCGAACCCGCGCTCCGTGACAACGACGGTGAGCCTACGAGAGACACGAACGAGACCCCAGATCTCTAGCGTACGTACAAGCCTGGTCGCTCTGTCGTGGTCTATGATTAGAATTCTCGCCACTCGTGAGCGTCTGGGAAATTGACCGTACACGCGCCAGTGAGCAACTGAGGCTACCAGCAGCTGCAGTTTGCTACGCTGTTGTCCGTGTAACAGCTTGACCGAGATGTTCACCTTGCACTCGGCCCACGAATGAGGAGCTCCCCGACATTTCCGCGCTTCTCACCTTTGGAGTTGATGTTGCGGCGCGCCTGCACTTCTTCGATCAGAAAGTCCTTGTACAGCTCGCGAGCCTTCGGCGTGTCTGCGTTGGAGAGCAATACGTGAACACCTTTCTCGTCGAGGCGAAACGCCAGATCTCGCAAGGCCTGATGATCCTCTGGATAGAACCCTGCCTTGGTGTACGCGGTGAAGTTTGCTGTAGGTGATGCTGGCATGTACGGCGGATCGAAGTAGACGACGTCGCCAGGCTTGGCCATGTAGACTCCGTCCTCGAACTCTCGAGCAAAAACCTGAGAGTCGCGCAGCGCCTCAAAGACGGCGAGAATGTTTTCTTCGTCGCAGATCTTTGGGCTCTTGTAGTCGCCAAACGGAACGTTGAATCCGCCTGACTTGTTCACTCGGTAGAGGCCGTTGAAACACGTCTTGTTGAGATAGATCATTCGCGCGGCACGCTGAGTCGGGGTCAGCTTCAACGGATCCTTTCCGCGAATTTCGTAGAAGTACTCCTCCGAGTGGGATTCCCCGTGTTTCTTCAATGCGTCAACCAGTAGCCCCGGAAGCGTTTGCGCCATCCGGTAAGCATTGATGAGCTCCTCGTTCGAGTCAGACAGCGTCGCAAACTTGAAACGTTTCTCCGCCGCCAGAGCGAAGAACACCGCCCCTCCGCCGACGAACGGCTCGAAATACCGATTGATCTTCTTCGGCAGGCGCTCGAGGATCTGTGGAAGCAGTTGCGTTTTTCCGCCGCTCCACTTGAGAAATGGACGGGCCGTCACGGTACCCTCACGTCTCCTCGCTCGATGGCGTCAGCAAGATCATTCAGATCTTGCTTAGGAATAGGCCTACCGCCGCTGCTGGAGAATTCTGCGGCGAACCGCACCGCTCTAACGATAGTCGACTGAATCTCGTTGTCGTGCGCGGCCATCTCCTGGTCACGCCGATTCATGAGCTGATGCCGATCCGCGGCAGCCGATTCGTACGAGCCTTTCGCTTCCGCCAGCTCGGCGGAGAGGCGGTCGCGTTCCTCTGCGGCGGTACGGTAGTGGACCTGCTCGTACTTAAGGCTTAGCTCCGCCGCTTCCTTCGCTGCGATTGCGGCAGCGAGTTCGGAACGCGGGACGTACGCGACCACGCGACTCCGATACTCGGCAACGCCGGTGCGACGATACGGTTCGTCCCAGTCGCGTTCAGCCGTCGCGTGCCCCACGATAAATTGGTGGTACCCGCCGCCGATCTCTTCCTCTTCCCAGATGAAAAGACACTGCTGACGGGTCAGCGCGTGACCGGTAAGCAATGCGATTGCCGGCACTGGCGTCTGCTTCAGTCGCTCCAACTCCTCCACTGCGCCGCGCATAGTCTCGCGAGCCGCTCTGTGGACTTCATCCACTAGCTCGTTGTATGCCGCTTCCTTCGCTGTAATTTGACCCTGCGTCTGCTCACGCAGCTTCACGATCTCGTTGTCCCACACCGCAACCAACGCATCCAGCCGTTCCGTCAGCAGCTTTCTCGGGCTCTCGTAGGCCACCGCGTGCTCGATGGCTTCACGGAGGGAGGACAGTTCTGGGCTGTCATGCATCATTTGATCTCGAACCCACAGTTCGGACACCTTCCGTCAGCCTTACTTCGACCTCCAGGAAACGTTTCGAAGAGACATGGCGTCAAGTGGCCAGAGTACTTGACGCAGCACTTGACGCCCCCGTCCTCCCCGGCCTGCGTCTTTGGACAACGCAGGGTCGGGGAGTTAACCGGACAGTATTCAGGGATCAGTTCTTTTTCCTGCGACAAGAAACAACTCCTTCTTCGCCCGAGTGCAGGCGACGTAATAGAGATTCTCCTCTTCCAGTCCCGGACGCTTCATGTACGTGTCGGAGAGCAGCCAGACCCGGTCGCGCTCGAGGCCCTTTGCCTTGTGCGTCGTCGACAGCGTGATCCTCGACTTCTCGTCACCGTCCGAGAACAACGACTCGATGCGGCGTGTTACCTCTCCGACCGTCTTCGCGCCATCGCTGAGAGCGAGAATGCACTCCGCGCGGTCCTCCACCGAAGTGGTATCGCGACGCTTCTGCGCCAGGCGGGCGCATTCGTTGTTGCGCCACGTCTCGACGTAATCGCGAAGCGCTTCGACCGTCTTCGCCTTGCTCTTCCGGACGAACGCAGCAAGCGAGGCACCAACGTCGCGGCCCTGGATGTTTGCCCGGCGCCCCTCGGTGAGAAGGGCCATGCAGATCGAGATCAGCGGGCCATTGGTGCGGCTCAGAATGAAGTCTCCCGGTTTCGCTTCGCGATACATCCTCTTGGAGGTCGCATCCGACACCACGCCATCGACAGCGTCCGGCGCCCATTCGATCTCCGGAACGACGGTCTGCGCTTCCTGAATGACCGACTTGCAGCACCGGTAGCACACGCTGAGCGGCAGAACCTTCGCCTGCAGCCGGCTCACCACGTTGGAGACGGCGCTCGAATCCGCTCCGCGGAAGCCGTAGATGGCCTGCCGCGGGTCGCCAACGGCGCAGATCCGACCGTTCTCCGAGACCGCGCGCATCGCAAGCTCGATCTGACAACGGTTCAAGTCCTGTGTCTCGTCGATGAACACGCGGTCGAACTTCGATTGCCGGAGCTCGAGGACCACCGGAAGCCAGATCATGTCGTCGAAGTCGATCCGCCCGTCCTCCTGAACCTCGGTGCACTGGAGAAGGATCTTGAGCGCGTTCTGAATGAACGTCGCGCGTTCCCCGTTCTTCGCCGACTCGATTTCGAAGGCGTCGACGATTGCGTCGATATCGGCCTCGTCGCTGGCGAGCTGCCCCTTAGCGAGCGAAACCGTTTTCGCCAGGTCGCGCCGCATGTCGAATTCCTTCGGATCGTCGCCGAGGGCGGCCTTGATCAGGTCTTCCACCCGGTTTGCGTCGATGCGCAGGCGTCCGAGGCACTTGGTGATCGTGCGCAGGCCGTACGAGTGCAGCGTTGACACCTCTACGCCCCGCGGAGCGCGCTTCTTGAGCTCCTCAGCGATGCTCTTATTGAACGCCACGAAGAGCGTCCGACAGCCTGTCGGAACGTACTCCATAGCCTTGACGATCGTGGTGGTCTTGCCCGAGCCGGCGACCGCGGTGATTACCGTGTGCCCGGAACCGTTCGCAACGTCGTCGAAAACCGCCTGCTGATACTTGCTCCAATTGGTCATGTTCGGGATCTCCAATTCCCGTTCTTGTCTACGTTGTCTACAGACGGATCTACCCCGCCGGGCCCGTGCTTCGCAAAAAAGATTCTACGGCCACCAAAACGGGCCCGACAGAGGAAGAATTCTGCCGTCCCTAGAAGGGCGGCGCGCTCCCTCCCCCGGAGGCCGGCGCAGAGCCGCCTCCGCCCCCTCCCAGAGCCGCCAGGCGCGCCTTGAACGTGTTCACATCGAGCGGCTTGGAAAGCGTCACGGTGCCCGCGCTGGTCACGATCTCGAGCTTCGCTGAGCCCATCTTGATGACGCCGGCGCTGTCCTTGTACTGCTCCGGAGCCTTCACCTGGCAGGGCACCCAGTTCTGGTAGATATTCCCCAGGTTGTCGATATCCTGGGGACCCTGACCCTTCCAGCCGAGCAACCGAAGACGCTCGTAGGCGTACACGATCGATTTGTCTGTGAAATAGAGAAATGTGGTCATCTCTCCGACAATCTTTCCGTCTCGGCGAAGCTCCATATCGATGGCGATCTGGAGAGAACCTGACTCGCTCTCCCCGAACTGAACCTTTCCCTGAATCGCTCGTCCTTCGCAGTCTCCCGGTGCAATCATGTTCCTGTTTTCTCCTTCGATGCCGCGCGTGATTCTTCCAGTCGAGCCGCTACGCGGTTTCGCGCCTCGACGATCATTGCAGAATTAGCTCGCAGGTATTCGTTGACCATGGTGGTCAGACCCTTGTCGTTGATCTCCGCAAGCATCTCATCGATCTCCTTTCGGAGAGCAACGGCTCGCGCGTCGTCTTCTGCTCGCGCCTTGGCGAACTCATCCCACGACAAGAGCACACGAGACGGAAACATCGTAGTACCGCGCGCCTTCGCGTCGAAGGCTGGGCAGCGTTGTGTGTAGGCCCAGCGAACGCCAGAGGTCACCGCCTTCAGGTCGCCACCGACTTTCTGTTGACTGACCTCCTCTCGAGCGAACAGCACATAGTCGCTCCACTGACGAAGGAGACCAGCGATCTTGTCGCGCATCGAAATCTCGAACCGGTCGTACGCCGGCCCCGTCGGATCGTCGAAGTGTTTCACCTTCATGTGTCCGACGAAGATGATTGGCTTCCCGGTCTTCCAGACTCGCTCCAGGGCCGCAAGAAGCTCACGCCACCGGGAGAGCGCAACCGTTTCACCCTTTCCGTATCCGCCGTCCCACTTGTCGATCGTAGATCCCGGGAAGAACTCCAAGTTGCCCAGGTGTTCCAGATCTCCCAGCGCATCAATGATCAGCGAGCCGCACTTCTGCGCGCCGGTCTCAACAGCGGTTATCCACTCGAGTGCCTCTGGCCACGTTTCAGGCACAACGCGCTTCACGTCGTACTGGTACGAGCCCTTGTTGACGTCGATAAAAAACGGATCCGGAGCACCAGCGGCGAAACGGGTCTTGCCTACACCATCCCCACCGTAGACGAGCACACGCGGCTCGAGTTTCTGTTTGCCGGAGCTGACTCTCTTCAAATCAATCATTTTTTCTCAGACTCCTTCTGTTCTTCCGATCGAAGTTAGTGCCCCGACTGTCCCGCGCGCTCGAGGCTACACAGCGGTTTCTGGTTGTTTTTCGCCTTCCGGGTCCCATGCGCGCATCGTTCCTATCTCAGAATCTTCCAGACCAAACGGTCTGACGTGACCTGAGCCTTTTCACGCTGCGGGTGTGTGTTGTACGGATTTCACCTTTCCGCTGCGGGACTCCACGGAGGGGGGATAGACATGGAGCTGATCCGCGAGTCTTTTATTCTCCCCGCACCGACCTCCACTTCCCTGAGCGGATGCACTTGGTCATCTCACCCACGTCTTCGTAGTTCGCGTCGATCCACGCAGCGATGTCGGTCGCCACGGCGTCTTCCCCCTTCTTGCTGACAGTGCTCTTGCCGGTGACGATCTCTCGCGCCTTGGTGCCGTTCTTGCGACGCTTCTGCCCGGGAGCTCGCGGAGCCTTCTCGATGAGCTCCTCTACCTTCTCCTTCGCGTCTGCCGGCTCCAGCTTGGCGAGCTTGTACCCTTCGCTCGTCGAGATCTTGCCAGCCTCGACAGCGCTCCGCACGATCGCCGGTGCATCAAGGAGCCCCAGCATGTTCTTGACCGACGCCTGGCTGATACCGAACAACACCGCCACCTCAGCTTCGTCGCGCCCGAGCTCGATATAGCGCTGCATCTTCTTGGCGCGCCCGATCGGCGTGTCGTCCTGGCGGTTTTCGTTCTCGCTGATGAGAACGCCCATCGCGCGGTAGCCGTTGCCGGCGGACACGCGCTGAATCATCGCGGGCACTCGAATCGGTTCGAGACCCTGCTTCTTCAGGCGCTTGTTCGCCTCGCGAGCTGCCTTCACGCGCTGTCGTCCGACGACCACCTCAACCTTCCCAGTCTCGGTGTTGCGCGCAACGGTGATGGGCTCGATCACTCCCTGAGGAACGCCATCCGGCGCGTGCATCATGTTCAGAACCAGGGACTCACTCACCGGCAGGTGAACCCGTTCGTCGTAGAGCGGCGACTTCTCGTCCTCGACGAGGATCACGTCCTCCGGATCGAACATGTAAGCGTCGCGTTTTCCCTTGGCGTTGAGCGAGTCTCGAGAGGTTTTCGGCATGGCTGGAATCCTTGTGTAGCGCGTGTTGCGCTTGTTGTCAAAGTCTACGTTTGCGGCTTGCGGATCTTCCCCGTTTCCGAGCAAGACGCTTTTTCGCGTCCTCACGTATCTGTCGATGGGCCTCCCTGAGTCTTCCTTCAGCCATTTCAACGGCTTCCCCCATTGCCTTCGCAGCACTTATAGCAACGGCGCTACCGAAGACTTTTCCAAGCATGGTGATGATTACCTTGTATCCGTTCGGGCTGTCGTAGATAGCCGCCTGGAACGAACGGTGCTCTTTAAGGAATCCCCAGGTTTTTTTCATGGTTTTATGGCTCTCCTCAGACCGGCGACGTCAAATCCCGCACCGCTTCCGCCTCGACGATGGCGTCGACCTTCCCGCCTAGCGAAAACGTTTTCGAGGCAGCACCGGTGGCAGGGTTGATGAGCGGGATCTGAAACAGTTTCTCGATAGCGACCACTCCTGTCGTGGGCCCCCAGTACGCCGCGTAGCCCATGATCATCGCCCGCTCCTTGGCGCGCACGTACGGATCTTCCGTCTCGAGCGCATCGATCGCGGCATCGACGTAGCGATCACCGCCTCTCCGGAAGACGTCGAGAGCTGCGTGCACGCTATGACCAGTGGAGAGCGTATCTGCTCGCTTGATGGGTCGCATGCGCAGAATGTAGCGAAGCTGCGCAAGACGCGGACACTTGCGATAGGCGCGCATGAAGCTCTGAGTAAGCAAGTTCAGATCGCTCGACACCAGTGCGCCGTCTGACGCGAGCTCTTCATGCACGTCTTCGTCGAACTTGAACAGCAACGGATCCTTGATGTCGGTGATTCCCGAGCACACGTTCAAGTAGTCGCATTCGCGCCCCCATTGGATGCACGAGTCCGGATTGCGCGGATAGATGTTCAGACGACGCGCTTCTCGCATGTGCTGAGCGGTGTTCCAGATGTCCGCTGCAGCTTCGCGTTCGTCGGCCTCGAGACGAACGACGACTCCGCGAGCGTAATACTTCTGCGGGTTCTCTGCGATCGCCTCGAGACAGCGAGCACCATACTCCTCTGGTGTCTCCGGACGAGACTTGAGCACGTATCCGAGCTCCGTGTCGCCGGTCTGGCGCCACTTCTTACCGTCCTTCGTGCGAACACGCTGGCCCGCGGCATCGACGACGATCTTGATTCCGTCGGAGTCGAGCTCGGGGATTGCGGACGGTTTCTGATCCGGCTTGCGCAGCACATCGTACACGCATCCGCGCACGTCGTGACCCATCGCGCGCACGGCGGGCAGGTAGAGAGAGAGCTGCGGATCGAGCGTGGTGCGTTTCCAGAAGGTTGAGCCGAAGGAGATATCTTCGCTCGACGTTTTCGTCTCCCAAAGAAAAACCTGAGTCATTTGTCGGTCAATCCATCGATCTGTTCTTGCATTTTTTCCACCTTCTTCTCCAGATCGCGAATCCGATCGAGCATCGACTCACCATCTTCAGGACATTCGTGATCTTGCTGGTACCGAGCGTTGCACTTTGGACAGATGAGCATTCCCATGATTCACCTATATTCGCCTGCGATTCTTCAGTTCCGCTCGCAGCTCTTCGATTTTGTCTTCCGGAAAACCGATCCTCTCTGCGTACGCGAGTGCGTTGCACAGGTGATCGTCGGTCATCTCGGAGATTTTGATCTCGAATCCGGTTCCTGTTTTCCAGTAGCCGGCTCTCTTTGGATTCAATCGGTCGTACTCCAAGAGAGACTCGCTTCTCGCCTCCTCCTCCTCCTCGAGCGGATGCAATGCGCTGCAGTCGTAGATGGCGTCTTCGTTGTCCCAGCCACAGTCACTTACTTTTGTCATCTTTCCCCTCAAACAGTTCCGGAAAAACGTGATCAGTAAAGCGTCGACTCGTACACGCCCGGTCCTGGGATGTCGGCAATCTGTTTCGCGAACGCGAACGCCTCACGGTCAGGACAGGCACCGCCGCACATCTGACAGTTTTTCTCTTCGTCTCGGTTTGCTAGCGCGCAGTTGTTGATGCGGCCGTCCGGGTTTCGAGCGATCTTTCCGGCGGCGGCCATTTGTCTGAAGATTGCTTGACACGTGGCAATCTGATCCTGTTGCTCCTGAATACAGGCTTCTTGATCGTCGTGCTCCGCTTCGACCGCTTCCTTGAACTCACGAAACCTGCGGATCAGCTCAGGCGCGTACAACCCTTCAACGGCTTCGTTGTACGTGGTGAACGGTCTCCGTCTCGTGGTGAAACAGTTGTCGAGCGCATGCTGCATCGCAGCCAGAAAAGCGTCGTCGTTCATCGCTGGCACGAGCGCTTGCCACTCCCAAGAGTTACATCGAAGACTCGCCGTCTCTTCAGGGGTCACGTTTCCGCGCTGGATCAGCGCGCGGATTTCTGGGCGGATCATCTCTTCGCTCATTAGTTGCTCCCCTTGCTCCGACCGATCTTGCTCTCTCCTTCTACGAGGATACGCACCGCCATCGCTTCCTTCCCCGACAACACCGGAAGTATCGATCGAAGCACCTCGATGATGGCCGTGTATGCGGCATCCGCTATCTCGAGCTCGTGACGAGCAAGCGCCAACTCGCGGCGTGTTTGAGCCAACTCCTCCTCGGTGGTCATCGCTTTTGTTCTGCCAGCTCCTCGAGCAACCTCGAGGCCTCAATGAACCCTTCCGCGATTAGTCTTGCGCGAGCTCTACCGAGCTCGTCTCGAATGGCCGGCGGATTGTTCACTGAGCCAAGCGCCGGCTCTCCCGCGCGCGCTTGAAAGTAACGAGATCGATCTATAGCGTCGAGCGCAAGTCTCTCCAGAGCGTCCGACAGAAAGCTCACGCGACGACCTTGTTGACCTTGAACGGAAGTCCTTTCGCGTCTTCCTCCGGCATCCGCCGCCACCAGATCTTTTTGCTCGGGTCCCACCTGAATCCTGCCTGCTTCACCATCTCTCTGTCGTCATACGACGCGAGCGAGTGAAACATCGCCTTCGGTCGCATCGCGTGGCGGATGATCGCCTGCAGGTCATGTCCACGCTCCGCGAGTCGCGTGAAGATGCGCGAGAGCGTGTCGACGTCAGCCATCGCGCGATGCGCGCTCGCGACGCCGAGTCCCAGCGACAGAGCCAGGTGCACAAGGGAGCCGCCTCGCTCACGCCCCGGCCATTTGAAATCGTTTTCCGAACAAGCCCATGGCTTGTCGAAGTTTGGACAGAACTGCCAATCGAACTCGGCGTTGTGAGCAATGATCACAGTGGCCGGCTCGATAATCCAGCGCACCGCGCGCCACACCGGATCCGCCTCTCGCGCAGACGGAAGCATCCCCGCCGGGATCCCGTTCACAGCGAACGCTGCGTTGGACTCCCCGCGGATCAGGCTCGCGAACGATATAACCGGTTGCGCGTGAGCGACATCGAACAGCGCGACCGCTACCTCGATGGTCCTGTCGACCTTCGGATCCATTCCAGTGGTCTCAGTGTCGAGTAGAGCGACGTACTTGATCTCGTCAGACATCGCGCAACCCGTCCAAGCTCGTGATAAACGTCGCCTCTCGGAACATGAGCTCCGGCTCCTGCGGTTCGAGCTGTACGACGTAGCAGCGCTTTCCCTGTCCCATCGCGTACCCGAATTCCCAGGACGCAGAGCGTCCGCAAGGCAACACGTACACGCAAACGTCGCACTCGCGAAGCGCAGTGATGTCGAGCAAGTACCCTGCTTTCGCTATCGGGTGTTGAAGCGTCTTGACTAACTCTTCTGCGGCTACCGGTTCACCCGGAACCCAGTGCGGATTGATCTGGCGCCACCCGAATCCGTTATTTCCGGGAGCCGGATTCCTGAAGTCGTAAACGTCGTGCCCGCTCTGTCGAAGGATCTCGACGACGCTCTGTTGATGCGGATTCCGCCAGCTTGAGGCCACGTATATTTTTGTCGCCGTCGCCACGTATGTCTTCATCACTCACTCTCTCCTACTCTCGCCGTCGAGCTTACGGCACGAATGTTATCCTTGTCAACAAGGAAAAATTCAGATAGTTAGAGGAGCCATGAGCATGAAGAAAACCACGGAAATTTTGATCTCCACCCGCATTTCGATGGCGCTTCACGCAAAAATCGTCAAGCGGCAGAAGGAGGCGAGCAAAAATACGGGAATCAAACCGCCCCTCGCCGCCGTAATACGCGCGATGCTTGAGGAGTCCGCTGCACGATGATCGAGTACTCAGAGAGACACATTTTCACCAGGCGAGAACTGGACCTGCTGAAGCAGGCACAGAATCTGGTCGCGAACGCACCGTACCTCGACGGAGACGGAGAACCGATCCGATGTCACGAGCTCGCTCGTGCTGTCGGTCGTGTGCTTTGTCTCGACTACGCGGACGGGAGGTACGGATTCGTTGACCACACGTGGCTGTGGACCGAATCTCCCGGAGACTCCATTCCTTGGAAATTGCCCAACGTACTCGATGTGTATGTGCCGGGGAGTCTTCCGCAGGTGCAACTGGTACACACCGACTCCTCAGGGCTCCCGCCGCGATACTATCCGTCGAAAAACTTCGATGTCATCGTCAGGCACGAAGTGATCGAGTCCCTGATTGCGGGGTTCGCGTGACGGAGCCACTCACCGAGCGTCAGATGCTCGTCACCATCGCGACGATGGCGCTCGAGATCGACAACCTGACCGGTCACGACATCATCGATGCGCTCAAGGGCCTCGGATTCGGATCAGTGATCAGTGAAGCGCGCGAAGAACCAGCAACGCTGCTCAACCTGGAGACAACCAACAATCCCGAGTTCGAGAAACTGTTAGAAGCGGCGCGTCTCGCAGATCGGCTCCACCACAAGCACCGCGCCATGAACGGCGAACGGCACGGGGCCGGCGGCTGCTACAGTCACACGTACGAGACGTGCGGCGAACATCACGGTCACACGATGACCTGCGGCGGCTATCCGCGCGTCTGCAGTCGCCGGGAGTCCGGACCGGAGATCGATGCGATACACGAAGCGTTGAGCGAGTTCTGTCGATCCTGCGACGGTACCCGAGCCAACTGCGATTCCTCTCGGATCAAGTGCTGCCCGGATTGTACGCACCGATGAAACGTTTCGAACTCTCCCATGACCAGGCCAGCGTCTACAGCGCCATGCTGGACTGGGTTGCATCTCCGAACGCAGGCAACCTGCTCACGGTCGGAGGGTACGCCGGCACCGGAAAGAGCACGCTGCTCGGACTTCTCGCCGCGGAGTGCGACACCGACCACACCGCGTTCATTTGCTACACCGGTCGAGCCTCGAGCATCGTGGGCCGGAAACTCGCCGAGGCCGGCGTGCGCACCACAAATCGTGCGATGACCGACGATCCGAAGCGCCTCAGTGGGCGCTGGTCCCATCTATTCTATTCTCCGGCGAGCCCCGAAGCGCAGAAACCGTTCTGCGGTACCATGCATCGCCTCCTCTACCGCGCCGTCATCGACGAGCGAGAAGAGCTGATCGGATGGCAGAAGCGAGACCAGCTCGATCGCGACTACAACCTGATCATCATCGATGAGGCCTCGATGATCGACGCGAGAGCGCTCGACGACATCTTGGCTCACGGCGTTCGGATCATCGCTGTCGGCGACCATGGCCAGCTGCCACCGGTTATGGGAGACGGTTCGCTGATGAGAGCTCCCATGCTTCGCCTCGAGAAGATCCACCGGCAGGCAGAAGGGAGCCCCATCATTCAGCTGTCGCGCGCGATCCGCGAGGAATGCCGGATGGCTCAGGAGTTCGCCGACGGAAAACGACTCACGTTTTACCGAGGCCCAATCGAAACCCTCGTCGAGCCTGGACTCGAGAACGCCGTGCTCTGCTGGCGCAACCAGACACGAGTTAGCGTGAATCGAAACGTTCGAGCTCGACTAGGATACGCCGGAAAACCGCCGCAGAAAGGCGAAACGGTCATCGCTCTCCGCAACTACCCTCCCGTGTACAACGGGATGCGAGGACTCCTAACCGAATGCTCAACCCCTGGAGACGAATGGTGGAGAATCGAAACCGTCTTGGACTTCCCGGACGAAGGGCTCACGAATCTCGAGTTCATGGTGTGCCGAGATCAGTTTCACCGCCCCGAGACGTTCAAGAGCGTCGATGACATGAAAGCAGCCGGCATCCCGCTCGGCTCCTTCGGCTCGATGAGCGAAGCTGGAAAGCTTTTCGATTTCGGCTACGCGATGACAGTCCACAAGAGCCAGGGGAGCCAATTCAAGCACGCGATCGTCGTCGTCGACTGGCGACAGAACTACAACGACGACGGCGTGCGGAGACTGGCGTACACGGCCGTCACGAGGGCGGCAGAGAGGTTGACGGTAGTTCTGCAATGAGCGAAGCGAATAAATACGCCCCCGTGCTTGAGAAGATGGTCGAGATTTTGGGCGCCAAAAATAACGAGAAGCTCACTTTCGGAATCGCTCTGGAGCGCGCAAGCATTCAACTAGATATCCCCGTACCCGATCACATGTACGGGCCACTGCTCGCCTCCGCGTTTCGGATCATCGGGATCGGAAGAATCCCCGGAGCACCGGATGCCTAGCCAAAAATCGACGACTACGCTCGCCGAGCTCCAGGAACCACTGACCGAAGCGCTGCGTCGCCTCATCGATAAAGGCGAGGATCGTCATCCGTGGGTGCGTGTGGAAAATGTCCCTCAGTGGCCGCTTTGCTTCGTTCAGTTTGCCGGCTCCCGCACCACTCCGCTCGTCTACGACTGTCCGCCGCTCGGCATCTACAACGACCGGCGCATGTTGAGCGATGCGGTCTGGATTGGAATCGAAGGACTCACAAGGCAAGGCGTGAAGCCGGAGGATGAGCTACAGATCATCGAATCTGAGGACCGACCACGCGGAGGGATCCAGGATCTGTTTCGGCGGTTGCTGGGAGCTACATGAGCACCCTCCCCCTCTTCACCCGCTCCCAGCTCATAGCGCTCGATCCGCCGAAGCTCCGCCCGTACCAGTCCCGCGCGATCCAGGCGCTCCGGAACCACATCTGGGCTGGCAAGAAACGCATCCTGCTCGTCGCTCCAACCGGCTCCGGCAAGACGACGATCATTGCGAGCATCATCCGCACCTCGTCGGTGCGCGTACTCTTCGTTGCCGACGCAATGGAGCTAATCGACCAGTGCGTCGAAGACTTGTCTCGCGTCGGAATCACCAACGTCGGCGTGATGCGTGGAGACGACGATCGCACCAACCCAAGCGCAACGGTCCAGGTGGCATCGATTCAGACACTACTCCGGCGCGACAAACCCGAGGCTGGAATCATCCTCATCGACGAGGCCCACCTGTCGGCCAGCGACTCCTACGTCACACATATCTTCGATCACTACAAGGATGCCATCATCATCGGTTTCACCGCGACGCCGGCGCGCACGGACGGAAAACCGCTCGGCAACCTGTACGAAGTGCTCGAGGTCGTGTGCACGTACGAGGAGCTGCTCAAGGTTCCCAAGGGAGCGACTACCGGATTCCTGGCGGAGCCGCTCTGCTACAGCGGGCCCGCGATGTTGGACTTGTCGACCGTTCGCATGGTCGGCGGTGACTACGACGAGGACAGCCTCAGCGAAGTCATGCGCGATCAGGGACTCATCGGAAACCTTCTCGAGCAATGGCAAAAGCTCGCGAACCTGTATCCGCGCGACAACGGGCACCCAGGCCTCGTCGAAGGGGAATACCGTCGTACTTTCATTTTTGCCGTCAATGTGCCGCACTCTCAGGCCATCCAGGCGCGCTTTTGGTCCGCCGGCGTCCGCATCGCGCACCTCGACGGAAAGACGCCTGAGAAGGAGCGCAGGCGCATCCTGCGGGCGCTCGAGGACGGGAGCCTCCAAGCCGTCACGAGCGTCGGCGTGCTGCTCAAGGGGATCGATATCCCAGCGGTGAAATGCGTCCTCCACGCCCGGCCTACGCAATCGCTCGTCCTGTGGCGTCAAAGCTGCGGCCGGATCCTTCGCCCGTGGCACCCGAACTGTCGTCGCGGATGTGTCCTGCACCCGAGCGTCCAACCGATGCTCATCGACCACGGCAACAACATCAACCGTCTCGGGTTCCCCCACGAAGATCTTCACTGGGAGCTCCGCGAGACGACGCGCGCCTACGTACGACATGAGGCTGTGCGGATCTGCAAGGGGTGCTTTGCGTATTTGAAAGCGTGGCAACGTCTATGTCCGCACTGTGGAGCGGACGCTCCCCCGCCGGCGGCGACAGATCTGCCGCGCGAGAGCGAAGAGCAGTTGTCTCGACTCGCCACGACCCCAGAAGCGATGCGACGCATGTACTTCGACATGATCGTGAAGGTCGCGCGCCTGAAGGGGTACAAGCCCGGATTCGCATCGGCGAGGTACAAGGATCGGTACGGCGCGTGGCCGCCGTGGGAGTGGAGCGAGCAGGTAAAGTCGAGCTTCGCGAGCGATCCGGAGTGGCAGGCCAGCTACGAGGCTCGCGCGGTCAGACGAAAGCAACGCGAAGTAGAGAAGCTCGCGAAGGAGCAGGCGAAGACGGAAGGAGCCACGGGAGACGATGACGACATCGCCTTCTAAAAAACCGCGACGAGCTAAGCGCCCGCGCGGAGATCTGACCGAGCTCTGGACCTACGAATTCGAAGGCTCCTTGTATGAGCTGGAGCTCGAGATCGACCGAAAATGGATCGTTGTTCAGCTCGCGCGTCGCGCGATCAGAAATACCGGTCAGAAGGCGTCTCAAGTAGCGGGAGCCGTGATCGTGCGCGTGAAAGGGAAGAAATGAACCCTCTTGCCGCAATCGAAGCACTCCGTGACCGTCAGATCTTTTTCGCTCTTCCTATCGAGGTACGCATCCGCAACACCTGCCCGGCCTGCGGATGCCGTCTCATCGACAACGACTACAAGCGAGCGATCGAATTCGTCACCGGACCTCCTAAGCGAGGCAAGTGCGGCAAGTGCTCGTGGGTTGGGACCAAATGAAAGTCTCGGGACCGCTGTTCAAGTGGTTCGGATCGAAATGGCTCTCGTCGAAGCTCTACCCAGCTCCGGAGCGCGACGTCATTTTCGAGCCGTTCGCCGGATCTGCGGGATACTCGCTCAGGCATTGCGAGAAGAGAGTCGTGATCTGGGAAGAGAACGAGCAGGTCAGGCATCTCTGGGAATGGCTGATCTCCAGCGCAACGACCGCCTCGGTGCTCGAGATCCCGATCGGACTTCCGGAGGGTGCGGACATCCGAGCCATCGGACTCATGAAGGGGCAACAGCTTCTTCTGAAGCACTGGCAGCGCACCAACAACGTCGGCGACTGCTGGACGACATCACCCTGGGGAAACAAGCCTGGACAGTGGACGGCGAACACCAGAGCTCGAGTCGCGGAAGAGATTCACGCGGTGAAGCACTGGAAGGTGGAACAGATCCGTCCGAACCTGCCCGGCACGTACTTCTTAGATCCTCCGTACATCTACAACTACCGGTACCGTTTCAAGGTGTTCGACTACGGAGATCTGGTCAACAAGATCGCGATGATTCCGAATGGAAGTCAAATCATCGTGTGCGAGGCAGCGTGCCAGAAGACAGGTCGCGTGCCTGAGTACCTCCCGTTCAAACCGTTCGCGTCGCGCATCACGTCCAGGCGCAAGAAGAACAACAACCATCATTCGAACGAGTATCTGTACTACGAGGTTCGATGAGCCATCGCCTTCGACCATTTTGGAGATACTTCGGCGGCAAGTGGCGCGCTGCTCGCCGGTATCCCCAGCCAGAGCATGACATCATCGTCGAACCGTTCGCTGGCGCTGCCGGGTACGCTCTCAGATATCCTGACCGTCGAGTTGTTCTGATTGAGAAGAACGAGATCGTTGCTGGGGTTTGGGCCTACCTGATCCGCGTGAGTGTTAACGAGCTACTCCGAATTCCAAATGTCGACACGATCGATGAGCTCCCGGCCTGGGTTCCTCAAGAAGCCAAGTGGCTCGTAGGGCTTCGCTTCGGCGCGGGAGACACTCGTCCACGAACAAGAGTCTCACCAATGGTAAAGCGAGACGGAGGCTACGGCGTGGCATTCATCGCTCACCAGATCGAAGCCATTCGTCATTGGCGCGTGATTCATGGCGAGTACACCATGGCGCCGCAAGTTTCGGCTACCTGGTTCATAGACCCACCGTATCAGATTTCAGGCTCAAGAAATCGCACAGCAGGTGCTCGCGGAAGAGTTCGTTACCCGAATGGTGGAGATTTCCTGAACTACTCTCTTCTTGGCGAATGGTGCCGCAAACGCCGTGGTCTCGTAATCGCCTGCGAAAACGTAGGTTCTAATTGGCTTCCATTTGAACCTATATTTACGCACGCTTCTTGCCTTCCGGGCGGAGTATCAAAAGAAGCTGTCTGGGTTGGGAGGCGCGCTTAAAAAATGGCCCGCCGCCAGATCCCACTCTTTGAAGAAGAACCGGAGCCCCGCGTGACCGAATCTCAGCTGCAGCAAGCACTACTACTCACCGCTCCGACCGGCCTACCATCATGGCGACTCTTCCGGCGCAACATCGGATCGGCGACGATGCGTGGCGGATTCGAAGTGAAGTTCGGGATCAAAGGCCAGTGCGATCTATACGGACTCATCCGCGGCGGACAGCACGTCGAGATCGAGCTCAAGGCAGCCGGGAAGCGCATCAAGCCCGGATCGGATCAGGACACGTGGCGAGCGTGGTGTCTCTCGTGGAATGTTCCCCACGTCGTTTTGACTGGCCTGAAGAACGAGACTGTCGATGAAACCGTTTCCAGGTGGATCGAGGAGCTACGCGCGCTACAGCGGAGCGCATAGTTTCTGAATCACCCACCAAGAGACTCGGGTCCTCGTCTCCTCGGTGGGCCACAGTGTCTCGATCCACTCCGCTGCCGTCCTGTTCCCGCGTCGCGAATTGCATCGACCGCAGCAGGTCAGCAGATTCGTCGGCGCGTGAGTGCCGCCGTGTGACCGCGGGATGAAATGGTCTAGACCGGCGCCGGCGTCGCCGCACCAGACGCACCGGTGGCCGTCTCGGGCGTAGATAGCCTGGCGGACCGCCTTCTTCACCCATCGGCTCCCCTTGCCCGCATTACCGGCCTTCGGCGCCCGCCTGGCGCTGCCACGAGGGTCACAGGTCCGGCCGTGGTGGCAGTAGCAACCGGGAGCGCAGGGGCAGGTGCCAGGCTTCTCGTTAGGGTGTTCGCATGCAGTGGGATCAAATCTTCGAGCCATAGACCGAGGGGCCTAACTTAGGGAGATGGAGTACATCAGGGCGATCTCCCCTGTCGCCAGGTTCTCTTTTTGAACATTTTTTCTCGATTTTTTTCCGAGCAAATTTGTTGTCTACAACCCCCATTTTCTAGAGATATTTTTTCAGGAAAAATGTTCAAAAACTCCAAACGACGACTAAGGGCATCCCCCGTATGTACTCCATCTCCCTAAGCCGATCATGGGATTTCAAGTAGTTGCAGAAACGTGCCAAAGCGTGATGTGGTTGTTCCCGTTGCGAGCGACCAGCTTGCGCCCCCCTACCACCCGAGACCGCATCGCCCTCAGCTTGTACCCGAGCGTGGTGGCATCGGGCTTGCTAGGAGACGGACGCCCCTTCGGTTTGCAGAGCACCTCGATCGCGTCGCGGAGCGCTTCGAATTCCGACCATTCTGGAACTTGCTCGTATAGCGCCGAGATGATGTGTCGGGCCGCCACGCCCTCTGTGGGGCTCCCGGGAGCCAGGCTCACGAGCTTTGCGTGCAGCATCGGAAGCTGGTCCAGGAGGCACGAGAGCGCCTGCGTTTCGACGTCTACGTCTTCGTCCCTCTCCGGCCTGGCAAGCATAGGGTCGGCGCCGCCGGCGAAGACGATCGCGTGAGGGATGAGCCGGCTCCACTCCTCGAAGGAGCCCCATCGAGCGCATCCCATGTCCGGGCGTCCAGCGCGCCAGTACGCGCGAAGAATCAGCAGAGCGGCTCCCACGAGTCGCGGGCGCTGCACTCGAATGAACTCGAGTAGGTCTTGATGCTTGAACGTGGTGCGCCGCTCGGGGCTTTCTTCCTGAGGCTCGAGACGGGCCATGAGAACTCGGCGCGACGTGTCGCCGAAGAGCGCCATGTTGTTGCCGGTGGCCATGATCAGCGCGCGCCAGGGGAGAGTGGGAACGTGTGACTTCCCGAGCACGCGGAGATCCACCTCGTCACGCGCCGTGATGCATCGATCGATCGGACCTCCACCGAATGGTCGCATTGCGGGAACGTTGTCGAGACAGATGAACGATGAACCCTTGAGCGCGTATCCGGCGAGGATCTTCTCGAGCTCTACCTCGTCGATCGTGTAGTTCATACGCGGAGCTCCGCGCCCGGTCGCGATCATCGCGATTGCGTCTGTCTGAAGCGTCTTTCCGCTTCCTCTGGTTGAAGCGTCGAAGAGCACCGCTGGGATGCTTCCGTTGATGGCAGGGCGAGCTATCAGGGTCATGATCGCAGCGACGGGAACCGACCGATGCGAGGCGTTGACGTAGGGGAAGTCGGAAAAAATTCCGTTCAGCATTCCGAACGCCCACCGAGCATCTTCCTGAGAAGTGCGCTCGTCCTTCACTTCGGGAAAGTGACCGCTCGGTATGTACAGGTATCCTGTGTCCGGATCGTAGCCAGGTCTCTGCGCAATGGTTCCGTTGGCTCCGAAGGTGGGTGTCTCCGTGATTCCGGTGAGCGTTCTGATGCCTGGCCAGTGCCCCTCATCGTGAATGTGTCCAACGATGTCGTCGGTCGGAAGAACGTTCTTGTATCCGCCCGACGATTCGACCCACTTCTGAAATATGGCGAACTTGCTCAAGCGCCCCTTGATCACCGCTCGAGTGAGGATCTGGATCTGTGGACTTCCTTCCACCAGCTGTCGATGAGTGACGGAGTCATCCGTGTCGATGGTGGGAGACTGTTCGCTGTCCGTCTTTGAAACCTTCGTGACGCTCACGAGTCTTCCGCTGCGCTGATACATGTTGTCGTCGGTGCGGAGCGCCTTCACAGATTCCAGTACATTCGTGTGAAGCTCAGTGCTTATTCGGATCGTGGGCCTTCTCTCGCGTACTTGCTGAGATGGTGGGATAGAGGACGGAGATGACTCCGGAGAACTTCCGTCCGCAGTAGCGGGAGCCGGATCCGCGAGCCATACCGGTTGTCGTACCTTCCCGCTCTCGCGCGTCTTCCGATCGGCGCTGTCGAGCGTCTTGCGCGACTCGCCTTCTCCGAGTCCGCACGCCTTTGCGGCCGACAGCATCTCGTCGTAGATCCATTGCCACTTGTGCCCCAGGTACACGCCGGCGCACTTCTCGAAGAGCATGCAGGCTTTCGCGTAGAGCGTGTTGTTGCGCATGCCCTCGGTGCAGGCAGCGAGCGCGCGGGCCTCGTTGTGGACCGCTGCCTCGAGCCATCGCTCGACTCGTGTTCGCGCGCGCCGATCTTCGCTGAGTGTCTTCGGTGTGTACTGGGAGATGATCTTGGGGAGCTCTGGCTCCGTCACCAAAACAGTTCCCCAGTGCACAGGCAGCTGCGCAATCGCACCTACTCGCGTCCACACGTAGCGCTTCCCGTTGGCGTGTAGTGACGGAGCGACGACGACTTGACCACCTTCCACCTTCACGTCGACGCCGGGCTCTCCGCCGACTCCGGCGACGTTTACGAGGCGCTTAACGTCGATCTCCGGAGGCACCGTGAAAAAAAGTCGATAGCCACGCCCAGAGTCGCAGCGAGCCGTTTCCGGGAGCGGTCCGAGCTCCGTCTCAAGCTTCGCTCCACGATCTAGATCGTCGATGTCGACGGCGAGGATGTACTCGTCGACGCCGAGCTGCCGCCCGAGCACCATGCCGACATTCGGCTCGAAGGATAGTCGAGCGAGGTGATCGCGGATCCCCTCGATCGAGAAATCCCCTTTCGCCCAGTTCTTTGCGATGGGGTGCTTTCCCACGGACGAGGAGCCGTTTTTGGACTTACCGTGCGCCTTGCCGCAGGTGCATCCCCCGGAGTCGGTAGGGGCGTGAATCAGGATCGGCTTGAGGCCGGCCGCGCAGTATTCGGCGACGGCTTCCTCAGCGGTCTCGACGGTCAGCAGAGAAGCCGGGAGTACTAGGCTGGGGCGATTTCGAACAGGAGGGAGATCAGGGAGATCGGGAGGGTTGCTATCAGTGTCACCAGTGCCATCCGTGATTTCTTCCACCACGCCGATCGTCCTTTCCTGACACACCAGACAGAAGGACGAGACTAAGCGCCTCAGGGAACGGGCGTCAAGTTTCTGTTGCTAAACAGCGGCAACAATGTTTACAGTGAGTTCCGTGAAGCACGACGAATTTGTTGGCGTTCGCCTCCCGCGTCAACTACGGGGGGCCATCGAACGGGAACGTCTGCGCATGAGCCGAGCGGCTGGCGCAGAGGTAAAACTGAGCGCGGTCATTCGCGCAGCACTCGAGAAACAGTTTCAGCAGCGTCGCCGGAGGGCGGCTTGATAATCCTGTCAGTGCTGGCGATCGTGGTCGGTGTTTCGTACGCGCTACACTGCGCGGTTCGCTTCGGGTACTCGCAAGCGATGATACACGTGCTGGAGGATATGCGCGCGGAACTCGACTCTGTTAAAGGCGAGGAAGGGTTCGCTTTGGTGATTCGAATTGTCCAGCGAATCGAGGCGCGCAAAGTCGGGTGGACGGCTAGAAGTCGGTAACCAGGTTCATTGTACGAACCATCTCCGCCGCCTGCTCTCCCGTCATCACGTCTCGCGGATTGAGCGCGAACATCTCCGCGGTCTTGTGTCTTTGCAGTGCTGCAGCGTGAGCCAATTGCACGACGTGCAAAGACTCGCTTACCGTTCTTTCTTGAACACCAACGGGAGAAGGAGGCGCAGTGTCCGTCTTGAACCGCTCCTTCTTCTCCACTTGCCGCCTCCGCACTCGTTCGATGACCTCCGGTGCCTGTACTCGTTCGAGTTCCCTGCGGAGCTCCAGTTGCGCCGACAGCTCCAGTGACGATGCCGCAGCCAGGAGTGTCAGCATGACGCCTCCGAGCTCTTGGTGGGTCTCGCCGACGGGTCTCGAGTAGACGAACCCTAGCAGGTCACGAAGTATCTCCTCGGGGATCCGAATCGACTGGGCGAGCTCGAACGCCTCCTCGAGAAAACGAAGCGCTCGCTCTTTCGGGTTTCTGAGCGACTCTTCCCCGAGCGCCAGCTTGACCCACTCGTCGACTTGGTACTGGAGATTCTCCATAGGTGCTCGTAGACGGTTTTTCTCCAGCTCGATGGCTACCTGGTCCAGGATCGTCATCGCCGCCGTCCGCTCTGCGCGTAATTCTCTTGTGCGCTGATCGCCAGGTCGAGACATTCTAGCGGATCGAGCCCGAGATCATCGATCCATCGGATTGTCGAGAAGATGATGTTGCCGAGCTCCTTCTTGAGCTCGTGCTGTGCGCCTGATGATAGTGCGCTGCTCTCCTCGAGCCAGTGACCGTCTCGAGAAACCCTCGACAGATCACCAACCCCTACAGAGAGACGAATGACTATTTCGCTCAGACTCAGTTTCGTGAAGCCCCAGATCTGCCGCCCCTGCACGCGCAGCGCCGCAATGCCCGCGTGCACCTGCTCTCGAACCTTTTCGTGTTTTCTGATGTCTACTTCCACTGTCTCGCTCCTCTTGCAATTCGGATATTGCTCGCAAACACAATCGCTGTCGGCGCCGTCGATACTGAAGAACTGCGCCGGTGCGTTGCAGCGTTTGCAGAAGAATCCGTATCGAGCGGCTTCTTCTGACGAAATTTCTCGGTCAACACGAGTCGAGGTCGTCATGGCGATGGCGTCCCGCTGTACTGCCGATCGATCCACTGGAGCATTTTTGTCATCTCATCTGGATCGGAAGATCTGCGCCACGCATACCTGGTGCCATCGATAGCGACAACGATAACCAGCGAGGCGTCCACGAACCCGCCTCCGTCTCCAGAGTCAAACAGTACACTCATCTCAGAGACGGAGGAGATGCTAGGGAGACCCATTTTACCAGTCCGTCGACTCGCCGCCGTATTCAACCCATCCGTATCCGTGGATCGTAGTGAACATCGGCATCGTACAGACGATGGCGGAATACCCGTTCGCGTAGGTGGCTCCGTGCGACCACGGCTCTTGCGGTACGTTCGGGTACGGGATCGTCAGATTGATCCGCTGGTAGTTCTGCGTCGCTGGCGTCGGCGTCGAGGTGAACGGACCGAGCTCCGCCCAGGTCTTCACGAGTCCGTTCAGCGTGTACGCGCCAGTTGTGTTCTCGAGGCGACACGAGATTTTGCGGTCAGGAGGAGGACTCACGATGGCACCGATCTCTACGTCGACCCAGGCACCGCGAGGTCCCACGCCGTCTTGGTATCGGTCACGACTGATCGGGCAGGTCACGTCGCAGGTGTCGGTCGGTGATCCGCCGTGAACGATGAGCTGGTGAGTGCCTGTGGTTACCGTCAGGTTTTGCAGTCCAGCAACGGTTGTCGGTATGAAGGTGCACGCCGAGATCTTGCAGGCCGATCCGGCCATCTGCTTCGAGTCGTAGACGGCAGGCACCGCGGGCGATGCGTCCGCAGGAGGCACAAGTGGTGTGCCGATGCCGACAGAAATCAGAACGGCTCCGAAGAGAACGAGGAAAATAGCCAGGATGTTTCTCATTTGTGTTTCCTTTCACCAGTCAGTTGACTCACCCGCGTACTCGGTCCAGCTATACCCCTCTATCCGTGTACCCCACGGAATAGTGCAGTCGATCGAAGAGTAACCGTTGGCGTAAGTCGCTCCGTGTGCCCACGCTGTCTGCGGGACGTTAGGGTACGGGATCGGGAGATCGATGCGCTGCGTGCCGTGCGATGTCGGTGTGAGCGTTAGCACAGTCGGACTGTTCGGACTGATCTCTCGCGTGAGCGAGCCGTTGAGCATGAACGTACCGGTGGTTTCGCTGAGGGTGCAGTAAATATTTCTGCCTCCTGGTGACGACGAGACGGAGTTCACTTGAATCTCGATCCATGCTCCGCGAACCCCTACGCCGTCTTGGATCCTATCGCGGATGATCGGGCAGATGTATCCGCACGTGTCAGTCGGTCCCGCCTGAGGTCCCCAGGCGATGCCTAGAGAGTCCACTCCGGTAGCCTCGACATTGTACAGCCGATCCAATGTCATTGTCGCCGAGCATCCGTGCGGTACGCACGCCGAGCCGGGCATGTTCTTCGTGTCATACACCGCTGGGACTGCAGGTGTCGCGCGAGCGACAGCTGAATAGCGGAGCGCGACAGACATCACTACGAATCCGAGGATGATCAGACAGAGTGAGCTGACTTTCTTTTTCATGACTTCCTTTCAGGCCAGGCCTACGCCTGACTTCTTTCCGAAGATGCGATCGTACCCCTTGCGGTACGCCGGCGTCGACACCTGTGCGGGCCCGTTGCGGTAGATCACTTCGACGTTGCGCCATCCGTCGGCGTCTTCCTTGCCGACATTGACGAGTTCTTCACCGGGTGACATCGGAGTGCCTTCTTGGATCTCGTGGAAAGTGCCCACCTCGTACTCCCCCTCAACTCCGCGGTTTCGAACTACTTGGCGCACGCCGTCTACCTGCGGCCCCAGGCGCACTCTGTCGATCGTGCGTTTCATGGAATTCCAGGGATAGCTCTCGACAGTTCATAGAGGTGCAAGTGCCTCACGATTTCGTCGACAGACATTCCTGTCATGTCGATGGTGGGCTTTCTGTCCTGGGTCGCCCACCCGCCTTCGAGTTGCATTCCGGATGACATTTCAGGTCCAGTGTACCAGAGCTCATCAACGCGAGAGATCTGCGCGCGATCGATGTCCAGGCCTAGGTAGCGCTTACCCTCATCCCAATATCGAGCAAGGATGATCCATGAGCAGTGCGGGACAATCGGCAGTCGCTCGGACAGGTCGGCGACAAGTTTTCCGGCCGCTTCGATGTTCGCCGCTCGGTCAGGGCTCGAGAGACGATGGGCAATGTAGACGTGTAGCCGTTCGGTCATTTTGACTGTTCCGCAGGGTGTCGGGGCCACGCTCCAAAGAGTCCAATGATCATGTTCTGCACCATCGCATCAGGATCGAAGTCTTTCAGTTTTCCGTTCATCGTTGAGCACCGGATGGCGTAGCGTGCAGCGGTGCGTATTTGATCGAACAGAGGTTTTGATTCAAGCCCGGAGAAGGCGACACCGCGAAAAGGCGCCGGCGGCTCTTCGCGCCCCTCGGTGTAGAGCCAGTGGTCTTTCGGAAGCGGCATCGACGCGATGAAGCATCCGCTCCCGTCTGGAAGACGAACAGGCTCGGTCGCCGTTGGGATTTCGTGCGACGTCCACACGGTGCGCCCCTCGAGCATCACCTCGATTCCGTCGTCGCGCATCGCGACACCGAAGAGGCCCATCGGAGCACGAAACCCGACGCCGTTGAAAACTTCGTAAAACACGATTGTTGGCTCCCCGCCAACGAGTTCTGCTTCGACCTTCATGGCTTGGCTCCCAGTCCGCCGGTGCTCGCTTCGAATTCCTGGATACCTTGATAGATCGCAGCGCGCATGTTGATAAATCCGACAACTCCTCCGTGCATCATTGCGCGCAAGTACATTGCAAGCGGAGTGGCGTGGCCGTCTCCCGGGATACCTTGCGAATCCTCGTGTTCGATAACTCGCCACGCCAGAGCACGCCAGACGACATCCGTTTTGCTTGAGAGATCTTCCTCCGACAACTCGAAGACCCGTCGCCGCTCCTCCTCGCGAAACGTGTACCAAAGCGCCGACTTCAGATCGCGCATCGGCGTCTCGCTCTGCTTGAGCCCACACCGCCAGATGTACTTGACGGCGTTGCCGAGGTTGAGAGGCAAGTGTTCAATGAGCTCGATGCACTCGATGTTCGAGCCGTGCTGGTTGTAATGACGGGGGTGGTTCACCCGCTCGTTTGGATCTTCACTCTGCGTTGTCGGCATGCTTCGCATCTTCCTTCATCCGCTCCAATGCGGCGTTCGTAAAAATGGCCACCTCGTTCGCAGTCGCCGGTCTCGGTTCTGCCGACACCCACTCCTCCCCGATCGGCCAGCAAACGGTTGCGTGATCCGGATCGGGTAGCGGGCGTCGGGTGACAATGGTGACGGTACCGTCTTCTGGGAACGACTCGTGAAGCAGCAACGCCTCTTCGGTATACTTGTCGCCGGCGACGTAGGAGTGCTCGCGCGAGCGCAGACGTACCGGGCGCGGAGCAAAATCGGGAACGAGACCTCCGCCTTCGCCGCAACGGATGCGGCCGAGCGTGTGGGTAGGGGGGTCTACCGCGTAGGCGTCACGGATGTGGTTCGGTTTCCAGGACGTACCGAATCCGTCGAACGCTACGTCCCAGATCCGATTGACGACCCACCCACAGACGATCTCCGATTCGAAATCCCACGGGTGACTGTGGATCGTAGAAACGTTTTTGACAGCGAACCGCGGACACCAGATGTGCATCCGCACGTCCGACGACAGGTAGAGACGCAGCATCCCGAGCCCTTGGTAGGACCATCGGTATCGGTTGCCTTGCTCGAGGATGCGGGTGACGAGGAGCTGAGTCGTGTTCATCTCCGAGCCACTCTACCGCCCATCCCGCCTCCGGTCAATTCTATTGTTTTCAACGTCCACAACTGCTAGCATTCGTCGCCATGGGATATGCCTGCAAAATTCTCGCTGATTCAATCTCACTCGCCGGCCATCGAATCACGACATTCGAGGTGACGTTTCCTCGCATCGTGCTCGCGGAGGTCAACACTCACTGCATGCTCGCGCGCTGTAGCGCTAGCTCACGAGCTCAACCGGTACCGAAGAAGATCAACGCCGTTCAACTCGATCCGTTCATTCCGGAAGCGTTTGGGCGCAACCAGAAGGGCATGCAGCCAGGAGAAGCGCTCGATGGACAGGAAGATCGGAAGGCGCGAGAGCTCTGGGTAACCGCTGCCTCTGACGCCGTCTATAACGCCGGCAGGCTCGCAGCACTCGGCGTGCATAAGCAGTACGCGAACCGCCTTCTCGAGCCGTTCAGCTGGCACACGGCCGTCATCACGGCGACGGAGTGGGACAACTTCGAACACTTGCGCGTGAACCCGATGGCGCAGGGCGAGTTCCAGACGATCGCACGGATGATGAAGGAAGCGCGCGAGCATAGCGAGCCGCGCAAGCTGCTCGAGGATGAGTGGCACATGCCGTACGTCGGATTCCACGAGGGGATCGAGCTACAGAAGGACGCGATCAATCCGGTGAAGGTGTCGGTTGCTCGCTGCGCTCGCGTCTCGACTCTCACCCAAGATGGCGTCAGGGACTCTCGCGCAGACGTCGCGCTGTACGAGCGCCTTCTCGAGTCGGGGCACATGTCTCCGCTGGAGCATGTTGCGCGACCGATGACGAAGTGGGAACTTCTTATTACCGAATCTTTCGATATCGCGCTCGATGACGGACCGATCTTGCGCGTGGCCTCTTCATCCTTAGACAAGGCCCCAACGATCGGTGATACCTGGAGGACGGAAGACAGTCTGAAAACGATCACCTATGCCAGGGGTCCGGTTCACTTTTCTGCAAAATTCAACGGCTGGGTCTCGCGACGCCAGTTCGTACACGGGGAGCATGATATCCTCGGACACCGAGCCGCAAAATGAACCATCGAGAAAAAACCAAGAAACTGATCGAGCTCGCCTCCGACGAGCGCACGCCGAAGGAAGAGCGAGCGGTCGCTGCGGTGCAGGCGGTCGCGCTCATCCACAAGTACGACTTGCTCTCGAGTCCGCTCGACGGAATCGCTGACATCGACAACGACACCGTACAGGCCGCTCGGGCCATCTATGAGACGTTCACCAATCCGAGCGTTGCTAGCGCTTTCAAGAAGGTGGGCGCCAAGCTCAAGAAGAGACGGTCTGGTCGGTAGACCCTGGCGGGGGTACCATCTGGATCATGGCCACACGTCATCAAGTGATCTCGAAGCCGAAGAAAAAGAAGAAGCAGGACTCCGCCACGACGAAGCATCGTATGCAGCAGTTGTGGAAGAAGGCTACCGGAGGCGTGCGCAGCAGCAACTCTCGCTGAGTTTCAGGTAGAGAGCGAAGACCGGCCACGCGACTAGGCAGACGCCAAGGAAGGCGGCGTCTGCGGCGGTGAGTTTCATCGTTTTCCTTCCTTCTCGAGTCGCTCTACGCCCATCGTCGCCGCCAAGCGCAGCACCTCGGCACGGGTGACGTCGATCCCGGGGCGTGACATGCGCTTCGCGATCTTGTCGATCCGTTCGATGAGGTTCTCTGGAAGTCGGATGCCGGTGTGGACTTGCTTACTCATGTGGATTTTTTCTGGGCGTGTTCCGGACACCATACATCACCGTCCCTACAAGCCCACTCGGATCCTCCGCCGTCAGGCTTGAGCGGGAAATCGATATCACGATATAGAACCGGATCCATGTGATCTGGTCCAGTGTAGGCGATTGCTGTTGCAGTGGTGTATCGCTTGCAATCCTGGTTTCCGCAATGAGCCACGATAGGAGCGCGGATCATTTTTTCTCCGGGTGGAACTTCCCGTCTCGGAAGATCCCGTTCGACTTCGCCCAGACGTCCTCGCGATGCTCGCGTCGCTTGCGCATCTCGTCGGTCGTAGCGGCGAGTTTGGCGGTGTGCTCGGTCAGATCCTCTCGCGCCTTCCTGAGAGCGCGTAGCGCCGGGTAGGATGGGCGGTTCACAGGGGCGCCTCGAACTCCGTCGTGGACGGGACCTCGGTGTCCGGAGAAACCGTGAGTGCGAGCAGGCACAGCTCCGGAGTGATGCCTTCGCGAAAGCCGACGTCTTCGATGTACGCCTTCCAGATCACATGGGTCTTTCCGTCGGTGCCGTTGACCACGTCGACCTCGGAGCTGGAGTATCGTCCAGCGGCTACCTTCTTCACTTCTTCGTTGAACTGGAACAGTGTCATTCTTCCTCCGGCCATTCGATCAAAACGTGAAACCCTTTGACCTCGATGGTCACTCCGTCGTGTTGACGTACGAGGCGCACGCGAGCCGTGGGAGGGATACGTTCTTCCGGCGGCTTGCAACCAGACATCTCTGCCGCGAGATCGCGAATCTCTTCGAGGGAAAGTTTCACTCGATTGGTTTTCACGATCGTTCTCGCTTGAGATAGGCGGCAGGATATCCGCCGTTCGCTTCTGAAACGCAGACAAGTTCCCATCCGTCTCTTCCGAACGAATTGAGTACTTGCTGACGGTTTTCCTTGGAGCCAGCTAGGGTCACCTCGATGTACTCCCACTTTTTCATCCGTCCTCCGAATTCAGCGCCAGTACGAGCGTGAGCTGACCGAGGGCGTCAGCTACGTCAGCGCCTAGACATCTGTTCGATGTTGGCGCGTCTTCGCCGAAGTTGTCACTCGACGCCTCCCATTTGAATCCGTCCAGGTTGTGCTTGAGGGATCGCAGCGTGAAATTTCCACCCGTCTTCTCGATGACTTCGAGGATCTTGAGCGCCTGAGCGGCTCGGATTAAGGCCACCTCGAGCCGAGAAACGTTTTCTCCTTCCTCTGCTTTCGGAATGAGGGTCAGATCCAGGTTCTCCTTCCTCGCCTTCTCGAGCAGGATCGCCACCCCTTCCAGGATCTCGACGTCGGTCACAGTGTTCACGGTGATCACGGTTTCACCTTGCGGAGCGGACTGTCGCGAGTGGTGACCTCGAGAGCATCCATGGCAGCGCGATGCGGATCAGAAAAATGGCGTCCAGCGATGTCTCGCTCGTGAACCCATGCGTCCGCGGCTGCGCAGGCGATGGGCGACGACTCGAGCCATTCCTGCTCCTCTTTTTTGGAGAGACGCCAGATGGATTTGTTCATTTTTACCCCTGCTCTTTCTTGAGCCGCTTCATCCACCGAGCGGCATGAACAGCTCGCTCCCGATTGTTGCCGCCTTCGTTGTTGATCATGTCTCGCATCAGGCCTTCAAGGTCGCCGCGACGACGCCGGCAAGAACGAATCAGAGATACGCCGTTGGTTGCTCCGAGTTCACCGCGCGTGAGGCGAATTCCGGCGTGGGAGTTGACTACTAGATCGATCAGGTTGACCTCTGCAGTGAGCCACTTGTGGCCGTACGCTTTGGCCTGAAGGATCCCGGTCGCCCAGGACGGAAGCGTTTGCTTCGAGCGGTAGAACTCGACGTCGGTCAGGTTGGGGAAACGACCCATGCTAGGCCCTACGCCCACCCTCCCAAAAATGTTCCCTCCCGTCAATCACTGTTTGACAGGGGAGAACGGGAGGACACAATGCGTAGGACGGATCATGGTGCGCGAAACTGTTCCGATGACCGCCCTTCTTACAGTGGGACTGATCGGGGCCTACGAGCTCGAGAAGCAAGCCGGCGGGTACGAGGTGTGTCTGAAGTACGGGTTCAAGCCGGATCAGGCGACACTGGAAACCGCGGCAACATCAGTATTTCTTCATGATCCGAGCTCGGTTTTCCACCTGGTTGGAAATGTTGCCTGTCTCCTTGTTTTCGGGATCATCGTCGAGCGGGCCATCGGGAGTCTTCGTTTCCTGATGCTCTTCCTGGCCGCTGGCGTAGGCGGAGCGCTGCTCCACGGGGTCATCTACGCCGGGTCGTCAACGCCTCTGGTCGGCTGCTCCGGGGCGGTATTCGGTCTTCTGGCGCTCGCCTGCGTTATCCGTCCGAGTCTCCTCTGGGCCGGAGCCGCGATGGTTGGATTCGAGATCTGGAAAGCGTTCTCGTGTTCCTGCGACGGGCCTTCGTTTGCGTGTCACCTGGGCGGTTTCTCTGTGGGTGCCTTCGTTGTCGTCGTGATGTGGCTGGTCGGCAGTGAGGTCCTGGAGTCATGAAAACGCTCCCTCCCGCCTCAGGTGGTCCCTCGATGAGCCGCTACCAAAAACTCGAGAACGAGCGCCTGTACTGGGTCTCTCGGTACATCGAGTGGCAGTCCCAAGGGTGGCTGCCAGAGGCGAAGATCGCGCTCGAAAACATTCGCGTAATCCGTGACGAGATGGCTCGCATGAACAACCCGCGGGTATTGCCCCCACCGACGGTGAGGCTTCCGCGGCCGAAGGGGGTACGATGAACGCAAAATTGGATCCGGCCGTTCTCCGCGCCACGAGCGCCGAGCACGCTATCGAAGTTCGCCGGCTGGAGCTCGTAGACATCTTACACGAGGTGGACAAGGTCCCGCACCCGGGAGGCGTCGTATCTCACGACGCAGCGCTGTGGGTTACGCTCGCTCGAGGCGACTCCGCGATCGTGGTCGTGTTCGTTCCAGGGGTCGATCGAGTCGGGGTTACGGCGTATTATCAACGTCGGTACATCTCGTACCGTGAGAGTTCGAGGGAAGAGGCCGAAACCATGGTGACGGAGCTTCGATCAAGAGGGTTCGTCCCGAACGAATGGAACACGAAATGAATCACGTCGTACAAGTGGCAGAGATCCCGATTGGCAGCATTCTCCGTGTTGTTTCAGGTGGCTCGACGATGTTCGTGCAGCTCATCCAAACGAATGGAGCTCGGCTCTTCGTGGATGTTCACAGCGAGCCGGTCGATTTTAGCGACTGGGAGTACGCCACCCGGCTCGAGACGGAAACGTTTCGGACCACTCGGCGGGCGGAGCTGTTTGCCGATGAGGTCGATAAAAACGGAGCGCCGGCGTTCGTAGCAAGGATCCGCTGGTTCCCCGGGATAGATCGAGACGTGCTACTGCGTCGCATCGCTGCAGCACTGACCGCACGCGGCAAGAGCGGGAAGGCCAGCCAGGTACTCTCGTACCTGACCCAGGACTAGCGTTCCGCTGCCGGTTCCGGTACGCCTGCGCGCTCGAGAGCGGCGTCGATCCTGAACGCTAGGCGAACCCTCTTCTCGGCTCCCGACCACGAGCAGGGGCGCGCCGCGAGGGCGGCAAAGGCACCGTGGAACGGGGTCGCAGCGTGCTCCCGGCAACGGTGCATCCCGTGCCACATTTGACGCATGGCGCAACGCGCTTCCTCTGCCATTGATTCGTCGGATCCGGCCGGAAATGCGTAGGCGGTTCGGCACCAGGGATGAACTTGCCAGACCCCTCTAGCCCTACCGTGATCGCAGTCATCGTCCGGCATTCGTTCGCAGTGACCCTCCACGACATGGCTCGCCATATGGGTCTCGGCGTCGGCATCGGCGAGCAGCAACGAGAGCGCGTAGCGCGTCTGAGCAGCGGCTACAGCGGCGCGCACGACCCGTTCGACTCGTGCTTGTCGTACGGAAGGCTCTTCGCCCTTGTCGACCTTTGACGCAGGTAAAATTTGAAGGACTACAGCGACAACAACGGCAACGATTGTCTCGGGCATGCTACGTGAGTAGCACGATGTCTCCGTCGCCTCTCAGTGAAACTTGCCTGTGCGGAGGTTCGTCGTGGCACTCGATGCTGAACGGCATAATCTGGTGCCGCAGGTGCGGGTGCGCGAAACTCGGATTCGAGAAATACTGGAAAGTACCACTCGATCGAGCGAGGGACATGTCCTCTGCGGTAGTCGCGCCGGATGACGGGGAACCGGCAACGATCCCGGACACAGGGAAGCCTGAGCCTTAGGAAGCTGGCGGTATCTCCGGTTTTCCGCGCGCAACGACGTGTCGGAAGTGCCGGTACGTCCCCTTTTCGTCATACTCCCCGAGCCCTAGCTCAACGAGCATTGCGGAGAGCGCTTTCGCCTCCGGACCGTGATCCTTGTACCCGTACCAGACGATGCCGTACGGATAGACGCGAACCATCTGCGCATTTAGGCGCTTGGCTTGCAGAGCTCGATCGGGGCTCTTCGGCATCTGTGCAAGCACGGCTATCTGTCGCTCGAACTCTTTGAATTGTGCATAGGCTGCGGCAGAGCGCGCGTCAGCCTTGGCTTGTTTCGCAGCGCGCTTCGCGTCTCGCTCGAGTTTCGCCGCTGCACGCTCCTCTCGACGAGTAGCTTGCTCGCGACGCATCTCGGGAGTACGCCCCTCCTCGTCGAGAG